>FTHQ01000141.1_pt1 | contig 26245 bp, 23 predicted proteins | sample 1641001 | NCBI WGS metagenome assembly FTHQ01 (sample SAMEA3914872, study PRJEB12502) | metagenome | biome: forest; material: soil | place: Canada | collected 2011-07-03 | depth 0.3 m | reverse complement strand
GGGGGGGGGGCCGGCTTGCGCGGTGGTCCTGGGCGACGCCGACGGTTTCTGCGTGACGGTCGTCGTCGCTGTCGCCGCTTTCGGCGCGGCGACCGTCTTCTGCGGCGCGGCGGCCTTCGCCGGCGCGTTCTTCTCCGCTTCGACCGGCGCGTCGGGCGGCACGCCGAGCAGCTGCAGCGAGCCGCTCGTGACCGACGCGAACACCGGGCCGGCCACGGTGCCGCCGTAGTAACCCTTGCCGCGCGGCTCGTCGATCATCACCGCGACGATCAGGCGCGGGTTGCTCATCGGCGCCATCCCCGCGAACAGCGCGCGGTACTTGCCCTTCGCGTAGCTCGCGCCGACCTGCTTGCGCGCGGTCCCGGTCTTGCCGCCGATCCGGTAGCCGTCGACGCGCGCGCGGCGCCCGGTGCCGCCTTCGCCGACCGCCATCTCGAGCATCGAGCGGATCGCGGCGGCGGTTTGCGGCGACGTCACGCGGTGGCCGCGGTGCGCGTCGATCGTCTGCTGGTCGGTGCCGTTCTTCAGCAGCGACACCGGGTGCAGCGTGCCGTCGCCCGCATAGGCGGTGTAGGTCTGCGCGATCTGCAGCAGCGACATCGACAGCCCGTAGCCGTACGCCATCGTCGCCTGCTCGATCGGCCGCCAGCGCTTGTAGCCGCGCAGCCGGCCCGACGCGACGCCCGGGAACGTCAGCTCCGGCGCGCGGCCGATCCCGTACTCCTGGTATTTGTTCCAGATCGTTTCGGCGGGCAGGTTCAGCGCCAGTTTCGCAAGCGCGACGTTGCTCGACTTCTGCAGCGCCTGCGATACCGTCAGCGACCCGTGGTTCGACGTGTCGTGGATCACCGCCGGGCCGATCTTGTAGGTGCCCGGCGACGTGTTGATGATCGTGTTCGGCGTGACCTTGCGCTCGTCGATCGACAGCGCGACGACGAGCGGCTTGATCGTCGAGCCCGGTTCGAACGTGTCGATCACCGCGCGGTTGCGCAGTTGCTGGCCGGTGAGGCGGGCGCGGTCGTTCGGATCGAAGGTCGGGTAGTTCGCGAGCGCGAGGATCTCGCCGTTCTGCGCGTCGAGCACGACGACGCTGCCGGCCACCGCGTTGTTCTCGATCACGGCCGCCTTGAGCTGGCTGAAGGCGAGCTGCTGGATGCGGCGGTCGATCGTCAGCTCGATCGTCGCGCCGTGCTGCGCGGGGACGAGCGGGCGCGTGTCCGACACGATGCGGCCGAGCCGGTCGCGGATCACCTCGCGCTGGCCGGACGTGCCTTGCAGGCGCGCGTTGGCCGCGAGCTCGACGCCTTCCTGGCCCTTGTCCTCGACGTTCGTGAAGCCGACCACGTGCGCGGCCGATTCGCCTTCCGGATAGAAGCGCTTCGAATCGGCGATCTGCGTGATGCCGTCGATCGCGAGCTTGTCGAGCCGGCTCGCGGTATCCGCGTCGACCTGCCGCTTGAGCAGCACGAACGTCTTGTCGTTGCCGAGACGCCGCTTCACCTCGACGAGCGGCATGTCGAGCAGCTTCGCGATCTGCGGGTAATCGGTGTCGGCGACCTGTTTCGGGTTCGCCCAGATTTCATAGGTCGACAGGCTGACCGCGAGCATCGCGCCGTTGCGGTCGACGATGCGCCCGCGCATCGCGTCGAGTTCGATCGTGCGCTGATAACGCTTCTGGCCCTGGCCGACGTAGAAATCCTGGTTCGCGACCTGCACCCAGAAAGCGCGCGCGATCAGCGCGGCGAACGCGAGGAACACGACGACCACGATCAGCCGCGAGCGCCACATCGGCAGGCGCGACGCGAGCATCGGATTCTTGGTCGCCGCTGCGTACGGATCGGCAGGGTGGGTCTTCTTTTTTACGCTCATGCAATGGCCGGGTCGGGCCGCCGGGCGGCGGCGGGTCAGTCTGAATAATGCAATTGTAATAAATGAGTAAACACCGTGTGGGGAAAGTATGTTCCGGCCCCGCAAAAAGGCGAATGGCAGGCGATCGGGAACACGGCGGAAAAGGGAGGAAGGCGGGGCCGGGCAGGCATTCGCGGCGGCTGCACAGGGGACGAAACACGCACGAGCGTCGCATGCCGATCCGAGCGTGCGGTCTTCGCCGCCGCTCGATCGCGAGCGTCCCGGCGCGCGATCAATTGCCCGCACCCCGGTTATTTCTTTAATCCAGAAAATGAAAAGCGCCTCGAACCGAGGCGCCATTCATGCTGAATATCGAAATGAATATCACCGATACCGGAATAAACCCGAAAACCGCAGACGATTCATGTCAATAATACCTATCGGGCAACGGAAATAAATTCCCGATATTCCGGCTGGGTGGTGCAGGTATCGACCGCCTGCAGCCGCCACGCGCCGTCGGGATGTTCGCCGGCGAGCACCGCGGGGCCTTGTTCACGCCGCGTCGCATCGAACGACAACCCCTTCAACTGACAGACGGCATTGCCGCTGTCGGCCGCGCAGAGCGCCATCGCGCCCTCGACGTCGCGGACCTTGCCCCAGGTCGGAAGGTCGATGCCCTGATGTGCCTCGCGCGACCACAGCCCCTCGTCGGTATCGACCCACAGTACCGCGAAGGAGTGCCGGGTTGCCGATTCGCTGCCATTAATCCGAATGGTGAGGCGCATTGCATCGTCTCCTGAAAAAAATGACACATTCGACCGTTTGGACTTGAATGGTCTAGATAGACTGGTGTGAAACGCAAGTGATAATCCGCAATAAATCCGTATTGGGTCTATTTCGGTTTCAGATGAAACGACGTCTGACGATTCATGGTCATTCCCGAGGCGTCAGCACACGCGGGGGACACCGGCGATCGCGGTGTCCATGCGAAGACGCGCGGCGGTCCAGACATGGGATGACAATGCCGCCGGCCGCCGCCGAAACCGCCGCGGGAGTGCGATCCGGCACCGCCCGGACGCGGCCCGAGCGAACGTTTCAGCGTGTTGACGCGGCGGCCGGCACGACACACTCCGACAATCGCGTACAAATCGGCACACTTTCACGAAACTTTCGGGACAGACTTGCATGCGTTCGGGCCCCACACTGGGACCTTCCCGATCCTGTGCCGCGGACGCCCGTCCGCGTCGGCTGCCGCCACCTCGTGCCAGAGCGCGATCGACGCGATCGCAGGCCGCACGCCCGATCGGGAGCCGCCGGGGCGCGCGTCAGCCCCGGCCCGGCCGGTGAGCCGTGCGCCGCCCGCAACCGCGGGCACCGCGCCGCCCGGCCGACTCTTCGAAGGAGACTATCGTGCTGATCTGGAAAACCGCGTTGTCGCTCAACTGGCGGACGAGCCTCGTGTCGCCGGCCAGCGCACCGGTCGCGGCGGCGAACGTCGGACGGCTGGTGCTGACCGGCGCCACCGGCTTCATCGGCAGTACCGTGCTGACGGCGCTCGTCAATGCAGGGCTGCTCGAACGCATCGTCTGCGTCGTGCGTGCGCAGGACCGCGGCCATGCGGTCGCGCGGCTGCGTGAAGCGGCGTTGCGCGCGGGGCTTGCGCCGTACTGGGCGTCGCGCCTGACCGATGCGAACGTGATCGTCGGCGCGCTTGGCGACGTGTGGCACGGCGCCGATGCACCGCGCCTGGCCGGCGCGACGCACGTGATTCACTGCGCGGGCCACGCGTCGCCGGCCGACGGCGCGCATCTGCGGGCCGACATCGCCGATGCGGTGCACTTTGCCGAACGCTTTGCGCGCGCGCCGCGCCTGCAGCGCTTCGTGTACGTCGGCACGGCCTACGCGCATGCGGGCCGCGGCGGAATCGTGCAGGAGGAGGCGGAGCGCGACGCGGGGAACGACGCCGCGCCGGGCGACGACGGGCTGCCGGGCGCGGTGCTCGCGGCCGACTACCTGCACGCGAAGGCGGAAACGGAGCAGCGCCTGCGCGCGCTCGGGCTGCCGCTCGTCGTCGTGCGGCCGTCGCACGTGGTCGGCCACACGGTGCTCGGGACGCGGCCCGCGCCGAATTCGTTCTGGATGTTCCGGCTCGCGCACGCGGCGCGCCGCTTCACCGCGCGGCCGATGACGCGCATCGACATCGTGTCGGTGGACGACGTGGCGCGCGCGACGATGCTGCTGGCCGTCAAGCCGACGCTCGCGCACGACGTCTATCACGTGTCGGCCGGCGACGAGGCGCCGCAGGTCGCGCAGATCGTGCGCGCGATGGACGAGGCGGCGGGGATGACCGGGGCGCCGCGCTACGCGGCGTGCGCGCCGGCCGAGCTGCCGCTCGTGGTGCGCGACGTGCTCGGGCGCCCCGATCCGGCGCTCGAGCGCGTGATCGGCCGGGCGCTGCAGCGCTGCGGGGAATTCGCGACGGTCGATCGCGTGTTCGACAATCGCCGCGTGCGCGACGAAATCGATTTCGAGCCGTTGCCGTTCATCGATTACGTCGAGGAGTGCATGCGCACGTCGCGCGGCGTGGCCGTGACCGAGCTGATGCGCGGCGCGATCCATTAGGGCACGTTCACGCGAACAACGCACGTTTCCCTGTCTGGAAAAGTGCATTCGTGGGGCCGGCGCAAGCCCGCTCGACCGCCCGCGCCACACCGGCGCCCGTTCCTGCCGATCGCGGCGCGGGCGCCGTTTTTACGCGTGGCTGCCGAGCTCGATGAGCCGGTCGAGCGCGCGGTAGATATCTTCGAGGCCGTCCTGGCCGAACCGCGACTCGAGCTGACGATATTGCTCGTCGATGCGCGGACCGATTTCCGTCACCAGTTTCCTGCTTTGCGGCGTCAGGCTGACCAGCAGCCGGCGCTGATCCTCCTGCGCACGCGTGCGCGTGATCAGGCCGTCGCGCTCCATCCGTTCCAGCACGCCGGTCAGGCTCGGGCTCAGGATGCAGCAGCGTTTCGCGATCTGACCGGCTTCGAGCGCCTGCGCCGGTTCGCCGTCGAGCACGCGGATGATCCGCCATTGCTGTTCGGTCAGCGAGAATTCCTTGAGAATGGGGCGAAACAAACCCATCAGCGTTTCGCGAGCCTCGAGCAGCAGCATGGCCAGGTTGCGATGGTCGAGCGTACGGTTCATCGGGGGAGAGCAGAGGACGGGGACGCATCAATCTTAACAGCCGAAGCTGATGAATTTCGCCTATCAGGGTAATCGAGGTTGCCAGCGCACGATTGTTTACTTAAGATATTAACTATTGACGATGCGCCGCGACGCGCGGCAGGGGAATGACGCATGGAGCTGTCTTGCACGACCGCCGCGGCGCCGCCGTTGCCGGTCGCCATCGGTACCGTCTACGGGGCGCTGCTCAACGAGCGCGCGGCGCTCGACGCGCTCGGCGACGCCGTGAATGCGCCGCCTTACGGCCGCCCGCCGCAGGCGCCGATCCTGTACATCAAATCCGCCAACACGCATGCGGCCGACGGCGCCGCCGTCGTCGTGCCGGCCGGCGTCGACGCGCTGGAGATCGGCGCGTCGGTGGCCGTCGTGTTCGCCCGGCGCGCGACGCGCGTGGCGGCCGCGCAGGCGCTCGACTACGTGCACGGCTTCACGCTCGCGAGCGACGTGTCGGTGCCGCATCCCGACTACTACCGGCCGGCCGTGCGCTTCAAGTGCCGTGACGGTTTCTGCCCGCTCGGCCCGGCGATCGTGCCGGCCGCCGCGCTCGCCGACGTCGACGCGATCGGCCTGACGGTGCGGATCGACGGCGAGGTGGCCGCGTCCGCGTCGACCGCGACGCTGATTCGCCCGGTGCGCGCGCTGATCGCCGACGTGACGGCGTTCATGTCGTTCGACGCGGGCGACGTGCTGTTGCTCGGCGTCGCGGGCGGCGCACCGCATGCCCGCGCGGGCAGCACGATCGAGATCGCCGCGGCCGGCATCGGCACGTTGCGGCATACGCTGATGGCGGAGGGAGCACGATGAAGACGGCTCGCGTGATCTACAACGGCGCACTGCATGCGGCCGAACCGGCCGGCGACGGCGCGATCCGCCTGGATACGGGGCGAGTGGTGGCCGAGGACGCGGTGGCGTGGTTGCCGCCCGTCGCGCCGCGCACGACCTTCGCGCTCGGCCTGAACTACGCCGACCACGCGAAGGAACTCGCGTTCAATGCACCGACCGAGCCGCTGATTTTCCTGAAGGGGCCGAACACGTTCGTTGGCCACCGGTCGCTCACCGTGCGCCCGGCGGACGCCACGCACATGCATTACGAGTGCGAACTGGCCGTCGTGATCGGCCGCCCGGCGCGCCGCGTGAGCCGCGCGCAGGCGATCGACTACGTGGCCGGCTATACGGTCGCGAACGACTACGCGATCCGCGACTATCTCGAAAACTACTACCGCCCGAACCTGCGCGTGAAGAACCGCGACACCTGCACGCCGCTCGGGCCGTGGTTCGTCAGCCGCGACGAGATCGGCGACGCGGGCGACCTGATGCTGCGCACGACGGTGAACGGCCGGGAGACGCAGCGCGGCAGCACTCGCGACATGGTGTTCGACGTGCCGGCGCTGATCGAGCACATCAGCAGCTTCATGACGCTTTCGCCGGGCGACCTGATCCTGACCGGCACGCCCGAGGGGCTGGCGAACACGCAGCCGGGCGACGAAGTCGTGACCGAAATCGAAGGGATCGGCCGGCTCGTGAACACGATCGTCGGCGAAGCGGACTACTATCGCGCCGGCTGAGGCCGTCGCCCAAGGAAGGAGAGCACATGACCATCAAGCACTGGATCGGCGGCCGCGAAGTGGAGAGCCGCGAAACCTTCACGACGCTGAACCCGGCGACGGGTGAAGTCATCACCGACGTCGCGTCGGGCGGCGAGACCGAGGTCGACGCGGCCGTGCGCGCCGCGAAGGAAGCGTTCCCGAAATGGGCGAACACACCGGCCAAGGAGCGCGCAAAGCTGATGCGCAAGCTCGGCGAGCTGATCGAGAAGAACGTGCCGATGCTCGCCGCGCTGGAGACGCAGGACACCGGCCTGCCGATCGCGCAGACGAGCAAGCAGCTGATTCCGCGCGCGTCCGAGAACTTCAACTTCTTCGCGGAAGTGTGCGTGCAGATGAACGGGCGCACCTATCCGGTCGACGACCAGATGCTCAACTACACGCTGTACCAGCCGGTCGGCGTATGTGCGCTGGTGTCGCCGTGGAACGTGCCGTTCATGACGGCCACGTGGAAGACGGCGCCGTGCCTCGCGCTCGGCAACACGGCCGTGCTGAAGATGTCGGAGCTGTCGCCGCTGACGGCCGACCAGCTCGGCCGGCTCGCACTCGAAGCCGGCATCCCGCCCGGCGTGCTGAACGTTGTGCAGGGTTACGGCGCGACGGCCGGCGATGCGCTCGTGCGGCATCCGGACGTGCGCGCGGTGTCGTTTACCGGCGGTACGGTCACCGGCAAGCGGATCATGGAACGCGCGGGCCTCAAGAAGTATTCGATGGAGCTCGGCGGCAAGTCGCCGGTGCTCATTTTCGACGACGCCGATTTCGATCGCGCGCTCGACGCGTCGCTGTTCACGATCTTCTCGATCAACGGCGAACGCTGCACCGCCGGCTCGCGGATCTTCGTGCAACGCACGATCTACGACCGCTTCGTGCAGGAATTCGCGCGCCGCGCGAACAACCTGGTGGTCGGCGATCCGGCCGATCCGGGCACGAATCTCGGCGCGATGATCACGCGCCAGCACTGGGAAAAGGTGACGGGCTACATCCGCATCGGCGAGCAGGAAGGCGCGCGCGTGGTTGCCGGCGGCGCGGACAAGCCGGCCGGGCTGCCCGACCATCTGCGCAACGGCAACTTCGTGCGGCCGACCGTGTTCGCCGACGTCGACAACCGGATGCGCATCGCGCAGGAGGAGATCTTCGGGCCGGTCGCGTGCATCATCCCGTTCGACGACGAAGACGACGGGCTGCGGCTTGCGAACGACACGGCGTACGGCCTCGCGTCGTACATCTGGACGCAGGACGTCGGCAAGGTGCATCGCCTCGCGCGCGGCATCGAGGCCGGGATGGTGTTCGTCAACAGCCAGAACGTGCGCGACCTGCGCCAGCCGTTCGGCGGCGTGAAGGAATCGGGTACCGGGCGCGAGGGCGGCGAGTACAGTTTCGAGGTGTTCGCCGAGATCAAGAACGTGTGCATTTCGATGGGTTCGCATCACGTCCCGCGCTGGGGCGTGTGACGGGCGCCGGCCGTGTTGTCGCAAGAACGATAGGGAGACTTGAACGATGGGCAGACTGTCCCTCGCCGCGAAAATCACGCACGTGCCGTCGATGTACCTGTCGGAATTGCCCGGCAAGCATCACGGCTGCCGTGAAGCGGCGATCCGCGGCCACCAGCTGATCGGCGAGCGTTGCCGCGCGCTCGGCGTCGACACGATCGTCGTGTCGGACGTGCACTGGCTCGTCAACGCGGGCTATCACGTGAACTGCAATGCGCGGTTCGCGGGCACCTATACGAGCAACGAGCTGCCGCATTTCATCCGCGACATGCAGTACGCGTATCCGGGCAACCCGGCGCTTGGCCGGCTGATCGCGGAAACGGCCACCGAGCGCGGCGTCGCGACGCGCGCACACGAGATCGACAGCCTCGAACTCGAATACGGCACGCTCGTGCCGATGCGCTACATGAACGGCGACCAGCATTTCAAGGTCGTGTCGATCGCCGGCTGGTGCATGTGGCACACGCTCGACGAAAGCCGGCGCTTCGGCGAGGCGCTGCTCGAAGCGATCGAGAAGAGCGATTCGAACGTCGCGTTCCTCGCGAGCGGCTCGCTGTCGCACCGCTTCAACGACAACGGCAGCCCCGAGGAATCGATCCATCAGATCAGTCGCGAATTCTTCCGGCAGGTCGACCTGCGCGTGGTCGAGCTGTGGAAGCAGGGCGATTTCAAGACCTTCTGCGCGATGCTGCCCGAGTACAACACGCATTGCCACGGCGAAGGCGGCATGCACGACACCGCGATGCTGCTCGGGCTGCTCGGCTGGGATCGTTACGACCGGCCCGTCGAGATCGTCACCGACTATTTCGCGAGCTCGGGCACCGGGCAGATCAACGCGATCTTCCCGCTGCCCTGAGCGTTGCCGCCCGCCACGCCCTCGAATCCGACCGGAGAGTTGCCATGCCACACATCGTCGTCGAATACACCGCGAACATCCGCGACGACGCTCGCATTCCCGCGCTGCTGCGCACGATCAACGCGACGCTGATCGCGCAGGGCGGCGTGTTCCCGACCGGCGGCATCCGGTCGCGCGCGATCGAGCTGCACGACTACTGCGTCGCCGACGGCACGGAGGACGACGCGTTCGTCCACGTGATGCTGAAGATCGGCTCGGGCCGCACCGATGCGCAGAAAAAAGCCGCGTGCGACGCGCTGTTCGACGCGATCAAGGCCCATTTCGCCGAGCTGTACGCGAAACGCTATCTCGCGCTGTCGATGGAACTGACCGAGTTCAGCGAAAGCGGCTCGTACAAGCACAACAACATTCACGCCCGCTACAAGCGGGCCGGCTGAACCCCATTCCCGATCCGACCATGCTCGAACCCGCCCTCATCGACCAGCTCGCGCACCGTCTGCACGACGCCGAGCGCGCACGCACGCAGATCCGCCAGATTTCGCTCGACCATCCCGACATCACGATCGACGACGCCTATGCGATCCAGCGCGCGTGGGTAACCCTCAAGCTCGCGGAAGGCCGCACGCTGAAGGGACACAAGATCGGCCTCACGTCGAAGGCGATGCAGAGTTCGTCGCAGATCGACGAGCCCGACTACGGCGCGCTGCTCGACGACATGTTCTTCGCGGACGGCGGCACGATCCCGACCGGCCGCTTCATCGTGCCGCGCGTCGAGGTCGAGCTCGCGTTCGTGCTCGGCAAGCGGCTCACCGGCCCGAACTGCACGATCTTCGACGTGTACGACGCGGTTGACTACGTGGTGCCCGCGCTCGAGATCATCGACGCGCGCAGCCAGTCGATCGACCCCGACACCCAGCGGCCGCGCAAGGTGTTCGACACGATCGCCGACAACGCGGCGAACGCGGGCGTCGTGATCGGCGGCCGGCCGGTGCGCCCGCAGGACGTCGATTTGCGCTGGGTCGCGGCGATCATGTCGCGCAACGGCGTGGTCGAGGAAACCGGCGTGGCAGCCGGCGTGCTGAACCATCCGGCGAACGGCGTCGCGTGGCTCGCGAACCGGCTGTCGCGCTTCGACGTCGCGCTGGAGCCGGGGCAGATCGTGCTCGGCGGGTCGTTTACGCGGCCGTGCGCGGCGCGCTCGGGCGATACGTTCAGCGTCGACTACGGCCCGCTCGGGACGATCCAGTGCTATTTCGAGTGAGGTGAGCGAACGATGCAGATTCCGTCGAATGTCTTCAAGGCCGCGCTCGCGCGCGGCGACGCGCAGATCGGTTTGTGGCTCGGTCTCGCGAATCCGTACAGCGCCGAAGTGGTCGCGGGCGCCGGTTTCGACTGGCTGCTGATCGACGGCGAACATGCGCCGAACACGGTGCCGACGATCCTCGCGCAACTGCAGGCGATCGCGCCGTATCCGTCGCATCCGGTCGTGCGCGTGCCGTGGAACGATCCGGTGATCGTCAAGCAGGTGCTCGATCTCGGCGCGCAGACGCTGCTCGTGCCGATGGTGCAGAGCGCGGACGAGGCGCGCGCGGCGGTGGCGGCGACCCGTTACCCGCCGCACGGGATTCGCGGTGTCGGCAGTGCGCTGGCGCGCGCATCGCGGTGGAATCGCGTCGGCGAGTACCTGCATCGCGCGAACGACGAGATGGCCGTGCTCGTGCAGGTCGAGACGCGCGCGGGGCTGGAGGCGATCGATGCGATCGCGCGGGTCGACGGCGTCGATGGCGTGTTCATCGGGCCGGCTGATCTTGCGGCCGATCTCGGCCATCTCGGCCATCCGGGGCACCCGGACGTGCAGACCGCGATCGACGGCGCGATCCGCGCGATCAAGGCGGCCGGCAAGGCGCCGGGCATCCTGAGCGCGGATGAAGCAGCCGCGCGGCGCTATCTGGAAGCGGGCGCGTCGTTCGTCGCGGTCGGCGTCGATACGACGCTGCTGGCACGGAGCGCGGAGCGGCTCGCCGCGCAGTTCAAGGGGAGCGGCGGCGCCGCGAAGCAGGGCGACGGCACGTATTGATGCAGCGGCGGGCGGTTTTCCCGTGCCGGGCGCCGGCCGTTCGTCGCGCGGCGTCATGCCCGCGCATGGCGGCCGTACTTATCCCGGTGCTTGCCGTCCCGCCTCCAGGTACCTTCCCGGCGTCGTCCCCAGCGCGCGCCGGAACATGTCGATGAACGCGCTCACGTTGTCGTACCCGAGATCGAGCGCGATCGTCGTCACCGGCACGCCGTCGGCAATGCGCTCCAGCGCCCGCAGCAGCCTGGCCTGCTGACGCCACTGCGCGAACGTCAGCCCCGTCTCGGCGACGAAGCGGCGGCTCATCGTCCGCGCGCCGATGCCGGCCCATTCGGCCCATTCCTCCAGCCGCCGGTCGTTCGCGAGATCCGCGGCCAGCGCATCGGTGATCTTCACGAGCCGCGGGTCCCGCGGCCGGACCAGCCCCAGCGCCTCGGCTTCCGACGCCGCGATTTCATCGAGGATCACGTCGGCGATCCGCGTCTGCGCGGCATTCAGATCGGAATCGCCCCAGCTCGCCGCGCGCTGCACGGCTTCGCGCAGCAGCGGCGTCGTGCGGATCGCGCGCGGCGTCGCCGGCAGCGCTGCGCAGCGGGCTTCGGCGACGAACGCCGACCAGCCGGCAATCGGCCCGAACGAACGCAACGAATGCCGGCAATGCGGCGGAATCCAGATTGCATGAATCGCCGGCACGACCCACTCCTGGTCGTCGAGGCCGATCGTCACGAGCCCGCTCAGCGCGCCGACGAGCTGGCCGCGCGCATGCGAATGCGGCGCGGTGATGCGCGGGTCGCGTTGCGACAGGACGGCGGCGACCACGAACGGGCCGTCGTCGGACGTGACGAAGCGGGCGGGCAGGAGTGGATCGGACATGGCCGGATATCGGTATCGAATGGCTGTTATACCGGAGATCGGCCGGATTCGCACGCCTACACTGCGTCCATCGATGACAACCGGAGTACGACGCGATGCGAGCCGAACAGATGCTTCCCGACCATGCCGACCGGATCGATGCCGGCGGAACGACGATCCGCAAGGGGACCGTCGGCGCGTTTCTGGTCAACGCGCGTGTATTGATCGACCCGAACGCTGCCCCGGCCGAGCGGGCGCGTGCGGAGGCCGACGCGATCGATGCGTTGCCCGCGCTGCGTGCGCTCGGCCTGTTCGACGTGCTGGAAGTACGCGATCCCGCGCTGCGCGCATGGCTCGATGCCCGGTAAGGCCCACCCTCCAGAATCGAAGGAATCACCATGAAAGCAGCAGTCGTCGAAGGCGCCGGACAGCGTCCGGTTTATACGGAGTTCGAACCGCCGAGTGCGATGCCGGGCCACAGCCTGATCGACGTGACGGCGTCCGCGCTGAGCCGCATCGCGCAGGGGCGTGCGGCGGGTACGCATTATTCCTCCGTTGGCGCTTATCCGTTCGTTGTGGGTGTCGACGGCGTGGGGCGTCTCGATGATGGCCGGCGCGTCTACTTCTTCGGTGCGCCCGCGCCGTTCGGTGCGATGGCCGAACGCACGATCGCGCCGGATACGCAGTGCGTGCCACTGCCGGACGCGCTCGACGATGTCACGGCCGCGGCGATCGCGATTCCCGGGATGTCGTCGTGGGCGGCGCTGACCGAACGCGCGAGGTTCGTCGCGGGCGAGACGGTGCTCGTCAATGGCGCAACGGGCACGTCGGGGCGGCTCGCGGTGCGGATCGCGAAGCATCTCGGCGCGGCGAAGGTGATCGCGACGGGCCGCAACGCGGCCGCGTTGCAGGCGTTGCTGAGTGCCGGCGCGGACGCGGCGGTGTCGCTGCAGCAGGACGACGTGCATCTGGCGCGGGCGCTCGAACCGCATTTCCGCGCGGGCGTGGACGTCGTGCTCGATTATCTGTGGGGCGCCAGCGCGCAGACGCTGCTGGTTGTCGCCGCGAAGGCGACGCCCGGCGGCCGGCGGCTGCGTTTCGTGGAGATCGGCTCGATCAGCGGCGCGGATGTGCTGTTGCCGGGCGCCGTGCTGCGCGCGACCGCGATCGAGCTGATGGGCAGCGGCTTGGGCAGCGTGCCGTTGCCGCGCTTGCTGGCGTCGGTGCGCGGCGTATTCGAAGCGGCCGGGGAGGCAGGACTCGCGATCGACACGCGCACGGTGCCGCTGTCGGCCGTCGGCGAACACTGGGGCGATTCGAGCAGCGTCGTGCGTCCGGTGTTCACGATGCGTGGCGAGTGAGCGGCGGATCGCCACGTGGCGGGCCGGATCTAGCGTGAGCGTTGGATTGCGCGGCGGCATCGGGCCATTCGCCGTCATGCCGCCGCGCGTAACGTGAAAGCAGTCGGGGCGGCCGATCACCCGCTGCCGCTCGTCGCGTCAGCTTCAAAACCGCTGCTGAATCCCCGCCGTGACCCCGACCTGCGTGGTGCCATACCCGGCGAAATCGCGCGACACGCCGACCTTCTGGTCGTGTTTCGCGATCGCGAACGCGCCGGCCGCATACAGCACCGTCCGCTTCGACAGCGCGTAGTTCGCGCGCACCGACACCAGCGTCGGGTCGGCGTCCGTGCCGCCCTTGATGTTCTGGTGATAGACGGCCGCGATCAGCGAGAACGTCGGCGTGAACTGGTACGACCCGCCGAGCCAATACATGTCGCTCAACTGGTTCGCGGCCGTGGTGTGGAACGTGCGCCGATAGTTGCGATAGCCGGCCATCGTTTTCAGGTTGCCGAAGTCGTAGCTCAGGCCCGCATGGATGCCCTGGATGTAGTTGACGGTATCGGCCGGCGTGACGCTGTCGGCCGCGCCGTTTTGCCGGTCGAACGTGACGACGGCGGCGAACGGCCCCGTCTCGTAGCCGACCGCGAAATCGTATTTCGAGCTGGTCTTCATGCTGCCCGGCACGTTGCCGAAACCGTACAGCGCGCCGAACTTGAAGCCGCTGAATTCGCCGTCGTAGCGCACCGCGTTCGACGAGCGCGTGAACAGGCCGTCCTTGCGGCCGCCGGTCGCCATCGACGAGGTCGCCCACGAGTAGTTCTGCGCGTAACCCATCGGGTCGAACGGCAGCATGTAGTCGTAAGTGACGGTGAAGTTGCGGCCGAGCGACAGTTCGCCCCATTTGCCTTTCAGGCCGACCGTCGCGCGGCGCGCGAAGATCGAGTCCGGGCCGTCGTCGGACGCGCCGTTCGCGAGGTCGATCCCGCTTTCGAGGCGGAACACGGCCTTCAGCCCGCCGCCGAGATCCTCGACGCCGCGCAGGCCCCAGCGCGACGTGTTCTTGTTGCCCGACTTGAGCTTGACCGAATTGCCGCCTTGCGGCGCCGCATGGTTCGTGAATTCGATGCCGGCGTCCATGATCCCGTACATCGTGACCGACGACTGCGCGTGCGCGGCGCCTGCCGCGAGGCCGGCCACGGCGGCCGACCCGGTCAGGACGGCGGCGCGAAGGGAACGGTGTGCGCATGACTTCATTGGCGGTGTCTCCTTGGTTCTTGTGGGTTGGGTGAAACGGATACGGCGCGCGACCGCCCGCGGCGGACGCCGGGAAGCGTCCGCCGGACGGAAGGCCGTTGCGTGGCGCGAGGCGCGCGACATGCGCGGCGGCAGGCGAGCCGCCGCGCCCGGGTCAGCCCGCTTTCGCGAACGCCCAGCAGTCGTTGGTCGGGAATTCGATCCAGTGCTTGCCGGGCGCGCGCGGCACATGGCCGAACGCACGCAGGCGCATCTCGCCGCAATGGAACAGGTACTCCCAGCGGTCGCCGAGATACATCGACGTGACGAGGTCGGCCTGCAGCCGGTTCGCGCCCGGGCCGTCGGCGACCTGCACGCGTTCGAGGCGGATCACGGCCTGGGCGCCCTGGCCGGGTGCCAGCGTGTCACGGGCAAGCGCCTGCAGTTGCCAGCCGTCGCCGGCGAGCGTCACGCATTCGCCGTCGATCGCGGCGACGCGTGCGTCGATCCGGTTGTTGCTGCCCATGAATTCGGCGGTGTACAGCGAGCGCGGCGCGCCGTACAGCTCGGCCGGCGTGCCTTCCTGCTCGATGCGGCCGTTGCGCAACAGCAGGATGCGGTCGGACATCGCCATCGCTTCGGTCTGGTCGTGCGTCACGCAAAGGGCCGACAGCCCGAGCGACACGATCAGCTCGCGCAGCCACGCACGTGCCTCCTCGCGCAGCTTCGCGTCGAGGTTCGACAGCGGCTCGTCGAGCAGGATCACGGGTGGGTTGTAGACGAGCGCGCGGGCGATCGCGACACGCTGCTGCTGGCCGCCCGACAGTTGATGCGGAAAGCGTTCCGCGAGATGGCCGAGGCCGAGCTGGTCGAGCGCGGTCTGCACGCGGCGCTTCTGTTCGGCCGGTGCGACGCGGCGCAGCTTGAGCCCGTAGCCGACGTTGTCGGCGACGGTGCGGTGCGGCCACAGCGCGTACGACTGGAACACGAGGCCGAGCGAGCGCTGTTCGACCGGCAGGTCGATGCGCTGCGCGCCGTCGAAGAACACGCGGTCGTCGAGCTGGATGCGGCCGTCGGACGGCTGTTCGAGGCCGGCCACCGCACGCAGCAGCGTGGTCTTGCCGCTGCCCGACGCGCCGAGCAGGCACACGACTTCGCCGGCCTTCAGTTCGAACGACACGCCCTTGAGGATCGGGTTGGCGCCGTAGCTGAGATGCAGGTCGTCGACGATGAGCTTATCCATGAAGTTTCACTCCGAAGCGCAGGGCCACGCCGAGACCGGCGCCGACCATCGCGATGTTGATGACAGAGAGCGCGGCGACCTGGTCGACGGCGCCGGTCGCCCACAGCGACACGAGCAGCGCGCCGATCACTTCGGTGCCGGGCGACAGCAGGTAGACGGCCGTCGAGTATTCGCGCTCGAAGATCATGAAGATCAGGAGCCAAGCGGCGAGCAGGCCGAAGCGCACGAGCGGCAGCGTCACGTCGAGCGATACGCGGCTGCGGGTCGCGCCGACGCTGCGGCCGGCTTCCTCGAGCTCGGGGCCGACCTGCAGCAGCGCGCTCTGGATGAGCCGCATCCCGTACGCGAGCCACACGACCGTGTACGCGATCCAGATGCTCCACATCGAGTTCTTCAGCTCGCGCAGGCCGGGCACGAACAGGAAGATCCACAGGAACGCGAGACCGGCGAGGAGACCCGGCACCGCGCGCGGCAGCAGCACGAGGTAGTCGAGCAGCTTGGTCGCCCAGTCGGGGCGGCGGTGGCCGGCGAACGCGACGAGCGAGTAGAAGCCGATCGCGAGCGCGCCGCCGATCACGCCGATGCCGAGCGTGTTGACGATCGCGCGCACCAGGTTGTCCTGCTCGAACAGTTCGATGAAGTTCGACAGCGTCAGCACGTCGGCGAGCGGCACGCCTTCGCCCCAGTTGGTCACGAACGCGCGCAGCACGATGCCCGAGATCGGCACGATCACGGTCAGCATCAGCCACAGCGCGACGATCGCGAGCGCGACCCAGCGCCACACGCCGAGCGGCAGCACCGTCGCGCGGCCGGCCTTGCCCTTCACGGTGACGAAGCGGTTCGCGGTCTTCAGCAGGCGGCGCTGCAGCAGCACGAGCGGGAACGTGATCGCGACGATGCACACCGCGACCGCGGCCATCAGGTGATACGACGGCACGCCGAGCTTGTTGGTCAGCTTGTACAGGTAGGTCGCGAGCACGAGGTGGCCTTCCGGATCGCCGAGCACGAGCGGCAGCCCGAACACCTCGAAGCCGAGGAAGAACACCAGCACGCCGGCGAACAGCAGCGCGGGCATCGTCATCGGCAGGCTCACGTCGAGCGCGACGCGGAACGGGCGGGCGCCCGTCACGCGGGCGGCTTCCTCGACGTCCGAGCCGAGGTTGCGCAGCGCGGCCGACGAATACAGGTACACGTGCGGCACGTGCGTGAGGCCGACGATCACCGTGATCGCGAAGATCGAATACACGTTCCAGGGCACGTTCTGCACCCCGAACAGTTCCTTGAACCACACCGAGTAGAAGCCGACCGGGCCGGCCGCGACCACGTAGCCGAACGCGAGCACCATCGGCGACACGAACACCGGCGTGAGCAGCAGCGGTTCGAGCCAGCGGCGGCCGGGCAGGTCGGTGCGCACCATCAGGAACGCGAGGATGCCGCCGAGCGGGATCGAGATGAACAGCATCCCGCCGGCGATGATGAACGAGTTCTTCACGGCCGACCAGAAGTCGGGATCGCTGAAGATGAAGCGGAAGCCTTCGATGCCGAGCGTCTTGTTCGCATCGAAGAACGGCGCGGACAGCAGGCTCTGGAACAGGATGAAGCCGAGCGGCAGCGCGACCGCGACGGTCAGGGCCGCGACGACGATCCAGCGCAGCATGCCGGCGAGCGGCTGCAGGCTGCTGACCGGCAGCGCGGGAATCGCGTCGCGCGGGCCGGTGGCGGGCGGAACGGCCGGTGCCGTGCCGCGGGTGCTGGTTGAAAGCATGAGTTCGCCCCTGCGGCCATCCGGATGGCCGCCTCAAGGAGGTCGGTAAGGGGAAGGGGCCGCCCGCGCGACGTGCGGCGGGCGGCCGAGGTCAGCGGCTCAGCGCATCAGCGCTTGATCGCCTGCTGCCATTGCTTCAGGAACGCGAGGCGCTTCGACTGGTCGAGATAGACGAGCAGACCGGCGCCGATCTGGATCGGCTTCAGCGAATCGCCGAGCTCCTTCGTGAGGCTCGCGGCCGACGTTTCGCCGCTCACGTCCGTGCGGATCGCGTACAGGTTCGCCTGGTTCGCGATCAGCGTCTGGCCGCGTTTCGACAGCAGGTAGTCGACCCACAGCTTCGCGGCGTTCGGGTTCTTCGCCTTCTTCGATACCGTGGCGAGGCGGCTCACGACCTGCGTGTAGTCCTTCGGAAACACGTAGCCGATCGACTTGTCCTTCTTCGCCTTCGCGTACGCATACGACCCGATGATGTTGTAGCCGATCAGGTTCTCGCCCGACGAGATGCGCTCCATCATCGCGCCCGTGCTCGACTGCAGCTTCGGGCCGGTCGCGCCGATCGCCTTCACGAGTTCCCACGTGACCTTCTCGTTCACGTGCGCGTCCTGCGTCAGGTAGTTGAAGCCGACGCCCGATTTCTCGATGTCGTAGGTCGTGACCTTGCCCTTGAACTTGTCGGCCTGCGTGGTGAGCAGCTTGATCAGGTCGGCGCGGGTCTTCGGCACCTCGTTCTCGGGGATCAGGCGCTTGTTGTAGACGATCGCCAGCGGTTCGAACGTCGTGCCGTACGCCTGCTTCTGGTACTGCGCCCATTGCGGCACGTTCGGGCTTTCGGGCGAATCGTAGGACGCCATCAGGCCGTCGTTGACGAGCTTGACCTGCAGGTCCATCGCCGAGCTCCACAGCACGTCGGCGCTGGTGCTGCTCGCTGCGTTCTCGCTGATGTAGCGGTTGTACAGCTCGGTGCTGTTCATGTCGTTGTACTCGACTTTCACGCCGTACAGGCTTTCGAAGTCCTTGATCAGCGGACGCACGAGGCCCGTGTCGGTGGTCGAGTAGACGATCAGCTTGCCTTCCTTCTTCGCGGCGTCGATCACGCCCTGGTAGTTCCCCGGGTAGCCGGCCGGAACCTGCGCGACGGCGCTGCCGGCGGCAGTGCCCAGAACGACCGCGAGCGCGGCGGCGAGTTGCTTCGGTGCAAACGGCATGTCTTCCTCCAGTGATGCGTGGGTTTTGTTCGAGTGACGCGGATGTTAATTGCGGGGCACTTTCAGCCTGCTTTCATTCCGATGCGCAATCGCGCCGTCCGTGTCATGGATTTCCCGAGGTCGACGCGGCCGCCGCCGCGGGTTGCGCGGCGTGAGGCGGGGCGAGAAGGGGGAGGACGCGGCGCGTGGTCGCGCGCTATGCGGAGGCGGCCAGCAACTGGCCGAGGACGCGGCCGCCATGCCGCGCGTGCGCGGCCGTCAGCGCGGCATAGCCGACGACGACGCCCGCTTCGCACCGGGCGCTTCGACAGAAGCCGCGGATCGGCTGCAGCGCGATGCCGGCCGCGCGGGCTTGCGCGACCCAGCCCGCGTCGTCGAGGCCGGGCGGCAGCCACAGCACGAAATGAAAGCCCGCGTGCTCGCCGGTCACCGTGTACCGGCCGCCGGCATGTTTGGCCAACTGGTCGAGCACGATGTCGCGCCGCTGGCGGTACGCGTGGCGGGCGGCGCGCAGGTGCTTCGCGAAATCGCCGTGGCCGATGAAGCGGGCCAGCGCCAGCTGGGGCGCGACGCCGACCGAGCGCGCGGTCGCGTGCCAGACGGCGGACAGCGCCGGCCGCAGTGCCGCCGGCACCACCATGAAACCGATGCGCAGCCCGGAAAACAGCGTCTTGTTGAACGACCCGCAATAGATCACGCGGTCGCACGCGTCGAGCGATTTCAGCGCGGGCAGCGGGGCGGTCTGGTAGCTGAATTCGCCGTCGTAGTCGTCCTCGATGATCCACGTGCGGTGGCGCTGCGCCCAGTCGAGCAGTTCGAGCCGGCGCGAGACCGACATCGTGACGCCGAGCGGCGCCTGATGGGCGGGTGTCACGTACGCGGCGCGCGCATCGGGATGGCGCTCCAGCGACGCGGTATCGATTCCTTCCCGGTCGACCGGCACGTCGATCACGGTCGCGCCCGCGAACGTGAAGATCTGCCACGCCGACGCATAGCCGGGGTCTTCCATCAGCACCGTCGAGCCGGGCGCGAGCAGCGTGCGTGCGACGAGGTCGATCGCGTGGCGGATCCCGGTCGTGATGACGATGTCGGCGGCCCCGCACGGGATGCCGCGGTATTCCCGCAGGTACGCGGCGATTCCCGCGCGCAGGCCCTCGACGCCTTGCGCCGGCGTCGCGCCGAGATCGTCCGCCGTCGCGGCGAGCAGGCTGGCGCCGAGCGCCTTCTTCCATTGCTGCATCGGCAGCAGGCCGGGATCGGCGAGCCGCGCGACGAACGGGACGCCGGGGCGCACGCCGTGCTCGGGCTCGGCCGGGGCGGCCGGCGCCGGCGAAGCCGGGATGGGGCGCGGGGCGCCGCCGCGCGACTGAGCCGTCGCGCGCAGATAGCTGTCCGGCACGACCGCGCACACGCGCGTGCCGGACCCTTGCGTACGGGCGATGTAACCCTCGGCGCACAGGATGTCGTACGCCGCTTCGACGGTGCCGCGCGCGACATCCCAGCGCGCGGCCAGCGTCCGGCTCGACGGCAGCGGGCTGTCGCCCGGCAGCAGGCGTTTCAGGATCGCGTCGCGAATCGTGTCGGCGATGCATTCCTGCTTCGACTGCGGGCTGCCGCCCGACAGCCCGGCAGGGCGCGGCAGGTCCAGCGGAATCGCGGCTTTGCCTCGCGGCATAGTGGTCCAGTCAATGGGCGATTTAATGGTCCTTCAGCTTATATCACTTTCGCCTTAGATTGCTGTCGACCCCACTCATCCGACCCACACGGACCTACCGCATGAAGACGCGCTCACTACCCCGCCGGGGCTGGCTGTTCCTGTTGATGCTCGTCGTGTGCCTGCCGCGCGTCACGATCGATGCGTACCTGCCGTCGCTGCCCGCGATGGCAGATGCGCTGCACGGCACCGACGCGCAGTTGCAACTCACGCTGACCCTCTACATGGTCGGCTATGCGCTGTCGATGCTGGTGTCGGGGCCGCTGTCCGACCGCTACGGCCGACGCCCGGTGCTGCTCGGCGGCCTGTGCCTGTACGTCGTCGCGAGCGTCGCGTGCGCATGGTCGACCAGCATCCCGGCGCTGATCGCCGCGCGCGTGTGCCAGGCGCTGGGCGGCTGCAGCGGCACGGTGATCGGCCGCGTGATCGTGCGCGAGCGCTTTCCGGCCGCGACGCAGGCCACGATGCTCGGGCATATTTCGGCCGGCATGGCGCTGTCGCCGGTGGTCGCGCCGCTGGCCGGCAGCGCGATTGCCGAGTGGCTCGGCTGGCGCGGCGTGTTCGGCTGGCTGGCGGCGGGCGGGCTGGTCGCGACCGCGATGGTGCTGCGCTACCTGCCTGAAACCCGTGAACGCGACGCGCGGCCGCCCGCCGGCGCCGGGCTGCTGCGGACCTACGCCGGCCTGCTGCGCGACCGGCGTTTCCTGCGCTATTCATTCGCGATCAGCTTTGCCTACTGCACCTACTATCCGTTCATCGCGGAATCGTCGACGCTGTTCCAGCGGCACATCGGCGTGTCCGGGCCGGTCTATGCAGCGATCTTCGGCGTGACCGTGCTCGGCTACCTGATCGGCTCGAATGCGTTCGCGCGGACCAGCGCGCGCTGGTCCGCCGATTCGGTCATCGCGGCGGCGGCGGTCGCCAATCTGGCCGGCGCCGCCGCGCTGTGGGTCGGCGGCGCGATCGCTCCGACGTCGGTGACGGCGCTCGTCGTGCCGATGTTCGTCGTGATGATCGCGGTCGGGATCGCGATTCCGGCCTGCCAGTTCGCGGTGATGCAGCCGTACACGCAGATCGCCGGCACCGCGTCGGGGCTGTTCTTCTTTATCCAGATGGCGATCACGGCCGCGTGCGGCGGCGTGCTGGTGTGGCTGTCGGACGGTACCGCGCACCCGATGATCGTCGTCACGGCCGGCGCGAGCATCGCGTTCGTCGCGGTGGTGGCCGGTTTTCGCGAGCGCGGCGTGGCCGGCGAGGCGCGCATCGTGGCGCGCAACCGTGCGGCGGCCGAACGCTGAGGCGCAGCCGGCCGGCATCACGCGCGGCGGGTTCGCGACACCCGCGCAACCCGTGTTTCCGCGAGGCGTGGAGACGGAAAGGATCATGTAATGTAGCGGGCTGTTCGCTGACCTTACCGGAACCCCCATGCGTGTGCTGCTCGTCGAAGACAACCCGAACCTGGCCCAGTCGCTGAACGACGCGCTGAGCGCCGCGCGCTTCGCGGTCGATCACATGGCCGACGGCGAGGCGGCGGACCACGTGCTGCGCACGCAGGACTACGCGCTGGTGATCCTCGATCTCGGGTTGCCGAAGCTCGACGGGCTGGAGGTGCTGCGGCGATTGCGTGCGCGCCGCAATCCGGTGCCGGTGCTGATCCTCACCGCGCACGGGTCGGTCGAGGACCGCGTGAAGGGGCTCGATCTCGGCGCCGACGACTACCTCGCGAAGCCGTTCGAGCTGACCGAACTGGAGGCGCGCGCCCGCGCGCTGATCCGGCGCAGCCTCGGTCATGAGCATTCGCGCGTCGAATGCGGGCCGCTTTCGTACGACAGTATCGACCGCAGCTTCCATCTCGCGGGCGAGCCGCTGTCGCTCACGCCGCGCGAGCGCTCGGTGCTCGAGGTGCTGATCCTGCGTAACGGTCGCGCGATCAACAAGGACACGCTGTCGGAGAAGATCTTCGGGCTCGACGAATCGGTCAACGCGGACGCGATCGAGATCTACGTGTACCGGTTGCGCAAGAAGCTGGAGAACACGGGCGTCGCGATCGTCACGCTGCGCGGCCTGGGCTATCTGCTCGAAGCGAAGGCGGAGACGGCTGAATGAGCGGCCCCCGCGCTCACGGTCATTCGCTGCCTCCCGAGGGAGCGCATGCGTTCCTCGGGGCGGCGCGGCGGCAGGCATGATGACCCGCCCGAACCTGCGCACGCAGGTCGCGCTGTGGCTGCTGTTGCCGCTGCTCGGCCTGCTCGCGCTCGACTCGTGGCTCACGTACCAGCGTGCGATGAGCGCCGCGCACGTCGCGTTCGACCGCACGCTGTCGTCGTCGCTGAAGTCGATCCGCGAAGGCGTGCGGCTCAACGACGGCGAGGTCGAGGTCGACCTGCCGTATCTCGCGCTCGAAATGCTCGAATCGAGCGACGGCGGCAAGATCTACTACCTGATCCGCGAGGACAACGGCCACACGATCACCGGCTATCCGGACCTGCCGCTGCCGCAGGGGCGCGACGCGGGCGACGGCGCGCCGTTCGTCACGCGCTACTACGACGTCGTGTATCGCGGCGAGCAATTGCGGATGGCCGCGCTGCGCATTCCGGTGCACGACGTGCCGACCGCGCAGTCGCGCATCGTCTGGGTGATGGTCGGCGAGACGATCGAGGCGCGCCAGGCGCTCGCGCGCGAGATCCTGATCGGGTCGCTGCTGCAGGAAGGGCTGCTCGTCGTGCTGGCGCTCGGGATCGTGTGGCTCGGCGTCGGCCGCGGGCTGCGGCCGCTGAACCGGCTGTCGGCCACCGTCGCCGCGCGCAGCGAGGACGACACGACGCCGCTCGACACCGGCGCGATGCCGAGCGAGCTCGCGCCGCTCGTCGATTCGATCAACCAGTACATCGGCCGCACGCAGCGGATGCAGGTGGCGCGGCGGCGTTTCTTCGCCGATGCGGCCCATCAGCTGAAGACGCCGCTCGCGGCCGTGCAGGCGGGCGTCGAGCTCGCGTTGCGGCCCGACGAGCAGCCGCGCGCGAACGTGCACCTGCGGCGCGCGAACGGCGCGGTGCGGCAGGCCGCGAAGATCGTCCAGCAATTGCTGTCGCTGTCGCGGCTCGATTCGGACAGCGGCCATGCGGTCGCGCACAAGCCGGTCGCGCTGCACCGGCTCGCGCGCAGCGTGACGCTCGACTGGTCGCCCGTCGCGCGCGCACGCGACATCGATCTCGGCTTCGAGCACGAGGCCGACGTCGACGTGCTTGGGCAGTCCGACTTGCTCGGTGAAATGGTCGGCAACCTGATCGACAACGCGATCCGTTATGCGGGCGACCGTGCGGTGATCACGGTGCGCGTCTCGCGCGACGGCGCGGACGCGCGGCTCGACGTGATCGACAACGGGCCCGGCATTCCGGCCGACGAACGCGACGCGGTGTTCGAGCGCTTCCATCGCGGCAGCAAGACGCAGACGGTCGAAGGAACGGGGCTCGGGTTGTCGATCGTGCGGGAAATCGCGCGTGTGCATCAGGGCAGCGTGACGCTGGCCGATGCGGCCGGCGGCGGGCTGATCGTGACGATCCGGCTGCCGGCGGCGGTGAGTGATGCGATGCCGCGCGCCGCGTGAAGGGAACGGATAGTGCTATCCGGCTCAATCGCCGAAGCCGATCTCCGCTTCGACCGGCTGCCCGACTTCGAGCCACGCACCCGCACCTTCGACGACGATCGCATTGATGCCGAACGTCAGCGCACCGTCGTAGTTCGGATTCGCGCGATAGGTCTGCATCGTGTCGGTCGGCTCGTGCGGCCATGCGGGATCGGGCGCGCCGGTCGCCTGGTCGATCGTCGGCATCGGGCAGCGCGTGCACAGCTTCACGAGTCGCAGTCGCACCGGCGTGTCGCCTTGCGTGTCGAGATGCTCGACGAAATCCTCTTCGTACGCGTCGAGATCCGACACGACGATGTTCGGCCGGAAGCGGTTCATCGGGATCGCCGGCGCGCCTTTCGCGGCAAGCCGCGCGTTCAGGTCGTCGAGCGACGACTGGCCGATCACCAAAAGCGGATAGCCGTCCGCGAACTGCGTATGCGTATCGATCTCGCCGGTCCATTTGCGATTGCAGCCGCGGCGTGCATCGGGGCCGAAGCGCGCGAGCTTCGTCGGCACGCCGAGGAATTCGGTGAGCCACGCGGCCGTTTCGGCGCCCGTGTCGATCGCGTCGACGGTGTCGCGCCACACGGTCGCCGCCATCTTGGGCGTGGCGGGCGTCGCGTCGCCGTCGAGCGGCGTGCGCAGTGCCGGCATGCCCGGCGCGTTCAGCACGAGCGCATCGCTGTCGAGTGTCGGACGGATCAGCGCGAGACGCGGATGCGTGCGCTGCGTGAGCATCTGCCCGCGCGGATCGGTGATCAGCCAGTGGCGGTCGTAGGCGAGGCCCGTTTCAAGCAGTTGCGCGCGCGTGAGCGCGATGCCGGCGCAGGATTTGATCGGGTAGACGAAGAGTTCGGTGATGGCTGGCATGACGCTGGCTGACGGCGGGATGATCGAATCGCGATTGTGCCAGATCGGGCCGAAGCCGTTTGGGCGGCCGCGTACCGCCTACCGCCACGCATCCGTCAGCCGAGCGGGAAGCCGGTGTCGAAGGTCGTGCGCACGTCGAGCGGCTGGCGCAGCAACCCGGCCTTCAGGTAGAAGTCGGCCGTGCGCTGCTGTTCGGCGATCACCGTCGCGTCGATCGGCAGCCAGCGCGTGCCGCGGCGCTCGAATTGCAGCTTCGCGGCGGCCGGCGGAATGCCGATGATGCGCGCGAGCGCCGCCGAATACGCGTCGGCGTGCCGGTACGACCAGGCCTGCGCGCGCACGACGCGTCGCAGGAAATCGTGCAGCACGTCGCGCTTCGAGGCGATCGCCGCGTCGGTTGCCGCGAGATAGCTGAGGCCCGACCACAGTCCGCGGCCGTTGACCAGCACGCGCGCGCGGCCGCTCGTTTCGGCGAGCGCGGTGTAGGGCTCCCAGGTCGCCCACGCGTCGATCGAACCGGTGGCGAGCGCCAGCATCGTGTCGGCCGGCGGCAGGAAGCGGAACGACACGGCATCGGGCGGCAGGCCGGCCGCATCGAGCGCCTTCAGCGTGACGAAATGGCCGATCGAGCCGCGCGTGGTGCCGATGCGCTTGCCCTTCAGGTCGGCCGCGCCTTTCAGCGCGGCGTCGGGTTGCACGAGCACGGCCGTGCCGTACGGATCGGAACGGTTCGCGCCGATCACCTTGATGCGGGCGCCCGATGCGAGCGCGAAGATCACCGGCGCGTCGCCGATCGGCCCGCAGTCGACCGCGGCTGCGTTCAGCGCTTCCGCGAGCGGCGCGGCGGCCGGAAATTCGGTCCACGCGATGTCGTACGCGAGGCCGTTCAGTTCGCCGGCCGCTTCGAGCAGCGCGCGCAGCCCGCCTTTCTGGTCGCCGGCGCGCAGCAGTGGCCGTGTACCGGATTGCGCGCGCAGCGCAGTCGGGGCGGCGGCGATCGTGGCAAGGGCGCTCGCCTGCGCGAGGAAGTGGCGTCGGGTCGGATTCATCGTGAAGTTCGGTTGAAGGAAGGATTCGTGGGTTCAATGCGGGAGCCCGGCCTGTACGTCGCGCACGGGTTCGTTGTCGACACGCAGCAGCAGCGCGGTCAGGGCGTCGCCGCTGGTGGCGCGCGCGGCCGGCCGGGCCACCGCATCCGAGCGGCACAGCAGGTCGGCGTCCGACCAGCCGGCGCTGCCCGGCAACGCCCGCGCCCGCAGCCACCCGCGTCGATCGGCGAGCAGTTG
>FTHQ01000461.1_pt1 | contig 26452 bp, 21 predicted proteins | sample 1641001 | NCBI WGS metagenome assembly FTHQ01 (sample SAMEA3914872, study PRJEB12502) | metagenome | biome: forest; material: soil | place: Canada | collected 2011-07-03 | depth 0.3 m | reverse complement strand
AGTCCATGGGGCCGGTCGGCAGCGGGGCGCGTACGCGCCCCGCTGCCGACCGGCCCCATGGACTCGGCGCGGCACCCGCCGGACGCGCGCGCGCCCGTCGCGACACCGCGCGCCGGAAAGCCCGTGCCGTGCTGCCCCAACGGCCGCCGGCACGAACCCGTGTGATACATTTCAACGTCAGTCTGCAAAACTACCATATCGCCGCCCGTCCGCCGCATGTCCGACCGTCAGGAATCCGCCGTAGCTGCGCCCGAAGCGGGACCTCCGAAGCACGATCATCCGGTCCTGCGTCGCGTGTTCAGGGTGACGCTGGCAGTCGGGATCGGCACCTACTTCGTCGCGTCCGGCGCCTTCCTCGGGCTGCGCTACGTGCTGCTGCCCCGCATCGACGAATTCCGCCCGCGCATCGAGCGCGCGGTGTCCGACAAGCTCCACGCGCAGCTTTCGATCGGCAAGCTTTCCCCGAACTGGTCCGGCATGCAGCCGGGCGTCGAACTCACGAACCTGACGATCCGCGGCCGTGACGGCAAGGTCGCGCTGTCGGTGCCGCATGCGACCGCCGCGCTGTCGTGGATGTCGCTGCTGCGGCTGTCGCCCGCCCTGTCGAGCCTGATCGTCGACCAGCCCGACCTGGTCGTCGCGCGGGCGGCCGACGGCTCGCTGAGCGTCGCGGGCGTCGGCGTGGCCACCACCCACGGCGGCAACGACACGTTCGGCACCTGGCTGCTGAAGCAGGAGGCGATCGTGCTGCGCGGCGGCACGCTGCGCTGGCGCGACGCGCAGCACGACGCACCGGAGCTCGTGCTGTCGGGCATCCGGCTCGCGGTGCTCAACGACGGTCGCGTGCACAAGGCGGCGCTGCAGGCGCCGGCCAACGGCACGCTGCTGCTCGGCCCGCTCGATTTCCGCGCACGCTTCAAACACAAGCCGCTCGCGCCGATCGGCAAGCCGGCGAACTGGACCGGCGACGCGTACCTGTCGACCGGCCCCGTCGACCTGCAGACGCTCACGCGCTATCTCGACGTGCCGCTCACGATCCACGCGGGGCGGATCGACAACGCGATCTGGGCGACCTTCGGCGACGGCCACTTGCGCTCGGCGGGCGGCGACCTGCAAGGCGCCGACGTCGCGCTGCGCGTGCGCCCGACGCAACCGCGGCTCGACGTGCCGACGGTCGGCTTCGGCTGGGACATGGTGCTCGACTCGGGCCACGACTACACGCTGCACCTGACGCGCTTCAATGCGGAACTCGGCCAGCCGCCGCTGCCGGACGGCACGCCGCTCGCGCGCTCGCTCGCGCTGTCGACGCTGACGGCGCGCTACCGCGTGCCGACCGCGAACCAGGGGCAACTGCTCAGCGTGGTCGGCGACCGCGTCGATCTCGGCATCCTCAGCGAATTCATCCGCGGGCTGCCGCTGCCGGCGCGCCTGCGCAACGAGCTGATCAAGATCGACCCGCGCGGGATGGTGTCGAACTATCACATCGAGGTCGAGCGCGCGAAACCCGCGCACCCCGATCTCGCCGACGAGGAGCGGCGCATGGGCGCCGCACCGATCGTCCGCTACCGCTTCCTCGGCGATCTGCAAGGCATCAGCTTCGCCGCGCAGGAGCCGCCGCCCGGGCTCTCGCCGCGCGGCCACCCGCGCGCCGGCTGGCCGGGCGTCGAGAACCTGTGGGGCCGCGTCGATGCGAACGAGACCGGCGGCGCCGCGCATATCGACACGGTCAACGCGGCCGTCACCGTGCCCGGCGAATTCGACGAGCCGCGCCTGACGTTCGACCGGCTGCGCGGCAATGCCAAATGGACGATCACGCCCGCGCCCGGCGACAAGCACGCGCGCGTCGACGTGTCGCTGCCCGACCTGCTCGTGTCGAACCCGGATGCCGAAATCGCGGTGTCGGGCTCGTACACGAACCCCGGCCACGGCCGCGGCTCGCTCGACCTGCGCGCCGATTTCGCGCGCGCGTCGGTCGCGCGCATTCCGCGCTACCTGCCGACCGGGATGTCCGAGCACCTGCGCGACTATCTCGGCCACGCGCTGCAGGACGGCAAGGTGACCAAGGGCGCATCGATCGTCGCGCGCGGCCCGCTCGAGAAATTCCCGTTCGAACACGAGCCGGACGCCGGCGTGTTCCACATCGTCGCGCCGTTCACCGGCGGCCGCTTCGAGCCGACGCCGTACCCGCCGCGCAAGCTTGCGAACGGCACGCCGAGCGTCTGGCCGGCGCTCGACGGAATCGACGGCGTGTTCGAGCTCGCGCAGAACAAGCTGCGTTTCGACATCGACCGTGCACACTACAAGCGCGTCGCGCTGACGAAGGTCGCGGGCCGCATAGACAACCTCGGCAATCCGTCGCACTCGCCGCTGATCATCGACGGCCATGCGCAGGGCCCGCTCGCCGACCTGATCGACTACGCGGACAACAGCTCGCTCGGCACGATGAGCAACCACATCGGCCAGCGGATCGACGCGCAGGGCCCCGCGTCGCTCGCGCTCAAGATCACGATTCCGCAGCACGTCGCCCATCCGCACACGCACATCGAAGGCGCGCTCGGGTTCGGCGGCAACACGCTGTCGACGAGCGGCGTGCCGCCGCTGTCGGCGCTGCGCGGCAGCGTCCGCTTCACCGAGGCGGGCGCGTCGCTGCACGCGCTGTCGGGGCGCTTCCTCGGCGGCCCGGTGCGCGCGAACGGCACCTTCCAGTCACACGGCCCGTACGCGGTGGACGTCGACGGCCGGCTCGCGCTCGACGCCGCGCGTGGCCTGAACCTGCACGGCGCGGCCGCCGCGCTGCTCGAACACGTGGTCGGCGACGCGCCGTACAAGGTCGCGGTGCGCGGCGCGCCGGGCCGCCTGCCCGACGTCAGCGCGCAATCCGACCTGACCGGCGTCGCGCTGAACTTCCCGGCGCCGTTCGCGAAACCGGCCGGCACGCCGATGCCGTTCCGCTTCACGCTGCAGCCGGCGCCGCAGGCGGACGGCAAACGCCTCGAACATGCCGACCTGACGCTCGGCCCCGTGTCCGCGACCTACCTGCTCGACGCGACGCGCGGCCAGCCGCTGCGCGCGGTGCGCGGCGCGATGGGCATCCACCGGATGCCCGACATGCCGCAGGACGGCGTGAGCGCGGCCGTCGACGTCACCGAGCTGGACGCCGACGCGTGGCTCGCCCTCGCCCACACGCTGCAGCCCGACACGCCGCGGGCGCCGGAACCGCAAGCCGCGCCGCGCGTCGATTTCGCGAGCTTCGCGCCGAAGCGCTTCGCGTTCCACTTCGGCACGCTGAAGCTGCTCAAGCGCAACTGGGAGAACGTGATCGTCGGCGCGTCGCACGTCGACGACCTGTGGCAGGCCAACATCGCGTCGAACCAGGTGTCGGGCTACCTGTCGTGGGCGCCGGGCGGCGGTCACAACGGCGCGGGCGTGCTGAACGCGCGGCTCGCGAAGCTGGTCGTGCCGCAGAGCTCGCAGCACGACCTCGTCGGCCGCGCGATGAACCTGCCGACGCCGACCGACCGGCCGATGCCGTCGATCGACCTGATCGTCGACCAGGTCGTCGCGCGCGATCACGACATCGGCCGGCTCGTCGTCAACGCACGCAACATCGACGAAGACGGTACGCCGGTGTGGCAGCTCGACAAGCTGGAACTGTCGAACCCGGCCGCGAAGCTCACGGCGACCGGCAACTGGCGCACCTCGCGCCGCGCACTGGCCCGCGGCGTCGACGAAAACGACGCGCCGCGCCGGACCGTGTTCGACTTCAAGCTCGACATCGACAACGCGGGCGCGCTGCTCGACCGCGTCGGCCTGCCGCGCACGCTCGCGGACGGTCACGGCTCGGTCACGGGCAAGGTCGGCTGGCGCGGCGGCCCGACCGCGCTCGACTTCCCGTCGCTCGGCGGGCAGGTCGCGCTCGACCTCGAACACGGGCAGATCCTGAAGGTCGATCCGGGCGCGGCGAAACTCCTCGGCGTGCTGAGCCTGCAGAGCCTCGCGCGCTTCCTGACGCTGAACTTCCGCGACGTGGTCGGCAAGGGGCTGCCGTTCGACAAGATCACCGGCACCGGCCGAATCTCGAACGGGATCGCGCGCACCGACGATTTCTCGATGATGACGGGGCCCGCGAACGTCACCGTGCGCGGCGCGGTCGATCTCGGCACCGAGACACAGGACCTGCATGCGCACGTCGCGCCGAAAATCAGCGCGGGCGCGGCCGCGATCGGCGCGGCCATCATCAACCCGCTGCTCGGCGTCGGCGTGCTGGCCGCGAACTACGCGCTGTCCGAGACGCTGTCGCGCGCGTTCGCGCTCGACTACGCGATCACCGGCTCGTGGGCGTACCCGCACATCGAGCGGGTGCGGAGCGATCAGGGTAAGATGAATCACGGTCCGGCCGATGCGGCGAACCATTGAGCGCGCATCGCACCACGCAGGGCGCCGGGCCGCACCCCATTTATGACGCAACCGATTCCGCGATGACCGACCACGCCCGTTCCGCCACGCCCTTCCAGGTCGCCGCGCTGCAGATGGTGAGCACGCCGGACGTCACACGCAATCTCGCCGAAGCGCGCCGCCTGATCGCGGAAGCCGCCGGCGAAGGCGCGCAGCTCGTGCTGCTGCCCGAGTATTTCTGCTTCATGGGCCACCGTGACACCGACAAGCTCGCGCTCGCCGAACCGTACCGGGACGGCCCGATCCAGCAGTTCCTCGCCGACGCCGCGCGCCGCCACGGCATCTGGGTGATCGGCGGCACGCTGCCGCTGAAGGCGCCCGAACCCGATCGCGTGCTGAACACGACGCTCGTGTTCGATCCGTCCGGCAACGAAGCCGCGCGCTACGACAAGATCCACCTGTTCAACTTCGAGAAAGGCGACGAATCGTTCGACGAGGCGCGCACGATCCGCGCGGGCGACACGGTCGTCGCGTTCGATGCGCCGTTCGGGCAGGTCGGCCTGTCGGTCTGTTACGATCTCCGCTTTCCGGAGCTGTATCGCCGCATGGGCGACTGCGCGCTGATGGTCGTGCCGTCGGCGTTTACGTATACGACGGGCCGCGCACACTGGGAAACGCTGCTGCGCGCGCGGGCCGTCGAGAACCAGTGCTACGTGCTCGCGGCCGCTCAGGGCGGCAAGCACGAGAACGGCCGGCGCACGTGGGGCCACAGCATGCTGATCGACCCGTGGGGCGAGATCGTCGCGGTGCGCGACGAGGGCGCCAGCGTCGTGCTCGGCGCGATCGATCCGCAACGCATCGTCGACGTACGCCAGAGCCTGCCTGCGTGGCGGCACCGCGTGCTGACCTGAATCCGCCGCACCGCTTGAAACGCCGCGCGGCCCACCTATCTGCCCGGCAGCACCCGACAACTTTTTGAGAAACCCCGATATCCGCATGAACATCATCGAACCCGGCATCCGCAATCTCGCGCTGGCGAAGGACATCCTGCTCACGCCGTACGGCCTCGACGAAAGCCTGCTCACGCGCACGATCGCCGACATCTTCACGCATCGCGTCGACTACGCGGACCTGTACTTCCAGGCAACCCGCAGCGAAGCGTGGAGCCTCGAGGAAGGCATCGTCAAATCGGGCAGCTTCAGCATCGACCAGGGCGTCGGCGTGCGCGCGGTCGCGGGCGACCGCACCGCGTTCGCGTACTCGGACGACCTGTCGCCCGAAGCGATCGCGCAAGCCGCCGCCGCCACCAAGGCGATCGCGGCGGCCGGCGGCGGCCGCCAGAAGATCAAGGCAGCCACGTCGCTGACGGGCATCTCGGGCCGCGACCTGTACCTGCCGTCCGACCCGCTCGCGTCGCTCGACGCGACGGCCAAGGTCAAGCTGCTCGAACGCATCGAGCAGATGGCGCGCGGGCGCGATCCGCGCATCACGCAGGTGATGGCGGGCCTCGCCGGCGAATACGACGTCGTGCTGGTCGCACGCAGCGACGGCGCGCTCGCGGCCGACATCCGCCCGCTCGTACGCGTGTCGGTGACGGTGATCGCCGAGCAGAACGGCCGTCGCGAGATCGGCTCGGGCGGCGGCGGCGGCCGCTTCGACTACGGCTACTTCACCGACGACGTGCTGTCGCGCTACGTCGACGACGCCGTGCACGCGGCGCTCGTCAACCTCGATGCACGTCCCGCGCCGGCCGGCGCGATGACGGTCGTGCTCGGGCCGGGCTGGCCGGGCGTGCTGCTGCACGAGGCGATCGGCCACGGCCTCGAAGGCGACTTCAACCGCAAGGGCTCGTCCGCGTTCGCGGGCCGGATCGGCGAGCAGGTCGCCGCGAAGGGCGTGACGGTGGTCGACGACGGCACGCTGCCGAACCGCCGCGGCTCGCTGAACATCGACGACGAGGGTAACCCGACGCAGTGCACGACGCTGATCGAGGACGGCATCCTGAAGGGCTACATCCAGGACACGCTGAACGCGCGCCTGATGAAGATGCCGGTGACGGGCAACGCGCGGCGCGAGTCGTACGCGGCGCTGCCGATGCCGCGCATGACGAACACCTACATGCTGAACGGCGACAAGGATCCGCAGGAAATCATCGCGTCGGTGAAGAACGGCCTGTACGCGGTGAACTTCGGCGGCGGCCAGGTCGACATCACGAACGGCAAGTTCGTGTTCTCGGCGTCCGAGGCGTACATGATCGAGAACGGCAAGATCACCTACCCGGTGAAGGGCGCGACGCTGATCGGCAGCGGCCCGGAATCGCTGAAGTACGTGAGCATGATCGGCAACGACATGTCGCTCGACACGGGCGTCGGCGTATGCGGCAAGGAAGGCCAGAGCGTGCCGGTCGGCGTCGGCCAGCCGACCCTGCGGATCGACAAGATGACGGTCGGCGGTACGGCATAACCGCATCGCGGCGCAGACAATCCGCGCAGTTTGACGAAAACACGCGGATTGTCCGCATTTTCGACGGTTCCCGGTTGCCAGCCGGCCGGGGACGGGGTATAAATTCCGAATCAACTTTTTTGACGAGCCGAATTTCCGTCATGTCCGCCAAGTTTTACTTTTACTTTTTTTGGTATCTCAGACCGCTGGCGGATCGAGAGGGTTGATGGCGCGTAAAGCGCAACCGAAATTCCCGAAAAAACCGCCGGCGAACCCGGCGGTTTTTTTTCGCCCTTCGCCAGCCGGTCGCCGCCGCAGCCGTTCAGCAGCCCCGACCGACACCACTGAATCGCCCGAATCGATGAATCTGCCGCACGCCCACTGACCGAACGGCGCCCGGAAAATGAGGAGAAACAGCATGCCCCCGCACAACACCGAGGACGTCCGCATCCGCGAACTCAAGGAACTGACGCCGCCCGCCCACCTGATCCGCGAATTCGCGTGCTCCGAAGCCGCGTCCGAGCTGATCTACCACTCGCGCCAGTCGATGCACCGCATCCTGCACGGGATGGACGACCGGCTGATCGTCGTGATCGGGCCGTGCTCGATCCATGACACGAAGGCGGCGATCGAATACGCGGGCCGGCTCGTGAAGGAACGCGAGCGCTTCAAGGGCGAACTCGAAATCGTGATGCGCGTGTACTTCGAGAAGCCGCGCACGACGGTCGGCTGGAAGGGGCTCATCAACGATCCGCACCTCGACAATAGCTTCAAGATCAACGAAGGGCTGCGCACCGCGCGCGAGCTGCTGCTGCAGATCAACGAAATGGGGCTGCCGGCAGCAACCGAATACCTCGACATGATCAGCCCGCAGTACATCGCCGACCTGATCTCGTGGGGCGCGATCGGCGCGCGCACGACCGAGTCGCAGGTGCACCGCGAACTCGCGTCGGGGCTGTCGTGCCCGGTCGGCTTCAAGAACGGCACCGACGGCAACGTGAAGATCGCGGTCGACGCGATCAAGGCCGCGTCGCAGCCGCACCATTTCCTGTCGGTGACGAAGGGCGGCCATTCGGCGATCGTGTCGACGGCCGGCAACGAGGACTGCCACGTGATCCTGCGCGGCGGCAAGGCGCCGAACTACGACGCGGACAGCGTGAATGCCGCGTGCGCGGACATCGGCAAGGCCGGCCTCGCCGCGCGTCTGATGATCGACGCGAGCCATGCGAACAGCTCGAAGAAGCACGAGAACCAGATTCCCGTGTGCGCCGACATCGGCCGCCAGGTCGCGGCCGGCGACGAACGCATCGTCGGCGTGATGATCGAGTCGCACCTGGTCGAGGGCCGTCAGGACCTGAAGGAAGGCTGCGCGCTGACCTACGGCCAGAGCATCACCGACGCGTGCATCGCGTGGGACGACAGCGTGAAGGTGCTCGAAGGCCTCGCGGAATCGGTGAAGGCGCGCCGCGTCGCGCGCGGCAGCGGCAATTGAAGGACGCGTACGGCCTCGCCTGGCGGCAGATTGGCCACCCGGCCAGCCTGCGGTCGGCGCGTCGCCCTGCCAGACTAGCTAACACTACCTAGCTAATCAGAGGCCGACCATGCCGACCGTCAACATGCACGATGCCAAGTCGCGGCTTTCGAGCCTCGTCGAAGCGCTTGAATTGGGGCGGGAGTCCGAAGTCGTGATCGCCCGCAATGGGCATCCGGTCGCCCGGATCGTTCCTTACGCCGCGCCGAAGCGGATCGGCGCAGCCCGTCAGCTGCTGGCCGGATTGAATATCCCGACAAGCGTCGACGCATTCAATGCCGGCGATGAATCGATCGCCGCCGACTTCGATGCCAGCTCGGATCACGGGCTCGCGCCGTGAAGCTGCTGCCCGACACGCACATCGCGCTCTGGGCGGCTGAAGGCGCGCCGCAACTGTCGGCAACCGCGGCCGCGTTGATCGAACATCCCGAAAACAGGCTGTACGTCAGCGCCGCGTCAATTTGGGAAATCGCGATCAAGTACCGCACAGGCAATCTGCCCGTCCATCCGAGAGATGCACGTTCGGCCTTTCGGCTTGCGGGTTTTGCGGAGTTGCCGATCAGCAGCGATCACGTCGAAGGCGTCGCCGTACTGCCCGACTTTCCCGATCATGCCGATCCATTCGACCGCATGATGGTCGCGCAGGCACTCCATGAAGGGATACCGCTGATCAGCGCCGATGCCAAGGTGTGGCGCTATCACCCCACCTTGATGCTGCGCGCCTGACGTGCCATCCGCAACGAAGAAGCCCGGCTCGCGCCGGGCTTTTTTATTGGCCGGAGACCATCGGTGCGCGCATCACTCGAGCGCGCCCGAACCGAAGATCTCGGTATTCACGCGCTCCGGCGCGACGCCCAGCGCGACGAGCGCGTCGCGCTGGGCCTTCATGAACGCGACCGGCCCGCAGATGTAGTAATCGGCGTCCGCCACCAGCGCGTACTGCTGCACGCGCTCCGGCGTGAGGCGCCCTTCGAGGTCGTGGTCGATGCCGACGCGATCGTTCGGGCCGACCAGTTCGTACAGCACCGTGCGCTTCACGTTCGCGTGCTCGCCGACGGTGTCGTTCAGCCAGTCGCGGAACGCGTGCACCGCGCCCGAACGGCAGGCGTGGATGAACCGCACGTCGCGCGGGCTGCCCGCCGCGATCAGCGCCGACGCCATCGACATCATCGGCGTGATGCCGACGCCGCCCGAGATCAGCACGACCGGCGTATCCACGTCGCGCTTCAGCGAAAAGTCGCCCATCGGCGCGGTGACTTCGACGATCGCGCCCTCTTCGACGCCATCGTGCATCAGCATCGACACCTTGCCGGCCGGAATCGCTTCCGGCTTGCCGGCCTCGCGCTTCACCGAGATGCGCAGCCACTGGCCGTGCGGCGCATCGGACAGGCTGTACTGGCGCGGCTGGTCGACGCCGAGCTCGCCGACGAAACGCTTCACCGTGACGTACTGGCCCGGCTCGAACGTCGGTGCTTCGCCGCCGTCGGCGGGCGTCAGGTAGAACGACGTGATCTCGTCGCTTTCACGCACCTTGCGCGCGACCTTGAACGGACGGAAGCCGCTCCACGCGGCGTTCGCGTACAGATCGGCCTCGGCGCCGATCATGATCTGCGCGAGCTGGCCGTATGCGACGCGCCAGGCTTCGAGCGTGTCGGCATCGACCGCGTCGCCGAGCACCTCGACGATCGATGCGAGCAGGTTCTCGCCGACGATCGGGTAATGCTCGGGGCGGATGTTCAGGCTCGCGTGCTTGTGCGAGATGCGCGACACCGCGCCGCCCAGCGCGCCGAGGTTGTCGATGTTCGCCGCATACGCGTAGACGGCCTTCGCGAGCGTCTCGGGCTGGCTGCCGGTCTTCTGGTGCGTCTGGTTGAACAGGTTCTTCAGTTCCGGATGACGCGCGAACATGCGCTGGTAGAAGTGCTTCGTGATCGTCGCGCCGTGCTCGGCGAGGACGGGGGCGGTGGCCTTCACACGGGCCATCTGGTCAGCGGTGATGTGGGTCATGTTCGTTCTCCGTTAAACATGCACAAACAATACATGTTTAAAAACGGACGCCCCCCGGGCAAATTGTCGCAGTGCGCAAAAACGCGACGGCGGGCTAGCGGACGCGCCCGCGTTCCCACAGCACGTCGGCGCCGCCGCCGGCGCGGTTCAGCACGCGCGCCAGCACGAACAGCAGGTCGGACAGCCGGTTCACGTACCGCCGCGGTGCGTCATTGAGCGTGTCGCTACGCCCGAGCGCGACGATCGAGCGCTCCGCACGGCGGCACACGGTGCGGCAGACGTGCGCGAGCGACGCCGCGCGCGAGCCGGCCGGCAGGATGAATTCCTTCAGCGGCGGCAGCGTCGCGTTGTAGTCGGCGAGCCACCGGTCGAGCCGGGCGAGATGCGTGTCGTCGAGCACCGCGTGGCCGGGAATGCACAGCTCGCCGCCGAGATCGAACAGGTCGTGCTGGATCGTGACGAGCGCCGCGCGGACGTCGTCCGGCAGCGTCTCGGCCAGCAGCACGCCGAGATTCGAGTTCAGTTCGTCGACGTCGCCGATCGCGGCGATCCGCGCGTCGTCCTTGCCGATGCGCCGCCCGTCGCCGAGGCCGGTGGTGCCGTCGTCGCCCGTGCGCGTCGCGATCTTGCTCAAGCGGTTGCCCATGCGAATGTCCTCTCGTGCGCGGCCGCCACGCGGCCCGGTTGGCTGGAACGCGATTATCGCAGCCCGCGGCGGCAGGCGCAGCGGACGTTACAGCGTAGAATGGGCCGACAGTTCGACAAGCAGTCAGGAGACATTCGTGAATCACCCTGCCCCGCCGGCCGCCACGCGCCGCCCACTGCCCCCCGCCATGCTCGATGCACTGCGCGCCGCCTTCGGCGAGCGCGTGTCGACCGCCGACGCGGTCCGCGCCCATCACGGCCGCGACGAATCCCCGTTCGATCCGCAACTGCCCGACGCCGTCGTGTTCGCGCACAGCACCGACGACGTGCGCGAGGTCGTGTCGCTGTGCTCGCTCTACAGCGTGCCGCTGATTCCGTACGGCGCCGGCTCGTCGCTCGAAGGCCACCTGCTCGCGGTGCGCGGCGGCGTGTCGCTCGACCTGTCCGAAATGAACCGCGTGCTGTCGATCAACGCCGAAGACCTGACCGTGACGGTCGAGCCGGGCATCACGCGCAAGGCGCTCAACGAAGCGCTGCGCGACACCGGCCTGTTCTTCCCGATCGATCCGGGCGCCGACGCCAGCATCGGCGGGATGACCGCGACCCGCGCATCGGGCACCAACGCCGTACGCTACGGCACGATGCGCGAGAACGTGCTCGGCCTGACCGCGGTGCTCGCGGACGGCCGCGTGGTGAAAACCGGCTCGCGCGCGCGCAAGTCGTCGGCCGGCTACGACCTCACGCGCCTGTTCGTCGGGTCCGAAGGCACGCTCGGCGTGATCACCGAGATCACGCTGCGCCTGCACCCGCTGCCCGAGGCCGTGTCGGCCGCGATCTGCACGTTCCCGACGATGGGCGACGCGGTGCGCACGGTGATCGAGACGATCCAGATCGGCGTGCCGATCGCGCGCGTCGAATTCGTCGATGCGCTTGCGGTGCGCTCGATCAACCGTCACTCGAACCTGACGCTGACCGAGGCGCCGACGCTGTTCTTCGAGTTCCACGGCACCGATGCCGGCGTGAAGGAACAGGCCGAACTCGTGCAGGCGCTCGCCGGCCAGAACGCCGGCCAGGGCTTCGAATGGGCGACCCGTCCCGAGGATCGCACGCGGCTCTGGTCCGCACGCCACAACGCGTACTTCGCGATGCTGCAGTTGAAGCCCGGCTGCCGCGCGGTGACGACCGACGTGTGCGTGCCGATCTCGCAGCTCGCCGCGTGCGTCGAGGAGACCGAGATCGACCTGCGCGCGTCGTCGCTGCCCTGCCCGATCGTCGGCCACGTCGGCGACGGCAATTTCCACGTCGCGATCCTGATCGATCCCGACAAGCCCGAGGAACTCGCCGAAGCCGAACACATCAACGACCGGATCGTCGAGCGCGCGCTGCGCCTGGGCGGCACCTGCACGGGCGAGCACGGCGTCGGGCTGCACAAGATGCGCTTCCTGCCGAAGGAGCACGGCGACAACGCGATCGACACGATGCGCGCGATCAAGCTCGCGCTCGATCCACGCAACCTGATGAATCCAGGCAAGATTTTCACGTGCTGACCGGCGGCGCGAGCTCGCGCCTCACGCAGGAGACTTCATGAACGCTCCCGTCGAACTGTCGAGCGCCGCACGCGCGCAGCGCCAGCGCGAAGTCGTGCAGGCGCTGATGGCCGTGCTGCCGACGCACTGCCTGCTGTACCGCGACGAGGACACGGCGCCGTACGAATGCGACGGCCTGTCCGCGTACCGCCGGCTGCCGCTCGCGGTCGCGCTGCCCGAGACGGAATCGCAAGTGCAGCGGATCGTGCAGATCTGCCGCCGCATGGAAGTGCCGATCGTGCCGCGCGGCGCCGGCACGAGCCTGTCGGGCGGCGCGCTGCCGATCGCGCTCGGCGTCGTGCTGTCGCTCGCGCGCTTCACGCGCATCGTCGAAGTCGACCCGTACGCGCGCACGGCGACCGTGCAGCCCGGCGTGCGCAACCTCGCGATCTCGGAAGCGGCCGCGCCGTACGGCCTGTATTACGCGCCCGATCCGTCGTCGCAGATCGCGTGCACGATCGGCGGCAACGTCGCGGAAAACTCCGGCGGCGTCCACTGCCTGAAATACGGGCTGACCGTGCACAACGTGATGCGCGTGCGCGCGGTGACGATCGACGGCGAGGTCGTCGAATTCGGCTCGCTCGCGCTCGACATGCCGGGCCTCGACCTGCTCGCGGTGATGATCGGCAGCGAAGGGATGTTCGCGATCGTCACCGAGGTCACGGTGCGGCTGATCCCCAAGCCGCAGACCGCGCAGCTCGTGATGGCGAGCTTCGACGACGTCGTCAAGGGCGGCGAGGCGGTGGCAGCGATCATCGCGTCGGGCATCATCCCGGCCGGGCTCGAGATGATGGACAAGCCGGCCACGCAGGCCGTCGAGGCGTTCACGCACGCGGGCTACGACCTCGACGCGAAGGCGATCCTGCTGTGCGAATCGGACGGCACGCCGGAAGAAGTCGCCGAGGAAATCGTGCGGATGACGGCCGTGCTGCGCGAACACGGCGCGACGCGCATCCAGGTGTCGCGCAACGAACATGAACGGCTGCGCTTCTGGTCCGGCCGCAAGAACGCGTTCCCGGCCGCCGGGCGCATTTCCGCCGATTACTACTGCATGGACGGCACCGTGCCGCGCCGCGCGATCGGCCCGCTGCTCGCGCGCATCGAGCAGCTCGAAACGCGCTACGGGCTGCGCTGCATCAACGTGTTCCATGCGGGCGACGGCAACATGCATCCGCTGATCCTGTACAACGCGAACGATCCGGACGAGCTGCACCGCGCCGAGCAGTTCGGCGCGGAAATCCTCGAATGCTGCGTGGAATTCGGCGGCAGCGTGACGGGCGAGCACGGTGTCGGCATCGAAAAACTCAATTCGATGTGCGTGCAGTTCTCGCCGCAGGAGCGCGACGCGTTCTTCGCGGTCAAGCGCGCGTTCGATCCGGCCGGGCTGCTGAACCCGGACAAGGGCATCCCGACCCGTGCGCGCTGCGCGGAATACGGTCGCCAGCACGTGCGCGGCGGGCTGCTGCCACGCCCCGACCTGCCGCGCTTCTGAGCGGCGTGCGGGCCGTGGCCCGCACCGGTGGCCGCGGTCCGCGGGTCTGCCGCGCCCGCGCGGCGCGTTCGCGCGCCGGCGCGAGCCTGCCGCACGCGATACGGGGCTTAGGGATAGTCGCGATGTGGAATCGCGCCACCCCGGTACAATCGACCGGACAACGAGACGAGAAAGCAACGGAACATGGAAGAGGACGACATCGTCGCCGGATGGGCCGAGCGCATCCGCGCCGCCAGTGCCGACGGCCGGCCGCTGCGGATTCGCGGCGGCGGCACCAAGGACTGGTACGGCCAGGCGCTCGAGGGCGAAATACTCGACACGCGCGCGTTTCAGGGCGTCGTGTCGTACGACCCGGCCGAACTCGTCGTCACGGTCCGCGCGGGCACGCCGCTCGCGCAGCTTGAAACCGTCCTCGCCGAGTGCGGCCAGATGCTGCCGTTCGAACCGCCGCATTTCGGGCGCGCGGCCACCGTCGGCGGCTGCGTCGCGGCCGGTCTCGCGGGCCCGCGCCGCGCCACCTGCGGCGCTCCGCGCGATTTCGTGCTCGGCACCACGCTGATGAACGGCCGCGGCGAGATGCTGCGCTTCGGCGGGCAGGTGGTGAAGAACGTCGCCGGCTACGACGTGTCGCGGCTGATGGCCGGCGCGCTCGGTACGCTCGGGCTGATGCTCGACCTGTCGATCAAGGTGCTGCCGATGCCCGTCGCCGAAGTCACGCTGAAGTTCGAGATGACCGCGACCGACGCGGTGCGCAAGCTCAACGAATGGGGCGGCCATCCGCTGCCGGTCAGCGCGAGCGCGTGGCGCAACGGCACGCTCGTGCTGCGCCTGTCGGGCGCGGAAGCCGCCGTCAAATCCGCGAAAACGCTGCTCGGCGGCGAAGTCGTCGACGCGGTCGAGGCCGAGCGCTTCTGGTCCGGTCTGCGCGAGCACACCGACCCGTTCTTCAACGGCATCCCGCCCGGCTACGCGCTGTGGCGCCTGTCGCTGCCGTCGATCACCGAACCGATGCACCTGCCGGGCACCCAGTTGATGGAATGGGGCGGCGCGCAGCGCTGGTGGATCACCGACGCCGACGCGCAAACCGTGCGCATGAGCGCGAAGCAGGCCGGCGGCCATGCGACGCTGTTCCGCGCGGGCGACACCTACGACCGCAGCGCGGGCGTGTTCACGCCGCTGCCGGCGCCGATGATGAAGATCCACCGCGGGCTGAAAAGCGCGTTCGATCCCGCCCGCATCTTCAATCGCGGCCGGCTTTACCCTGAGCTCTGAGGGCTGGATGCAAACGAATCTCGCCGATTTCATCCGCAATACGCCCGACGGCGACGAGGCCGACGCGATCCTGCGCAAGTGCGTGCACTGCGGGTTCTGCACCGCGACCTGCCCGACCTATCAACTGCTCGGCGACGAACTCGACGGCCCGCGCGGCCGCATCTACCTGATCAAGCAGATGGTCGAAGGCGCGGCCGTCACGCGCAGCACGCAACAGCATCTCGACCGCTGCCTCACGTGCCGCAGTTGCGAGACGACCTGCCCGTCCGGCGTCCAGTACGGCCGGCTCGTCGAGATCGGCCGCAAGCACGTCGAGGCGCAGGTGGAGCGCCCCGCGCAGCAGCGGCTGATGCGCCGCGTGCTCGCGAGCGTCGTGCCGAACGCCGCGCTGTTCTCGCCGATGATGCGGCTCGGCCAGCACGTGCGGCCGCTGCTGCCGAAGCGGCTGCGCGACAAGGTGCCGCCGCGCACGCGGCTGCTCGAATGGCCGCACCGCACGCATCCGCGCAAGATGCTGATGCTCGGCGGCTGCGTGCAGCCGTCCATGCTGCCGAACATCAACATCGCGACCGCGCGCGTGCTGGACGCGCTCGGCATCGAGACGGTCGTCGCGCCGGACGCGGGCTGCTGCGGCGCGATCCGCCTGCATCTGAACTATCACGACGAAGCGCTCGACGACGCACGTCGCAACATCGACGCGTGGTGGCCCCACGTCGAACAGGGCGCCGAGGCGATCGTGATGAACGCGTCGGGCTGCGGCGCGACGGTGCTCGAGTACGCGCACCTGCTGCGCGACGATCCGGCCTACGCGGAGAAGGCGCAGCGCATCGTGTCGCTGACGCGCGACATCTCCGACGTGCTGCTCGCGTTCGAGGCCGAACTCGCGACGATCGCGCGGCGCCGCGCGATCCATACGGTCGCCTACCACCCGCCGTGCACGCTGCAGCACGGTCAACAATCGCGCGGCAAGGTCGAGCGCCTGCTGGAGACGCTCGGCATCGACGTGCGGCTGCCGGCCGACAGCCACCTGTGCTGCGGCTCGGCCGGCACCTACTCGCTGACGCAGCCGTCGCTGTCGTACCGGTTGCGCAAGCAGAAGCTGCTGAAGCTCCAGGCGCTCGAGCCGCAGATGATCGTGTCCGGCAACGTCGGCTGCATCGCGCACCTGCAAAGCGGCACGCAGGTGCCGGTCGCCCACTGGGTCCAGCTCGTCGAGCATCTGCTGTACGGCTAGGGGCTGTTCGCGCCCATAACGGGCGCGCGCGGCGTCCGTATAATGAGCGGATCGATGCGCCGCGGATCGCGACGCATCGGCTTCATGCCCGCTTCCGTGCCGCTCCCGTGCCTGCTTCCGTGCCCGTCATGTCCGATCTCGCCGCCCGTCTCGACTCCGTTCACCGCCGCATCGCCGACGCCGCCCGCGCGGCCGGCCGCGATCCCGCCACCGTCGCGCTGCTCGCCGTGTCGAAGACGTTTCCGGCCGACGACGTGCGCGCCGCGCATGCGGCCGGCCAGCGCGCCTTCGGCGAAAACTACGTGCAGGAATCGATCGACAAGATCGACGCGCTCGCCGACCTGCGCGCGAGCCTCGAATGGCATTTCATCGGCCCGCTGCAATCGAACAAGACGCGCCCCGTCGCCGAGCGCTTCGACTGGGTCCATTCGGTCGACCGGCTGAAGATCGCGCAGCGCCTGTCGGAACAGCGCCCCGCGCACCTGCCGCCGCTCAACGTGTGCGTGCAGGTGAACATCAGCGGCGAGGCGTCGAAGAGCGGCGTCGCGCCGGCCGACGTGGCCGAAGTCGCGCGGGCGGTCGCCGCGCTGCCGTCGCTGCGGCTGCGCGGCCTGATGGCGATTCCCGAACCGGCCGACGACCCCGACGCGCAACGCGCGCCGCATCGCGCGCTGCGCGCGTTGTTCGACACGTTGCGCGCCGGCGGCCTGCCGCTCGACACGCTGTCGATGGGCATGTCCGCCGATCTCGATGCCGCCGTGCTCGAAGGCGCGACGATCGTGCGCGTCGGCACCGCGATCTTCGGCGCGCGCGATTACTCGCACTGAACGCCGCGCCCTTTTCCGGCTTTCCGTTCACTCACTCGCTCATTCCCGACATCATGAAAATCGCATTCATCGGCGGCGGCAACATGGCCGCGGCCCTGATCGGCGGCCTGATCAAGCGCGGCGTCGCCGCGGACGGCCTGTATGCCATCGACGTCAACGAAGAAGTCCGCGCGCGCGCGGCACAGCAATTCGGCGTGCACACCGGCGCGGCGATCGACGCGACGCTCGCCGATTACGACGCGATCGTGCTCGCGGTGAAGCCGCAGGTGCTGCACGACGTCGCGCAGGCGCTGGCGCCGCACCTGAAGTCGCAGCTCGTGATCAGCATCGCGGCCGGCATCCGCGGCACGGATCTCGCCCGCTGGCTCGGCGGCTACGCGCGCGTCGTGCGCACGATGCCGAACACGCCCGCGCTGGTCGGCATGGGCGTGACGGGCCTGGCCGCGCTGCCGGGCGTCGACGCCGCCGGCCGCGAACTCGCGTCGAACGTGCTCGGCGCGGTCGGCGAGATCGTGTGGTTCGACGACGAAGCGCAGCTCGATGCGGTCACCGCGATTTCGGGCAGCGGCCCCGCGTACGTGTTCTATTTCATCGAAGCGCTGCAGGAAGCCGCGCGCCGCCTCGGCATGAACGACGAGCAGGGCCGCGCGCTCGCGGTCGCGACGTTCACCGGCGCCGCGCAACTGGCCGCGCAGTCGGGCGAGCCGGCCAGCGTGCTGCGCGAACGCGTGACGTCGAAGGGCGGCACGACGGCCGCCGCGCTCGCGGCGTTCGACGCGCAGGGCGTGAAGGAAGCGATCGTGCGCGGCGCGCTCGCGGCCGAAGCACGCGCGAAGGAAATGGGCGACGAGCTCGGCCGCGCGTAAGCGTGACGGCGGCGCCGGTCATGCCGGCGCCGGATGTAAAAAAAGCGACCGTCAGGTCGCTTTTTCGTTGGCGCCGCGAGAAAGAGCGCGCGGTGTGTCGTTCAGTTGCCCGCCAGCAGGTAATGCGCGGCGATGCCCGCGAACAGCACGCCGCCCAGCCAGTTGTTGTGGCGGAACGCCGCGAAGCACGGCATCCGTTCGCGGTCCTTGATCAGCGTGTAGTGATACAACGCGCAGCCGAGCGCCGCCGCCCAGCCCACCCAGTACGCGGGACCGAAGCCGAGCGTCACGCCGATCCACACGTAGATGCCGAGCGTCATCGCGTAGCACGCAATCACGGCCGCGACGTCGAAACGGCCGAACGTCAGCGCGGACGTGCGGATGCCGATCTTGATGTCGTCGTCGCGATCGACCATCGCATATTCGGTGTCGTACGCGACCGACCAGAAGATGTTCGCGACCAGCATCACCCACGCCAGCATCGGCACCGTATCCTGTACGGCCGCGAACGCCATCGGGATGCCGAAGCCGAACGCGATGCCGAGATACGCCTGCGGAATCGCGAAGAAGCGCTTCATGAACGGATAGGAGCCGGCGACGAACAGCGCGACGACCGACAATTGTTTCGTCAGCGTATTGAGCGGCAGGATCAGCAAAAACGCGATGAACGACAGCCCGACCGCGATCGCGACGGCTTCCCATGCGTGGATCTTGCCGGACGTCAGCGGCCGGTCGGCCGTGCGCTTCACGTGACGGTCGAAATCGCGGTCGGCGTAGTCGTTCATCGCGCAGCCGGCCGAGCGCATCAGCAGCGTGCCGAGCGTGAAGATCACGAGCAGCGGCCAGCGCGGGTGGCCGTCCGACGCGATCCACAGCGCGTTGAGCGTCGGCCACAGCAGCAGCAGGCTGCCGATCGGCTTGTCCATCCGGACGAGCCGCAGATACAGGGGAAAGCGGGCAAGCATGGCGAAACACCGGGAAGAGAATCCCGGCATTTTAGAGCCGAGCGGTGCTTCGCGTCATGTCGGCACGACGCGCCGCCGGTGACCGCAGCGGGCCGGCGGGCCGCCGCGACCCGCTACGCGCGGCCACGCAGCGGCGCGCATCAATCCGGGGACAGATGCAAAGCCGCTCCGAAGCAGGCCGGCTGCCGTCCCCGGCCGCGTGCGGCTTACGCGAGCAGCGACCGCAGCATCCATGCGGTCTTTTCATGCGTCTGCAGGCGCTGGGTCAGCAGGTCCGCGGTCGGCTCGTCGCTCGCCGCATCGGCGATGGGGAAGATTTCACGCGCGGTGCGCACGACCGCCTCGTGCCCTTCGACGAGCTGACGGATCATTTCCTCGGCGGCCGGCACGCCCTTCGCTTCCGGCACCGACGACAGTTTCGCGAACTCGCCGAACGTGCCGGGCGCGACGACGCCCAGCGTGCGAATGCGTTCCGCGACGGAATCGACCGCGAGCCACAGTTCGTTGTACTGCTCCTCGAACATCAGGTGCAGCGTGTTGAACATCGGTCCGGTCACGTTCCAGTGGAAATTGTGGGTCTTCAGGTACAGCGAAAACGTATCGGCGAGCAGGCGCGACAGGCCGTCCGCGATGTTCTTGCGGTCCTTGTCGCTGATACCGATGTTGATCTGCGTGGCGTTGCCTTTCTTGGCCATCTTCGGGACTCCTCATTCGAAATGTTGAACCGGCGAAAATGCGTCGAGCAATCCGCATGCCGCGTCGCGCGGCATCCGTTCGCGACTCGCCAGTCTAGCGTCGCGAAATCGTCGCTGCCCTCGCTGCCATCGTTGTCGTCAGCCGCCTGCGGCCGACACGACCGGCGCGAGCGCGTGCAGCGCCTGCGAGACCAGCTCCACCGCCCCGCCGACGACGATCGCGAAGCCGACGGCGTAGCGCGCCAGTTCGACCGGCGAGCGCAGAATGGGCGACGCGGCGGCACGCATGTTGAGCATCATTTGCGTCATGGTCACTCCTTCGACAAGACATCGTTCCGAGAAGAAACGGCCGGTCGTTCGACCGGCCGTTTCAGGTTACTGCATCACTGCTTTACTGCATCACCGCATCACGGCCAGGTTCATGCGAGGTCGAAGCGGTCGAGGTTCATCACCTTGTTCCAGGCGGCGACGAAGTCGCGCACGAACTTCTCCTGCGCATCCGCGCTGCCGTACACCTCGGCCAGCGCGCGCAGTTGCGAGTGCGAGCCGAAGATCAGGTCGACGCGCGTGCCCGTCCACTTGACCGCGCCCGTCGCGCGATCGCGCCCTTCGAACACGTCGTTCGCGGCCGACACCGGCTTCCATTCCGTGCGCATGTCGAGCAGGTTCGCGAAGAAGTCGTTCGACAGCGTGCCCGGACGATCGGTGAACACGCCGTGCTTCGAGTCGCCGACGTTCGCGCCGAGCACGCGCAAGCCGCCGACCAGCACGGTCATCTCCGGCGCCGTCAACGTCAGCAGTTGCGCCTTGTCGACCAGCAGCGCCTCGGCCGGCGTCTTGTACGGGTGCTTCAGGTAGTTGCGGAACCCGTCGGCGAGCGGCTCGAGCACGGCCATCGCGTCGACGTCGGTTTCTTCCTGCGACGCATCCATCCGGCCCGGCGCGAACGGCACCGTGATCGCGATGCCCGCGTTCTTCGCCGCCTGCTCGACGCCGGCCGCACCGGCCAGCACGATCAGGTCGGCCAGCGACACCTTCTTGCCGCCCGTCTGCGCATCGTTGAACGCCTTCTGCACGCCTTCGAGCGCTTCGAGTACCGCCGCGAGCGCCGCCGGCTGGTTCACTTCCCAGTCCTTCTGCGGCGCGAGGCGGATGCGCGCGCCGTTCGCGCCACCGCGCTTGTCCGACCCGCGGAACGTCGCCGCGGACGCCCAGGCGGTCGACACGAGCTGCGACACCGACAGGCCCGTGGCCAGCACCTTCGCCTTCAGCGCGGCGACGTCGGCGTCGTCGATCAGCGGATGATCGACGGCCGGGATCGGGTCCTGCCACAGCAGGTGTTCCGCCGGCACTTCCGGGCCGAGGTAGCGCGAGCGCGGACCCATGTCACGGTGCGTCAGCTTGAACCACGCACGTGCGAATGCGTCGGCGAATTCGGCCGGGTTCTCGTAGAAGCGGCGCGAGATCTTTTCGTAGGCCGGGTCGAAACGCAGCGACAGGTCGGTCGTCAGCATCGTCGGGCGATGCTTCTTCGACGCGTCGTACGCATCGGGAATCACCTCGTCCGCATCCTTCGCGACCCACTGGTGCGCGCCGGCCGGGCTCTTCGTGAGCTCCCACTCGTAGCTGAACAGGTGCTTGAAGAAGTCGTTGCTCCACTTCGTCGGCGTCGAGGTCCACGTGACTTCGAGGCCGCTCGTGATCGTGTCCTTGCCCTTGCCGGTGCCGAAGGTGCTCTTCCAGCCGAGCCCCTGCTCCTCGAGGCCCGCGGCTTCCGGCTCGGGGCCGACGTTCGAGGCCGGGCCGGCGCCGTGCGTCTTGCCGAACGTGTGACCGCCCGCGATCAGCGCGACCGTTTCCTCGTCGTTCATCGCCATCCGCGCGAACGTCTCGCGGATGTCGTGCGCGGCGGCGACCGGGTCGGGGTTGCCGTCCGGACCTTCCGGGTTCACGTAGATCAGGCCCATCTGCACCGCGGCGAGCGGGCTTTCGAGCTCGCGCTTGCCCGTGTAGCGGCTGTTCGGGCCGCCGCTCAGTTCCAGCCAGATCTTTTCCGAGCCCCAGTAGACGTCGTCCGGTTCCCACGTGTCGACGCGGCCGCCGGCATAGCCGAACGTCTTGAAGCCCATCGATTCGAGCGCGACGTTGCCGGTCAGGATCAGCAGGTCGGCCCACGAGATGTTGCGGCCGTACTTCTGCTTGATCGGCCACAGCAGGCGGCGCGCCTTGTCGAGGCTCACGTTGTCCGGCCAGCTGTTGAGCGGCGCGAAGCGCTGCTGCCCGCCGCCCGCGCCGCCGCGGCCGTCGGCCGTGCGGTACGTGCCCGCGCTATGCCACGCCATGCGCACGAACAGACCGCCGTAGTGGCCGAAGTCGGCCGGCCACCAGTCCTGCGACGTCGTCATCAGCGCGTGCAGGTCCTGCTTCACCGCGGCGAGATCCAGCTTCTTGAACGCCTCGGCGTAGTCGAAATCCGGGTCCATCGGATCGGACAGCGCCGAATGCCGATGCAGGACGTTGAGGTTCAGCTGATTCGGCCACCAGTCCTTGTTCGTCGTGCCGCTGCCTGCGGTGTGGTTGAACGGGCACTTGGTTTCGTTCGACATGCTTTTTCTCCTTTACTTGCTCGTAGGCCCCCACGTGCCGGGCGCGGTTCGTGGAGCATTGCGGGGGGGTAAGAAACGGAACAGGCGGCTTCTCCTGTCGTACTACGGGATGTCGTGCGCGGCCTTCGGCACGCGTTCCCGCTGCAACGCGCCGCAGGCGGGGCGCTCGGGGACGCGGCGGCCGGCAGTCGTCATGCCGGCGCGGCGGGTGGTTTTTCGTGTATCGGACATGCAATGCTCCCTCATGGCTTGACGGCGGGTGAATCGGGGGAACACAGAACCGGTGCGCGGCGGCACTCATCCGCCATACACACGGTCCGCCAGGTACGCGAACGCAATCGGACGCAGGCCGCGAACCGCCGCCCTGGCGCGATGTACGACCATGTCGCGCGACGGGATGTTCCGTTGCGCGTGCTGCAATACCGACCGCATCATAACATCCTCCTTTGACGTTTGCATTCAACGTGCATCCCGCACGTCGGCTACGACGCCGATCCATGTAGAGGATTCTATCTTCATCTATCAATTATTTGAATTTGATAAATTTCATCTATGCGATAGGGAAAAATAAACGGGGCCGCAAGGCCCCGTTCATCATGCCGCCACACCCGCATGCGCGGGCGTCAATTCATCGTGGCCGGCATGTCGAGCTTCGCGACGCCGGGCAGCTCGCAGGCAGAGATGGCGTCGCTGATCGCGTCGATCGCGGGCATCCGCGTGAAGCTCTTGCGCCATACGAGCACCACACGCCGATCGGGCACCGGTTCGTTGAACGGCACGTACGACAGCAGTTCGGCATCGGGACCGTTCGCGCGCGGGCCGATCTCGGCGACCGACATCCGCGGCAGCACCGTGATGCCGACGCCGCTCGCGACCATGTGGCGAATGGTTTCGAGCGACGAGCCCTCGAAGGTCTTCTGGATGCCGTCGGCCGTCTGCGAGAAGCGCATCAGTTCCGGACACACGCCGAGCACGTGATCGCGGAAGCAGTGGCCGTTGCCGAGCAGCAGCATGGTTTCCTGCTTCAGGTCCTCGGCGTCGATCTCGTCGCGCTTCTCCCACGGGTGGCCCGCCGGCAGCGCGACGACGAACGGCTCGTCGTACAGCGGCCGCACCATCAGGCCGGTTTCGGGGAACGGCAGCGCCATGATCGCGGCGTCGATCTCGCCCTGCTTCAGCAGTTCGAGCAGCTTCAGCGTGTAGTTCTCCTGCAGCATCAGCGGCATCTGCGGGACACGCTGGATCATCTGCTTGACGAGCGTCGGCAGCAGGTACGGCCCGATCGTGTAGATCACGCCGAGGCGGAACGGGCCGACGAGCGGGTCCTTGCCCTGCTTCGCGATCTCCTTGATCGCGAAGGTCTGCTCCAGCACGCGCTGCGCCTGGGTGACGATCTGGTCGCCGATCGGCGTCACGCTCACTTCGCTCGCGCCGCGCTCGAAAATCTGCACGTTGAGCTCGTCTTCGAGCTTCTTGATCGCCACCGAGAGCGTCGGCTGGCTCACGAAGCACGCTTCGGCCGCGCGGCCGAAATGCCGCTCGCGCGCAACCGCGACGATGTATTTCAATTCAGTCAGCGTCATTGTGGGTCAATCAGAGATATACAGGCGATAGGTTTAATTTATACACCTGTTGGCACCGGTTCGCCAAGTTTCTCTGCATCGCAAGGCGTCGATTGGCGTCGATCGGCGGCTTTCGATCCGGCCCCGGGCCGCTCGATCAGGCCTTCAGGTACTGTTCGCGCGCGCCGAGCCAGCGCGCGAGATGCTGCGTGACGACCTCCGGGTACGCGGCAATCAGCCGCGCCGCGGCCTCGCGGGCCGGGTCGATCAGCCAGCCGTCGGTCTCGAGGTTCGCGAAACGCAGCATCGCCGCGCCCGACTGGCGCGCGCCGAGGAATTCGCCCGGGCCGCGGATTTCGAGGTCGCGCCGCGCGATCTCGAAGCCGTCGGTCGTCTCGCGCATCGTCTTCAGCCGCTCGCGGCCGGTGAGCGACAGCGGCCCGCTGTACAGCAGTACGCACACCGACGCCGCGGTGCCGCGCCCGACCCGGCCGCGCAGCTGGTGCAACTGCGCGAGGCCGAAACGTTCCGCGTGCTCGATCACCATCAGCGACGCGTTCGGCACGTCGACGCCCACCTCGATCACCGTCGTCGCGACCAGCAGCTGCACTTCGTTGCGCGTGAACGCCTCCATCACGGCCGCCTTGTCGGCCGGCGACAGCCGGCCGTGCACGAGCCCGACCTTCAGCTCGGGCAGCGCCGCGGCCAGCGTCTCGTAGGTTTCGACGGCCGTCTGCAACTGCAGCGTCTCGCTCTCCTCGATCAGCGGGCACACCCAGTACACCTGGCGCCCGGTGAGCGCGGCCTCGCGCACGCGGGCGATCACCTCGTCGCGCCGCGCGTCGCCGACGACGCGCGTCAGCACCGGCGTGCGGCCGGGCGGCAACTCGTCGATCGTCGACACTTCGAGATCCGCGTAGTACGTCATCGCGAGCGTGCGCGGAATCGGCGTGGCCGACATCATCAGCTGGTGCGGCTGAAAGTCGCGCGCGCCGTTGGCCGCGTTCGCGGCCTTCGCACGCAGCGCGAGACGCTGCTCGACGCCGAAGCGGTGCTGCTCATCGACGATCACGAGGCCGAGCCGCGCGAATTCGACCGTGTCCTGGATGATCGCGTGCGTACCGATCACGAGCTGCGCGGTGCCGAGCGCGGCCGCCTCGATCGCCGCGCGCTTCTCCTTCGCCTTCAGGCTGCCCGCGAGCCACGCGACCGTGACGCCGAGCGGCTCGAGCCATGCGCGCAGCTTGCGCGCGTGCTGTTCCGCGAGGATTTCGGTGGGCGCCATCAGCGCGGCCTGGTAGCCGGCGTCGATCGCCTGCGTGGCGGCCAGCGCCGCGACGACCGTCTTGCCGCTGCCGACGTCGCCCTGCAGCAGCCGCTGCATCGGGTGCGCGAGCGTGAGGTCGTGCGCGATCTCGTCGACGACGCGCGCCTGCGCGCCCGTCAGCGTGAACGGCAGCGCCGCGTAAAGGCGCGTGGTCAGCGCGTCGGCATCGCGCGCGGTGCGGCGCGGCATCGCGGGCGCGGCGCGCGTGCGGCGCTCCTCGTGCGCACGCTTGAGCGACAGCTGCTGCGCGAGCAGTTCCTCGAACTTGATGCGCGTCCACGCCGGATGCGAGCCGTCCATCAGCGCGGCTTCGTCGGAATCGACGCGCGGGTGGTGCAGGATGCGCACCGCCTGCTCGAGCGTCGGCACGTCGAGCGGCTTCAGGTAATCGCGCTGGATCTCCGGCGGCAAGAGCTCGGGCAGCGGCGTGCGCTCGACCGCGTTCTCGATCGCCTTGCGCAGATACGCCTGCGACACGCCGGCCGTGCTCGGGTAGACGGGCGTGAGCACCTGCGGCAGCGGCGCATCCGCTTCGACGACGCGCACGGCCGGATGCACCATCTCCATCCCGAAAAAGCCGCCGCGCACGTCGCCGCGCACGCGCAGCCGCTGGCCGACGGCCATCTGCTTGACCTGCGACCCGTAGAAATTCAGGAAGCGCAGCACGAGCTGCTCGCCGTCGTCGTCCCGGATCTTCACGACGAGCTGGCGGCGCGGCCGGTACGCGACCTCGTTGTCGAACACGACGCCTTCGGTCTGCGCGATGCCGCCCGGCAGCAATTCGCCGATCGGCGTGAGCGTGGTTTCGTCCTCGTAGCGCATCGGCAGATGCAGCACGAGATCGATCGAACGCGTGAGCCCGAGCTTCGCGAGCTTGTCGGCGGTTTTCACCGGCTTGTCGGCGGCCGGCTTCTTCTTGCGCTTCGCACCGGCCGCGCCTGCCTCGTCGCTCGCGGCGGCGCCGTCGGCGTCGGGCGCGGCGGCCGCGGGCTGCGCGAGC
>FTHQ01000355.1_pt1 | contig 26476 bp, 21 predicted proteins | sample 1641001 | NCBI WGS metagenome assembly FTHQ01 (sample SAMEA3914872, study PRJEB12502) | metagenome | biome: forest; material: soil | place: Canada | collected 2011-07-03 | depth 0.3 m | reverse complement strand
AAGCCGCACCCGCCGCGGCCGCGCCGGCTGCGGCGAGCAGTTCGGGCAGTACCTCGACGACGAGCGCCGCGCCGGCTCCGGCCGCAGCGCCCGCCGCCGGTAGTTGACCGTCGCGGCCCGTCCGGGTCGCGACCAACCCGCGCCGCCGGCGCGGTTCATTGACGGCAGATGATGAAAAAGACGACCCTGAAAACGGTGTTCCTGACCGGCCTGCTGGTTCTCGTCCCGCTCGCGATCACGCTGTGGGTGCTCGGCCTCATCATCGGCACGATGGACCAGACGCTGCTCCTGCTGCCCGAATCGTGGCAGCCCGAGCGGATGCTCGGCTTCCATCTGCCGGGGATCGGCGCGGTGCTGACGCTCGCGTTCATCTTCGTCGTCGGGCTGGCCACGCAGAACTTCATCGGCCAGAAGCTCGTCACGTGGTGGAACGCGGTCGTGCGTCACATCCCGGTCGTCGGGCCGATCTACACGAGCGTCAAGCAGGTGTCCGACACGCTGCTGTCGAGCAGCGGCAATGCATTCCGCAAGGCGCTGCTGATCGAATACCCGCGCCGCGGCTCGTATACGATCGCGTTTCTGACCGGCACGCCCGGCGGCGACGTGGTCAACCATCTGACGGAAGAGTACGTGAGCGTGTACGTGCCCACGACGCCGAACCCGACGTCGGGCTTCTTCCTGATGCTGCCGAAGAGCGAAGTCATCGAACTCGACATGTCGGTCGATGCCGCGCTCAAGTACATCGTCTCGATGGGCGTCGTGGCGCCTTCGGCGCCGGCTCCGGCGCCCGCCCGCCGTCCCGTCGAGCCGCCGCTGTAGTAAAGAATCATCGCCCGGGCCGCGCGTTGCGGCGCCCGTTGATCAAACCGAACGAAAGCAAACATCATGTCGATGCGTACTGAATACTGCGGTCTCGTGACCGAACACCTGCTGGGCCAAACCGTGTCGCTGTGCGGCTGGGTGCAGCGCCGCCGCGATCACGGCGGTGTGATCTTCATCGACCTGCGCGATCGTGAAGGCCTCGTGCAAGTGGTGTGCGACCCGGATCGCGCCGAGATGTTCGCGACCGCCGAAGGCGTGCGCAACGAGTTCTGCGTGCAGATCAAGGGCCTCGTGCGCAACCGTCCGGAAGGCACGGTCAACGCCGGCCTGAAGAGCGGCAAGATCGAAGTCCTGTGCCACGAACTGAACGTGCTGAACGCGTCGGTCACGCCGCCGTTCCAGCTCGACGACGACAACCTGTCGGAAACGACGCGTCTCACGCACCGCGTGCTCGACCTGCGCCGCCCGCAGATGCAGCACAACCTGCGCCTGCGCTACCGCGTCGCGATCGAGGCGCGCAAGTACCTCGACGAGCAGGGCTTCATCGACATCGAGACGCCGATGCTGACGAAGAGCACGCCGGAAGGCGCGCGCGACTACCTCGTGCCGTCGCGCGTGAACGCGGGCCAGTTCTTCGCGCTGCCGCAGTCGCCGCAGCTGTTCAAGCAGCTGCTGATGGTCGCGAACTTCGACCGTTACTACCAGATCACGAAGTGCTTCCGCGACGAAGACCTCCGCGCGGACCGTCAGCCGGAATTCACGCAGATCGACTGCGAGACGTCGTTCCTCGGCGAGCAGGAAATCCGTGACCTGTTCGAAGACATGATCCGTCACATCTTCAAGACGACGATCGACGTCGAGCTCGACGCGAAATTCCCGGTGATGCCGTACTCGGAAGCGATGGCGCGTTTCGGTTCGGACAAGCCGGACCTGCGCGTGCAGCTCGAATTCACTGAGCTGACCGACGCGATGAAGGACGTCGACTTCAAGGTGTTTAGCACGCCGGCCAACGCGAAGGACGGCCGGGTTGCGGCGCTGCGCGTGCCGAAGGGCGGCGAGCTGTCGCGCGGCGACATCGACGGCTACACGGAATTCGTGCGTATCTACGGCGCGAAGGGCCTCGCGTGGATCAAGGTCAACGAGAAGGCGAAGGGCCGCGACGGCCTGCAGAGCCCGATCGTCAAGAACCTGCACGATGCATCGATCGCGGCGATCCTCGAGCGCACCGGCGCCGAAGACGGCGACATCATCTTCTTCGCGGCCGATCGCGCGAAGGTCGTCAACGACAGCCTCGGCGCGCTGCGCCTGAAGATCGGCCATTCGGAATTCGGCAAGGCGAACGGTCTCGTCCAGGCCGGCTGGAAGCCGCTGTGGGTCGTCGACTTCCCGATGTTCGAATACGACGACGAAGATGCACGCTACGTCGCCGCGCACCATCCGTTCACGAGCCCGAAGGACGAGCACCTCGAGTACCTCGAGACCGACCCGGGCCGCTGCCTCGCGAAGGCGTACGACATGGTGCTGAACGGCTGGGAAATCGGCGGCGGCTCGGTGCGTATCCACCGCGAGGAAGTGCAGAGCAAGGTGTTCCGCGCGCTGAAGATCGGTGCGGAAGAAGCGCAGGCGAAGTTCGGCTTCCTGCTGGACGCGCTGCAGTACGGCGCGCCGCCGCACGGCGGTATCGCGTTCGGTCTCGACCGCATCGTCACGATGATGGCCGGCGCCGATTCGATCCGCGACGTGATCGCGTTCCCGAAGACGCAGCGTGCGCAGGATCTGCTCACGCAGGCGCCGAGCCCGGTCGACGAGCGTCAGCTGCGCGAGCTGCACATCCGTCTGCGTCAGCCGGAGCAGCCGAAGGCGTAACGCGCTTCTCGCCCCGGTCGTGTGCGTGGTCACGCGCACACGACGCCCATGAAAAAGGCGCAGTGATGCGCCTTTTTCATTTTTTGCGGTACAGTCGCAGCACTTGCCGCGCGTTCGGGCGCAGGCCCGGCGCACGGCCCTGTGCCGCATGAAACAAAGATGACGAAGCCGCCGAAAATCCCCGAATCCGTTCTCGTCGTGATCTACACGCCCGACCTCGATGTGCTCGTGATCAAGCGTGCCGACCAGCCCGATTTCTGGCAATCGGTCACCGGCTCGAAGGACGCGCTCGACGAGCCGCTCGCGCTCACCGCCGCGCGCGAAGTGGCCGAGGAAACCGGCATCGCGGTCGGCACGCCGGACGTGCCGGCCAGCGCGCTCGTCGACTGGCACCACCGGATCGAATACACGATCTATCCGCAATACCTGCATCGCTATGCGCCGGGCGTCACGCGCAACGTCGAGCACTGGTTCGGCCTGTGCGTGCCGCATCGCGTCGACGTGACGCTGTCGCCGCGCGAGCATGTCGACCATGCGTGGCTGCCGTTCCGCGAGGCGGCCGCTCGCTGCTTCTCGCCGTCGAACGCCGAGGCGATCCTGCAATTGCCCGCGCGCGTGGCCCTCGCGCGTGCGCCGCACGGCTCGTCCGCATGAATGCGGAGACCCGCAAGCGCTTCGCGCAATTGCGGCAGATGTTCCTGCAGGAGCGCGGCTCCGCGTCGCGGCTCGCGTTTACGGCCGGCAACACGGTGCGGCTGTGCGAAACCGGCGGCGAATTCTTCCACGCGCTGATCGAGCGGATCGATGCCGCCCGCGAGCAGGTGATGCTCGAAACCTACATCTTCTGCGACGACGCGGCCGGCCGCCCGGTGTCGGACGCGCTGATCCGCGCGGCGCAGCGCGGCGTGCGCGTGCGGGTGATCACCGACGGCATCGGCACCGCACGCCTGCCGCTGTTCGACACGTGGGCCGAGTCCGGTGTCGAGCACTGCATCTACAACCGTTTCCTGTTCGGCCGCTTCGGCTTCTCGCGCACGCACCGCAAGCTCGCGGTGATCGATCATGCGGTCGCGTTCTGCGGCGGCATCAACATCGTCGACGACTACACGCAGGGCAGCGCGACGCTGCCGTTCCCGCGCTGGGATTTCGCGGTCGAGATGGCCGGGCCCGCGGTGTCCGACGTGCGTGCCGCGTTCGAGCTGCAATGGCACCGGATCCAGTTCGGCCACAAGCCGTACGCGCAGTACGCGGCCGGGCTGCACGGCGGCGAAGCGTTCCCGGACATGTTCCGGCGCTGGATGCGCAGCCACCGGTGGATCAAGGCCGGCGCGCTGCGGGTCGTGACGGAGCCGAGCGTCGCGTTCGTCGCGCGCGACAACGTCGTGAACCGCCGCGCGATCGAGAAGGCCTATCTCGCGGCGATCGGCCAGGCGCGCCAGCGGATCCTGCTCGCGAATCCGTATTTCATGCCGGGCCGCAAGCTGCGTCGCGCGCTGACGGGCGCGGCGCGGCGGGGCGTCGACGTGCAGGTGCTGATCGGCCGCAAGGAATTCGCGGCGCTCGATACGGCCGTACCGTTCCTCTATCACACGCTGCTGCGCGCGGGCGTGCGCGTCGCCGAATACGACAAGACGATCCTGCACGGCAAGGTCGCCGTGATCGACGACAACTGGGCGACGGTCGGCTCGTCGAATCTGGACGCGCTGAGCCTGATGCTGAACAATGAAGCGAACGTCGTGCTGGTGCGCTACGATGCAGTGACGAACCAGTTGCGCGACGCGATCGCCACCGCGTTCGCAGAAGGCCGGGAGATCGATGCCGCGCACTACGCGGCGCGCCCGCGCGTCGAGCGGCTGCTGAACTGGCTCGCGTACACGACCTACCGTGTCGTGATGAAGGCGCTGACGGTCGGCGGTTACGACTGACGCCGACTAAGTATTCGCTTCAAAAAATCTGTCCGCACGTTCGTGCGGAAAAGCCGCTCCGGTCCCGCCGGAATCGCGCAAAATAGCGGCTCGGTTAGACACCGGTTTCTAATAATTTCCTTGTTTCGCGAGCGGCCGCACTCAATAATAGTACGGCCGTTCGATTTTATTCGAACCCCCGAACGGTTACAGAAATAGCTATGCGAAAAGGCGAACAGACGCGTGCCGCGATACTTGAAGCTGCTTTGGGCCTCGCCAGCCGTGACGGGCTGGAGGGGCTGACGATCGGCCTGCTGGCCGAGCGCATGCAGATGAGCAAGAGCGGCGTGTTCGCGCACTTCGGATCGCGCGAAGACCTGCAGGTCGAGGTCGTCCGCGAGTACCACCATCGTTTCGAAAACGAGGTGTTCTTTCCGAGCCTGCGCGAGTCGCGCGGTCTGCCGCGTCTTCGGGCGATGCTGGCGCGCTGGATCGAGAAGCGCATCCAGGAGGTGACGACCGGGTGCATCTACATCAGCGGCGCAGTGGAGTACGACGACCGGCCGGACAGCCCCGTGCGCGAGCAGTTGATCGCGAGCGTGACCGCCTGGCGTGCCGCGTTGCTGCGCGCCATTTCGCAGGCGATGGAAGAAGGGCATCTGCGCACGGACACGGATCCGGAACTGATGCTCTTCGAGTTGTACAGCTTCACGCTCGGCCTGCATCACGACGCACGCTTCCTGCATTCGCCGGACGCCGTGCGCCTCACGTGGGCCGCGCTGGAAAAGACGATTGTTTCGTATCAGAGCGAGAGCCGTTAGCGGCGCGTGACCCGCCCGCCAGGAGCTCGAGCCGTTTTGCCCACCTTTGGAGAGAGTCATGGGACAGTACGCCGCGCCGCTGCGCGACATGCAATTCGTGTTGCACGAGCTTCTGAACGTCGAAGCCGAAGTCAAGCAAATGCCCAAGCATGCGGACCTCGACGCCGACACGATCAACCAGGTCCTCGAGGAAGCGGGCAAGTTCTGCTCCGAGGTACTGTTCCCCCTGAACCAGGTCGGTGACCGCGAAGGCTGCACGTATGAAGGCGACGGCGTCGTGAAGACCCCGACCGGCTTCAAGGAAGCGTATCAGCAATACGTCGAGGCCGGCTGGCCGGCGCTCGGCTGCGATCCGGACTACGGCGGCCAGGGCCTGCCCGCGTTCGTGAACAACGCACTCTACGAAATGCTGAACTCGGCGAACCAGGCGTGGACGATGTATCCGGGCCTGTCGCACGGCGCGTACGAATGCCTGCACGCGCACGGCGCGCCGGAACTGCAGCAGCAATATCTGCCGAAGCTGGTGTCGGGCGAATGGACGGGCACGATGTGCCTGACCGAGCCGCACTGCGGCACCGACCTCGGCATCCTGCGCACCAAGGCCGAACCGAACGGCGACGGCTCGTACTCGATCAGCGGCACGAAGATCTTCATCTCGAGCGGCGAGCACGACATGTCGAAGAACATCATCCACCTCGTGCTCGCGCGCCTGCCGGACGCGCCGCAAGGCACGAAGGGGATCTCGCTGTTCATCGTGCCGAAGTTCATTCCGGACGCCGCGGGCGAGCCGGGCGAGCGCAACGGCATCAAGTGCGGCTCGATCGAACACAAGATGGGCATCCACGGCAACTCGACGTGCGTGATGAACCTCGACGGCGCGAAGGGCTGGATGGTCGGCGAGCCGAACAAGGGCTTGAACGCGATGTTCGTGATGATGAACGCCGCGCGCCTCGGCGTCGGCATGCAGGGCCTCGGCCTCACGGAAGTCGCGTACCAGAACTCGCTGACGTACGCGAAGGAACGCCTGCAGATGCGTTCGCTGACGGGCCCGAAGGCGCCGGACAAGCCGGCCGACCCGATCATCGTGCACCCGGACGTGCGCCGCATGCTGCTCACGCAGAAGGCCTACGCGGAAGGCGCGCGCGCATTCACGTACTGGTCCGCGCTGCAGATCGACAAGGAGCTGTCGCACGCCGACGAAGCGGTGCGCAAGGAAGCGGCCGACCTCGTCGCGCTGCTCACGCCGATCATCAAGGCGTTCCTGACCGACAACGCGTTCGAGTCGACCAACCACGCGATGCAGATCTACGGCGGCCACGGCTTCATCTCCGAGTGGGGCATGGAGCAGTACGTGCGCGACGCGCGGATCAACATGATCTACGAAGGCACCAACTCGATCCAGTCGCTCGACCTGCTGGGCCGCAAGGTGCTCGGCGACATGGGCGCGAAGCTGAAGAAGTTCGGCAAGCTCGTCACCGAATTCGCGGAAGCCGAAGGCGTGAAGCCGGAGATGGCCGAGTTCATCAACCCGCTCGCCGACATCGGTGAAAAGGTGCAGAAGCTGACGATGGAAATCGGCATGAAGGCGATGCAGAACCCCGACGAAGTCGGCGCGGCCGCCGTGCCGTACCTGCGCACCGTCGGCCACCTGGTGTTCTCGTACTTCTGGGCGCGCATGGCGCGTCTCGCACTCGACAAGGAAGCGTCGGGCGATCCGTTCTACAAGTCGAAGCTCGCCACCGCCCGCTTCTACTTCGCGCGTCTGCTGCCTGAAACGGCATCGACGATCCGCGCCGCGCGCGCCGGTTCGAAGACGCTGATGGAAGTCGACGAATCGCTGTTCTGACGCGATTCAGGGCGGTGCGCGCCGCGCGCCGCCCGGACGCAACGGTTCCTGGTACTCACTTCGCCGTGCAGCCCTCACATTTCGCGCTGCACGACACTATCCGGAGACATCCCGTGAGCAATTTCCTGATTCGCAAGGTCGCCGTGCTGGGCGCCGGCGTGATGGGCGCGCAGATCGCCGCGCATCTCATCAACGCGCGCGTGCCGGTGCTGCTGTTCGACCTGCCGGCCAAGGAAGGCCCGAAAAACGCGATCGCGCTGAAGGCGATCGAGAACCTGAAGAAGCTGTCGCCCGCGCCGTTCGGCGTGAAGGACGATGCGAAGTACCTCGAAGCGGCGAACTACGAAGACGACATCGCGAAGCTGGCCGAATGCGACGTCGTGATCGAGGCGATCGCCGAGCGGATGGACTGGAAGCACGACCTGTACAAGAAGGTCGCGCCGCACATCGCTTCGCACGCGATCTTCGCGACCAACACGTCGGGCCTGTCGATCACGAAGCTGTCCGAAGGTTTCTCGGACGAGCTGAAGTCGCGCTTCTGCGGCGTGCACTTCTTCAACCCGCCGCGCTACATGCACCTCGTCGAGCTGATTCCGACCGCGCATACGCGCCCGGAGATCCTCGACCAGCTCGAGACCTTCCTGACGAGCGTCGTCGGCAAGGGCGTCGTGCGCGCGAAGGACACGCCGAACTTCATCGCGAACCGCGTCGGCATCTTCTCGATCCTCGCGGTGATCACCGAGGCCGCGAAGTTCGGCCTGCGCTTCGACGAAGTCGACGACCTGACGGGCAGCCGCCTCGGCCGCGCGAAGTCGGCGACGTTCCGCACCGCGGACGTGGTCGGCCTCGACACGATGGCGCACGTGATCAAGACGATGCAGGACAACCTCGCCGACGATCCGTTCTTCCCGGTCTACCAGACGCCTGCCGTGCTCGCCGAGCTGGTGAAGCAGGGCGCGCTCGGCCAGAAGACGGGCGGCGGCTTCTACAAGAAGGAAGGCAAGGCGATCAAGGTGCTCGACGCGAAGACGGGCACCTACGTCGATTCGGGCGCGAAGGCGGACGAAACGGTCGGCCGCATCCTGAAGCGTCCGCCGGCGGAACGCCTGAAGCTGCTGCGCGAGACGGATCATCCGCACGCCCAGTTCCTGTGGTCGATCTTCCGCGACGTGTTCCATTACATCGGCGTGCATCTCGAGTCGATCGCCGACAACGCGCGCGACGTCGACCTCGCGATCCGCTGGGGCTTCGGCTGGAACGAAGGTCCGTTCGAAGGCTGGCAGGCCGCCGGCTGGAAGCAGGTCGCCGAGTGGGTGCAGGAAGACATCGCGGCCGGCAAGGCGCTCGCGAGCGTGCCGCTGCCGTCGTGGGTGCTCGAAGGCCCGGTCGCCGAGAAGGGCGGCGTGCACACGGCCGAAGGCTCGTGGGCGCCGGCCGCGAAGCGCTTCGTGCCGCGCTCGGACCTCGCGGTCTACGGCAAGCAGGTATTCCGTGCGCCGCTGCTCGGCGAAGCGGGTGCCGATCCGAAGACGTACGGCAAGACGCTGTTCGAGACCGACGCGGTGCGCGCATGGGTCGACGACCGCGCCGGTGAAGACGACGTCGTGATCGTGTCGTTCAAGTCGAAGATGAACACGATCGGACCGAGCGTGATCGACGGCCTCGTGCAGGCGATCGAACTCGCGGAGAAGGACTACAAGGGCGTGGTGATCTGGCAGCCGACGTCGCTGAAGCTCGGCACGCCGGGCGGCCCGTTCTCGGCCGGCGCGAACCTCGAGGAGGCGATGCCCGCGTTCATGATGGGCGGCGCGAAGGGCATCGAGCCGTTCGTGAAGAAGTTCCAGGAAGGCATGCTGCGCGTGAAGTACGCGAACGTGCCGGTCGTCGCGGCCGTGTCGGGCATCGCGCTCGGCGGCGGGTGCGAGCTGATGCTGCACAGCGCGAAGCGCGTCGTGCACGTCGAGAGCTACATCGGTCTCGTCGAAGTGGGCGTCGGCCTCGTGCCGGCGGGCGGCGGCCTGAAGGAAGCGGCGCTGCGCGCGGCGGACGCCGCGACGGCCGCGAACGCGACCACCGACATCCTGAAGTTCGTCACGAAGTCGTTCGAGAACGCGGCGATGGCGAAGGTGTCGGCGTCCGCGCACGACGCCCGTGCGATGGGCTACGTGAAGCCGTCCGACACGATCGTCTTCAACGTGTTCGAACTGCTCGACACCGCGAAGAAGGAAGCGCGTGCGCTGGCCGACACCGGCTACCGCGCACCGCTGCGTGCGAAGGACGTGCCGGTTGCAGGCCGTTCGGCGATCGCGACGATCAAGGCATCGCTCGTCAACATGCGTGACGGCCGCTTCATCAGCGACCACGACTACCTGATCGCGAGCCGCATCGCCGAAGCCGTGTGTGGCGGCGACGTCGAAGCCGGCAGCCTGGTCGACGAAGAATGGCTGCTCGCGCTGGAGCGTCGCGCATTCGTCGAACTGCTCGGCACGCAGAAGACGCAGGAACGGATCATGGGCATGTTGCAGACCGGCAAGCCGGTGCGTAACTGAGCGAGCGGATAACTTTGTATGGGGCCCGGGCCGGCGCTGAAGCGCCCGCTCGGGTCGACAGGAGTCTGAAATGAGCAAACAACTGCAAGACGCATACATCGTCGCCGCCAGCCGCACGCCGATCGGCAAGGCCCCGCGCGGTGTCTTCAAGAACACGCGGCCGGACGAGCTGCTGGTCCACGCGATCAAGTCGGCGGTCGCGCAGGTGCCCGGCCTCGACACGAAGGTGATCGAGGACGCGATCATCGGCTGCGCGATTCCGGAAGCCGAGCAGGGCCTGAACGTCGCGCGCATGGGCGCGCTGCTCGCCGGCCTGCCGCAGACGGTCGGCGGCGTGACGGTCAACCGCTTCTGCGCGTCGGGCATCACCGCGCTGGCGATGGCGGCCGACCGCATCCGCGTCGGCGAATCGGACGCGATCTTCGCGGGCGGCTGCGAATCGATGAGCATGGTGCCGATGATGGGCAACAAGCCGTCGATGTCGCCGCACATCTTCGATCGCAATGAAGATTTCGGCATTGCATACGGGATGGGCCTGACCGCCGAGCGCGTCGCCGAGCAGTGGAAGGTGAGCCGCGAAGACCAGGACGCGTTCTCGGTCGAGTCGCACCGCAAGGCGCTCGCCGCGCAGCAGGCCGGCGAGTTCAACGACGAGATCGCCGCCTACACGATCAGCGAGCGTTTCCCGAACCTCGCGACGGGCGAAATCGACGTGAAGACGCGCGAGATCAAGCTCGACGAAGGTCCGCGCGCGGATACGTCGCTCGAAGGCCTCGCGAAGCTGCGCACGGTATTCGCGAACAAGGGCTCGGTCACGGCCGGCAACAGTTCGCAGACGTCGGACGGCGCGGGCGCGCTGCTCGTCGTGTCGGAGAAGGTGCTCAAGGAATTCAACCTGACGCCGCTCGCGCGCTTCGTGAGCTTCGCGGTGCGCGGCGTGCCGCCGGAAATCATGGGCATCGGTCCGAAGGAAGCGATTCCGGCCGCGCTGAAGGCCGCCGGCCTGAAGCAGGACGATCTCGACTGGATCGAGCTGAACGAAGCGTTCGCCGCGCAATCGCTGGCGGTGATGCGCGACCTCGGCCTCGATCCGTCGAAGGTCAACCCGATGGGCGGCGCGATCGCGCTGGGCCACCCGCTCGGCGCGACCGGCGCGATCCGCGCGGCGACCGTCGTGCACGGCCTGCGCCGCCGCAACCTGAAGTACGGGATGGTCACGATGTGCGTCGGCACCGGCATGGGTGCGGCGGGCATCATCGAACGCCTGTAAGCGGGACGCGACGACAAGCGACGACGGTGCGCGGGCCACGAGCTCGCGCACCGTTTTTTCATTCCGGTAGAGACAGTCAAAGGAGACGGTTGTGGCCGACATTCAAGTGGAACGCGCCGACGGCGTGATGACGATCACGATCGCGCGCCCGGCGAAGAAGAATGCGCTGACGGCGGCGATGTACCAGACGATGGCCGATGCGCTCGCCGATGCGCAGGAAGACAAGGCGGTTCGCGTGATCCTGCTGCGCGGCAGCGACGGCAATTTCAGCGCGGGGAACGATCTCGAGGATTTCCTGAAGTCGCCGCCGAAGGACGACACCGCGTCGGTCTTCCAGTTCCTGGCGCGGATCAGCAGCGCGAGCAAGCCGGTCGTGGCGGCGGTGCCGGGCATCGCGGTCGGCGTCGGCGTGACGATGCTGCTGCACTGCGATCTGGTCTACGCGGCCGATACCGCGACGTTCTCGCTGCCGTTCGTGCAGCTCGGGCTGTGCCCGGAGGCCGCATCCAGCGCGCTGCTGCCGCGTCTGGCCGGCCATCAGGTCGCGGCCGAGAAGCTGCTGCTGGGCGAGCCGTTCGACGCGCTGGAAGCGCACCGGATCGGCATCGTCAACCGCGTGCTGCCGGCGGCCGAACTCGACGCGTTCGCGGCGAAGCAGGCGGCGAAGCTGGCGGCATTGCCGGCGGCATCGCTGCGTGTGACGAAGGCGCTGCTGAAGGAGACGGGCGGCGTGGCGACGCCCGCGCGGATGGCCGAGGAAGCGCGCCACTTCGCGACGATGCTGCGCGCGCCGGAAGCGCGCGAGGCGATGACGGCGTTCTTCGAGAAGCGCAAGCCGGATTTCCGTCAGTTCGACTGACGGAGCGGGCCGCGCCGGCGGCAGAGCGCCGGCGCGATCCGTTGATTGCGGTCAGACCGTGCCGTAGTCGACGTGGCCGGTTTCGCGGCAGAAGCTGACGAGCCGCAGGCCAGCCGCCTTCGCGATCTCGATCGCGAGCGACGACGGCGCGGAGATGGTCGCGACCAGCGGGATGCCGACCCGCGCGGCCTTGCGTACGAGCTCGTAGCTCGCGCGGCTCGACAGGAACACGAAACCGTCGGTGGTATCGGCGCGCGACAGCACGAGCGAGCCGATCAGCTTGTCGAGCGCATTGTGGCGGCCGACATCCTCGAATGCCGCGCGGATCGCGCCTGTTGCGTCGCACCACGCGGCCGCGTGCAGGCCGCCGGTCAGTTTCGTGAGCGCCTGATGCGCCGGCAGCGCATGCGCGGCGCGCGCCAGTGCGTCGGGCGCGAGGCGCGCGAGAAAGCCGGTATCGGGCACGCGTTCGGGCGCAAGGTCGAGCAGGTCGATGCTCTCGATGCCGCAGACGCCGCAGCCCGTGCGCCCCGCGAGTGCGCGGCGCCGGTCCTTCAGCGCGGCGAACGCCTGCTGGACCACGTCCAGATGGACTTCCGCATGCGGCAGCGGCGCGTCGGCGTGCAGGATCACCTCGATGTCCTTGATGTCGCTGCCGCGCGCGACGATCCCTTCCGAGATCGCGAAGCCGACCGCGAACGCTTCGAGGTCGCATGGCGTACACATCATCACCGCGTGCGAGATGCCGTTGAAGACGAGTGCGACCGGCCATTCCTGGCCGACGAAGTCGTGCGCGGTGTCGACCGCGCCGCCGCGCGTACGGCTGACGGGCAGCTCGATCGCGCCGCGCGGTTCGTCGCGAAGTTCGTCTGATTGGGTCGGATTCACGAGCACTCCCGTTGATTCGAAGCACGGTCGGCGACGATCGTGCCGCCGCCCGCGCGCAGAGGTTCTAAAATACCCCAGGCAAGCCGGCCGCGCCGGCATCCGCCACGTCAGGTAACGACCATGGGACTCAGCGACGCTCCGTTGCTCTTCAACTTCGAACACGATTCGTCGGAAAACTTCACGTACATCCCGATGATCGTGCGTTTCAATCTCGACCGCTTCGGCCTGCGGATTTCGCTCGACCAGTGGCAACTGCTGCCGCTCGAGGACCGCAAGCTGCTCGCGCGCTTTCCGGCCGACGACGACACCGCGATCGAGCCCAATTTCGATCATGCGCTGTTCGAAATGCTGCGCACGCACGCCGATCTGGAGCCGTCATGGTTCCAGCCGGACGAGCAGCCGGCCTGGCGTGCGGTCGACACGGTGCCGGAGTCGCTCGTGCAGCAGAGCGCGCTGGCCGGGCTGCCGGCGCCCGCGCTCGCGCAGTGGCAGCGGCTCGCGCCGTTCCAGCGCTACGTGCTGGTCAAGCTGTCGCGCAAGCCGACGCTGAATCACGATTTCCTGCCCGCGATGCGGGAGTTCGGGCTGACGGCCACGCACTGACGGCCATCTGCCGCGCGGCGGCGCGGCGCGTGCCCGTCAGAGCGGCGGCAGTTGCCGCGGCTTGCGGTCCGGGCCGGTCGCGACGTACGTGAGCGTCGCTTCGGTGACCTTCACGACTTCGCCCATCAGGCGCATGCGCTGCGCGTATACCTCGACGTCGACCGTGATCGACGTGTTGCCGGTGCGCATGATGGTGGCGTAGAAGCTCAGCAGATCGCCGACGAATACCGGCTGCTTGAACACGAACGAGTTGACCGCGACGGTCGCGACGCGGCCGTTCGCGCGCTGGCTCGCGGGGATCGAGCCGGCGATGTCGACCTGCGACATGATCCAGCCGCCGAACACGTCGCCGTGGACGTTCGCGTCGTGCGGTTGCGGGACGACGCGCAGCGCGGGCTGCTTCTGCGGGAGTTCGAGGGTCGAATCGGTCATGGCGGGGGCTTTCATCCTGTAATAAATGGACCGCCGCGCGCAGGCGGGCCGGCGAGGGCGCCGGCAGCGGCGCGAAGCGGCTTCTGCGACAATACAACGTTCACAAATTGTACGAGAAAGCGCGCGAGCCGGCCGTCGGAAGACGGATCCGGCACCGCCGCGCAATCCTTCCCCCATGCGCCGATTTCCCGCTTCCGGCGAGCCCGCGCCGGCTTCGACCGGGCCACGCAACGACTGGCAGACCATCCGGTCGCTGCTGCCGTACCTGACCACCTACAAATGGCGCGTCGCGCTGGCGCTCGGCTGCCTGATCGGGGCGAAGGTCGCGAACCTCGGCGTGCCGGTCGTGATGAAGCGCATCGTCGACCACCTGTCCTACGTGCAGCAGCTCACCGCGCTCGGCCGTGCCGAACAGTCGGCCGGCATCGTGCTCGCGGGAGGCGTCGGGCTGCTGGTCGTCGCGTATGCGCTCGTGCGGCTGTCGACGTCGCTGTTCACCGAGCTGCGCGAAATCCTGTTCTCGAAGGTCACCGAGAGCGCGGTGCGCCAGCTCGCGCTGCAGGTGTTCCGGCATCTGCACGGGCTGTCGCTGCGGTTTCATCTCGAACGCCAGACGGGCGGCATGTCGCGCGACATCGAGCGCGGCACGCGCGGCATCCAGCAGCTGATTTCGTATTCGCTGTACAGCATCCTGCCGACGCTCGTCGAGGTCGGGCTCGTGCTCGGCTTCCTCGTCGTCAAGTACGAGGCCTACTACGCGTACGTGACGTTCGCGGCGCTCGTCACGTACATCGTGTTCACCGTGAAGGTCACCAACTGGCGCACGCATTTCCGTCGCACGATGAACGAGCTCGATTCGCGCGCGAACTCGCGGGCGATCGATTCGCTGATCAACTACGAGACGGTCAAGTACTTCGGCAATGAGGAGTGGGAAGCGCAGCGCTACGACGAGAACCTGAAGCGCTACCGGAAGGCCGCGATCCGCTCGCAGAACTCGCTGTCGGTGCTGAACTTCGGCCAGCAGGCGATCATCGGCACGGGGCTGGTGTTCATCCTGTGGCGCGCGACGCAGGGCGTGCTCGCGGGCAAGCTGACGCTCGGCGATCTCGTGCTGATCAACACGTTCATGCTGCAGCTGTACATTCCGCTGAATTTCCTCGGCGTCGTCTATCGCGAGCTGAAGCAGAGCCTGACCGACATGGACCGGATGTTCGGGCTGCTGTCCGCGCCGAAGGAGGTGGCCGACCGGCCCGATGCGCCGCCGCTCGCGGTGACCGGCGCGCAGGTGCGCTTCGAGCACGTGAACTTCGCGTACGAGCCGTCGCGGCCGATCCTGCACGACGTGACGTTTACGATCGAGGCCGGCACGACGACCGCGGTGGTCGGCCACAGCGGGTCGGGGAAATCGACGCTGTCGCGGCTGCTGTTCCGTTTTTACGATCTCGACCGGCAGGCGGGCGGCGCGATCCGGATCGACGGCCAGGACATCCGCGACGTCACGCAGGAATCGCTGCGCGCATCGATCGGGATCGTGCCGCAGGACACCGTGCTGTTCAACGACTCGATCTACTACAACATCGCGTACGGGCGGCCGACCGCGACCCGCGACGAGGTGGTCGCGGCCGCGCGCGCCGCGCACATCCACGACTTCATCGAAAGTCTGCCGAAGGGCTATGACACGCCGGTCGGCGAGCGCGGGCTGAAGCTGTCGGGCGGCGAGAAGCAGCGCGTCGCGATCGCGCGCACGCTGCTGAAGGACCCGCCGGTGCTGCTGTTCGACGAAGCGACGTCGGCGCTCGATTCGCGCTCGGAACGCGCGATCCAGCACGAACTCGACCAGATCGCGCGGCATCGCACGACGCTCGTGATCGCGCACCGGCTGTCGACGGTCGTGCACGCGCAGCAGATCCTCGTGATGGACCACGGGCGGATCGTCGAGCGCGGCACGCACGACGAACTCGTGCGCGCCGACGGGTTGTATGCGCAAATGTGGGCGCTGCAGCAGCAGCGCGCGGCGGCTGGCGGGGAAGAGGCCGAGGCCGCGTGAGCGCGCAGGCGCCGCGCGACACGGCGGGCGGCGGGAATGGATGGTGGGCGTCCGTCCGGTAGCGGGCGGTGTAGCGGCGTCCCGGTCGGGTGACCGGGCGGATGCCCGCGGGCACGTGATTCGGGCTCGGCCGGGCATTCATTGACCCGTCAGGCCATCGGCGCCGCGCCGGATACCCGACGACCGGCGCCAGGCCACGAGACGATCAGCCCGCGGCGGCGCGCAGCCGCGCGTCGAGCTCGCCGAGCTGCGCGGGCGTGCCGACGTTCTCCCAGATGCCTTCGTACAGTTCGCCGCTCGCGTGGCCGGCTTCGATCGCCGCGCGATAGTACGGCGTCAGCGCGCGCCGCGTGCCGGGCGCGAGGTCGCGGAACATCCGCGTGTCGTACAGGCCGATGTTGCCGAACGTGAAGCGCGCGGCGCCGTCGAGCGCCAGACGGCCATCGTCGCCGAGCGCGAAGTCGCCGGCCGGGTGGAACGGCGGGTTCGGCACCATCACGAGGTGCATCGCCGGCGTGTCGAGCGCGGCCATCCGGGCCGCGCGCGGCGCGAGCGTCCGGTAGTCGAACGCGCAATACACGTCGCCGCTGACCGCCGCGAACACGGCCGGCTGCCCGTCGCGCTCCAGCAGCGGGAGCGCCTGCGCGATGCCGCCGGCGGTTTCCAGTGCGTCGCCCTCGGCCGAATAGGCGATCCGCACGCCCCAGCGCGAACCGTCGCCGAGCGCGGCCTCGAGCTGCTCGCCGAGCCATGCGTGGTTGATCACGATGGTCTCGATGCCCGCCCGCGCGAGCGCCTCGATCTGCCACACGATCAGCGGCTTGCCGCCGGCTTCGAGCAGCGGCTTCGGGCGGGTGTCGGTCAGCGGGCGCATCCGTTCGCCGCGTCCGGCGGCGAAGATCATCGCCGTGGTCAGGGTAGTGCTCATGTTCGACTGGGTGTGGGGACGGTCAGAACGTATAGCCGACGTCGGCCGGCGCGTTGCCCTCGAGCTCGTCGAGCAGCTTCGCGAACGGCACGAGCGGGCGATAGCGCAGCGCGACCTTGCGCGCATATGCGAGGAAGCGCGGCAGGTCGTTCAGGTAGTGCGGCTTGCCGTCGCGGTAGTTGATGCGCGCGAACAGGCCGAGGATCTTGATGTGGCGCTGCAGCCCCATCCATTCGAGCTGGCGGTAGAACTCGCCGAAATCCGGATCGACCGGCAGGCCGGCCTTTTTCGCCTTTTCCCAGTAGTACGCGAAGCAGTCGAGCTCGAACTCCTCGTCCCAGCTGATGAACGCGTCGCGCAGCAGCGACACGACGTCGTACGTCAGCGGTCCGTACACGGCGTCCTGGAAGTCGAGCACGCCGGGATTCGGCTCGCAGACCATCAGGTTGCGCGGCATGAAGTCGCGCAGCATGAAGCCCTGCGGCTGCGCGTGCGCGCTCGCGACCAGCAGCGCGAAGGTGCGCTCGAGCGTGCCGCGCATCGCGTCGGTGACCGGCTTGCCGAGGTGGCGGCCGACGAACCATTCGGGCAGCAGCTCCATTTCGCGGCGCAGGAACGCTTCGTCGAACGGCGGCAGCACGTCGGGCTTCGACGTGAGCTGGAAGCGGATCAGCGCATCGAGCGCGGCGCGCATCAGCGGACGTGCGGCGGCCGGGTCGGCCGGGTCGAGCACCGAGATGTACGACGTGCGGCCGAGGTCGGTCACGAGCATGAAGCCTGCGTCGAAATCGTGAGCCAGCACGTCGGGCACGTGGTCGCCGGCCGCGGCGAGCAGCTGCGCGACCTGGACGAACTCGCGGCATTTCTCGGGCGGCGGCGCATCGACGGCGATCAGCGTGCCGCCGGCACTGGTGGCCGACGCGACCCGGAAATAGCGGCGGAAACTGGCGTCCGACGACGCGGGCGCGAGGGTCGACAGATCGAGGGCGTAGCGCCCGGCGAGCGGGTGCAGCCACGCGGTGAGCGCTTCGAGGCGGGCGTCGGGCTGGGATGCGGCGGATGGGGGCGTCATGAAACTCGGCGGAGGGGGGAACGTCTTGCCATATAATACCCCACGACTTTTTTGACGCGCCCCCGCGTCAGCTTCCGCCGTGCAGGCCCGCCGCCTGTCGCGCCGTCCGCCCGATCGCCTCCCCGGTTTGCGAAGAGCCGCAGTCGCGGCTCGACGGCGCGGCCCGCCGCGCGCGAAGGTGCCGTGCAGGCGCGGTTGACAAGGGGCGATTCGCCAAACGATAGATGCCGCCCAAACCGCTATTCCCGAATGTTTTCCCCGGTGACGGGGCGCCGCGCAAACGGCGGCTCGCGCTCGCGCTCCTGGCCGTGCCCGGCCTCGTGCCGGCCGTGTCGTACGCGCAGCTGTCGGGCGCGGCTGCGCAGCCGCAGCCGCTCGACTCGCCGTGGGATCTGCGTCTCGCACCCCAGCTCGAGGATCATCCGCTGAAGGACGGCGCGAAGCCGGCCGCCTTCGTGATCGCCGACCACACGAGCGGCACCGCCGAGCAGGATCTCGCCGCGAAGGGCTCCGCCGAGCTGCGGCGCGGCGACGCCGTCGTGAAGGCCGACGCGATCCACTACGATCAGGATACCGACATGGCCGATGCGTACGGCCAGGTCAAGGTGGTCAATGGCGGGATGTCGTTCGCGGGCCCCGAGGCGCACATGAAGATCGAGGCGAGCCAGGGCTTCATGACCGCGCCGAAGTATCACTTCAACGTGACGGGCGGGTCGGGTAGCGCGGAGCGCGTCGACATGGTCGACAACGAGCGCTCGGTGTTCGTCAACGGCACGTATACGGCGTGCCAGTGCTCGACGAACCCCGCGTGGTACATCAAGGGCAGCCGCTTCGACTTCGATACGGGCGCCGACGAAGGCACCGCGCGCAACGGCGTGCTGTTCTTCCAGGGCGTGCCGATCTTCGCGAGCCCGTGGATGACGTTCCCGCTGTCGGGCGAGCGGCGCAGCGGCCTGCTGCCGCCGACGTTCTCGATGAACTCGAACAACGGCTTCGAGCTGTCGCTGCCGTACTACTTCAACATCGCGCCGAACCGCGACCTGACGCTCACGCCGCGCATCATCTCGCGGCGCGGCGTGATGACCGAGGCGACGTTCCGCTACCTGTCGCCGTCGTATTCGGGCACGTTTACGGCCAATTACCTGCCGGATGACCGGCTCGCGCACCGCAACCGCTACGCGATCTACTGGCAGCACCAGCAGAATTTCGGCGGCGGATTCGGCGGCTACGTCTACTTCAACAAGGTCTCGGACAACACGTATCCGGAAGACCTCGGGTCGACGAACCAGTTCGTCAACGGGACGCAGACGCTGTACCAGCAGGAAGCCGGCCTCACGTACAACAACGGCCCGTGGTCGGTGCTCGCGCGCTACCAGCACTGGCAGACGCTGCCGCCGTCGATCGCGCCGTACAGCCGCGAGCCGCAGTTGAACGTGAAGTACACGAAGTACAACGTCGGCGGTTTCGACTTCGGCGCGGAAGCCGACTATTCGCGGTTCCGCATCACGACCGCCGATGCGACCCAGGGCGACCGGATCGTCTTCAACCCGTACATCTCGTACGGCGTGTACGGCCCCGGCTACTTCGTCGTGCCGAAGGTCCAGTATCACTTCGCGTCGTACGACCTGGGCTACCTGTCGTCGACCACGCCGAACAACCCGAAGCGCTTCACCGAGTCGATCCCGACCGTGAGCGTCGATTCGGGCCTGATCTTCGACCGTTCGGTGCGCCTGTTCGGCCAGGACTTCATCCAGACCCTCGAGCCGCGCCTGTACTACGTGTACACGCCGTATCGCGACCAGTCGAACGCGCCGCTGTTCGACACCGCGGAATCGGACTTCGGCCTCGCGGAGATCTACCAGCCGAACACGTTCGTCGGTAACGACCGGATCGCCGATGCGAACCGGATCACGGCCGGCCTGACGTCGCGCTTCATCGATCCGCGCACCGGCGACGAGCGCGCGCGCTTCGTGATCGCGCAGCAGTACTACTTCGCCGATCAGCGCGTCACGCTGACGCCGGGGCAGAGCGCCGTGCTGGCGCGCCACTCGGACCTGATCGTCGGCGCCGCGCTGAAGCTCGGCTCGGGCTTCATGTCGGAAACGGCGTTCCAGTACAACCAGAACAACAACCAGCTCGTGAAGTCGAGCGTCGGTTTCGGCTACAGCCCGGGCGAGCGCCGCGTGATCAACGTCGGCTACCGCTATACGCGCGCGAACACCACGCTCGACAACCAGCCGATCAACCAGTTCCTGGTGTCCGCGCAATGGCCGCTCACGCGCCGCCTGTATGCGATCGGCCGTTTCAACTACGACCTCGCCGGAGATCGCGTGGTCGACGGTCTGGTCGGCTTACAATACGACGCGGACTGCTGGGCGCTCGGGGTCGGGGTCCAGCGATTTGCGAACGGCATCAATACGTCGGGACAGCAGAACTCGTCGACGCGATTCATGATGCAGCTGACGCTCAAGGGCCTGTCGACCGTCGACAACGGCCTCGTGTCCGCGTTCCGCGCCGGGGTGCCGGGCTACACGCCGTTGCCGCCGCCGCCGCCGCCGATGTCCCGCTTCAGCAACTACGAGTAACGCCGGCATGTCTGCACCGGTCAGCACGATTTCAATGGAGTTTCAGTGGCAATGAAGAAAACCCTTCGTTTCGCGGCAGTCGTGTCCAGCCTTGCCGCGTCCGCCGCGCTGCTCGCCGCCGCGCCGGCCGCGGCGCAGGCGCTCGGTTCGCAAGGCGCGCAGCTCGCCGACGAAGTCGTCGCGGTCGTCAACAACGACGTGATCACGGGCCGTGAACTCGACCAGCGTGTCGGCTTGATCGCGCGCCGGCTGCAGCAGCAGAACGCGCCGGTGCCGCCGGCCGACCAGCTGCGCGGGCAGGTGCTGAACCAGATGGTGCTCGAACGTATCCAGGTGCAGAAGGCCAAGGATGACGGGATCCGTGTCGACGACGCGACCGTGCAGGCCACGCTGCAGCGTCTCGCGCAGGCGAACGGGATGACGCTCGACCAGTACCGCGCGCGTCTCGAGGCGCAAGGCGTGCCCTGGAGCATCTTCACGAACGACGCGCGCACCGAGCTGACGCTGTCGAAGCTGCGCGAGCGGGAGGTCGACGGCAAGATCACGGTGTCGGACGCCGAGGTCGCGAACTACATCGCGAGCCAGCGCGGGCCGAACGCGTCGCAGCAGCAGGACCTGCGCTTCCAGCACATCTTCATCAAGGCGCCCACCAACGCGCCGCAGGCCGACATCGAAGCCGCGCAGAAGAAGGCGGAAGCGCTGCTGCAGCAGGCGAAGTCGGGCGCCGATTTTGAGCGGCTCGCGAAGAACAACTCCGAAGCGAACGACGCGAAGAAGGGCGGCGATCTCGGCTTCAAGTCGCCGAGCGCGCTGCCGGCCGACGTCGTCGAGGCCGCGTCGAAGCTGCGCCCGGGCCAGGTCAACCCGACGCTGATCCGCGTGCCGGACGGCTTCGAGATCGTGCGCCTCGTCGATCGCCGCCAGAGCCAGGGCGCGAGCGCCGCGGCGCCGAAGATCGTCCAGACGCACGTGCGCCACATCCTGCTGCGCGTCGGCGAAGGCAAGTCGGAAGGCCAGGCGCGCCAGCAACTCGTTGACATCCGCAACCAGGTCGAGGCCGGCGGCGATTTCGCGAAGTTCGCGCGCACCTACTCGCAGGACGGGTCGGCGTCGCAGGGCGGCGATCTCGGCTGGATCAGCCCGGGCGAGACCGTGCCGGAATTCGAGCGTGCGATGAACAACCTGCAGGACGGCCAGATCAGCCAGCCGATTCGTACCGAGTACGGCTACCACCTGATCCAGGTGCTGAACCGCCGCGAAGCGGAAGGGTCGGTGCAGCAGCAGATGGACATCGCCCGCCAGGCGATCGGCCAGCGCAAGGCCGAACAGGCCTATGCGGACTGGCTGCGCGAGCTGCGCGATTCGTCGTACGTGCAGTACAAGATCGGCGGCGTCGGCCCGGCGAACTGAGCGAGCATCGAATGACCACGCCCGCGCTGCAGATCGCGATCACGACCGGCGAACCCGCGGGAGTCGGCCCGGAGCTGACCGTGCAGGCGCTGCGTGACGCCGCGCAGCGTTGGCCCGACGCGCATTTCACCGTGCTCGGCGATGCGGCGTTGCTCGACGCGCGGGCCGCGGCGGTCGGCATCGACCCGGCCACGCTGGCCGGCGGCGCGCAGGTGTCGGTCGCGCATCGCGCGCTGGCCGTGCCCGCGCAGGCGGGCAAGCTCGACGCGGCGAACGGCCGCTACGTGCTCGGGCTGCTCGACGCGGCGATCGACGGCGCGCTGGCGGGCCGGTACGACGCGATCGTCACCGCGCCGCTGCAGAAAAGCACGATCAACGATGCGGGCGTGCCGTTCACCGGCCATACCGAATACCTGGCCGAGCGCACGCATACGCCGCGCGTCGTGATGATGCTGGCCGGCACCGGCCAGCGGCCGCTACGTGTCGCGCTCGCGACCACCCACTTGCCGCTGAAGGACGTATCGGCCGCGCTGACGATCGACGGGCTCGTCGAGACGCTCGCGATCATCGATCGTGACCTGCGGCGCGACTTCGGTCTCGCCACGCCGCGCATCCTCGTGACGGGCCTGAACCCGCACGCGGGCGAGAACGGTTATCTCGGCCGCGAGGAGATCGACGTGATCTCGCCGGCGCTGGCCCGTGCGCATGCGCAACACATCGATGCGCGCGGCCCGTATCCGGCCGACACGCTGTTCCAGCCGCGCCATCTGGCCGATGCCGATTGCGTGCTGGCGATGTTCCATGACCAGGGCCTGCCCGTGCTGAAGTACGCGACGTTCGGCGAGGGCATCAACGTGACGCTCGGGCTGCCGATCATCCGCACGTCGGTCGATCACGGCACCGCGCTCGATCTGGCCGGCACGGGCCGCGCCGATCCGGGCAGCATGATCGCCGCGCTCGATACGGCCGTCACGATGGCGCGCCATCGCCGCGCAGCCTGACGCTGCCGGCTTACCCCATTCGTCGTATTTTTCGTTTTACTCAGTCGATGTCGAACAGCAGACAGCACCAAGGCCATTTCGCGCGCAAGCGCTTCGGGCAGAACTTCCTCGTCGATCACGGCGTGATCGATTCGATCGTCGCGACGATCGGCCCCGCGCGCGGCCAGCGGATGGTCGAGATCGGGCCCGGGCTCGGCGCGCTGACCGAGCCGCTGATCGAGCGTCTCGCGACGCCCGAGTCGCCGCTGCACGCGGTCGAGCTCGACCGCGACCTGATCGGGCGCCTGCAGCAGCGCTTCGGCGCGCTGCTGGAACTGCACGCGGGCGATGCGCTCGCATTCGACTTCCGCTCGCTCGCGGCGCCCGGCGACAAGCCGTCGCTGCGGATCGTCGGCAACCTGCCGTACAACATTTCCAGCCCGCTGCTGTTTCATCTGATGACGTTCGCCGATGCGGTCGTCGACCAGCATTTCATGCTGCAGAACGAAGTCGTCGAGCGGATGGTCGCGGAGCCGGGCACGAAGGCGTTTTCGCGGCTGTCGGTGATGCTGCAGTACCGCTACGTGATGGAAAAGATGCTCGACGTGCCGCCGGAGTCGTTCCAGCCGCCGCCGAAGGTCGATTCGGCGATCGTCCGGATGATTCCGTACGAGCCGCACGAACTGCCGGACGTCGATCCCGTGCTGCTCGGCGAAATCGTCTCCGCCGCGTTCTCGCAGCGCCGCAAGATGCTGCGCAATACGCTCGGCGACTACCGCGAGACGATCGATTTCGACGCGCTCGGCTTCGATCTCGCGCGCCGTGCGGAGGACGTGAGCGTGGCCGAGTACGTCGGCGTCGCGCAGGCGCTTGCGGCGGTGCGCAAGGCCGGATGACGCGGGTCGCGCGCGCCACCGGCTGTATCGAAGAGGCTGCCTGACCGGCGGCCTTTTTTATTGCCCGCGCATCTTGCGTCGGTCGTCACGCCCGCCGGCGCGGCGGCGCGTTGACGAGCGCGATGCCGGTCAGCACGAGCGCGGCCGCGGACATGAAGCGCCAGCCGACCGATTCGCCGAGCAGCAACACGCCGAACGCGACGCCGAACAGCGGCGACAGGAACGTGAAGACGGACAGCCGGGACGCGCTGTAGCGCGTCAGCAGCCAGAACCACGACAGGTAGCTGACGAACGCGACGATCACCGACTGGTACGCGAGGCTCGCCAGCGCGACCGGCGTCACGTGCGCGAACGACATCTGGCCGGACAGCGCGGCGAGCGCGACCAGCACGACCGCCGATACCGCGAGCTGGTAGAACAGCGTCTTGCTCGCGCTGGCCCGCGCGAGCGCCGTCGAGCGCACGACGACCGTCGTCGCGGCCCACATCGCGCCGCCGAGGATCCCGAGCGCGTCGCCGGCGAGCCCGGCCAGCACGGATGCGCCGGGCGCGCGCGGCTTCAGGAAGCCGTCCGCGAACGCGAGCGCGATGCCGGCGAAGGCGAGACCGACGCCGGCCCATTGCGTGCGCTGCAGCCGCTCGCCCGGGGCGAACAGGTGCAGGCCGAGCGCGGTGAAGCACGGCGCCGTGTACAGGAAGATCGCCATGTGCGACGCGCTCGTCAGCGTCAGTCCGAAGAACACGCAGATGAATTCGCCGGCGAACAGCGCGCCGGCGGCGAGCCCCGCGCCGAACGTGCCGTCCGCCTGGAACAGCGGCGTGCCGCGCGTGCGGGCCCAGCCCCATAGCAGCACCGCCGCGATCACCGAGCGCAGCCCGGCCTGGAACATCGGTGCGATCGCGGCGTTCGTGCTCTTGATCGCGACCTGCTGGAAGCCCCAGATCGCGCACAGCAGCAGCATCAGGCCGACCGCGCGCGTATCGAGCGCGCGGCGCACGGGGGCGGCGGCAAGCGCGGTCATCGGCGCGCCTCGCGGGTCCGGTATGACGGCGGCGAGGTCAGGCGGGCGGCGCGTCCGGCGCGCTCGAATCGGCGGTTTCGCACGGCAGTGTGGGGTAGGGAAGAGTGGGTGGTCGCGGTCGGGCGGCGGGACGCATGCCCGCTTTTGGTGCGAAGTGGAAGGATGTTACCCGATCGGCGCGGTGGTCGGGCGGGCCGGAGTGTGACCTTTTCTGCCGTTGCGCTTGCGTCGGGTCAACCGATGCGCCGCCTCGGCCGTGCGCCGGGCGGGGCGCATCCAGCTGGGCGCCCCCAGCTAGGCGCCCCCGGCTAGGCGCCCCCGGCGAAATTCACCCGTCTCCGGTAGAATTTCCGGTTCTGGAAAGTCCCCACAGGAGTACAACACATGCGTTTGCTGCATACGATGCTGCGAGTCGGCGATCTCGACCGCTCGATCAAGTTCTACACCGAATTGCTCGGCATGAAGCTGCTGCGTCGCGAGGATTATCCGGAAGGCAAGTTCACGCTCGCGTTCGTCGGCTACGAAGACGAGAGCACGGGCACCGTGATCGAACTCACCCATAACTGGGAGACGCCGTCCTACGATCTCGGCAACGGCTTCGGCCATCTGGCGGTAGCGGTCGACGATGCGTACGCGGCCTGCGAGAAGATCAAGGCGCAAGGCGGCAAGGTCACGCGCGAGGCAGGCCCGATGAAGCACGGCACGACCGTGATCGCGTTCGTCGAGGATCCGGACGGCTACAAGATCGAGTTCATCCAGAAGAAGTAAGCGCGGGATGAACCGGGCCGCGGCGTGCGATGTGCGCCGCGGCAGCGAAAAAGGGCGATGCGGGGTAATCCGCATCGCCCTTTTTCGTTGGAGCCGAAGCCGCGCGCGTCAAAGCGACGGCAGCAACTCGGGCGGATGATGCTTGAGCGTATGCCGCGCTTCGCGGAACTCGGGGAAGATCGATTCGACGGTCTGCCAGAAGGCCGGGCTGTGGTTCATCTCGCGCAGGTGCGACAGCTCGTGCGCGACGACGTAGTCGATGATCGACATCGGGAAATGGATCAGCCGCCAGTTCAGGCGGATCTTGCCGTCGCTCGAGCAACTGCCCCAGCGCGTCGCGGCCGACGACAGCGCATACATCGAATACGTGACGCCGAGCTTTTCCGCGTAGACGACGAGGCGTTCGCCAAAGATGCGTTTCGCTTCGCCCTGCAGCCAGCCCTGCACGCGATCCTTGATCTGCTGCATGTCGGCCTGCACGGGCAGCGGCAGCGACAGCCGCAGCGCATCGGCATCGAACGCGACGGCGCCCGCGCCGAGCGCGATCGTCACCGTCTTGCCGAGATACGGCAGCTGCGCGCCGTCGCGCCAGTCGATTTGCGGCAGCGCGCGCTGCTCGGTGCGCGTCTTCCACTCCGCGAGCTTCGCGAAGATCCAGCGTTGTTTCTCCGCGATCGCCGCTTCGATGTCGGCGAGCGTGACCCAGCGCGGCGCGGTGATCGACAGCCCGCTGCCGTCGATCGTGAAGCCGATCGTACGGCGCGCCGAGCGCTTCAGCCGGTATTCGAGCACGCGGCTGTCGAGCGCGAACGTGCGCACGCGCGAGCGATCGGGCGCCGGGCCCGGATCGAGCGGTGCGGCGGGTGCGACTTCAGGCGGCGCCGGCGGGGCGGCGGGCGCCGACGGCGC
>FTHQ01000147.1_pt1 | contig 26773 bp, 22 predicted proteins | sample 1641001 | NCBI WGS metagenome assembly FTHQ01 (sample SAMEA3914872, study PRJEB12502) | metagenome | biome: forest; material: soil | place: Canada | collected 2011-07-03 | depth 0.3 m | reverse complement strand
TTCATCGTGATCTATATGAACGCGTCCCGTTTGCAACAGTTTTCGTGTGTTCAGACAGACAGGATGGGCTGCAGCTCTATATCCGGCCTTGTTGCAGCCAGTACTGCCGCTGCGGGCCCCTATGAAATTCGCTGACTCGCGCCTCATTCTCCTGGCGAGCTCGAAGCTCTTACCACGATTCAGGTTTAGCGAGTCCCGGTCCTACCTGGCTTGTCATCACACTCGATTCCTGCGCAACCTTTCGACGTTCACCCAGTGTTAAACGTTGATCTTCAACGTGGCATTCACCGATCAGGCCGGCTTCACGCTCACGTAACCCTTTTGGTACGGCCGGTCATGGGCCAGTACAGCCCAGATCGTCCGTGCCATCTTGTTGGCCAGTGCGACGATCACCACATTCGGCGGTCGCCGCTTCTTCATCTGCTCGATCCACTCACCGGGCTCTTTCGCATGCGTCAGCACGCTTCGTGCCCCGTGAATCAGTAGCGTGCGCAGATACATGTCGCCCCTCTTGCTGATCCCGTGTAAGTTCACCTTACCGCCCGAGCCGGTCTGCTTCGGCACTAACCCGGCCCACGCCGCGAACTCTCGTCCCGAGCTGAACGCCTTCGGGTCGCCCATCATTGCTACCGCTGCGGTGGCCGTCAGCAAACCTACGCCCGGTATCTCGCTAATCGCCTTCACCGCCTTGTCTTCCTTCTTCCATTCGCGCATCCGGCGTTCGATTTCCGCGATCTGCTCGTCGAGCTTTGCCAACCCGTTCCATTGCTCGCGCAACGTATCGATTAGCGCCGCTGGCAAGCGCTCCGCGATTCGGCCAAGCACGACCGGTATTTCCTTGTCCAGCTTCGCCCGCCCCTTGCTCATTACCTCCCCGTATTCCGTCAGCAAACCTCGCAATCCGTTGACCTGCATCGTGCGGAACTTCACCAACTGCTCGCGCATCCGGTGCAGTGCTACCATCGCCTGCTGCATCTCGGTCTTCACCGCCACCGGCTTGCCGGGTTGCTGTACCGCCAGCCAGATCGCCCGTGCGTCCGCCGCATCGTTCTTGTTGCGGATGTTGAACGCCTTCACGAACTCGGCCGGCATCAGCCTGACCTCGTGACCCATCTGCGTCAATTGCCGCGCCCAATGGTGGGCTCCGCCACACGCTTCCATCCCGATAAGACAGGCCGCGCGGTTCGCGAAGAACTCAAGGAATTTCGCCCGCTTGATTGCCTTATTCACGATCCCGCCGGTTTCCCTATCAACGTAGTGCACTTGGAAAACCTGCTTGGCGACGTCGACTCCTACGGCCATACTGTTCATCGTGGATCCTCCGGTTGCCGGGAAATGCGTGCATTTTCCACTTGGGCACATCGATGCCGTTGGCCCGTGAGGGTCCACCCCTTTTTCTGCTCTCACGTTCACGGGTGGGACGCGTTCATTTCAATTCTCCTGTTCGATGCGTTACATCGGGCCGCATCGGCATCGCCGATCGGCCTATCGGTCGATGCCGAGCGCCGCCAGTTTCTTGTACAGCGTCGCGCGACCGATGCCGATGCGCGCGGCCGCTTCGACGACCTTCCCGTCACAGGCCGCGAGTGCGTCGGTCAGGAACTGACGCTCCCACGCCGCCAGCGCATCGGCATACGAGGCGGCCGGCGCACCGGATGCCGTCGACGCATCGTCCGCGTGCTGTTCGGCCGGCACCACGCCACCCTGCTGCGCCGGCGCCGCGCCGTCCGGCGAGATCCGCACCGGCCCGAGAAACGGCGCGAGCGCGCGCGCATCGATCACCGAACGGTCCGACAGCATCAGCGCGCGTTCGAGCGTATTGCGCAACTCGCGCACGTTGCCGGGCCACGGATACGCGCACAGCATCCGCAGCGCATCGTCGGTCAGCTCGCAGTGCGCGGCGCGTCCGTGCTGGGCCGCCAGCTCCTCGAGCGTCGCATAAACCAGCGCCGCGATGTCGGATGCGCGTTCGCGCAGCGGCGGTGCATGGATCGTCAGCACGTTCAGCCGGTAATAGAGATCCGCGCGAAAACGCCCGGCCGTCACCAGCGCCGGCAGGTCGGCCGACGTGGCGGCGATGATGCGCACGTCCGCGCGCACGATCCGGTTCGAGCCGACCGGCTCGAACTCCTTGTCCTGCAGCACGCGCAGCAGCTTGCCCTGCAACGGCAGCGGCATGTCGCCGATCTCGTCGAGAAACAGCGTGCCGCGATCGGCCAGCTCGAACTTGCCGACGCGTCCCTTCCGATCGGCACCGGTGTACGCGCCCGGCGCCGCGCCGAAGAATTCGGTTTCGAGCAGCGTGTCGGGAATCGCGGCGACGTTGACGGTCACGAGCGGCTGGAGCGCACGCGCCGACGCCGCGTGAATCGCATGGGCGAGCAACTCCTTGCCGGTGCCCGTCTCGCCGAGCAGCAGCACCGGCGAATCGACCTGCGCGGCGCGGCGCGCCTGGCGCTTGGTCTCGAGGCTCGCGGCACTCGTGCCGACGAAGCTCGCGAACGTGTATTTCGCGCGGCGCGCCTGGGCGAGCGAGCGCTGCGTCGCGATCAGTTGCTGCTGAAGCTGCGCGTAGCGGGAAAAAATCGGCGTGAGCGTCTTCAACTGGTCGAACAGCGCGAAGCCGATCGCGCCGACCGTCTCGCCGGCTTCGTTCTTCAACGGCAGGCGCGTGACGACGAGCGGCTCGCGGCCCGTCTCCATGATGTCGAGCAGGATCGGCTGCCCGGTCGACACCACCTCCCGCATCAGGCTGTTCGGGATCACGGCCTCGCAGTCGAGGCCGACGGCCTGCTGCGGATCGGCGAAACCGAAGCGCGCCGCGTAACGCTCGTTCATCCACACGACGCGCGCGTCGCGATCGACGACCACCGTGCCCGCACTCGAATCCTCGAAAGTCCGGAACAGCGACTCGGCGGCGCGCCGCAGCACGTCGCCGTAGTTGACGGGCAGGCGCGCCCAGTCGTTCATCATCGTGTCTTCGTCTCCGTGTATCGTCGACCGGATGTCTCCGGAACGAGACGGATTATCTCACTATGGAGACACGTCGCAATGCGTTGTCCGGGAATGCCCTGCACGATTTCGACGGGTGACCGGATGGCCGAAACGTCTCCGGATGGAGACGTTTTATGTAGAATCGTCAGACTTGCGCCGGCGCGGGCCCGCCGGCCGCCGGCGGACCCATGTCCGGCGGCGCAATCCGGCCGATGGCACGAAACCTGCACGAACCTGAGCCGGTCCGCGGCGCGTCGCGCGATCGAACAACAACCAAAGCCATTAGGAGACTCCCTTGTCTTTCGTGATCGTCCTCGCCGCGCTGGCGTTCCTGATGTTCGCCGCGTATCGCGGCTACAGCGTGATCCTGTTCGCGCCGATCGCCGCGCTCGGCGCGGTGCTCCTGACCGAACCCGCCGCCGTCGCACCGGTCTTCTCCGGCATCTTCATGGAGAAGATGGTCGGCTTCGTCAAACTGTACTTCCCGGTCTTCATGCTCGGCGCCGTGTTCGGCAAGGTGATCGAACTGTCCGGGTTCTCCGAATCGATCGTCCATGCGGCGATCCGCTACATCGGCCGCTCGCGCGCGAATGCGGTGATCGTCGCGGTGTGCGCGCTGCTCACCTATGGCGGTGTCTCGCTGTTCGTCGTGGTGTTCGCGGTCTATCCGTTCGCGGCCGAACTCTATCGCCAGAGCAACATCCCGAAACGACTGATGCCCGGCGCGATCGCCCTCGGCGCGTTCTCGTTCACGATGGATTCGCTGCCCGGCACGCCGCAGATCCAGAACATCATCCCGACCACGTTCTTCAAGACGACCGCCTGGGCCGCGCCCGCGCTCGGTACGATCGGCTCGCTGTTCATCATCGTCGTCGGCCTCACGTATCTCGAATGGCGCCGCCGTTCGGCGATGGCGAAGGGCGAAGGCTACGGCACGTCGCTCGTCAACGAGCCGGAACGCGTCGAGGCGAAGGCGCTGCCCCATCCCGCGCTGGCGATCCTGCCGCTGATCCTCGTCGGCGTGTCGAACTTCGCGTTCACGAAGCTGATCCCGCAGTGGTACGGTGCCGCGTCGTACACGGTCGCGCCGGACGTGCTGCCCGGCGTGCACGCGCCGGTCACGACGTCGATCAAGACCGTCGTCGCGATCTGGTCGGTCGAGGCTGCGCTGCTGCTCGGTATCGTGCTGGTCGTGCTGACGGCATTCAAGCGTGTCAGCGACCGCTTCGCGGCCGGCTCCAAGGCCGCCGTCGCCGGCGCGCTGCTCGCCGCGATGAACACCGCGTCGGAATACGGCTTCGGCGGCGTGATCGCCGCGCTGCCGGGCTTCCTCGTCGTCAGCGATGCGTTGAAGAGCATCCCGAACCCGCTCGTCAACGCTGCCGTGTCGGTCAGCTCGCTCGCCGGCATCACGGGCTCGGCGTCCGGCGGCATGAGCATCGCGCTCGCCGCGATGTCGGACCTGTTCATCAAGGGCGCACAGGCGGCCAACATCCCGATGGACGTACTGCACCGGGTCGTCGCGATGGCGAGCGGCGGCATGGACACGCTCCCGCACAACGGCGCGGTCATCACGCTGCTCGCGGTCACGGGCCTCACGCACCGCGAGTCGTATCGCGACATCTTCGCGGTCACCGTCATCAAGACGCTCGCGGTGTTCTTCGTGATCGCCGTCTACTACGCCACGGGGCTCGTGTAAGCCCTGGCATCGAGGCGGCGTTCGTCCGTCGCCGTCCGCATCGCGTTTCAGGATCGGACCGCATGCGCACCGGAACGGATTCCGGAATGCGCATCCGGTCCGATTTCATTTCCCTGCCCGGCCAATCAGGTCCAATCCACGCCACCGTGCCCGCGCGCGCGTGGGGCCGCCCGGCCGCATTGCGCGGCCCCGCCGCCATCCGCCGATTGTTGCCGGGAACAAAACACTGCGTTGGGCGCGATCGCATTTTTCACACCTCCGCCCGGGCCTACACTGGTTTCAATGTCGCCTGGCGCTTCGACGAACGAAGCGCTGCGATTCACCGGAATCGTGGAGGTCCCGATCATGAAGCGCCTGATCCCTGCCGTCGCCATCGCCCTGGCCGTCTCGGCCCCGTTTGCCGCGCAAGCCCAGTCGAACCAGCCGCTCACGCGCGCGCAGGTCCACGCCGAAGTCAAGGCGCTCAAGCAGGCCGGCTTCCAGTCGAGCGACTGGTTCTATCCGGCCAGCATCATGTCCGCCGAAGCGAAGATCGCCCGCCAGCACGACGCCGGATACGGCAGCGACCGCGGCGCGTCGTCGCAGTCGGGCCGGTAACGGAACGTCCGGCCCGCTCGACGATGCGCTCGCGCGTCGTTACGCCTTCACGGGCTGGATCAGCTTCGCGCACGCCGCCGCCTGCGGATCGCCGGCCGGCAGCCTCCCGCACACGCCGTCGAACTGCTTGACGACCGACTTGACCGACGCATCGTGCGCGCCGCTGGCGCGCCAGCGGTTCAGTTGCGTGACGACCTTGGTCAGCGCGCGCAGGTTCGCGCCGTAGAACGCGTCGCGGGTCTTGTCGGCCTGCGCGAGCACACTGGCGGCAATTCCTTCGATGCGCGCCGCATCGTTCGGCGCCAGTTCAACCGCATTCGCGAAGTAAGTCGCGCCCCAGCGCAGCTTCGTCGCCGGCCCGTTCGCCGAGTCGTACGCCTTGCGATACCAGTCGAGTGCCGCCGCCTTGTCGCCGCGCGCCTTCGCGTTCGCGGCCAACCCCGACATGAAATAGTACGGCGTGGACGAACGCGGCAGCTCGGCCTTCAGCAACGCATCCGATTCGTCGTACAAGCCGGCGTCGGTCAGCGTGTCCGCGCCTTCACTGACGAGCGCCTGCCGCTCGTACGCGTTCGCCGCGCCCTGCACCGACGCGGCGATCTGCTTGCGCGCGGTGTCGGCCAGCGCCGGTGCCGCAGCCGGCGTGCCCTTGCGCGCATCGCCGCGCGCGAGCAACACGCGGCCGTGCAGCGCCATCAGCCGGTCGATCGACGACAGCGTGGTGTCGGTCGACAGGCGCGCCAGCGCCGTGTCGTACGCGCCGCGCAATTTCGTGCGCTGCGCGTCGTCGCCGCCGAGATACGCGACCACGCGCGCAGGGGCCGCGACCAGCACGTCCGAATCGGCCCGCGACAGCGCGGCATCGTGCAGCACCGTGCGCAGCGAATCGGCCAGCGCGGCCTTGTCGAGCGCACCGGCCTGCGTCGGGTCGTCCGACGCGGCGACCACCGCCGACTTCAGCGCGAAGCGCGCCGCTTCGGCTTTCGCCCCGGCCGCCCGTGCGCGTTGCGCGAGCGACTGCAGCGTCTGCGCGACACGATCGGCCGGCACCGGCAGCGCACCGTCGGTATCCCATGAATAGTCGGCCAGCAGGCGCCATTCGTCCGGCGTCAGCGACGCGCCGTTCTTCAGCGCCGTCGCGAGCGTCTGCCGCACCGGGTGCGCGGCCGTCATCCCGAGCGACAGCGCCTGCATGTAGCGGTCGAGATCGGCTTCGCCCGGCAGCCGCGTCACTTCGGTGCCGTCGGGGCGGAACAGGATCATCGTCGGATAGCCGTGCACCTTGAAACGCTCGCCGAGCTTCTGCGCGCTCTCGGTATCGCCGTCGAGATACACGGGCACGAAGAACGACGAGCGCGTCTTGAAGGCCTGCTGACTGAAGATCGTCGACTTCACCTGGTTGCACGACGGACACCATACCGCGCCCCAGTACAGCAGCAGCGGCTTGCCCTCGCGCTTCGCGAGCGCGAATGCGGCGTCGACGTCGCCGTGTTGCCACGCGATGCCGGGCGGCAGATGCGCACCGTCGGGCGATGCGTTCGCCACCGGGGCGCCCGCGGGCGCGGCAGCGGCAAGCGCCGCACCGGCGGCGGCGAACAGGCAGGCGGCGGTGAGATTGCGAAGAACGGTTTTCATCGAAGCGGGTTCCGTTGAACAAGACGGTTTCAGGGAGATGCCGCGCACGCAACGAGGGCCGTGAAGCGATGACGACGAGGCCGGCCGACCTGCAGCGCCGCGCATGCATCGATACGGAAAAGCGAAGCCGGCCGCGGCGACCGGCAAATCGTTCGACGATACGACGGGTACAGCCGAAGGAAAACGAACGAATTCTCGATTGAATATGACGCGCGGCATCACGGCCGCGTGTGCCGTCACGTCCGCAGCGGCCGGCCCTTCACGGCCGCGCCTTGAGCCGGGCCATGTGATACACGGACGCATGCACGCCGTCGCGCAACGCGTAATCCGGCGATTCGCCCTCGATGCGGAAACCGTGTTTCTCGTAGAGCGCGATCGCCGCGCGGTTGTCGGTAAACACGGTCAGCTCGAGACGCGTGATGTTCAGCCAGTTCTCCGCGAGATCGATCGCGGCCGCGAGCAACCGGCCGCCGATGCCGCGCCCGTGACGCGCCGCGTCGACCATCATGCCGAGCGCCGCCGCGTGGCGCCGGCGCGGATTCGGCTCGGGATGCAGACCGAGATGGCCGACCACCGTGCCGTCGATTTCGGCGACGAGGCTCACGCCGTGCTCGCGCACGTTGTCGAGCCGCTTCCGCCATTTTTCGAGCGACGGAAACGGCTGCTGCAACGTATTCATGTACACCGCGGGATGCGCGGCGATCTGCCGGATCGCGTCGACGTCGTGCGTCTCGCTGTGCCGGATCGTGATATCGGTCATGGGTGGGCCGGTTCCGAAAAGTCGCGCCGAACGCGCGGACTGCGCAGGCGCGCAGCAACGCATCGAGCTTAGCCGATTTCACGCATTTGAAACACGGGTGTCACGCCGTTGCACGTCAGGTTGCATCCGCAACCAAGCGCGCTCGCGCGATCCGCGCCCATCCGGAAAATTCTGACCGGTCACGCGTGCGGCGATCGGTAATTTCTTACCGTTTTCGATCTCGCATCGCGCTCGAACGAATCGTTGCGCACGCAACGTCACGTGCGCGACATGCGATGTCATTTCTTCATCACGCCTGCGTCATGTCGCGTCCCTAGACTGGGCGCCGCCCCAGCCCGGCATGCGCCGGCCCGGTGTGTGCCGACTCCTGCCCCGCGCACCACGAGCGCACGGCGCGTAGGATCGCGACGGCGGCCGCGGCAGCCGCGCGACGTCGCGCATCGGGCGATGCGCGCACCGCCGCAACAGGCGTCCGATGCGCCCAACGCGCACGCATCGCCGGTCGTTCCGGCGCGAGACGACGCCCGGGCACCGTCAGACGAACGCACGAACGCTCCCACCCTCACAGGATCCGAACGCCATGACGTCACGCCGCAAATTCCTTCAGCAAACCGCCGGTTCCGGCCTCGCCGCCGCCGCGCTGTCCGCGTTTCCGCCAAGCATCCGCCGCGCGCTCGCGATTCCCGCCTTCCACGAAACGGGGACCATCCAGGACGTCAAGCACGTCGTGCTGCTGATGATGGAGAACCGTGCGTTCGACAGCTACTTCGGCACGTTCAAGGGCGTGCGCGGCTACGGCGACCGCTTCGCGGTGCCGTCGCCGAACGGCCGCGACGTGTTCTACCAGGCGTACACGAAGGCGACGCCCGCCGCGACCGTGACGCCGTATCACCTCGACGCGCGCCAGGGCAACGCGCAGCGCGCGGGCGGCACGCCGCACACGTGGGCCGATGCGCAGGCCGCGTGGGACCACGGCCGGATGAACCGCTGGCCCGACGCGAAGACGCCGCTGTCGATGGGCTACTACGACGCGGCCGAGGTGCCGTTCCAGCGCGCGCTCGCCGATGCGTTCACGCTGTGCGACCACTACCACTGCGGGATGCACACGGGCACGATCGCGAACCGCCTGTTCTACTGGAGCGGCACCAACGGCCCGAACGGCATCAGCCCGGCCGACGGCAACCGCGTGAAGATCGCCGCGCTGAACAACCAGTTCAACGGCGGCAACGACATCGGCCCGTCGAGCCAGGGCTGGACCTGGACGACCTATGCCGACCGGCTGCAACAGGCCGGCGTGAACTGGAAGGTCTACCAGAGCCTGATCGACAACTTCGGCTGCAACGAGATGATGAGCTTCCGCCACTGGCGCGCGGCGATCGAGCAGATGCCGGCCGCGCGCCGGCCCACGTACGTCGCGTCGACCGACATCACGCAGCCGGTGACGGCGGCCGGCGCGTTCTACGATCCGGCGATCGACGACCCGCTGAGCCCGCTCGCGAAGGGCTTCGGCAACACGATGCCGTACGGCTTTCTCGAGACGTTCCGCGACGACATCCGCAACGGCAAGCTGCCGGAAGTGTCGTGGATCATCCCGCCGTCCGCGTACAGCGAACACCCGGGGCCGTCGAGCCCCGCGCAGGGCGGCTGGTACGTGCAGGCCGTGCTCGACGCGCTGACGGCGAACCCGGAGGTCTGGAGCAAGACCGTGCTGCTGGTCAACTACGACGAGAACGACGGTTTCTTCGACCACATGCCGTCGCCGGCCGTGCCGTCGCGCAACCCCGACGGCACGCTCGCGGGCGGCCATACGCTGTCGGCCGCCGACGTCGCGGTCGAATACCACGACTTCACGCCGGCCACGTCGAGCCAGCCGGCCGTCGACGGCCGTCCGTACGGCCCGGGCCCGCGCGTGCCGATGTGGATCGTGTCGCCGTGGAGCCGCGGCGGCTGGGTCAACTCGCAGGTGTTCGACCACACGTCGACGCTGCGCTTCCTCGAGAAGCGCTTCGGCGTCGCGGAGCCGCAGATCAGCGCGTACCGCCGCGCGGTGTGCGGCGACCTGACGAGCGCGTTCAACTTCCGCACGCCGAACAACGAGCCGCTGCCGACGCTCGCGGGCCGTACGACGAAAAGCCAGGTCGACGCGCTGAGCGCCGCGCAGCAAACCGCGCCGAAGATCGTGCCGCCCGCCACGCCCGCGCTGCCGACGCAGGCGACCGGCGTGCGCCCGTCGCGCGCGTTGCCGTACGAACTGCACGCGAGCGCGCGCACCGATGCCGGCGCCGGCACGGTCACGCTGAAGTTCGCGAACACCGGCCACGCCGCCGCCGTGTTTCACGTCTACGACAAGCTGCACCTCGACCGGCTGCCGCAGCGCTACGTCGTCGAGCCGGGCAAGACGCTGCACGGCGACTGGGCCGCGCGCGCCGACAATGGCGGCAAATATGACCTGTGGGTGCTCGGCCCGAACGGCTATCACCGCCGCTTCACCGGCGACCTGAGCCGTCTGGCCGGCGCGCGTGCGCCGCACCCCGAAGTGCGCGTCGGCTATGCGGGCGCGAGCGGCAACCTCCATCTGCGGCTGCGCAACGACGGCGGCGGCACGGTGCGCTTCACGGTGAAATCGAACCAGGTCTACGGGCCGCTGTCCGGGCGCGGCGGAAACGACGACCGCGGCAACGGTCATGGCCACGGCACCGACAACGCCACCGGCCACGGCACCGGCACCACCTGGACCGTCACGGTGCGCGCCGGCGACCAGTCCGAGCTGCACTGGAAGCTCGACTCGACCGGCCATTGGTACGACTTCATCGTCACCGCCGACAGCGACGCGAGCTTCTCGCGCCGCGTGGCCGGCCGCGTGGAAACCGGCCGCCACTCGGTGAGCGACCCGGCAATGGGGCTCGCCGACCGCTTCTGACGCCGCCGCGGCGACGCGCGGCGCAGCGCGTGTCGCCACCCGCGCCGGCGTAGCCGCGAACGCCGGTCGGGCACCGGTTTCACCTGGTGCCCGATCCGGCTGAGACGCCCGCCCGGCGCGGCTCAAACATCAGAGGGATCGGTGGTGCAGCCCTCATTTCACCCCCACGAAAATGCTCCGTGTCGCGGCCCGTTCGCGTTAAACTGCGTCAAGCCGTATTCAACAAAGACATCTTTGCCGCTCCGGCATCCACGACACGATACGAGGATAGGTTCGATGCGCACTACCGGCTCATCCGGGGCAATGACCCTGCTCACCGAACACGACCCGGCCGACGGCCGCGAACTGCGCTCGCTCCGGCTCGAAGCGACCGGCGACGGCAAGAGCGTGCTGCTGATCGAGATCGACGAACGCAAGCCCGGCATCCATCGCGAGGTCCGCTACGAGATCACGCCGGCCGAACTGATCGCCGCGATCCGCTCGCACGGCGCCGAGCTGCCCGGCGAAAACCATGGCGCCGCCTCGCTCGCCCGCACGCCTTCCTGATTCCGGACGGTGAGCCGCGTGCCACGCGCCGGCTCACCGACATCCCCCTGCCGCCGTCAGGCGCTTTCCGTCATTCCCGCCGCTGCCTTGAAAAAGGCCGATAATCGGCCCATCTGCATTTCCTGCCCACGCGTTTCCTTTTCGGCCAGCCGTCATGCTCCGTGACCTCGTCGCCCAGTACGGGCCGCTTCTCGTGTTCGCCAACGTGCTCGCGGCGGCCATCGGCCTGCCGGTGCCCGCGATGCCGACGCTCGTGCTGTTCGGCGCGATGTCCGCGATGCATCCGGCGATGATCGGCTCGCAGCTCGTGACGGTCGTGGCGCTGTCCGTGCTCGGCGCGCTGATCGGCGACACGGTCTGGTACGTCGCCGGGCGGCGTTACGGCGGCACGACGCTGAAGACGATCTGCCGGCTGTCGCTGTCGCGCGATACCTGCGTGAAAAAGACCGAGCGCTTCTTCGGCCGCTACGGCGTGCGCGTGCTCGCGGTCGCGCGCTTCATTCCGGGGTTGTCGCTGGTGTCGGTGCCGATGGCCGGTGCGCTCGGCACGCGCTACCGCACGTTCGCCGGCTACGACGCGCTCGGCGCCGCGCTGTGGACGATCGTCGGGCTGATGGCCGGCCTCGTGTTCTACCGGCAGATCGACTGGCTGTTCGCCGGCGCGAGCCGCCTCGGCCGTGCGGTGCTGCTGGTGATCGTCGCGCTGCTCGCCGTCTATGCGGCCGTGCGGTGGATGCGCCGCCGCGCGCTGATCCGCCAGCTCGCGAACGCGCGGATCGGCGTCGACGAGCTCGACGTGCTGCTGCGCGACACTGCCGCCCCGGTGGTGCTCGACGTCCGCTCGCCCGAGCACCGCAAGCTCGACCCGTTCACGATTCCCGGTGCACAGTTCGCCGACGAACGCCAGATCGGCGACATCGTCGCGCGCTATCCGCTCACGCAGAAGTTCGTCGTCTATTGCTCGTGCCCGAACGAAGTGACGGCCGCGCTGATGGCGAAGCGCCTGCTCGATGCAGGCTTCACCGATGCGCTCGCGCTGCGCGGCGGCCTCGACGCATGGCGCGACACGGGCCGCCAGCTCACGTCGCTCGTGGAAGAAACGCCCGCCGCGAACGATGCCGTAGCGGGATGGCACAAGCCGGCCTGATCGCACCGATCGCGGGCCCGCCGCACCGGGTCCGGACAGGGGGCGTTGCGCCCCCTTCGCATCAGAACGCGTGCAGCGGCAGGTTCACGACCAGACGGTATTCCTTGTTGGTCGCGTCCGAGTAGTGGGACGAGCCGTTGTGCCACATCGCGATGAACGTGACCTTCGTGTCCTTCAGCTTGCCGCTCTGGAACGTGTACGACGGGATGAAGCCGAACTCGTGGTGACGGCCCTGCACCGGCGCGCCGTTGCTCCAGTAGATGCTCGACTTGCTCGGGTCGTTCGCCGCACCCGCGCTGCCGTCCGCGCCCCAGCCCGTCACGCCCCACACCATCGCCTTGAAGCCCGGCAGGCCCGCTTCCTTGCCGTAGAACGTGTAACGCAGCTGCAGCGACTTTTCGTGCGGCGCGTTGTAGTCGACGTCCATCGAGTTGGTCAGGAAGATGCCGTTCGTTTCGTTCAGGTAGTCGAAGAACTGGTCGCCGAGCACCTGCTGGAAGCCGAGCAGCAGCTCGTGCGGGCCGTGCTGCGCGGCCACCGACAGGCTGTACGCGTTGTTGTTGATCTTGCCCTGCAGCGCATCGCCCGTGTCGTGCGTCGAGTAGACGTTGCCGAAGCCGGTCCACTTGATCGTCTGCGGGCTGCCGATGCTGTGCTTCACCGACGCGTAGTACTGGTGCCACACGTCGTCGGCCTGGTTCGCGTACAGCGCGACTTCGCCGTTCGGCGAGTAGTCCCACGTGCCGCCGACGTAGGTCAGGCGATTGACGCGCGTGCCGCCGTATTGCGTCGTCAGGTTGGTGAGCGTCGTATGACCGCGCGCGTCGGTCTTCGTGAAGCTGCCGGCCTCGAGCATCACGTTCTTGAATTCATTGCTGACGATCGTCGCGCCGAGGAACGTCGGCGGCAGCGCACGGTTGTCGTGCTGCTCCATGAACGGGTTGTCGACGGCCTGCAGACCGTACTTGACCACCGTGTTCGAGATGCGCGCCTTCACGTCGTAGATGCCCGGGTACGCCCATGCAAGCTGGTTCGACCCGCCGCCGCCCTTCGCCACGTGCACCATGTTGCCCGCGCCCGCGCCGCCGTCGAGTTTCAGGCCCGCGTACAGCGACGCGTCCACGCCGAAGCCGATCAGGCCCGCCGTATAGCCGGACTCGAAGTTCGCCATCACGCCCTGGACCCACGCATGGCGGTGCGGCCCGCCCTTGTTGTCGAGGATGTCCGAATAGTTGCGGAACAGGAAGTCGAGATGGCTGTCGGCGATGAAGCCCTTCGATTTCGACTGCGCCGACGGCTCGTCGGGCGGCGTGACGGCCTGGGTCGCCTCGGCGTTGACAATGGCGTTCTGGGTCGGCGCCTGCGCAACGGCCGTGCCCGTACCGGCGGCCGGTGCGGCCTGCGCGACCGTCAGCGGCACCGCGTCGTCCGCGTGCGCGACACCCGTCAGCGAGACGCCGGCGAGCGCCGGCAGTCCCCATGCAAGCAGCATCTTCGATGCCGTCCCGATCGTCTTCTGCTTTTTCATCATCATTCTCGTCTTGTGTTGATATCGTCCACGCCGGTTGCGATCCGCTTCCAGCCCCCCGGCGAGCCCGGCTAAGGACGCGCCTGTACCCGCAGCGCGAAGATCGTTCGCGCCGCACCTACCCCTGTTGACCTGCCTTGGTTATGTTTGCTGCGTCACTTCACATCACGCCGCGCCCGCGCGGATGCACGCGACGCGCGCCGCCGAGCCGTGCCGTACTTCCGGCAGCGGCACGTCCTGCGCGCACGCGTCGATCGCGACCGGGCAGCGCGTGCGGAACGCGCAGCCGGACGGCGGGTTGAGCGGCGAGGGCATCTCGCCCGCCAGCAGCATCGGACGGCGAGCACGCTCGCGCGCCGGCTCCGGCGTCGGCGCCGCATCGAGCAGCGCCTTCGTGTACGGGTGTTGCGGCACGCCGTACACGTCCTGCCGCGTGCCGAACTCCATCACGCGGCCGAGATACATCACGAGCACGCGCTGGCTGATGGCCTTCACCACCGCCAGGTCGTGCGCGACGAACAGATAGGACAACGACAGTTCACGCTGAAGATCGCGCAGCAGGTTCACGATCTGCGCCTGGATCGACACGTCGAGCGCCGATACGGGTTCGTCGCAGATCACGAGCTTCGGCTCGCCGATCAGCGCACGCGCGATGCCGACGCGCTGGCACTGCCCGCCGGAAAATTCATGCGGATAACGCAGCAGGTGATGCGCGTTCAGGCCGACGCGTTCGAGCATCGTGACCACGCGGCGGCGCACTTCGGTGCGGCCGAGGCCGGCGTGATGCGTGACGAGCGGCTCCGCGACGACCTGCTCGATCGTCATGCGCGGGTCGAGCGACGCGAGCGGATCCTGGAAGATCATCTGCACTTCGCGCCGCATCGCGGTGCCGCGCAGGTGATCGGGCGCGACGGCCTGGCCGCGCCATTTCACGGTGCCGGCCGTCATCGGCACGAGGCCGATCAATGCGCGCGCCAGCGTCGACTTCCCGCAGCCCGACTCGCCGACGAGCCCGACCGTCTCGCCGCGCTTCACGTCGAACGACACACCGTCGACTGCGCGCAGCGTGCCCTTCGGCGACCACGGATAGCCGCCGAGCGGCACGCGGAAATGCACCTTCAAGTTCTCGACGGACAGCAGCGTGTCGTCCGTCGCGCCGGCTGGGCGGCGTTCATCGACGCTCATCGCAGACCTCCCGTCAGATCGGCCACCGGGCGGTGGCACGCGCGCACCGCGCCCGCGGCGCCATAGGTTTCGAGCGCCGGGCGCGCGGCGCCGCAGCGTTCTTCCGCATACGTGCAGCGCTTCGCGAACGCGCAGCCGGCCGGCGCGGTGCCGGGCATCGGCGGGTTGCCGGGAATCGCGACGAGCGGCGCATCGTCCGCATCGGTCAGCCGCGGCAGCGCGTTGAGCAGGCCGATCGTGTACGGATGCGACGGCGCCGCGAAAATGGAGTCGGCCGGCGCGTATTCGACGGTGCGGCCCGCGTACATGACCATCACGTCGTCCGCGAGGCCGGCGACCACGCCCATGTCGTGCGTGATCAGCACGATCGCGGTGCCGCGCTCGCGGTTCAGCTCGCGCAGCAGGTCGATGATCTGCGCCTGCACGGTCACGTCGAGCGCGGTGGTCGGCTCGTCGGCGATCAGGATTTCCGGCTCGGACAGCAGCGCCATCGCGATCATCACGCGCTGCCGCATGCCGCCCGAGAACTCGTGCGGATACATGCGGATGCGGCGCGCCGCGTCGGGAATGCGCACCGATTCGAGCGCGTCGATCGCGCGCTTCGTGGCTTCCTTGCGCGACAGCCTGCGATGCAGCTGCAGCGTCTCGGTCATCTGCCGCTCGATCGTCAGGAACGGATTGAGCGACGTCATCGGATCCTGGAAGATCATCGCGATGCGGTCGCCGCGCACGGCGTTCAATGCGCGCGTATCCATCTCGAGCAGGTTGTCGCCGCGGTAGCGCGCGGTGCCGGTCGTCGTGCCGTTGCCGGCCAGCAGGCCGAGCAGCGCCATCACGGTCTGGCTCTTGCCCGAGCCCGATTCGCCGACGATGCCGAGCGTCTTGCCGGCTTCGAGCGAGAACGACACGCCGTTCACGGCGTCGATCGGCGGCGCATCCTTGCGCGTGAAGCGCACGCCGAGATTTTCCACTTCCAATAGAGCTGCCATCTTCAGCGATCCTTCGGGTCGAGCGCGTCACGCAGGCCGTCGCCGACGAAGTTCACGCAGTAGAGCGTCACGCACAGCATGACGGCCGGGGCCAGCAGCAGCCACGGCATCGATTCCAGTTTCTGCGCGCCGTCCTGGATCAGCACGCCCCAGCTCGTCATCGGTTCCTGCACGCCGAGGCCGAGGAACGACAGCACCGATTCGGTCAGCACGATGTTCGGCACCGAGACCGTCGCGTACACGACGACCACGCCGAGCAGGTTCGGCACGACGTGGCGCAGCACGATCGACCCCGGCGACACGCCGATCGCGCGCGCCGCGTCGACGAACTCGCGATTGCGCAGCGACAGCGTCTGGCCGCGCACGACGCGCGCCATGTCGATCCACGAGAACGCGCTGATGGTCAGCACGACCAGCATGAACGAGCGGCCGAACAGGGTCATCATCAGGATCGCGATCAGCAGGTACGGGATCGCGTACATCATGTCGACGACGCGCATCATCACGGAGTCGACGCGGCCGCCCGCGAAGCCCGCGGTCGCGCCCCACGCGACGCCGAACAGGCCCGACACGAGCGTGCCGAGCAGGCCGACCTCGATCGAGACGCGGCCGCCGATCAGCGTGCGCACGAGCAGGTCGCGGCCGAGCTCGTCGGTGCCGAACCAGTGCTGGTTCGCCCAGGTCGGCGGCAGGCTGATCGCGCCCCAGTCGCTCGCGGCGGGATCGGCCGCGAGCAGCCACGGGCCGACGAAGCACGCGAGCGTGATCAGCGCGAGCAGCACGAGGCTGAACACGGCCGCGCGGTTGTGAAGGAAGCGCGCGAACGCCAGCTCGAGCGGCGAGCGCGAACGCGGCGGCGAATCGGTCTGCACGGGCAGGCCGACGACGGGAGTGGTCGGAGTCATCGCTCAATAACGGATGCGCGGATCGAGCCACGCGTACGCGAGGTCGACCAGCAGGTTGAACAGCACCGCGCAGACGGTCGTCAGCACGACGAGGCCGAGCACCAGCGTGTAGTCGCGGTTGATCGCGCCGTTCACGACGAGCTGCCCGAGGCCCGGCAGCGCGAACACCGATTCGGTGACGACGGCCGCCGTGATCGACGTGATGCAGACCGTGCCGAACAGCGACACGACCGGCATCAGCGCGGGCTTCAGCGCATGACGCAGCACGATCGTCGAGCCCGGCAGGCCCTTCGCCCGCGCGGTGCGGATGTAGTTGCTCGACAGCGTCTCGATCATCGAGCCGCGCATCACGCGCGCGAGCAGCGACACGTTGATGAAGGTCAGCAGCACGATCGGCAGCAGCCGGTATTGCCAGCCGCCGTCGCCCCAGCCACCGGCCGGCAGCCAGCCGTTGCCGGCCGACGTCTTCAGCAGGATCGCGAAGATCCACACGAGCACCGGCCCGAGCACGAACGGCGGCACGACGTTGCCGAAGTTGCCGATCAGCATCACGAAGCGGTCGATCACGCTGTCGCGGCGCACGGCCGCGACGGTGCCGAGCAGCACGCCGAGCACGATCGAGACCGGGATCGACACGCCGCCCACGCCGAGGCTCACCGGCAGCGCCTTCTTCACGAGATCGTTCACCGACCAGTCGACGTAACGGAACGACGGGCCGAGATCGCCGTGCAGCAGCGAGCCGAGATACAGCAGGTACTGCTTCCACAGCGGCTCGTCGAGGTGGTATTTCGCGTTCAGGTTCGCAAGCGTCGCGGCGGACAGCTGCTTCTCCGTATCGAACGGGCCGCCGGGCGTGAAATGCAGCAGCAGGTAGCAGACGGTGATGACCGCGAGGATCGTCGGCACCGCCCACAACGTGCGCCTCAATGCATAGGCCAGCATGATCGCTCCGCTCAGTGCTTGATCAGGTACAGGTCCTGCGAAGCACGCATGTCGATCACGTTCTTCAGCGAATAGCCGCCCACGTAGGGCTTCACGAGACGATCGGCCGAATACTGGAACAGCGGCACCATCGGCGTGTCCTTCATCGCCATGTCGTGCGCCTGCGTGAGCAGCGCGGTGCGCGCCTGGTCGTCGAGCTTCTGGTTGCCTTCGTCGACGAGCGCGTCCATCTGCTTGTTGCAGTAGCCGACGGTGTTCTGCGAGCTGCCGCAGCGGATCAGGTCGAAGAAGGTCATCGCGTCGTTGTAGTCGGCGAACCAGCCGTCGCGCGCGATCTGCACCTTGCCGTCATGCCGCTGCTTCATCAGCACCTTGAACTCGACGTTCTCGAGCTTCGTGGTGATGCCGAGCTTGGTGCGCCATTCCGATGCGGTGAACAGCGCGACCTTCTTGTGCAGGTCGTTGGTGTTGTACGTGAGCGTGAACGACAGCGGCTTCGCGTCCGAGTAGCCAGCCTGCTTCAGCAGGTCCTTCGCGGTCGCGATGCGCTTGGCCATCGGCCACGACGCCCATTCCGGCGTGAACGGCTGCACGCCCTTCGTGCCGTTCGGCATCAGCCCGTACATCGGCTTCTCGCCGGCCTGCGTGAGCTTCGACGTCAGCACGTCGCGATCGATCACCATCGACAGCGCCTGGCGCACGCGCTTGTCCTTCAGCGCCGCGTCGCTGTTGTTCAGGTAGTAGTAGTAGGTCGCGAGTTGCAGGCCCGGGCGCAGTTCGGCGCCGAACTGCTTGCTGACCTGCTGGAAGATGCCCGACGGGATCGAGTAGCTGTAGTCGATCTGGCCGGCCTGGTACATGCGCATCGCGGTTTCGTCGCTTTCGATCGGCAGGTACGTGACCTTGTTGATCACGACCTTCGACGCGTTCCAGTACTTCGCGTCCTTCGTCGCCACGATGCGGTTGTTCGGCTGCCAGTCGACGAGCTGGTACGCGCCGTTGCTGACGATGTTGCCCGGGCGCGTCCATGCGTCGCCGAACTTCGCGACCACGTCCTTGTTCACCGGCGCGAGCGGCGCCATCGCGGTCAGTTCGGGGAAGAACGCGACGGGCACGTCGGTCGTCACCTCGAGCGTGTACGGATCGACGGCGCGCACGCCGAGCGTCGACGGCGCGGCCTTGCCCGCGATGATGTCCTTCGAGTTCTTGATGAACTCGACGAGGATCGTGTATTTCGAGCCCGTCTTCGGATCGACGAGGCGCTGCCACGAATAGACGAAATCGGCGGCCGTCACCGGCTGGCCGTTGCTCCACTTCGCGTCGTGGCGAAGCTTGAAGATCCACGTCTGCGGCGTCTTGCGTTCCCACGACAGCGCGACGCCCGGCACGACCTGGCCGGCCGCATCGATGCGCGCGAGCCCTTCGAACAGGTCGAGGCCGATCGTGTTGCCGGTCCACGATTCGATGTGCGCGGGGTCGAGCGACTCGACTTCGGCGGGCACCTGTCGCGTCAGGTCCTGTTGCGGAGCGAGCGTGACGTTGGACGGAACGGTCACGGCGTGGGCGACGGGCGTCGTCAGGGCGAGCGCGGCCAGCACGGCCGACATGGCATGCAAGGATTTCATCGTGGCAGTCTTGAGAAGGTGTGTTCGGTGAGCGTCGCGCGGCGGATGCCGCGGCTTACGCGTGAGACGCTGACGGGTGCAGCGATTGAGGAGGCCCGTGGTTCTCGTATTGCATGTTAGTATTCCTTACATTTCTTTCGACAGGCATCCCGTCGAAGAAACGAAGGAATACCTGTGCGTTAGAACAGCCTCGGTGTCCCGACCCAGACCACCACCGACTCGATCTTCGCGGTGTTGACCCAGCTGTGCGGGACCGTCGACTGATAGTGCGAACTGTCACCGGCCTGCAGGACGAACGTCTTGCCTTCCAGCGTCAGCGACACTTCCCCTTCAATCACGTACAGGAACTCCTCTCCTGCATGTGTCGTCACCTCGGACCGTTTCTGCCCCGGCGGCATCCTCACGAGGATCGCCTCCAGCTGGCGCCCTTCGGACACGTTCGTCAGCCTCGCGAACAGGTTCGTCGAATCGGCGAACCCGAAGAAGCGCAACTGATCGCCTCGGCAGACCGAGCGTTCTTCACTCGGCGTATCCACGAAGTACTGCACCGTCACACCGAGCGCGTGGGCGATACCGGCCAGCGACGTCAGTGACGGCGACGCGAGCCCGCGCTCGACTTGAGACAGAAACGGCTTCGAAATCCCCGCGGCGGTAGCGGTGTCGTCGAGCGTGCGCTTCAGACGTTGGCGCAACGCGCGAATCTTGCTGCCGAGTGCGACAGCGTCTGCCGATCGCGAGTTTTCAGTGGGGGGAACCATAGCAGGCCGAAAAGTGATCGTCAAAAAATGTTTGATGGAAAGTAACTAAGTTAATTAGAGATAGCTTAATCTTCGGGTTCGTACACGTCTTCGGTGTTGAGCCTGGTGCACTAAACAGGGCACGAAGCGAACGAAACGACGCGCTATCTTGCCAGACTCGCCGGCTTCACAGGCAAGCTGCAAGCGGCTCTCCGGGAATCTTCGGAGGACCTGCGCCAATGCTTACAACTAGATGATGAGACGAATGTTGCTGAAAGCTGCTGCCACATCGGGAGTTTCCCTAGGTAGCGCCCACCTGTCGCACCGGACCGGCACCCGCTACCATGCGCGCGCCGGTCGGGGACCTTCCCCGCCCCATCAGGCGGTGTCCGACCCCGGCCCGGGCTAACCGCCCGACTGTTCCATCGCCTGCACAAGCCTATCCGGCCGATTGTGCACCGGCGCCAGTTCGACCCAAGACGACGCGTGATCCGTGCCGTCCGTTTCAACGAGATTGATGATGCATTCACCTGTTTCCCAAACCCGATCGTTTACGACGGTCTTCCTCATCGAAATGTGGGAGCGCTTCGGCTACTACGGCATGGCCGCGCTCCTGGTCCTCTTCATGGTCGACCGGCTCGGCTTCACCGACAGCCACGCGAACCTGACCTGGGGTGCGTTCACCGCACTCGTCTACGCCGCGCCGTCGATCGGCGGCTGGATCGGCGACAAGGTGCTCGGCGCCCGCCGCACGATGATCATCGGCGCGTCGGTGCTGTGCGCCGGCTACCTGATGCTCGCGGTGCCGAACGATCACCTGACGTACATGTATGCGTCGCTCGGCGTGATCGTCGTCGGCAACGGCCTGTTCAAGGCCAACGCGGCAAACCTCGTGCGCCGCATCTACGAAGGCGACGACGCGCGCATCGACAGCGCGTTCACGATCTACTACATGGCGGTCAACATCGGCTCGACGGTGTCGATGCTCGCGACGCCGTGGATCAAGGATCACTGGGGCTGGCACACCGCGTTCGCGGTCTGCTGCGGCGGCATGCTGCTCGCGATCCTCAACTTCATGCTGATGCACCGCACGCTCGCGCACGTCGGCTCGCAGCCGGACGACGAGCCGATCCGCTGGAAGCGCCTCGGCGCGGTCGCGGCCGGCGGCGTCGGGCTCGCGCTGATCACGCTGTACGTGCTGCAGCACAAGCAGCTCGCGGTCGCGAGCGTGTGGACGGCGGCATTCGCGATCCTCGCGATCTTCGCGTACATGATCGCGAAGTCGGAGCGCTCGGAGCGCGCGGGCCTGATCGCGGCGCTCGTGCTGATCGGCCAGGTGATCCTGTTCTTCATCTTCTACGTGCAGATGTCGACGTCGTTGACGCTGTTCGCGCTGCGCAACGTCGATCCGCGCTTCATGCTGTTCGGCACGACGCTGTTCACGTGGAGCGCCGCGCAGTTCCAAGCGCTGAACCCGATCTGGATCATGCTGCTGAGCCCGGTGCTCGTGTGGGTCTACAACGCCGTCGCGAAGGGCGGCCGCGACCTGCCGGTCGCGGCGAAGTACGCGCTCGGTTTCGGCGCGGTCGCCGCCGGCTACCTGGTGTTCACGATCAGCGGCCGCTACGCGGTCGACGGCCGCGTGTCGTCGTGGTTCATGGTGTGGGGCTACGGCCTGTACTCGCTCGGCGAGCTGCTGGTGAGCGGCCTCGGCCTCGCGATGATCGCCCGCTACGTGCCGGCGCGCATGAGCGGCTTCATGATGGGCGCGTATTTCGTCGCGACGGGCGTGTCGCAGTATCTGGGCAGCGTCGTCGCGAACTTCGCGCAGATGCCGTCGCACGAACTGCCGGCCACCGAATCGCTGCCGCTCTACCTGTCGCTGTTCGAGAAGCTCGGCTGGCTCGCCGCGATCGGCATGCTGCTCGCGCTGCTGCTGCTGCCGCTGATGAACCGCCTGTCGCGCCAGCATCAGCGCTGCACCGACGAGCGCCGCGAAGAAGCGCTGCAGGCGCAGGCCGCCACCGCCGCGCAGTAAGGACTATCCCTCGGCGTGCGGCTCGCACGCCACATTCTCCCGCCAGACACGCGAACGCGTCCTACACTGGTTGCAGGCAACGCATCCGCTTCGCGCGATGCGCACTGGCGGGAGAACACGATGAAAAGCAAGACGACGCGGCTTTTGAGGATTCTGTCGGACATCCGGCACGCGCAGCGCTGCACCGCGATGCGCGCCGCCCGGGCCGCGGCCGAAGCCGATGCGGTCCTCGCGGAGCGCGACGACCCGGCGCAGGACGAACGCGAAGACGCCGAATCCGACGACGCATCCGCCACGCCCCGCTCCCGTATCGGCTCACCTCACTGACGCCGCGCGGCGCCTGCCGCGCCGCCCGCATCCGTCGCGCGCCTACGCCGCCGCGCCGCGCCATCGCGCGATCCACGTTCCCGAACCGGCTACCGCCATCATCAGCCCGACCGCGCATGCGTCGGCCACGAGGCCCACGCCGACATGCCGCAGATCGGCGCTGCGCACGGCCGGATGCAGCAGCGAATCGATCACGAGCGAGATCGCCGCGCCCGCGACGAAGCAGATCAGCCCGCGCTGGCCGACCGCCACGACGGGCCGCACGCCCTGTGCGATCCGCGCGATCCAGCCGAAGCGCACGCAATCGGCCATCAGCCACGCGACGGCCGCGAAGCTCACGACGCGCGGCAGCGCGAGATCGCGCTTGAGCACGCCTTCCGGCACCGGCAGCCCCGAGAACAGCTTGTAGCTCGCGCAGCCGAGCACGATCGCGCATGCGAGCCCGGTCGCCGCGGCGCCCCAGCGGCCGAGCGCGATGCGGCGGTAGAACGGCTGGCAGCGCGCGAGCACGCCGGCGACGAACATCAGTTGCCACGCGAACGGATTGAAGCTCCAGCGGAAACCGTCGGTGTCCAGCAGTTCCGGGCCGAGCCAGCCCGCCGCCAGCCACGACGCGACGCTGAGCGCCACGAGCAGCCACGGATGGCGCCGCGCGAACGGCACCAGCACCGGCGACGCGAGCGCGAACAGCACGTACATCGGCAGCACCGACGCCAGATACGGCTGGCGCTGGAACGTCAGCAGCTCGGCGGCGCCCGTGAGCGGCGACGCGAGCATCACGCTGACGTCGTCGAGCGCGAGGTTCGGCGCATCGATCCCGTAGTGATCGAGCACCACCGACACGACGAGCATCAGCGTCGACGTCGCGAGAAACGCGCGGTAGATCTGCATCGCGCGCCGCACGAAACGCCGCTGCGCGGCGCGCGCGCCGTGCCGCTCGGCGATCGCGCCGTATGCGCTCGCGGTCGCGAAGCCGCCGAGGAACACGAACACCTCGGCCGCGTCGCACAGCGCGAACGCGTGCAGCGTCACGCGCGACAGCACGCTCGCGCCGATGTGATCGACGACGATCATCAACAGCACGAGCCCGCGGAAGAAGTCGATTTCGATCAGGCGGCCGCCGCGCGACGGCTGGACCGTGACGGAAGGCGGCGGGCTCAACGACATGAGCCCACCTGTGCGGCGGCGGTGCGACGCGCACCGTGGAAAGGATCGGGAAAAGGCAGGCGAGCGCGATCGGCGGCGATACGCGTATGCTCGCATCGCGCCAACCCGGCCGGCTTGGCGCGGAGGTGACCGTTCATGGAAAAGCTGCATACGAAGGGAAGTCGGTCAGGCCAGTCTAGTAGCCGATCAGGGGAGACCCTAAGTAACAAAGTGCAACCGAATCTTCTGTTCGATTACAAGCGCGAGCGTTGCGCGGCGAAGCAGGCAGCGTCGCCAGATTCGCGTCAGCGCGTCGCCAGTTGGCGGTCAGGATCGAGGGAGTCGGCGACACAACGCGCGGTGTTCGACGCTCGGATGAAGCGCGACGCGCGGCGCGTTCCGCGCGGCCGGCGCATCGCGACGATGCGGTTAACCGCGCGCGGGCAGGCGCCGCATCAGCATCGCGCTGTGCCAAGCGGTCAGCGCGACGGCGATCCAGATCGGCCCGTACGTCGCGAGCTGCGCGACGCTCAGCGTTTCACCGAGCAGCAGCAGCGACACCACGACGAGCAGCACGGGCTCGACGTAGCCGAGAATCCCGAACAGCGCCATCGGCAGCATCCGGCTCGCCTTCAGGTAGCTCGCCAGCGCGAGCGTGCTGAGGATGCCGAGCCCCGGCAGCAGCACGGCCCACAGCAGCGGATGGCCGGCGACGCGCGTGGTGCTCGTCGCGACCATCGCGAGCGCGATCGGGCACAGCAGCGCGATCTCGATCGCGAACGCGGCCAGCGAATCGGCGTTGATGCGCCGGCGCAGCACGAAATACGGCGGATAGCCGAGCGCGACGACCAGCGTCGGCCATGCGAATGCGCGCGTCGCCCACACCTCGTGCGCGACGCCGAGCGCCGCACAGGCGACCGCCGCCCATTGCAGCGGGTCGAGCCGCTCGTGATAGTAGAAGCGGCCGACGAGCACCATCGTCAGCGGCAGCAGGAAATAGCCGAGCGACACTTCGAGCATGCGGCCGTGCAGCGGCGCCCACAGGAACAGCCACAGCTGCACGCCGAGCAGCGCCGCGCTCACCGGCAGCGCGATCAGCAGGCGCCAGTCGCGCGCGCAGCGCCGCGCCAGCCCGACGAGCGCCGGCCAGCGGCCGCGCAGCGCGATCAGCGCGAGCGCGCCCGGCGCGGTCCACACGACGCGCCACGCGAAGATGTCGAGGCCCGTGAGCGGCGCGAGCAGTTTCGCGTAAGCCGACATCAGCGCGAACAGCGTCGACGCCATCACCGACAGCATGAGGCCGCGCCCCGCCTCCGGATACCCCGTCATGATCGTTGTGCGCCTCTTACTGCTGCTGGAAGCGTTCGAAGCGCTTCTCGGTCCGGCGTTCCTCGAACGTCACCTCGGTCACGCGCGCGGCGGGCGGCCCGTGGCGCAGCCATGCGAGCATCCGGTCGATCTGCGCGCCGGGGCCCTGGATCATCGCCTCGACGGTGCCGTCCTCGAGATTCGCGACCCAGCCGCGCAGCTTCAGCGCATGCGCCTCGCGCACCGTCGCATGACGAAAGCCGACGCCCTGCACGACGCCGCGCACCCGCACGTAGTAGGTCTCGATCCGTTCGTCCAGCTCATTGCGGCTCATTGCGTCGCCCTCCCGTTGCATTCAAGCCCGGCATTGTAGTCGCGTCGGCCGCTTCGCACACGCGCCGGCCGGGCGTCGCCGCGCACGCCGACCACGTACAATCTCGCCGATGCCCAACCGCCGCGCCGCCCGCGCGGCCCTGAAGGAAACGCATGACTGATACCTCCCGCGATCTCGTTCTCGTCACCGGCGCGTCCGGTTTCGTCGGCTCGGCCGTCGCGCGCATCGCGCAGCAGAAAGGCTATGCGGTGCGCGTGCTGGTGCGCCCGACCAGCCCGCGCACGAACGTCGCGGATCTCGACGCCGAGATCGTCACCGGCGACATGCGCGACGAGGCGTCGATGCGCGCCGCGCTGCGCGGCGTGCGCTACCTGCTGCACGTGGCGGCCGACTACCGGCTGTGGGCGCCCGACCCCGACGAGATCGAGCGCGCGAACCTCGAAGGCGCGGTCGCGACGATGCGCGCGGCCCGCGCGGCAGGCGTCGAGCGGATCGTCTACACGAGCAGCGTCGCGACGCTGAAGGTGACGAGCGCCGGCGATCCGTCCGACGAGAACCGGCCGCTCACGGCCGAGCAGGCGATCGGCGTCTACAAGCGCAGCAAGGTGCTCGCGGAGCGCGCGGTCGAACGGATGATCGCCGACGAAGGGCTGCCGGCCGTGATCGTCAACCCGTCGACGCCGATCGGCCCGCGCGACGTGAAGCCGACGCCGACCGGCCGCATCATCGTCGAGGCCGCGCTCGGCAAGATTCCCGCGTTCGTCGATACGGGGCTGAACCTCGTGCACGTCGACGACGTCGCGCACGGCCACTTCCTCGCCCTCGAGCGCGGCCGGATCGGCGAGCGCTACATCCTCGGCGGCGAGAACCTGCCGCTGCAGCAGATGCTCGCGGACATCGCGCAGATGACGGGCCGCAAGGCGCCGACGATCGCGCTGCCGCGCTGGCCGCTGTACCCGCTCGCGGTCGGTGCCGAAGCGGTCGCGAAGTTCACGAAGAAGGAGCCGTTCGTCACCGTCGACGGGCTGCGGATGTCGAAGAACAAGATGTATTTCACGTCGGCGAAGGCCGAGCGCGAGCTCGGCTACCGTGCGCGCCCGTATCGCGAAGGGCTGCGCGATGCGCTGGACTGGTTCGGCTCGGCGGGCTACCTCAAGTAACACAAAGCGGCGCGCCTCGCGCCGCTTTGCGCACTTTGTTACACGTCGCGCGCGGACCGGCATCGGCGCAGCGGTTAAAATCGCGGGTCTTACGCAGAGAAGACACGCATGAACCTGAACGATCAGATCGCTTCGCTCGCCACGGGCGTCGATCAGCTCCTCCACGATCACCACGCCGCGCAGCAGGCGGCACGCAGCGCGGAAGCCTTCGCGCGCGCCGCGGCAGCGGAAGCCCGGGCCGCGGCGCGCGC
>FTHQ01000425.1_pt1 | contig 27046 bp, 21 predicted proteins | sample 1641001 | NCBI WGS metagenome assembly FTHQ01 (sample SAMEA3914872, study PRJEB12502) | metagenome | biome: forest; material: soil | place: Canada | collected 2011-07-03 | depth 0.3 m | reverse complement strand
GTCGGGTTGTGCGGCGTGTTGATCAGTATCATCCGCGTTTTCGGCGTGATCGCGGCCGCGAGGCCGACCGGCCCCGCGCCGACGACGACCACCGGGTGGACGGCCGCGTCGTGCACGCGGGCGCGGTACTCGAACTTCAGCGTCTGGTAATCGAGGCTCATGGTCGCCATCCGCGCGTCAACCCCGCCCGTGCGCGCACCGCCGCGCCCGTCGTCCCGTCCGTCTCCTGCCGGCGCGCCGGCAGGAGACGGACGGGACGACGGGCGCGGCGGTGCGCGCACGGGCGGGGTTGACGCGCGGATGGCGACCATGAGCCTCGATTACCAGACGCTGAAGTTCGAGTACCGCGCCCGCGTGCACGACGCGGCCGTCCACCCGGTGGTCGTCGTCGGCGCGGGGCCGGTCGGCCTCGCGGCCGCGATCGACCTCGCGCAACAGGGCGTGCCGGTCGTGCTGCTCGACGACGACGACACGTTGTCGACCGGCTCGCGCGCGATCTGCTTCGCGAAGCGCACGCTGGAGATCTTCGACCGGCTCGGCTGCGGCGAGCGCTTCGTCGACAAGGGCGTGAGCTGGCACGTCGGCAAGGTGTTCCTGCAGGACGAGCAGCTTTACGCATTCGACCTGCTGCCCGAGGAAGGGCATGCGCGCCCGGCGTTCATCAATCTGCAGCAGTACTACGTCGAAGGGTATCTGGCCGACCGCGCGTTCGAGCTGCCGAACATCGACATCCGCTGGAAGCACAAGGTGACGGGCGTCGACCAGTCGGCCGAACATGCGGTGCTGACGATCGAGACGCCGGACGGCGTCGCGACGCTGCGCGCGCAGTACGTGATCGCGGCCGACGGTTCGCGCAGCCCGATGCGCACGATGATGGGCCTCGAGAGCCGCGGCCGCACCTTCAAGGACCGCTTCCTGATCGCCGACGTGAAGATGAAGGCGGAGTTTCCGACCGAGCGCTGGTTCTGGTTCGACCCGCCGTTTCACCGCAACCAGTCGGTGCTGCTGCACCGCCAGCCGGACAACGTGTGGCGCATCGACTTCCAGCTCGGCTGGGATGCCGATCCGGTCGCCGAGAAGCAGCCGGAGCGCGTGATCCCGCGCGTGCGCGCGCTGCTCGGGCCAGACGTCGAGTTCGAGCTCGAGTGGGTGAGCGTCTACACGTTCCGCTGCCAGCGGATGGAGACGTTCCGGCACGGCCGCGTGCTGTTCGCGGGCGACTCCGCGCATGGCGTGTCGCCGTTCGGCGCGCGCGGCGCGAACAGCGGCGTGCAGGACGCGGACAACCTCGCGTGGAAGCTGAAGCTGGTGCTCGACGGCCGCGCGCACGACCGCCTGCTCGATACGTATGCGAGCGAGCGCGAGTTCGCGGCCGACGAGAACATCCGCAATTCGACGCGCTCGACCGACTTCATCACGCCGAAAAGCGCGGTGTCGCGCGTGTTCCGCGATGCGACGCTGAAGCTCGCGCGCGACTGCGAGTTCGCGCGCAAGCTGGTGAACAGCGGGCGCCTGTCGGTGCCGGCCGTGCTGGCCGATTCGCCGCTCAACACGCCGGACCGCGGCGGCGACGCATTCGCGTGCGCGATGCGGCCGGGCGCGGCGGCGGCCGATGCGCCGGTGCGTGCGCAGGGTGCGCCGGGCTGGCTGTTGCAGCATCTGCGCGACGGTTTCACCGGCGTGCTGTTCGGATTGCCGGGCGATGCGGCCGCGCTGGCGCAGGCCGTCGACGGGCTCGCGCTGCCGGTGCGTCCCGTGCTCGTCGTGCCGGCCGGGCACGCGCAGCCGGTGGTCGGCGTCGACGTCGTGGAGGACGTCGACGGGCTCGCCGCGCGGCGCTACGACGCGCAGCCTGGCACGTTCTACCTGCTGCGTCCCGACCAGCACGTCTGCGCCCGCACGCGCACGCTCGACCGTCAGGCGATTGCCGACGCACTGGCGCGCGCGACCTGTGCACGCTGATACGACCAAGATACCGGAGACACCGTCATGCCCTCACTCGACACCCGCCCGCGCCTGGCCGATCCCGACGCGTTCTACGAAGCGCTGATCGACATGCATCGCGACCTGTCGGACGCCGACAGCCAGCTCGTCAACGCGAAGCTGATCCTGTTGCTCGCGAACCAGGTCGGCGACGCCGACGTGCTGCGCGAAGCGATGGCGCTCGCGCGCCAGGGCGTGACGCCGCCCGTGCATCCGGCCGCCGAGGTGGCGCAATGAGCGCGGCGCCGGCCGACGCGCGCGTGCTCGAAGTCGAGCGCGTGATCGACGAGACTCGTCGCCCGGGGTTTCACTGGATGCTGCTCGCGCTGTGCGGGCTGTGCCTCGTGATCGACGGTTTCGATGCGCAGGCGATGGGCTACGTCGCGCCGAGCGTGATCGCCGAATGGGGCGTGCCGAAGCAGGCGCTCGGGCCCGTGTTCAGCGCGAGCCTGTTCGGGATGCTGCTCGGCGCGCTCGGGCTGTCGGTGCTCGCCGACCGGATCGGGCGGCGCCCGGTGCTGATCGGCTCGACGCTGTTCTTCGCGGTGACGATGCTCGCGACGCCGTTCGCGGGCTCGATCCCCGTGCTGATGGCGTTGCGCTTCGTCACGGGGCTCGGCCTCGGCTGCATCATGCCGAACGCGATGGCGCTGGTCGGCGAGTTCAGCCCGGCCGCGCATCGCGTGAAGCGGATGATGATCGTGTCGTGCGGCTTCACGCTCGGCGCGGCGATCGGCGGCTTCATCAGCGCGGCGCTGATTCCGGCGCTCGGCTGGCGTTCGGTGTTCTTCGTCGGCGGCGCGGTGCCGCTCGTGCTGACGATCGCGATGGTCGCGCGGCTGCCGGAGTCGCTGCAGTTCCTGGTGCTGAAAGGGCGTGTCGTGCAGGCGCGCGACTGGCTCGCGCGGTTCGCGCCGGAAGCCGGCATCGATGCGAACACGCGGCTCGTCGTGCGCGAACGCGCGGCAAGCGGCGCGCCGGTCGCCGAGCTGTTCCGCCATGGCCGCCTGCCGGTCACGCTGCTGCTGTGGTCGATCAGCTTCATGAACCTGATCGACCTGTACTTCCTGTCGAACTGGCTGCCGACCGTGATGCGCGACGCCGGCTATTCGCCGGGCACTGCGGTGATCGTCGGCACGGTGCTGCAGACGGGCGGCGTGATCGGCACGCTGTCGCTCGGCTGGTTCATCGAACGTTACGGCTTCGTGCGCGTGCTGTTCGCGTGCTTCGCGTGCGCGGCCGTGTCGGTGGGGCTGATCGGCTCGGTCGCGCATGCGCTGCCGTGGCTGCTGGTCGTCGTGTTCGCGGGCGGGTTCTGCGTGGTCGGCGGGCAGCCGGCCGTGAACGCGCTCGCGGGCCAGTATTACCCGACGTCGCTGCGCTCGACGGGCATCGGCTGGAGCCTCGGCATCGGCCGGATCGGCTCGGTGCTCGGGCCGCTCGTCGGCGGACAACTGATTGCGCTCAACTGGTCGAACGGCGCGCTGTTCCATGCGGCCGCGGTGCCCGTGCTGTGCTCGGCGCTGTTCGTGCTGGGCCTCGCAGGCGTCACGCGGCGCAGCGGCGCGCAGGCGCCGAACACCGTGATGAATTGATGGAGAAAGGAAACGATGACGCTTGACCTGTCGAAACCGGCAACCGCCGGCTACCTGAGCGGTTTCGCGAACGAATTCGCGACCGAGGCACTGCCCGGCGCGCTGCCGCACGGCCGCAACTCGCCGCAGCGCGCGCCGTACGGGCTGTACGCGGAGCAGCTGTCGGGCACCGCGTTCACCGCGCCGCGCGGCCACAACCGCCGCTCGTGGCTGTACCGGATTCGCCCGGCCGCCGTGCACCGGCCGTTCGAGCCGTATGCGGGCGCGCAGCGGCTCGTGTCGGAGTTCGGCGATTCGGCCGACGTGCCGCCCACGCCGCCGAACCAGTTGCGCTGGGATCCGCTGCCGATGCCGGTCGAGCCGACCGATTTCGTCGACGGCCTCGTGACGATGGCCGGCAACGGGTCGGCCGCCGCGATGAACGGTTGCGCGATCCACCTGTATGCGGCGAACCGCTCGATGCAGGACCGCTTCTTCTACAGCGCCGACGGCGAGCTGCTGATCGTGCCGCAGCAGGGGCGCCTGTTCATCGCGACCGAATTCGGCCGGCTCGACGTCGAGCCGTTCGAGATTGCGGTGATCCCGCGCGGCGTGCGTTTTGCCGTCGCGCTGCCGGACGGCGACGCGCGCGGCTACATCTGCGAGAACTTCGGCGCGCTGCTGCGCCTGCCGGATCTCGGCCCAATCGGCTCGAACGGGCTCGCGAACCCGCGCGACTTCCTGACGCCGCAGGCCGCCTACGAAGACCGCGAAGGCGCGTTCGAGCTGATCGCGAAGCTGAACGGGCGCCTCTGGCGCGCGGACATCGGCCATTCGCCGCTCGACGTCGTCGCGTGGCACGGCAACTACGCGCCCTACAAATACGACCTGCGCCTGTTCAACACGATCGGCTCGATCAGCTTCGATCATCCCGATCCGTCGATTTTCCTCGTGCTGCAGGCGCAGAGCGACACGCCGGGCGTCGACACGATCGACTTCGTGATCTTCCCGCCGCGCTGGCTCGCGGCCGAGGATACGTTCCGCCCGCCGTGGTTCCACCGCAACGTCGCGAGCGAGTTCATGGGCCTCGTGCACGGCGCGTACGACGCGAAGGCCGAGGGCTTCGTGCCGGGCGGCGCGAGTTTGCACAACTGCATGTCGGGCCACCGACCCGATGCGGACACGTTCGAGAAGGCGTCCGTGAGCGACACGACGAAGCCGCACAAGGTCGACGCGACGATGGCGTTCATGTTCGAAACCCGCACGCTGATCCGGCCGACGCGCTACGCGCTCGACACCGCGCAGCTGCAGGCCGATTACTTCGAATGCTGGCAAGGCATCAAGAAACACTTCAATCCGGAGCAACGATGAGCGACACCCAAGACTGGCGCGCGACGCTCGACCCGGCTCGCAAGAGCTGGATCGAGACCGCGAACGATCCCGCCTGCGATTTCCCGATCCAGAACCTGCCGTTCGGCATCTTCAGCGATGCGAAGGGCGCGCGCCGCCCGGGCGTCGCGCTGGGCGACCAGATCGTCGATCTCGCGGCGCTCGCGCGTGCGGGCCTCGTCACGCTGCCGGCCGGCGCCGACGTGCTCGCCGCACCGACGCTCAATGCGTTCATCGCGCTCGGCCGCGACGCGTGGCGCAGCGTGCGCGTGCAGCTGTCGGCGCTGTTCTCGCGTGACGACGCGACACTGCGTGACGATGCGGCGCTGCGCGCGCAGGTGCTCGTCGCGCAGCGCGACGCGACGCTGCATCTGCCGGTCGAGATTCCCGGCTACACCGATTTCTATTCGTCGAAGGAACACGCGACCAACGTCGGCTCGATGTTCCGCGATCCGAAGAATGCGCTGCTGCCGAACTGGTCGGAGATGCCGATCGGCTACAACGGCCGCGCGTCGTCGGTGGTCGTGAGCGGCACGCCGGTGCGGCGCCCGAACGGGCAACTGAAGCTGCCCGACCAGGAGCGCCCGGTGTTCGGCGCGTGCCGCAAGCTCGACATCGAACTGGAAACGGGCTTCATCGTCGGCAAGGGCAACGCGCTCGGCGAGCCGATCGCGTGCGAGGACGCGGAAGCGCATATCTTCGGGATGGTGCTGCTGAACGACTGGAGCGCGCGCGACATCCAGCAGTGGGAATACGTGCCGCTCGGCCCGTTCAACTCGAAGGGGTTCGCAACGACGATCTCGCCGTGGATCGTCACGCTGGATGCGCTCGAACCGTTCCGCGTCGCGCAGCCCGAGCAGTCGCCGCAGCCGCTCGCGTATCTGCGGCATGCGGGCAAGCATGCGTTCGACATCGCGCTGGAAGTGACGCTGCGCGCCGAAGGTGCGGCCGAGGCCACGTCGATCTGCCGCACGAACTTCAGGCACATGTACTGGACGATGGCGCAGCAGCTCGCGCATCACACGGTCGCCGGCTGCAACACGCGCGTGGGCGACCTGATGGGTTCGGGCACGATCAGCGGGCCGACGAAGGATTCGTTCGGCAGCCTGCTCGAACTGACGTGGAACGGCAAGGAGCCGGTCGCGCTGAACGGCGGCGGCAGCCGCACGTTCATCGAGGACGGCGACGAGCTGACGCTCGCCGGCTGGTGCCAGGGAGATGGGTATCGCGTCGGCTTTGGCACGTGTGCGGGCAGGATCTTGCCGGCGCGGAGTGCGTGACGGATCGCGGCGCGAAACGTTACGCGTAGGTCACGTGTAGATCACGCGTAGTCCGGAAGGACAGGGCGGTCCGCATTGCGCGGGCCGTTTTTCGTTTACCGGAGGAGGGGGCGCGAGCGGCCCGATGCGTATCGGTGCATGATGCCGACGCCGACGCCGACGCCAACGCCAACGCCAACGCCAACGCCGACGCCAACGCCAACGCCAACGCCGATCGGCGTCAGACCGCGCGTTGTACTGCGGCGCGCCGCTCCCACAACGCCGCCGCGACGAACGCGGCGACGCAAGCGACCAGCACGCCGACCAGCGCATTGCTGCCCAGTTGCTCCATCAACGCGCCCGCCACCAGCGGGCCGCCGAAGCTCGCGGCGCTCCACGACGCCGACACGAGCGAACTCGCGGTGACGAGCGCCGCGCCGCGGAAACGTTCGCCGCACGCGACGAGCGACAGCGTATAGATGCTGCCGGCCGCCGCGCCGAGCACGAACAGCAGCGGCCAGCACAGCCACGGATTCGCGATCACGAACGGCAGCATCGGCAGGCCGGCCAGCACGATCCAGCCGGCGCCGAGGTGCACGCGCTCGCGGCCGAGCTTGTCCGCGAGCCAGCCGATCGGGAACTGCATCGCGGTATCGCCGAACAGCATGATCGACGCGAGCAGCACGGCGGTCGCGCTCGCGACGCCGTGATCCATCGCGTAGAGCGGCAGCAGCGACAGCGCGAGCGTATCGAACAGCGCGAAGAAGCCGGTGCCGATGATCAGCGCGGGCATGCGCGGCAGCACGTCGAGCCAGCGGCCGTGTGCTTCGTGATGCGCGTCGTCGCCGGCGAGCGGCGCACGGCGGATCGTCGCGAGCGTCGGCAGCGCGAGCAGGAACAGCGCGCCGCACAGCGCGAAGCGGATGTGCGTCGCGCCGGCGATCTGGCTGACGAGCACCGGGCCGGCCATCTGGAACAGCGTGAAATTGGTCGCGTAGATCGCGACGACGCGCCCGCGCGTCGCATCGTCGGCGAGCTGGTTGACCCACGCTTCGCCGATCGTGAACAGCAGCATCAGCGCGGCGCCGCACAGCACGCGCAGCACGCCCCACAGGATCAGGTTCGACGTGAACTGCATCAGCGCGGTGGCGGCCGCGAGCAGCACGACCGACACGACGATCGCGCGGCGCGCGCCGATGTGCCGCGCGAGCGCGGTGACGAACGGGACGATCGCGAGACCGCCGAGGGCCTGCGCGGCCGTCAGCATGCCGACGACGTTGGTGCCGTGTCCGGCTTCGGTGAGCGCGAGTGCGGTCAGCGGCAGCGTGGCGCCGGTCCCGAGGCCGACGACCGCGACGCTCAGGATCAGCGCGAGGAAATCGCGATTGAGAATGGCTTTCATCGGCCGCGATGCTACACCGCGACCGTTGAAAGGTCCATGAAGGCCGTCACGTTCGAATGGAGTTGCGTACGCAACGATCGCGGCAGGGCCGCGTCACACGTATTCGGTCGGCACGGCCACCGGGCGGCGTTCGAGCGACGCCGACCACAGCGTGAGCGCGAGCGCGGCGACCGCCATCGCGACGCCGACCCACGGCAGGCTCACGAGCGACACGCCCGAGCCGATCGCCATCCCGCCGAGCCACGCGCCGGTCGCGTTGCCGAGGTTGAACGCGCCCTGGTTCAGCGTCGACGCGAGGTTCGGCGCGTCGCTCGCGCGGTCGACGATCATGATCTGCAGCGGCGGCACGATCGCGAACGCGAGGATGCCCCACACGAAAATCGTCGCGAGCGCGGCGAACGGCAGATGCATCGTGCCCGCGAACAGCGCGAGGACGATGCCGATCAGCGCGAGCGTCGCGATCAGCGACGGCATCCGCCGCCAGTCGGCGAGCTTGCCGCCCAGCGTGCCGCCGACCGTCAGGCCGAGGCCGAACAGCAGCAGCACGTAGGTGACCTGGCGCGGCGAGAAGCCTGTCACGTCCTCGAGGATCGGCGTGATGTACGTGAACACGCTGAACAGGCTCGCGGACGCGAGCACGCTGATGCCGAGCACCATCAGCACCTGCGGGTGCTTCAGCACGCTGAATTCGCGCGTGATGCTGGTATCGGGCATCGCGAGGTTTTTCGGCAGGCACACCGCGAGCGCGGCGGCCGCGGCGATGCCGATGCCGGTGACGGCCCAGAACGTCGCGCGCCAGCCGAACGCCTGGCCGAGCGCAGTGCCGAGCGGTACGCCGAGCACGTTCGCGAGCGTGAGCCCGGTGAACATCAGCGCGATCGCCTGCGCGCGGCGGTTCGGCGCGACGAGGTTGCTGGCCACCACCGAGCCGATGCCGAAGAACGCACCGTGGCAGAACGCGGTGACGACGCGCGCGGCCATCAGCACCGCATAGCCGGGCGCGATCGCGCAGAACAGGTTGCCGGCGATGAACAGCCCGATCAGGGCCATCAGCGCACGCTTGCGCGGCATCTTCGCGGTGACGATCGCGAGGATCGGCGCGCCGATCGTCACGCCGAGCGCGTAGCCCGACACGAGCATCCCGGCGGCCGGGATCGACACGCCGAGGTCGCGCGCGACATTGGGCAGCAGGCCCATGATCACGAATTCGGTGGTACCGATTCCAAATGCGGCGACGGCAAGGGCGAAAAGAGGCAGGGGCATCGCGGTAGGCTCGGGAAAAGATGCCGCTCGAGCCAGGCGCAGGATGCGCGGGACGGGCGGGATGAGGCGAACGTCAGCCGCGATTCTACTTCAGTGAAAACCCCTATGCTTGGGGCCAGAGCGCTTGTTGCCGGCGGGCGACGAGGCAGCGACCGGGAAGCTCACAGTGTGGGATTTGGGCGGTGTCAGGGCCGGGATGATGGCGACCGCCGGCCGTCGATCACGCGATGCGTTCGGACGACCGGTCGGGCATCGCGTCCGGGGTGTGCTTCGTTTCGCTGTCCGGGCCTGCGGGCGACGCAGCCGAATCGGCCCCATCGATGGCCGCCGGAGCGTCCCAGCCGTTCTCGAACAGGCACGCTTCGATCGGCATCCGCGCGGCCCAGCGTTCTTCCTCGAGCATCGGCTTCGCATAGAACGCATCGACGTGCCCGACGCACAGCACGGCGATCGGCTTCGCGCCGTCGGGCATCCGCAGCAGCGTGCGCACCGCATCGACGTCGAACAACGACACCCAGCCCATGCCGAGCCCTTCCGCGCGCGCGGCGAGCCACATGTTCTGGATCGCGCACGCGGCGGAGGCCAGATCCATCTCCGGCAGCGTGCGGCGGCCGAACACGTGGCGTTCGCGGCCGTCGGCGAGCGCGACGACCAGCAGCTCGCCGCATTCGCGCACGCCCTCGACCTTCAGCCGCATGAATTCGTCCTGGCGCTCGCCGAGCGCGTCGGCCGTCGCGCGGCGCTCGGCCTCGACCAGCGCGTGAATCGCGGTGCGCAAGGCGGGATCGGTGATGCGGATGAAGCGCCACGGCTGCATGAAGCCGACGCTCGGCGCGTGGTGCGCCGCGCGCAGCAGGCGCGCGAGCACGGCCGGATCGACGGGCGCCGGCGTGAAGTGGCGCATGTCGCGCCGTTCGAAGATGGCGCGGTAGACGGCGGCGATGTCGGAATCGTCGAAACGCATGAGCGGCGAAGGCAGGGATGACGTCGGCGCAACGATAGCAGACGGCGCGCGCGAAACGTTACTTCATTCGAAACAATGCGCGGAATTGTTGACGAAGAAAGGGGTGGTGCGCGGCATGGGGCGCAAGCAAACGATTGCGGATGCGCTGCGGGCCGTCGAATTGGCCGTTTCTCAGCGATTTGCCGTCACGACGTTCTGCGGCGCGCCCGCATGCCACGCCTCGATGTTCAGCAGCGTCGTGTGCGCGATCTCGGCCAGCGCCTCGCGCGTGAAGAACGCCTGGTGCGACGTGACGATCACGTTCGGGAACGTCAGCAGGCGCGCGAGCACGTCGTCCTGCAGCGGCAGGTCGGAGTGATCCTCGAAGAACAGCCCGCTTTCCTCCTCGTACACGTCGAGCCCGAGATGGCCGAGCTGGCCGCTCTTGAGCGCGTCGACCAGCGCCTGCGCATCGACGAGGCCGCCGCGCCCGGTGTTGATCAGCATCGCGCCGTGCTTCATTCTCGCGAGCGTCCGCTCGTTGATCAGGTGGTGTGTCGACGGCAGCAGCGGGCAATGCAGGCTGACGATGTCGGCACGATGCAGCAGTTCGTCGAGCTCGACGTAGCGCGCGCCGAACGCGATCAGCTCGTCGTTGTACGGCGGCACCGAGTGCGCGAGCACGTGCATCCCGAAGCCCATCACGATCTTCGCGAACACGCTGCCGATGATGCCGGTGCCGATCACGCCGACGGTCTTGCCGTGCAGGTCGAAGCCGAGCAGGCCGTTCAGCGAGAAGTCGCCTTCGCGGGTGCGGGCGACGGCGCGCGGCAGGCGGCGGTTGAGCGCGAGGATCAGTGCGACCGCGTGCTCGGCGACCGCGTGCGGCGAATACGCGGGCACCCGCACGACCGCGATGCCGAGCCGCTCGGCGGCGGCGAGGTCGACATGGTTGAAGCCCGCCGAGCGCAGCGCGATGAGCCGCGTGCCGCCGTCGGCGAGCCGTTCGAGCACGGCCGCGTCGACGGTGTCGTTGACGAACGGGCAGACGACGTCATAGCCGTGCGCGAGGATCGCGGTTTCCGCGTCGAGGTGCGACGGCTGGAAGTGCAGCCGATAGCCGAACGGCCGGTTGGCGGCGGTGAACGAATCGTCGTCGTACTGCCGGCTGCTGAACAGGATCACGCGCACGCTGCACCTCCGATGGCTGACGCGCGCAGTTTACTGCAGGCCCGTGACGATGTCGGAACGTTCGGGGCCGCGCACCGGCCGCAGGAAGCCGTAGTCGGTGTGGTCGCGGGCGGACGGCGCGCTGAAGTGCTCGAGCGCGTGCTCGACGAAGCTGCGCGTGCGGGCCGGCACGTACTGGCGGTTCGGATAGACGAGCGACAACTGCGCGTCGGGATCGTCGATCCGGTAGCCGGCCATCAGCCGCACGAGCGTGCCGTGGTTGAGGGCATCGGCCACGCACGGCTCGGGCAGGATCGCGATGCCGGCGCCGGCCACGGCCGCCGCCTGGACGAGCGCGAGCTGGTTGACGGTGCAGGCGGGGCGCACCGTGACCGAATGGGCGACGCCGTCGTGGCCGACCAGTTGCCACGTCGGCGCGTGCTGGTGCGGCGCGAGCGTGACCCAGTCGTGGCCCGGGAGGTCGTCGGGCACGCGCGGCTCGCCGCGGCGGTCGAGATAGGCCGGCGCCGCGCACGCGACGAACGGGTTCGGCGCGAGGGCATGGCCGATCAGCGACGGGTTGCCGTCGAGCCGGGTGCCGGTGACGATGCCGACGTCGTAGCCCGAATCGAGCACGTCGAGCGGCCCTTCGGCGACGGTCAACTGCACGCGCAGCTCCGGGTAGCGGTGCCGGAAGCTGCTGACGAGCGGCGTCAGCGCCAGCGGCGACAGCAGCCCCGACGCGACGACGCGCAGCGTGCCGGCCGGCTCGCGCACGGCATGCGCGACGGACGATTCGAGGTGGTCGAATTCCTCGAGCAGCGCGCGGCAACCATCGAGGTAGCGCACGCCGGCCTCGGTGAGCGACAGGTTGCGCGTGGTGCGATGGATCAGCCGTGTGTTCAGGTGGCCCTCGAGCATCGCGATCGAACGCGTGACGAGCGCATTGGACACGCCGAGATGGTGCGCCGCGCGCCGGAAGCTTTGCTGCTCGGCGACGCAGACGAATACACGCATGGTCTGAATCTGGTTCATGGCTTGCGTATTTCTGGCCCGGTTGATTGATTTTGGTTGTGATTTTTTGCCACGCAACGTCGAAAACGCATCGCGCGGCCCCAGTTCGCTCTCGTATCGAAAATGAGATTTTTCGATTCCGCAGACAATTGTTAAATGCGGAACCGATATCCGTCAACCTGAGAAAACGGGCGGCTTGCGTAAAATCGAAATCGCGGGTACCGGTTTAAGGTTGCAATGCAGCAAGGACGTGCGCTGGAAAACCGTCGCGGTATTCGAATATGCGTCGCTGTTTCGAGGATTCCATATTCCAATCAATGGGTTGGGGTAAATTGCGACGCGCCGGGGCACGGCGAATTCGGGAGTCGTTCCCCAATACATACCGCAATGGTGGATGTTTTTTCCACGTTCGGATTTTGTGTATCGAATTCGCTCCGCGATTTGTATCAGGTGGTCGGTGTATTTCGTTCGATCCACGAAAGGCGCTGAACCACCGGTTTCGAAGAATCGTTTCGATATTGGCCGAGAAAATCGCGCGTCCGGAACCCGAATGGAACCGTTTCGCACCCGGCAGCCAATCGTTTTTTCAATCCGGAAGGCCATCGCGCGCGCGGTGCGCGTCCGGCTGGCCCGGTCCGGGGACCGGGCCAGCGTCGCGCTGTCCGCACGTGCGTGCCTCTTGCGCGAGGCGGCGGAACGCGGAATGATCGATCAGTTCGCTGCGCCGTGCCACGGGCGCGGTGCTGCGGGCGCAGGGCCGCGGCGCGTCCGGGCACTTCCTTTCCTCATCTTTTTCCAGCCATGTCCATCGATTACTCGCCGATTCCCTGTCCCGTCGTCGTGCCGCTCGACGCGATCCTGCCCGAAGAACCGCTGCTGATGATGGGGGCCGGCCCGGTCCCGATCCCGGCCGCGGTGGCCAAGGCGAACACGATCGTGATCAACCACCTCGGCGCGACGATGGCGAAGATCATCGAGCAGGTGAAGGAGATGGCGCGTTACGTGTTCCAGACCCGCACGAAGTGGGTGCTCGGTGTCGCGGGCCCCGGTTCGGCCGCGATGGAAATGGCGATCTCGAACCTCGCATGGCGCGGCACGCGCGTGCTGTCGATCCGCAACGGCTTCTTCAGCGCGCGGATGGCCGAGATGGCCACGCGCGTCGGCGCCGACGTCGCGACGCTCGAAGTGGCCGATCGCGCGGTCGCGAGCCTCGACGAGATCGCCGACGCGATCGCGCGCGAGCGGCCCGAGATCGTCACGATCGTGCAGGGCGAAACGTCGAACACCGTGTGGAACCGCGACCTGCGCGACATCGCGGCGCTCGCGAAGGCGGCCGGCGCGCTGGTCGTCGTCGACGCGGTGTGCACGCTGTCGACGATGCCGCTCGAGATGGACGCATGGGGCATCGACGCGGTGATCACCGGCGGCCAGAAGGGGCTGTCGTCGATCCCGGGCGTGTCGCTGATCGCGTTCTCCGACGCCGCGTGGGAGCGCATGAAGAATCGCCCCGAGCCGAATGCGCACTGGTGCCTCGACATGGCGCTCGCGGAGAACTTCTGGCACAACGCCGGCTATCACTACACGGCGCCCGTGTCGGGCGTGCTCGCGCTGCACGAGGCGCTGCGGCTCGTCTGCGCGGAGACGCTCGAGAGCCGCTTCGCGCGCCATCTGCGCTGCTCGCTGGCGCTCCAGGCGGGCGTCGAATCGATGGGGCTCAAGCTCTATGCGCCGAAGGACTGCCGGCTCAATTCGGTGGTCGGGATCGAGACGCCGGAAGGGCTCACGCCCGGGATGGTCTGCGGCCATATCTCGAAGCAGTACCAGGTCGAGATCTCGGGTTCGTTCGGGTTGCCGATCGTGCGGATCGGCCAGATGGGCGAGCAGTGCCGCGAACACAACCTGTTCCGCACGCTGCATGCGTTCGGCCGCACGATGGTCGACCTGAAGGTGCCGGTCGACCTGCCGGCCGGCGTCGCGGCGCTCGAGCAGGAACTGTCGCGGCGCGGCGCGTAAGCGCGACGCCGCGACGAAACGAGGAAGCGGGCCGCGCTCAGCGGCCCTGCATCGCGCGCCGGTACGTATTCGGCGTCGTGCCGTGCGCGTCGCGAAAGCGATGGCTGAAGTGGCCGGCGTTCGCGTAGCCGCAGGCGGCCGCGATCTGCGCGAGCGGCAGTGCCGTCGTGCGCAGCAGCTCGCGGGCGCGGGCGAGCCGTTGCTCGGCTACCCACGCGTGCGGCGCGCGGCCGAACGACAGCCGGAACATCCGCGAGAAATGGTATTCGGACAGCGCGGCGACCTCGGCGAGTTCGCCGAGCGTCAGCGGCTGCGTGAGATACGTGTCGATGTAGTCGCGCACGCGGCGGCGCACGGCCGGCGCGAGCCCGCCGCGGAACGACGTATCGGTGCGCGTCGTGCTCTGCCCGCGCAACAGCAGGCTCAGCACGTCGTGCGCGGTCTCGTTCACGCGCAGCCGCTCGTCGGCATCGTCCCAGCCCTCCAGCGCGAGCGAGCGCAGCAGCGCGGCGACCCGGGCATCCTCGAAGTAGGTGCGATCCGCGAGCTTCAGCTCGCGTGGCTCGCGATCGAGCTCGCGGATCGCGCGCTGCGTGAAGTGCTCGGGCAGGAAATACAGGTGGACGAAATGCATTTCGCCGCGCACCCACCAGCGCGATTCATGGTCGCCCGGCAGCGCGCACAGCAGGCTCGGCGCGCCGTAGCGCGGCACGCGCTGGCGCTCGGTCCGGTAGCCGCCGTCGAGATAGCACGACAGCGTGTGGTGGCCGGGCTGCTCGTAGACCGTCTCGCTTTCGTCGGTGATCCGCGTCCATTCGGCGATCGCGAGATGGTCGCCGAGCCACGCGAAGCGCTCGAGCGTCGCGTTGGCGTCGGCGAGCGTGCGGCAGACCGATTGCAGGCCGAACGGCAGATCGCCGCCGGCCAGGGCGGCGGCGCGGTCGATGGGCGGGGCGCAGAGGGAGAAACTCATGATGCGTCGAGTATAAGCGGGCGCGCGGCGGCGCGTGCGGCGCGCCGAAAAAGACCGCAATTCCGGACAATCGGCACGCGCCGTGCGGCGGCATAGTCGGGATCCCGATTCACCCGATTTTCCGGATTGCCGCCATGAACCTGTCGCTTTATTTCGTCACCGTGCTGATCTGGGGCACCACCTGGATCGCGATCAAGTGGCAACTCGGCTCGGTGCCGCCGCCCGTATCGATCGCGTGGCGCTTCTGGCTCGCGGCCGCCGTGCTGTTCGCGCTGCTGCGCGTGATGCGCCGGCCGGCGCGCCCGCCGCGCGAAGCGTGGCGCTTTCTCGTCGCGCAGGGCTTCGCGCTGTTCTGCCTGAACTTCCTGTGTTTCTACTACGCGGAGCAGGTCGTGCCGAGCGGGCTCGTCGCGGTGATCTTCTCGACCGCGCCGCTGCTGAACTCGATCAACGGGCGGCTGTTCATGGGCCGCCCGCTGCGGCCGTCGGCGATCGCCGGCGCGCTGCTCGGCCTGACCGGCATCGCGTGCCTGTTCTGGCAGCAGATGGCCGGCCATCTCGACGACCACGCGACCTGGACGGGGCTCGCGATCGCGTTCGCCGGCACGATGTGCTTCTCGGCGGGCAACCTGCTGTCGAGCCGGATGCAGTCGATGGGGCTGCACCCGCTCGCGACCAACGGCTGGGCGATGCTGATCGGCGCGGCGATCCTGACCGTCGGCAGCGCGCTGGCCGGGATGCCGTTCACGCCCGACATGAGCCCGCGCTATCTCGGCGCGCTCGTGTACCTGGCCGTGCCGGGCTCGGTGATCGGCTTCACCGCGTACCTGACCCTCGTCGGCCGGATCGGGCCGGAGCGCGCCGCGTACTGCACGGTGCTGTTCCCGATCGTCGCGCTGGCCGTGTCGACGGTGTTCGAGGGCTACCAGTGGTCGCCGCTGGCGGTGATCGGGCTGCTGCTCGTGGTGGCCGGCAATCTCGTCGCGTTCGACCTCACGCGCCGGCTGTTTCTGCGCACGGCCTGATCGGGCCGCGCGGCCGCCGTACCCGGTCGACGGATGACGAAACGCCCGCATCGCGCGGGCGTTTTCTTTTGGCCCGGCGGCGGTGCGACGTTCGCGACCGGCCGCCGGGCTGCCACGGTGCCGGCGGGATCAGGCCGCCGCGCCGCTGCCCGCCACGCGCGCCTGTCGCTGGTACAGCATCATCGACAGCGCGACGCCCGCGGCGGCGGCCACCGCCGCGAACAGGAACACCTGCGGATAGCCGAACGCGCCCGCGACATAGCCGGCGAGCGGGCCGGTGATGCCGAGCGACAGGTCGAGGAACACCGAGTACGCGGACAGCGCCGCGCCGCGGCTCGCGGGCGGCACGAGCGCGACGGCTTCGACGCCGAGCGCCGGGAAGATCAGCGCGAAGCCGAAGCCCGTGAGCGCCGCGCCGACGAGCGCGACGTGCGGCACCGGCGCGAGCCATAGCAGCACGAGGCCCGAGCATTCGAACGCGAACGACACGATCGCGACGCGGAAGCCGCCGTAGGTCTTGATCGTATTCGCGAACAGCAGGCGCGCGCCGATGAACAGCGTGCCGAATACCGTCAGCGACAGTGCGGCGTTCGGCCAGTGGCGCGCCGCGTAGTACAGCGTGACGAAGGTGGCGATCGAGCCGAAGCCGGCCGACCCGAGCGCGAGGCCGAGGCCGTGCGGCAGCACGCGCGTGAACACGCTCGCGTACGACATCCGTTCGCCGTGCACGAGCGGCACCGGATCGATCAGGCGGGCGAGGTAGAAGCCGAGCGCGGCCAGCGCGATGACGATCACGCCGATCAGCGCCGGATTCAGCGTATGCGCGATCGCGACGCCGACCGGCGCGCCGAGCGCGAGCGCGCCGTAGGTCGCGATGCCGTTCCACGAGATCACCTTCGCGTTGTGCGCGACGCCGACCCGGCCGATGCCCCACAGGATCGCGCCGGTGCCGCACAGGCTTTCGCCGACGCCCAGCACGAGCCGGCTCGCGACCAGCAGCACGAGGCTCGCGACCGGCCAGTGCGCGAGCAGCAGCGCGACGAGCAGCAGCACGCCCGACACGCCGCAGCCGATCAGCCCGCGCAGCACCGTCTGCTTCGGCCCGAGCGTATCGGCGAGGCGCCCGGCGAGCGGCCGCGACGCGAGCGTCGCGAAGTACTGGACGCTGATCGCGCCGCCCGCGACGATCGCGGAAAAGCCGAGGTCGTCGTGGACGAAGCCCGGCAGCACCGCGAGCGGCAGGCCGATGGTCAGGTAGCAGATGAACGTGAAGCAGACGACGGACACGATTTGCAGCGTGACCGCGAGCCCGCTGCGCGGCGGTGTGGCGGAATCGGTTGACATGGGGTCGGAACGAATGGTGAAACGAACGGAAAACGGCGGAAAAGGGAATCGGGATTTTCCCATGGAACCGGTTTTCCCGCAGGTACCATTTAGTTAATCGAACCTTGTTCTGGCGGATCACGAACGGTCGCGGGCGACCAGGGCGGGCCCGGGCGCGCCATGCGACAAGGCTGTCGGCCGGCGCGGTGCGCATATCGCGGCAGTTATATGGGCCGCATGCGTGATGGGCTATGGGTTGCGGAATTTGACGGTGATAGCGTGCAAACTGTCAGAAAAACGTCGGTCGAGCGCTCCGCGCAGGCCGCCTTGCCCCCCATTTGAAGAACCATCGAGACATGAGTGAGCCGATCCGCTTCTACCATCGTCACGCGATCCGCGAAGTCAGCGGCGCGGACGTGACCCGCACCGTGCTGCAATACCTGCGCGAGGACGCGCATTGCACCGGCACCAAGGAAGGCTGCGCGGAAGGCGACTGCGGCGCGTGCACGGTCGTCGTCGGCGAGCTGACCGACGCCGGCGCGGTCGAGTTCAAGGCCGTCAACGCGTGCATCCAGTTCCTGCCGACGCTCGACGGCAAGGCGCTGCTGACGGTCGAGGACCTGCGCCAGCCGGACGGCACGCTGCATCCGGTGCAGCAGGCGATGGTCGACTGCCACGGCTCGCAATGCGGGTTTTGCACGCCCGGCTTCGTGATGTCGATGTGGGCGCTGTACGAGAAGCACGGCCACGAAGGCTGCGGCAGCGCGTGCGCGAAGGCGAAGGACGTGCCGACGCGCACCGAGATCGCCGACGCGTTGACCGGGAACCTGTGCCGCTGCACCGGCTATCGTCCGATCGTCGATGCGGCGGTGCGGATGTTCGACGCGGCCGGCGAAGGTGCGGCCGGCGAAGGTGCGACCGGCGAAGGCGCGCCGGCCCCGTCGGCGCCGGTCGACACGGCCGCGCTGGCCCGCACGCTCGCGTCGCTCAAGCGCGACGACACGTTCGACTACACGACGGTCGACGGTGCACGCTTCGCGGCGCCGCGCACGCTCGACGCGCTGGCCGCGCTGAAGGCCGAGCGTCCCGACGCGCGCATTCTCGCCGGCAGCACCGACATCGGCCTGTGGGTCACCAAGCAGATGCGCCGGCTCGACGATCTGATCTACGTCGGCCAGATCGCCGAACTGCAGCGGCTCGCGGAGCGTGGCGACTGGATCGAGATCGGCGCGGGCGTGACGGTCGAGAAGGCCTATGCGGCGCTGGCCGGCACGTATCCGGAGCTGACCGAGATGTGGAAGCGCTTCGCGTCGCTGCCGATCCGCAACGCGGGCACGATCGGCGGCAACGTCGCGAACGGCTCGCCGATCGGCGATTCGATGCCGGGACTGATCGCGCTCGGCGCGCGCGTGGTGCTGCGCGGCGGCGACACGGTGCGCGAGCTGCCGCTCGAGGCGCTCTACACGGGCTACCAGCAGAAGGACATGGCGCCGCACGAATTCGTCGTCGGCCTGAAGGTGCCGACCCGCACCGGTGCGCGCGAACAGCTGCAGTTCCGCACCTACAAGCTGTCGAAGCGCTTCGACTCGGACATCTCGGCCGTGTGCGCGGCATTCGCGTTCATCGCGGACGGCGACACGATCCGCGAGCCGCGCATCGCGTTCGGCGGGATGGCCGCGACGCCCAAGCGCGCGACCCACACGGAGGCGGTGCTCGACGGCGCGCAGTGGCACGAAGCCACCGCGCAGGCCGCGATGCAGGCGCTCGAGCGCGACTACCAGCCGCTGTCGGACATGCGTGCGACGAGCGGGTATCGGCTCGATACCGCGAAGAACCTGGTGTACCGGTTCTGGCTGGAGACGCGTCCGCACGACCCGCTGCCGCCGCAAGCCCTGAACGTGCGTGAAGTGGCCGCCGAAGCCGGCGCCGACGTTGCCGATGCATCGGCGCGCGTCTGAAGACGGAGAACACCGAACATGAACCAGCAAGCAGAACCGTTCCTGAGCACCCTCGACCCGCAAGCCGACGCCGCGCAGGTGCACGTGTCGCGCGCCCACGAATCCGCCCATCTGCACGTGAGCGGGCGCGCCACCTACACCGACGACATTCCGATCGTCGCCGGCACGCTGCACGCGGCGCTCGGGTTGTCGGCGAAGCCGCACGCGAAGATCGTGTCGATGAACTTCGACGCGGTGCGCGCGACGCCGGGCGTGGTCGCCGTGTTCACGGCCGACGACATTCCGGGCGTCAACGATTGCGGTCCGATCATCCACGACGATCCGGTGCTCGCGAAGGGCGTCGTGCAGTTCGTCGGCCAGCCGATGTTCATCGTCGTCGCGACGTCGCACGACATCGCGCGGCTCGCCGCGCGTCGCGCGCAGGTCGACTACGAGGAGCTGCCGGCGATCCTGACCGCGCAGGAAGCGCGCGGCCGAAACTTACGTGATCCCGCCGCTGAAGCTCGCACGCGGCGATGCGGCCGCGCGGCTCGCGGTCGCGCCGCACCGCGAGTCGGGCGAGATGCTGCTCGGCGGGCAGGAGCAGTTCTATCTGGAAGGGCAGATCGCGTACGCGGTGCCGAAGGACGACGACGGCATGCACGTGTATTGCTCGACGCAGCACCCGAGCGAGATGCAGCACCTCGTCGCGCACGTGCTCGGCGTCGCGTCGCACAACGTGCTGGTCGAATGCCGCCGGATGGGCGGCGGGTTCGGCGGCAAGGAATCGCAGTCGGGCCTGTTCGCGTGCTGCGCGGCGCTCGCCGCGTGGAAGCTGCTGTGCCCGGTGAAGCTGCGCCCGGACCGCGACGACGACATGATGATCACCGGCAAGCGGCACGACTTCCATTACCGCTTCGACGTCGGCTACGACGACGACGGCCGCATCGACGGCGTCGCGCTCGACATGACGTCGCGCTGCGGCTTCTCGGCCGACCTGTCCGGCCCGGTGATGACGCGCGCGGTGTGCCACTTCGACAACGCGTACTGGCTCGGCGACGTCGACATCGCCGGCTACTGCGGCAGGACCAACACGCAGTCGAACACCGCGTTCCGCGGCTTCGGCGGCCCGCAGGGCGCGTTCGCGATCGAATACATCCTCGACGACATCGCGCGCTCGCTCGGCCGCGATCCGCTCGACGTGCGCTACGCGAACCTGTACGGCAAGACCGAACGCAACGTGACGCCGTACGGGCAGACGGTCGAGGACAACGTGCTGCAGGAGCTGCTCGGCGAACTCGAGACGACGAGCGACTACCGTGCGCGGCGCGCGGGCGTGCGCGCCTTCAACGCACGCAACACGGTGCTGAAGAAGGGCATCGCGCTCACGCCGGTGAAATTCGGCATCGCGTTCAACGTCACGCACTTCAACCAGGCCGGCGCGCTGGTGCACATCTACACCGACGGCTCGGTGCTCGTGAACCACGGCGGCACGGAGATGGGGCAGGGGCTCAACACGAAGGTCGCGCAGGTGGTCGCGCACGAGCTCGGCATCCGTTTCGGCCGGATCCGCGTGACGGCGACCGATACCAGCAAGGTCGCGAACACGTCCGCGACCGCCGCGTCGACCGGGTCGGACCTGAACGGCAAGGCCGCGCAGGATGCGGCGCGCCAGTTGCGCGAGCGGCTCGCGGTGTTCGCGGCGAAGCAGTTCGGCGACGGCAAGGTCGATGCGGCCGACGTGAAGTTCGGCAACGACGTCGTGTGGGTCGGCGGCCATGGCGTGCCGTTCGGCGAAGTGATCGCGAAGGCGTACCTCGCGCGCGTGCAGCTGTGGTCCGACGGCTTCTATGCGACGCCGAAGCTGTACTGGGACCAGTCGAAGCTGCAGGGCCGGCCGTTCTATTACTACTCGTACGGCGCGGCCGTGTCGGAAGTGGTGATCGACACGCTGACGGGCGAGATGCGCACGCTGCGCGTCGACGCGCTGCACGACGTGGGCGCGTCGCTGAACCCGGCGCTCGACATCGGCCAGGTCGAAGGCGCGTTCATCCAGGGGATGGGCTGGCTCACGACCGAGGAGCTGTGGTGGAACCAGGGCGGCAAGCTGATGACGCATGCGCCGTCGACGTACAAGATCCCGACGGTGAACGACACGCCGCCCGAGTTCAACGTGCGGCTGTTCCAGAACCGCAACGTCGAGGATAGCATCCACCGTTCGAAGGCCGTCGGCGAACCGCCGCTGCTGCTGCCGTTCTCGGTGTTCTTCGCGGTGCGCGACGCCGTGGCCGCGGTCGGCGACTACCGGGTGAACCCGCCGCTCGACGCGCCGGCCACCGGCGAGTCGATCCTGCGCGCGATCGGCGCGGTGCGGGCGGCGAGCGCCGCGCGGGCAGGCTGACGTGAACGGGCCCGCTCGTCCACCGCATCCCGCGCCCCACGCGTTCGCCGCTGGCTGCGACGGCGCGTGCGGCAACGCGCGGCCGTCGAACCCGCCGTTCGCGCAAGGCACCGGCCAGCGCAACCGCGCGACCGGCGCGCCGGCGCCGATGCACGTCGTGCTGTTCGGCGCGGGGCACGTCGGCCACGCGCTCGTCACGTTGCTCGGCGCGCTGCCGTGCGTCGTGCAGTGGGTCGACACGCGCGACGAGCTGTTCCCGGACGAATGTCCGCCGAACGTGCAGCCGGAGCCGACCGACACGCCGGAGGCCGTCGTCGACGCGGCGCCGCCCGGCGCGTACTTCCTCGTGATGACGCACAACCATGCGCTCGACTTCTCGCTCGCCGCGCAGATCATGCGGCGGCGCGACTATGCGTACTTCGGGATGATCGGCTCGCGCACCAAGCGCGTGAAGTTCGAGCGCCGGCTCGCCGCGCGCGGCGTCGATCCCGCGCGGCTCGTGGAGATGGTGTGCCCGATCGGCGTCGCGGGCATCGTCGACAAGGCGCCGGGCGCGATCGCGGTGGCCGTCTGCGCGGAGCTGCTGCAGGCCCGCTCGGGCATGCCGGTGGCCGCTGCGAAGGCAGTCGCGGCCGGGCGCGCGCGCGACGATGTGAGTTGCGTGCGATAAGACGCCGACCCCGCGCGGCCGGCGCACGGCCGCGCGTTTTTGCCTACACTGCACGGCAACGCGCGGCAGCGGGCCGCGCTTCATCTCAACGTGCACGCGCCCATGTCCGATCACTCCGTCTATCTCGACGCGCTCGACGCGAGCCTCGTCGCCATCGAGCGCTGGCTGTCCGGCGTCGATACCGCGCCGGCGGCGCTCGACGCGCTGCTCGCGGCGTTTTCCGGTGAATTCACGATGATCCTGACCGACGGCCGCGTGGTCGACCACGACGGCACGCGCGCGCTGTTCGCGAAGCTGGCGGGCGCGAAGCCGGGGCTGCGCATCACGCTGTCGGAGATCCGCGTGCTCGCGGCCGACGCAGCGCATGCGGTGCTCACCTATCTCGAAGCGCAGCACGCGGCAGCGGGCGAGCTGCCTGCGCGCCGCGCGACCGCCGTGTTCACGCGTGATGCGGCGGGCGTCGTGCGCTGGTCCCATCTGCAGGAAACCTTCTGCACGGCCTGAGCGGCCGCGCTGCCTGACCAGCCGCGCTTCACGCCGGCCGCGGCGTCAGCGCTTGCGCGTGCGGACGACCGTCAGCTCGTCGGACACGCTCTGCATCAGCGCGCACAGCCACGCGATGTCGGTCGGCCGATCGGGTTGCGGGTGCGTGAGCAGGTAGCTCTTGATGCGCGGGAACGGCACGGGCGGCGTGGCGACGACGAGCGGCAGCAGTTGCGCATAGTGGGTCGCGAAGCGGCGCGTCGTCGTGAAGATCAGGTCCGACTGCAGCAGCACCTGCGGCACGATGCCGAAGTACGGCAGCGTCGTCACGATGCGCCGCGTGAGGCGCGCGCGTGCCAGGCCGATCTCGATCGCGTTGCGCTTGTCGCCGGTGTACGGCGTCGGCGCGACGTGCGCGGCCGACGCGTACGCTTCGCGTGTGAGCGGTGCGCGGGCGAGCGGATGCGCGTCGCGCATCAGGCACACGATCGTGTCGGAGAACAGGTCCTGGCGCGCGAACTGCGGGTCGGGCTTCGGCCAGTTGCCGATCACGAGATCGAGCGCGCCCGATTCGAGCGCGCCCGCGTGGTCGAGCGCGGGATTCAGCGAATCGATTTCCAGATGAGCATGCGGCGCCGCGTCGCGAAAACGCTCGATCAGCGTCGGCATGAAGAAATCGTTCAGGTAGTCGGGCGCGGCGACGCGGAACGTGCGCCGCGCGGACGACGGATCGAAGTCGCCGTGCGGCGTCGCGATGAAGTCGACCTCGCGCAGCGCGCGCGACGCGGCTTCGAGCAGCGATGCGCCGTATTCGGTCGGCACCATGCCCGACTTGCCGCGCACGAGGATCGGGTCGTTCAGCGTCTCGCGCAGCTTGCGCAGCGCGGTGCTGATCGCGGGCTGGGTCTGGTTCAGCCGCAGCGCGGCCTGCGTGACGCTGCGCTCGAGCAGCAGCGTGCGCAACACGCGCACGAGCCAGATGTCGAGCGAGGCGGTACGGTCGTCGTCCATTCGTGGAGGGTGATTCGGGTGACGCGTAACCTTACCGCAGCCGCGCGTTGCCGTGCGTGATACCGGCCATCACGTACGTCCCTTCGGCAGCGTGCTGATCCGCTTGACCTCGCGCGATTCGAGCCAGTTCGGCGTGCGTGCGCAGTACAGCACCATCGGCAGCGCGTCCTCGCCCCAGAACAATTGCTGGTTCATCCAGAACGTCGGTACGCCGAACACGCCGAGCGCGATCGCGTCGGCCGTGTTGCGCGACAGCTGCGCAGCGGTTTCCTCGAATTCGATCAGCTCGTCGCCGTGGCCGACGCCGACACGTTCGCACAGCGCCGCGAAGCCTTCCGGCGTCGACGGATCGTTGCCTTCACGCCAGATGAAACGGAACATTTCCAGCACCGTGACGATATCGGCGCGCAGCGCGATCGCGAGGCGCAGCACCTTGTCGGAATCGAACGGGTGCGCGGGCGGCATCTTGAAGCGGATGCCGAGCTGTTCCGCGCGGAACAGCGCGTGGCGGTACGTGAACACGCGCTTGGCCGGCACGTCGGCGCTCGAGCGCTGGCCCCAGTGGCGCTGCAGGTCGGGCAGCGACACGGCCACCGGGTCGAACGGCACGTCCGGCCATTTGTCGTGCTGCTCGAGCAGCAGATACGAGAACGGCGACACGAAGTCGAAGAACCAGGCGGGTTGGGCGGTATCGAGGCCGGTTGTCATGTCGTTCTCCAGAAGGTGGGGCGTGCGGCGCCTGGCGGCGGCCTCCATGTTACGCGGCGGCACGCGCATGCAGCAATGATCGCGGATCGTCCGCTCACGCGGAACCGGGAGTCGCCCGGGGGGCGTCGCTGGCCGGCGGCGCGGGGTCGGTGCGCCCCTGCGGCGCGCTGCCGGCGCCGGGCGGGCCCGCCGGCGCGTCGTGGTCGTGCGCGGTGAGCCGTTCGCGCACGAAGCCGATGTGCTCGCGCAGCACGTAGAACTGTCCGGCGTACGCGAGCGGCATCTTCATCCGGTTCACGGCTTCCTCGATGTCGTCGAGCTCGTCAAGCAGCTGGACGCGCTCCTCCGCCGTATGTTCGCCGAGCGCGCTGCGCTCGAGCGCGATCAGCGCGCCGTACCACCGGTAGATGCGCGAGCGCACGCGCCAGCCGTACAGCGACGGCACGAGCCGCAGCCCCGGGATCAGCACGACGATCAGCGGCACGACCACCACCAGCAGCCGATCGACGAGGCTCGCGACCCAGAACGGCAGCCGCCGGTACAGGAAGGTCTTGCCCGACTTGTAGTAGCGCGCGGCATCGTCCGACAGCGGGAAGCCGCGCGTGACGGACGACGGGAATTCACCGGCATGCTGCAGGATCGTCGCGTGGCCGTGCACTTCGCGCGCGGCCTCGATCAGCAGGTCGGACAGCGCGGGGTGCAGCGAGTCGCGCGCGACGAGTTCGATCGTCGGCGCGACCGTGTGGATGTCGGCGGGCGGCAGGTTGCGGCCGAGGTCGTAGACGCCCATCGGCAGCGTGATCGCGGTCAGGTACGGAAAGCGCCGCGCATAGGCCTCGGCCTGCGTGAACGAATACACGTGCACGCCCGGCGCGCGGAACAGTTTCGCCATCACCGGGATCTGCGTCGAGTCGCCGGACAGGAAGGCCGCGTCGATCTTGCCGTCGAGCAGCGCGGTCGCGGCGTCCTCGCCGGCGGTCGGCAACAGCTCGGTCGGGCCGCCCGGCACGATGCCGTTCATCTTCAGCAGCGCGAGGCTCAGTTCGCGCGCGCCGCTGCCTTCCGCGCCGAGCGCGAGCCGCTTGCCCTTGAAGTCGGACAGGCGCGCGACGACCGGGCCGCGGTACATGATCGCGAGCGGCACGTAACCGATGCTGCCGAGCGACACGAGATGCTCGTCGCGCTCCTTCGGGCCGATGCCGCTCTGCACGAAACCGACGTCGACCGGCGCGTTCGGGTTCGACAGCCGCGCGAGGTTCTGCGCGGAACCTTCGGACGATTGAACGTCGAGCGTGACGCCGTTTTTTGCGAGGATCGCCTTGTATTTCTGCGCGGCGTTCCAGTACGTGCTGCCGGGCGGCCCGGACGAGATCACGAGCGTGGACGGCGGCGCCGGCTGGATCAGCTTGACCGCGAGCCAGACGGCCGCGCCGGCGAGCAGCACGGTCGGGCCGATCGACAGCGCGAGGTCGCGCCACGAGACGGCGACGAAGCGGGCGAGGATGCGGCGCGGCGGGCGAGGGCGGGCAGGCTTCATGGGATCGGCGGATGACGCTGGCGTGACGCATCGGTGACGGTCGTCGCGGGACGACGCGGATTCTCGCGGCGATGGTAACCGGTTTCCCCGCGCATGCGCGAGTCGGGCGGGCTCGCGCGGCTGCGCGGCGACGGCGGCGGGCGCCGCCGCGTCAAAAACTTTGCGCTTCCGCGGGCGCTGGATTACATTGTGCGACGCAGCCGCGCCCGATTCGCGCGCGACCCGGCAGGTGATGAGACCGGGCGCGTCCGGCCGGCGGCTGTCCGGCCCGGCCGGCCCGCTTTCGCGTGCGCCGGCCGCCGGCCCGTGACGCCTCTCTCGTATCGCCGTGGAAAACACCGGCTGTCCCGCCCGTTCGCGCGCGGGCCGGCTGTTTTTGGGGGTATCCGGCCGTACTGTGCACGGCCGTTCCGGAGTGATAAGGAGATAGCATGAAGTCGATCGTGTTGAGAGCGTTGGGCGTCGCCGCCGTGGCGGCCTGTCTGTCGGGCAGCGTGTATGCGCAGTCGAGCGACGCAGCGGCAACGGAAGCGCCGGCGGCCGCGACGAGCGCGCCGAAGGCCGCCGCGAAAACCGCGAAGAAGGCGAACCGCAAGCTCGGCTACGCGGTGCGCAAGGCCATTACGAAGGCCGGCGGCATCGACGTGGCGAACATCGTCGTGCGCTCGAAGGGCGGCGCGATCTCGCTGGAGGGCACGGTGCCCGACCAGGCACAGATCGACAAGGCGGAAGAGGCGGCCAAGAGCGTGAAGGGCGTGACGTCGGTCTCGAACAAGCTGACGGTGCAGCAGCAGTAACGCCGGGCGGCGGCGCGCGAGCGCCGCGCACGCCCGTTCCAGGCGGGCCCCGGCATGCCGGGGCCCGTTTGCGCTTCAGAGGCCGAAAGCCGCGGGACGCGGCGGCGGACCGATAACGATATCGAGAGGGCGGCGATGACGAAGCTCGGGTGGGGCAGGCGGGTGGTGTGG
>FTHQ01000069.1_pt1 | contig 27076 bp, 23 predicted proteins | sample 1641001 | NCBI WGS metagenome assembly FTHQ01 (sample SAMEA3914872, study PRJEB12502) | metagenome | biome: forest; material: soil | place: Canada | collected 2011-07-03 | depth 0.3 m | reverse complement strand
GCGAGCGGCGTGACGATCGCGCCGCTCGCGCCGGCGAACGCGAACAGCGCAATGCCGTGCAGGTCGAGCGCGAACGGCGGCTGCGCGAGCCGCAGCCCGACGGCGGTCCAGAATGCGCTGAACGCGGCCATCGCGAGCGCGGCCGACAGCGCATGCCGGCGCAGCACCGGCTCGTCGGCGAGCAGGCGCCCCATCGACGCGAGCAACGCGCGGTAGCCGGCCGTGATCGACGGCGTGCGCGCCGGCAGGCGCAGCGCGAGCACGACGGCGATCGCCGCGTTCGCGAGCGCGGCCAGCAGATAAAACGCGCGCCAGCCGGCCGACCCGGCGATCAGGCTCGCGAGCGGCCGCGACAGCAGGATCCCGAGCATCAGCCCGCTCATCACGTTGCCGACCGCGCGGCCGCGCTGGGCTTCGGGCGCCATCGACGCGGCCATCGGCACCAGCATCTGGATCACGCTCGACGCGGCGCCGGCCACGAGCGTCGCGAGCAGGAACACGGTGCCCGACTGCGTGAACGCGGGCAGCGCGAGCGCCGCCGCGCAGACGGCGAGCGTCGCGACGATCAGCCGGCGGTTCTCGAACAGGTCGACCAGCGGCACGAGCAACGCGAGTCCGGCCGCGTAGCCGAGTTGCGGCAGCATCGCGACGAGGCCGGCGAGACCGGGCGGCAGGTGCAGGTCCGCGCTGATCGGGCCGGTCAGCGGTTGCGCGGCGAACAGGTCCATCACGATCACGCCGACCGTCGCGGCGAAGAACAGCGTCATGCCGGTGCTCAGCGCGGGCGGCGCGGCGACGGACGGGGAAACGGGGGCAGTGCAACGGTGGGCAGGGCAGTTCATCGGAAGCCTGGGAGGAAGATCGAAGGAACTCCCATCGTAGGGGGCCGATGTTTATGCGACAATTGAAATATGTCTAACATGATTATGCGAGTTTGTTTTGAATACGCGTGATCTCCAGGCGTTCGTCGCGGTCGTCGACAGCGGGTCGATGGTCGCCGCGGCCGCGAAGCTCCACCTGACGCAGCCGGGCCTGACGCGGCGCGTGCAGAACCTCGAAACGCTGCTCGGCGTGCCGCTGCTCGAACGGCAGAGCAAGCCGCTGAAGCCGACTGCGGCCGGGCGCGACGTCTACGCGCTCGCGCGCAACGTGCTCGGCGCGGTCGACGAGCTGATGGCGGCGGGCGCGCCGGACAGCGAGCCGTCGGGCGAGCTGCGCATCGGCGTGCCGCCGTTCCTGTCCGAGCTCGCGCTGGAGCGGCCGATCGACCGGCTGCGCGATGCATTTCCGCGTCTCACGCTGCGCGTGACGGCCGGCTGGTCGCCTGCGCTGGTGCAGGGCATCGAGCGCGGCGCGCTCGACGTCGCCACCGTGATGGTGCCGGCGAGTGCGACGCTGCCCGACGCGCTGACCGCGACGCTGCTCGCCACGCAGCCGACGGTGCTCGTCGCCGCGCGCGATTTCCCGCTGCCGGACGGCCCGCTGTCGCTCGACACGCTGTCGGGTTTTCCGTGGGTGCTGAGCCAGGACGGCTGCGGAATGCGCTCGGCGCTGAGCCGCGCGCTCGGCGCGGCCGGGCTGCCGTTCGACGTCGCGGTCGAGGCCTTCGGCTCGGAGCTGCAGTTGTCGCTCGTCGCGCGCGGCGCCGGCATCGGCATCGCGCCGCCGAACGCGCTGGCGCGCAGTGCGCATCGCGATGCGCTGCGGATCGTGGAAACGGCGGGGCTGGAAACGCGAATCAACGTGTGGATCGTGCACGGCGCGTTACCGGGCCGGCTGATGCGGCCGGTCGCGCTGCTGCGCGACGCGCTGGGCGAGGTGCTCGAGCGGGAGAACGGAACGGGGTCAGGTGCCGTTACGGCGGACTAGAGGCCGCATTCGAGGGAAAATCCTTATTTTCTCTACGGAAATGTTGCATTGCGGAAACCGATTCGATATGATTGGAACTGTCTCCTCCATGTCTCCTCTGATATGGATTCAGCCCGCCACTTAGGCGGGCTTTTTTTTGCGTGCGATTTTGTCGCGGCGCTTCCGTTGCCGGCTGTCGCCGCGCTCAGAACTTGTACGTCATCCCGACGTAGCTGATGATCGGGTCCGCCTTCAGGTCCGATTTCGACTCGGCGAGTACCGAGCCGTCGGCCGCCTTGATCGTCACCGTCGACGTCGTCTTCAGCGGGATGTAGGTGACCGACGCCACCAGCCCGAAGTGTTCCGTCATGTTGTACTGCAGGCCCGCGTTGAACACCGGCTGCCAGGACGACGACGCCTTCGCTTCCACCGAGGTCGTGCCCGGTTTGCCCGCGCCCGCCGCGAGAATCGCGCCGAGGTTGTCCTGCGTCTGCTTGATGAAGTTCGTGTTGAGCTGCAGGTCGCTGAACCAGTTGTACGACACGCCGAGGCCGAGGAACGGCCGGAACTTCGCGGTGGCCTGCCCGAAGTAGTACTGCAGGATCACCGCGGGGCTCCACTGCCGCACGCTCTTCACGATCGGGTTGACCGAGCCCAGCCCGATGTTCTGCGTGCCGAGCGCGCCGGCCGGGCCGGGCGGCTTGATCGTGCCCTGGCCCGACACCTTGAACACCGGCGGCACGCCGGCCACCGACGTGACCGCGATGTGGTCGGTCAGGAAGTGGCTGACCGTCAGGCCGACGGTGTCCGCGCCGCTCGTGTGCAGCCCGGTGCCCGGCGACGTGAACGACGGCGGCAGCCGCAGCGGCGTGTTGATCGGCGTCGGCGCGACGTTGGTCGTCATCGGCGTGCTGCTCTGCTGCGGCATGATGTGGAACCAGCCCAGCGTGACGACGTTGCTGCCGGCGCTCTGCGCGTGCGCCGCGAGCGGCGCCACGGCGGCGGCGCCGGCCGCCGCGCAGAGAAGGGTTTTCTTCATCACGGCTTTTCCCTCCGCTTACTGGACGAATGCGCCGATCGTGAAATACGGCGTCGATCCCGCGTTGTCGAGGAAACCGAACACGCCACCCGTGAAGATGAACTTGCCGGTCGGCGACGTGCTGCCCGAACCCGTGTGGATCGTCGTGACCGTGCCCGGCACCTTCTGCGTGTAGTCGAGATCGAGCGCGGTCGCGAGCGACGCCTGCGACGGCTGGAACGGATCGAGCAGCGTGGCCTGCTTGTCGATCAGCGCGGTGGTCCGGTAGTCGAACTGGCTGTCGACGCCGATGTACTCGCCGTTCTGCGAACCGGCCGCCACCGCCGTCTGCGGCGCGAGGATCGAGATGCTCGATTCGTCGTCGGCGGTCAGGCCCGGCACGCCGTTGCTGTCCGGTGTCGGGTTCGGGTTCGCGACACCCGTGCGCACGAGGATCGGCACGAGCTGGTTGCGCAGCTTGCCGACGATCATGAAGCCCTTGCCTTGCGGCGTGGCCGACAGCGTCGGCTTCAGCTGGCTCCGGTAGTTGTTCGACTGGAACGCGCCGCTGCCGTCGGCCGACTGCACGAAGTTCGTGCCTTGCTGCACGCACGCGCCGCCCGCGAACTGGCCCGTCGTGTCGCACTTGGTCCACGTGCCGTCCGCGTTGATCGTCACCTTCGCGTCGATCGACGCCGGCGCGAATTTCTGCGACGGCACTTCGCCGAAGCCGATGTGGCTGTACGTGCCCGCGACCTTCGTGATGTCGGTTTCGATCGACGAGAAGCCGATGAACGGGTAGTACGGGAATTTCGTGTCGGGCACCGCCGCCTGGCCGAGCACGCCGTCGAACTGGATCTCCTTGCCGGGAATCGTGCCGCCCGCGACGCCGAAGCCGACGAAGATGCGCGCCGGACGCGACGCGTCGAGGCTCGCGCCGTTCAGGCGGAACGCGCACTGGTTCAGCTTGTTGGTCGGCAGCAGCGTTTCCTGCGTGAGCGTGCCGCTGTCGACGGTGCCCGCGCGGGTCGGCACGACGGTGCCGGTCTTTTGCGGTACCGGCGATTCGACATAGGTGACCTGCCAGGTCATCTTGGTCGTGTCGAGCTGCACCTTTGCGAGTTCGCCGCTGCCCGCGCCGCCCGTGAACACGGTGTTGTAGTCGAGCGTGGCCGGGCAAAGCCGGTCTTCGACGAGCGGGGGCGGATTGTCGCTGCCGCCGCCGCAAGCCGAAAGAAGGGGGGGGCGGCAAGGGCCGCCGCCAGAATGAGGTTGCGCTTCATGTTGCTCCTCCAGATTTGTCTTTGTGCGGCGGCCAGCTCCCTGTCGGCCGCTTCTGTTGGTCGTGCTCGTCCTGCTTGCGCCGTGCCGAGCGCCTTCGTGCCTTCCCTGCAATGCGCGGCGGCAGGCCGGCCGCCGCGTCCTCGATCGCTACTTGCTGATCTGCGCGCCCACGCCGAAGTACGGGGTCGACGACGTCGTCGAATTCGCCGACGTCGGCGTGACGCCGCCGTTCACCGTGCCCTGGATCAGCGCCGCATACAGGCCGCCCGTCGCGATCACCACGCCCGATGCGGACGGGTAGCTCGCGCCGCTCGGCGGGGTAGTCTTCGCGTTCAGCAGGCCCGGCGTCGCCTGGCCGTAGTCGAGCGTGAAGCCGTCTTCCTCGGCCTGCGTGGACGGGTTGATGAACGACGCGTTGCTGCCGCGGATCAGCGCAGCCGTGTACTTGAAGTTCGAGTCCGCGCCCGCGTAGCCGCCGTCGATCGCGCCCGACGTGATCGCCGTCGCCGCGCCGAGCACCGCGATGCCCGATTCGTCGTCGACCTTTGCGTCGGTGTGCAACGGCGGCGTGCCGAGGTTCACGTAGCCGGTGCGCACGATTACCGGCACCGTCGCGCCGTTGAGCTGGCCGATCACCATGTGCGCGGTGGCCGACTTGCCGGTCGCGCCGATCAGGGGCAGCTTCGTTTGCGGCAGGATCTGCGGTGCCTGGGTGCTGTCGAAGTAGCCGCCGTTCGCGCTCGTCTTCCATGGATCGCCGGTGGTCTGGCAGCCGCCCGAACCGCTCGACGTGCACGCGCCGTTCGCATCGAACGTCTCGCTGGAGTTGACGCCCTTCGTTGCATAGTTGCCCGACGGCACGAGGTGATAGAGCAGCGCGTTGTACGTGCCCGGCAGCTTCGTGAGGTCGGTCGTCGTGTTCGCGAAGCCGAGGAACGGGTAGAAGTCGAAGTGGCGATTGGGCACCTGGCCGACGTTCTGGAATACGGGGAGGCCGATCACGCTGATCGTCAGCCCGTCGTACTGAACCGTCGCGCCGGGAATGCCACCGCCCGCCACGCCCATGCCGACCAGCAGCATCGGCGGGTTCGCCTGGTTGAAGTCGGCGGCCGTCGAATAGGTCGAACCGTCCGGCGCGGTGCCGGTGCCCGGCGTGAGGACGAACGCGCAGCGCGTCTGCTCGGCGGTCGGCAGCGTGCCGGTCGGCGGATGGACGACCTTGCCGGTGATCGTCGTGCCGGCGCGGCTCGGCGTGACGGTGCCCGTCTTCAGCGGAATCGGCGATTCGAGCCACTTGAGCGTGTACGTCATCGCGACCGCGTCGATGTTGACGCTGACGATCTCGCCGCTGCCCGCGCCGCCGAGATACGTGCTCTTCACGATATCCGCGTTGGCCGGGCACAGTGCGCCGTTGATCGGCTGCGAAGGCGGCGGCCCTTGCGTGCCGCAGCTCGAGCCGGAACATTGGGGCGCATCGATCGGCGCGAGCGCGCCGCCAGAGTCCCCCCCCACCACATGCAACCAGGAAAGGGGCAATGGCAAAGGCCGTTGCCACCCCCTTCGATAAGGCGTGCGACATGCCGCTGTCTCCAATCGTTTAATTGTGCGAGCTAATGTCGCTGCCTGGATTTTTGCTGTCAATTGATGAACCCGTCTAAAAAAGGCGATTGAAACGGGATCGGCAATTTGAATCCTTGCCCGATAAGGCGGTTGGTAAGAATTAAAACGCGCGGCGGGCCGTCGAAAGCTGCCGGAGTGGGGGCTGCGCGACGCCTGGCACGCTCGCGCCGCGCCTTCCTGCGTATAACGGCAGCGTTTAAATCGACGGTATCCGGTTTATCCCTATTCGGGATTGACTGGATAAAGAACGGACTGGATTAATTCACTGGTAATCGCGCAATGGAAAGCTTGTAAATATTTGTAAATGCGCGATCCGGTGTTTTTATATATTGCCTGATACGGGTAAATAAAAAGCCGGCCAGTGGCCGGCTTTGCATGGCATGCGATGCTGAATCAGCGTTTGAGACCGGCGTCCTCGGCCGCGCCGATGTTGAGGTTCATGCACTGGATCGCGGCGCCCGACGCGCCCTTGCCGAGGTTGTCGAGGCGCGCGACCGTGACGAAGCGCTCCGCGTTGCCGAACACGAACAGGTCGACGCGGTTCGTGTCGTTGTTCGCCTGCACGTCGAAGAAGCCGCTGTCGAGGTTCGCATCCGCGTCGAACGGTGCGACGCGCACGAACGCTTCGTCCGCGTAGTACTCGGCGAACACGCGCTGCACGTCCTGCGGCGTCGCGCGCTTCGCGAGCTGCCCGGGCGTGAAGTAGGTCGTCACCGCGAGGCCTTTCAGGAACGGGCCGACGATCGGCGTGAAGATCGGTGCGTTCGCGAGGCCGGTGTGCGCGGCCATTTCGGGCAGGTGCTTGTGCGCGAGGCCGAGCGCATACGGGCGCGGGCTCGCGAGCTTGCCGCCCGGCGCGGCGCTTTCGTACTCGGCGATCATCGACTTGCCGCCGCCGCTGTAGCCGGTGATCGAGTAGCTGTGCGCGGCGAACGTCGGCGCGACGATGCCCGCATCGACGAGCGGCCGCATCGCGAGCACGAACGCCGATGCGTGGCAGCCGGGCACCGCGATGCGCTTCGACGTACGAATCTTCTCGCGCTGCGCGCGGGTCAGCTCGGGCAGGCCGTAGGCCCAGTCGGCATGGGTGCGGAACGCGGTGCTCGCGTCGATCAGCGTGGTGTTCGGGTTCTCGACGAGCGACGCGGATTCGCGCGACGCGACGTCCGGCAGGCACAGGAACGTGACGTCGGACGCGTTGATCAGGCGACGGCGCTCGTCGACGTCCTTGCGCTTCGCTTCATCGATGCGCAGGATCTCGATGTCGCTGCGTGCCGACAGGTATTCGAAGATCTTGAGGCCGGTCGTGCCTTCCTGGCCGTCGACAAAAACTTTGGTGCTCATTTCGCTCTCACTGAATGAAACGGGAGCCGCGGCGCCCTGAAACCGCCATTTTAAGACGTCATCCGGCGGGCCTGTACCGCACGGGGCGAAAAAAAGACGGCCCGCGGGCCGTCTTGTGTCCCTTTGGTGCACCCCCACGCTGCGCGGCCACGCCAGCGGCCGGTGCGAGCGGGCGGGTGCCCCGGGCGCGCTCAGCGGCCGCCGGCCACCCAGCGCGCCGTCGCTTCGGCGACGCGCCGGCCGAACGCCTTCGCGGTATCGAGGTCGCCGGGCAGCGGGCCCTCGTCGGGCGTCGCGTCCGCCGGCGACTGCGCGAGCAGGCCCGTGAAGCCGCCGACGTAGTTGATGTCGTTGCGCGTGGCCGCCTTCGAGTTGGCCGGCATCATGCCCGTGCCGACCCACACCATCCCATGTTGCATCGCCAGCGTGACGAAATACTGAATCGTCGAGAACTTGTCGCCGTTCATCGTCGCGGAGTTCGTGAAGCCCGCGGCGATCTTGTCCTTCCATTTCTGCGTAAACCACGGTTTCGAGGTCGCGTCGGCGAATTGCTTGAACTGCGCGGACGGGCCGCCCATGTAGGTCGGCGCGCCGAAGACGATCGCGTCCGCCGCGTCGAGCGCGGCCCAGCCCGCGTCGTCGAGCTCGCCGACGGCGAGGAGGCGTGCGGCGGCGCCGGCATCCTGCGCACCGGCGTGCACGGCCTCGGCCAGTTTCTGCGTGTGACCGTAGCCGCTGTGATAGACGATGACGATGTTCGACATGAAGCGTTCTCCGGAAAGGGACGGGAACGGCGGCCCGCAGGCTCGCCGCGACACGCGCCGCAGTTGGGCGGCGCGACGGATGCGCGGCGGGATGCCGCGACCGGTGCAGCCGAGTCTAGCAAGCCGAAATGACCGGAAGAAAGCGCGCAGGCCGCGCACAGAAATTCGCGGGCGCGGGCAATCGCGACCGCCACGGGCGGCGGCGCGCGCTTACCTACTGCCCGTAAGTGACCGTGAGTCGCGCGGTGCCGATCGCGAGCGTGCCGATCTCGTGCTCGAACATCGGCGCGGGGCGGCCTTGCGAGATACGCAGGTCGGTGCCTTTCAGCGCGTAGACGGTGATCACGTAGCGATGCGGTTTGCCGGGCGGTGGGCACGGGCCGCCGTAGCCGTCGATTCCGAAGTCGTTGCGCGCCTCGCTCGCGCCGATGCGGCGCAGGAAGCCGGACGCGCTCGCATCGGCCGGCAGGCTCGTGACGGTCGCCGGGATGCCCGCGACGGCCCAGTGCCACCAGCCGTGCCCCGGCGCGTCGGGATCGAAGATCGTGACCGCGTAGCCGCGCGTGCCCGGCGGCGGGTTGTGCCATGCGAGTTGCGGCGAGCGGTTCGCGCCCTTGCAGTCGCCGCGGTCGAACACGTTCGCGGGCCGCACGCGGGCGCCCGCCGTCAGGTCGTCGCTCGTCACGGTGAACGGGCCTTCCGCATGCGCGGGCAGCGCCGCGAAGACGGCGGCGCACAGGAGGGCGGAGAAACGGAGCGGAGAAGGGCGACCCGATGGCGCAGGCGGAGTGATCCGGCGATCCACACGCATATGGCGCTTCTCCCGTCACGTGGGCCGGGCCGAGGCTCCCGGCATTGTTGGCGTTGTATGTTGCCCGCGCAGCTGAGGGCGGCGATGGATCAAGTCTAGCATTAGGGTTCGATGAGCGACGCACACCGGCGCCCGCGATTGCGCGCGGTCGGCGCGCAACGCGACGGACGAAAAAAAACCGCCTGCGATGAAGCAGGCGGCTCGTTCAGCCAGTGCGCCGGCATGCGTGCCGGCGGGGCGTCATTCCTTCGGGGCCGTCGCGCCGCCGTGCGCGGCCGACCATTCGGCCGGTGCGTGCAGGAATTTCTCGACTTCGTCGAGCGTCTTCGTCTCGAAGTAGCCCGACGCCTTCGCGACGCGCAGCACGTCCCACCACGTCGCGAGCGCGTGCAGGTCGACGTCGATGTCCTTCAGGACCGACACGCTTTCCTTGAAGATGTTGTAGTGGAACAGCACGAAGCAGTGGTTCACCGTCGCGCCCGCGGTGCGCAGCGCGTTGACGAAGTTGATCTTGCTGCGGCTGTCGGTGGTCAGGTCTTCCACCAGCAGCACGCGCGAGCCTTCCTCGAGATGGCCTTCGATCTGCGCATTGCGGCCGAAACCCTTCGGCTTTTTGCGCACGTACTGCATCGGCACCATCATCCGGTCCGCGATCCATGCCGCGAACGGGATGCCGGCCGTCTCGCCGCCCGCCACCGCGTCGATCTGCTCGAAGCCGATGTCGCGCGTGATCGTCGTTTCCGCCATTTCCATCAGCGCACGGCGCACGCGCGGATACGAGATCAGCTTGCGGCAGTCGATATAGACGGGGCTTGCCCAGCCGGACGTGAAGATGAACGGTTTTTCGGCATTGAAGTGCACCGCCTGCACTTCGAGCAGGATTTTGGCGGTCGTATCCGAGATCGACTGACGATCGTAGCCTGTCATGGGCATTCCTTGGGTGATGAGCGAGGAGCGGGCGCGGGCCCGGTGGCGCAGCAAGGGGAACCTGCCCGAAGGGCCGGGGTGCGATCGGCGGGCCGATCGCATCGCTGCGCGCGTAGCCCGCTATTTTACCCGATTCAGGCAGGTTTTCGGCGGAATTCGCGCGGGTTCGCTGCCCGGCTCACCACCGGCGAAACAAACGGGGGTAGACCATCCCGGCGCTGATGCCGGAGATGCGGCGTCGCAGCAACGGACGTCATTTAGGGGGTGTACACTAGGCGACCCTTAGAAATCGTTCAGTACTTTGTACTTTCCTCTTGCCATCCGCCAAGGTTCGATGGCGTGCCGATCCGGTGCGTCGCGGGCCGTCTCGCAGTCGACCATCCCCTCGATTCAAGCAGACGCGGCCGAAGGTGCTGTGTACTGAGTCGTCAATATTCCGCATGTCTCTCGCAGGTCAATCATGGACGAACAACTGAAGCAGGCCGCTCTCGCTTATCACCTGAACCCGAAACCCGGCAAGATTTCGGTCACCCCGACCAAGCCGCTGTCGAACCAGCTCGATCTGTCGCTCGCGTATTCGCCGGGCGTCGCCGCCGCGTGCGAGGCGATCCACGCCGATCCGCTCGACGCGCAGAAGTACACGTCGCGCGGCAACCTCGTCGGGGTCATCACGAACGGCACCGCCGTGCTGGGTCTCGGCAACATCGGCCCGCTGGCCGCGAAGCCGGTGATGGAAGGCAAGGGCTGCCTCTTCAAGAAATTCGCGGGCATCGACGTGTTCGACATCGAACTGTCGGAGTCCGACCCCGACAAGCTCGTCGAGGCGATCGCGATGCTCGAGCCGACGCTCGGCGGCATCAACCTCGAGGACATCAAGGCGCCGGAATGCTTCTACATCGAGCAGAAGCTGCGCGAGCGCATGAAGATTCCGGTCTTCCACGATGACCAGCACGGCACCGCGATCATCGCGTCGGCCGCGATCCTGAACGGCCTGAAGGTCGTCGGCAAGAAGCTGTCGGAAGTGAAGCTCGTGTGTTCGGGCGCGGGCGCGGCGGCGATCGCGTGTCTGGACCTGCTGGTGAATCTCGGCCTGACGAAGTCGAACATCCTCGTCGCCGATTCGAAGGGCGTGATCTACGAAGGGCGCGGCAACCTCGATCCGTCGAAGCAGCGCTATGCGGCCAACACCGACGCGCGCACGCTCGCCGACGCGATCGTCGGCGCGGACGTGTTCCTCGGCTGCTCGAGCGCGGGCGTGCTGAAGCAGGACATGGTCAAGACGATGGGCGACAAGCCGCTGATCCTGGCGCTCGCGAACCCGGAACCGGAAATCCGCCCGGAAGACGCGAAGGCCGTGCGCCCGGACGCGATCGTCGCGACCGGCCGTTCGGACTACCCGAACCAGGTCAACAACGTGCTGTGCTTCCCGTTCATCTTCCGCGGCGCGCTCGACGTCGGCGCGACCACGATCACGGAAGAAATGAAGCTCGCGTGCGTGCGCGCGATCGCCGAGCTGGCCGAGGAAACCGACCAGAGCGAGGAAGTCGCGAAGGCGTATGAAGGCCATTCGCTCGAATTCGGGCCGGACTACCTGATCCCGAAGCCGTTCGACCCGCGCCTGATCATCAAGATCGCGCCGGCCGTCGCGCAAGCCGCGATGGATTCGGGCGTCGCGACGCGCCCGATCCAGGACATGGACGCGTACCGCGAGCAGCTCGGCGCGACCGTCTACCGCACCGGCATGGTGATGCGCCCGGTGTTCGCGGCCGCGAAGCAGAAAGAGGCCCGCATCGTGTTCGCCGAGGGCGAGGACGAGCGCGTGCTGCGCGCCGCGCAGTTCGTGCTGCTGGAAAAGATCGCCAAGCCGATCATCGTCGGCCGTCCGTCGGTCGTCGACATGCGCTTGCAGAAGATCGGCTCGAAGCTGAAGGCCGGTGTCGATTTCGAAATCGTCGATCCGGAAGACGATGCGCGCTACCACCGCTACTGGCAGGCGTATCAGGAGATCGGCGCGCGCGACGGCGTGACGCCGGAAGTCGCGAAGGCCGCGATGCGCAAGTTCAACACGCTGATCGGCGCGATGCTCGTGCATCTGGGCGATGCGGACGGGATGATCTGCGGGATGATCGACACGTTCCACAGCCACCTGAAGTTCATCGAGCAGGTACTGGGCCGCGCGAAGGGCGCCGAGCACTTCGCCGCGATGAACCTGCTGATGCTGCCGGGCCGCAACCTGTTCGTGTGCGACACGTACGTGAACGAGCTGCCGAGCGCCGACCAGCTCGCCGACATGACGATCCAGGCCGCGGCCGAGATCGAGCGCTTCGGCATCGCGCCGAAGGCCGCGCTGCTGTCGAACTCGAACTTCGGCAGCGCGCCGTCGGCGTCGTCGCGCCGGATGGCCGAGGCCCGCAAGCTGATCGTCGAGCGTGCGCCGAACCTCGAAGTCGACGGCGAAATGCACGGCGACGCGGCGCTGTCGGAACTGATCCGCAAGCAGGCGTTCCCGGGCACGACGCTGTCGGGTGAAGCGAACCTGCTGATCATGCCGAACGTCGAAGCGGCGAATATCGCGTACAACCTGCTGAAGATGGTCGGCGGCGAAGGCGTGACGGTCGGCCCGTTCCTGCTCGGCGCCGCCAAGCCGGTCCACATCCTGACGCCGGCCGCGACCGTGCGCCGGATCATCAACATGACGGCCGTTGCCGCCGCGAACGTGAACACGAAGTAAGCTCACGCCCGCGTGTGCCGCGCGTCAGGCGCGGCGCAATGAAAAACGCCACGGAACCTGGATTCCGTGGCGTTTTTTTTGCATGAACCGCGACGGGCGGCGGCACGGGCGGGCGTTCCTGCTTCGAACGCCGCGCCGCGACCGCGCGTTACGCGACCTGCTGGTGCGACTGGCCGCCTGCCGGCGAACGCCACTTCGCGAGCAGCGTGTCCCACTTCTGGCGTACCGCGCGCAGGTTGTTCTCCTTCACGTGGCCGTAGCCGCGAATGCCGTCCGGCAGCGCCGCGAGTTCGAGCGCGAGCGGCCGGTTGGCCGCGTTCAGCTTCGCGAGTACCTCGCCGATCAGCGCTTCGTACTCGCCGATCAGCGCGCGCTCGGTGCGGCGCTCCGCGGTGCGGCCGAACGGATCGAGCGCCGTGCCGCGCAGGAACTTCGCCTTCGCGAGCAGCCGGAACGCCGACATCATCCACGGGCCGTACGCCTTCTTCACGAGATGGCCGTGGGCGTCCGTCTTCGCGAACAGCGGCGGCGCGAGGTGGAATTTCAGCTTCCAGTCGCCTTCGAACTGCGCGCGCAGGCGCGCGAGGAACGCGGGGTCGGACTGCAGCCGCGCGACCTCGTACTCGTCCTTGTACGCCATCAGCTTGAACAGGTTGCGCGCGACCGCTTCGGTCAGCGGTTCCTGCACCGTGTCGCCGTCCGCCAGTGCGCGCTCGGTGGCGCGCACCTTGTCGACGAACGCCGCATAACGCGACGCGTACGCGGCGTTCTGGTACGCACTCAGGAATTCGACGCGCTTCGCGATCAGCGCGTCGACCGCCTTCTTCGTGTGCAGCGAGATCACCGTGGCGCCTTGCGCGGGCCGGGCGTCGCCGGCCGCCGCCTGCTTCACGCTGGCCAGGTCGTACGCGGCGCGGCGGCCCCAGTCGAACGCCGCGCGGTTCTTGTCGACCGACACGGCGTTCAGCTCGATCGCGCGCTCGAGCGACGCGAGCGTCAACGGCAGCCAGCCCTTCTGCCATGCGTAGCCGAGCACGAACGGGTTCGTGTAGATCGCGTCGCCGAGCAGCGCGACCGCGAAGCGGTTCGCGTCGATGAAGTCGACCGCGACACCGGCCGCCGCGCGGATGTCGTTCTCGGCGGACAGGCCCGGGAACGCCCAGTTCGGGTTCTTGATGAACTCGGCGGTCGGCGTCTGCGCGCTGTTGACGACCACCCGCGTCGTGTCGTGCCGCATCCGCGACGTGCACTCGTCCCCGGCCGTGACGATCGCATCGCAACCGATCACGAGATCGGCTTCGCCCATCGCGATCCGCGTCGCGTGGATGTCGGTCGGCGCGTGCGAGATCTGCACGTGGCTCATCACGGCGCCGCCTTTCTGCGCGAGGCCGGTGACGTCGAGCACGGTCACGCCCTTGTTTTCCAGATGCGCGGCCATCCCGAGCAGCGCGCCGATCGTCACGACGCCCGTGCCGCCCACGCCGGTGACGAGCACGCCGTACGCGCGATCGATCGCCGGCAGCGTCGGTTCCGGAATCGGCGGTAATGCGCTGCCGTCGACCGACACCGCCTTCGGCTTCTTCAACTGGCCGCCCTCGACCGTGACGAAGCTCGGGCAGAACCCCTTCACGCACGAAAAGTCCTTGTTGCAGCTCGACTGGTTGATCTGGCGCTTCGTGCCGAATTCGGTTTCCAGCGGCTCGACCGACAGGCAGTTCGACTGCACCGAGCAGTCGCCGCAGCCTTCGCACACCGCGTCGTTGATCACGACGCGCTTGGCCGGGTCCGGATACGTGCCGCGTTTGCGGCGGCGGCGTTTCTCCGTCGCGCAAGTCTGGTCGTAGATCAGAATCGTCGTGCCTTCGATCTCGCGCAGCTCGCGCTGCACGTCGTCGAGCTGGTCGCGGTGATGGATCGTCACGCCGGGCGCGAGCAGCGCCTTCTGGCTGTCGTACTTCTCCGGCTCGTCGGTGACGATCACGATCTTCTTCGCGCCTTCGGACGCGAGCTGGTGCGTGATCTGCGGCACCGTCAGCACGCCGTCGACCGGCTGGCCGCCCGTCATCGCCACCGCGTCGTTGTAGAGGATCTTGTAGGTGATGTTCGCCTTCGACGAGATCGCCGCGCGCACCGCGAGCAGGCCCGAGTGGAAATAGGTGCCGTCGCCGAGGTTCGCGAACACGTGCTTCTCGTCGGTGAACGGCGCCTGGCCGATCCACGGCACGCCTTCGCCGCCCATCTGGCTGAAGGTGCTCGTGCTGCGGTCCATCCACACGGTCATGTAGTGGCAGCCGATGCCGGCGATCGCGCGCGAGCCTTCCGGCACGTTGGTCGACGTGTTGTGCGGGCAGCCCGAGCAGAACCACGGCTTGCGCTCGGTCTGCACGTGCGGCTTCGCGAGCGCCATTTCCTTCGCGTTGATCACCGCGAGCCGCGCGGCGATGCGCGCGCGCACGTCGGACGGCAATTCGAACTTCTCGAGCCGCGTCGCGATCGCCTTCGCGATGATCGCGGGCGACAGCTCGTAGTGCGCAGGCAGCAGCCAGTTGCCCATCGGCACCGACCATTCGCCGCCGGCGCCATCCTTCTCGTCGAACTTGCCGAACACGCGCGGGCGTTGCGCGTCGGGCCAGTTGTACAGCTCTTCCTTGATCGCGTATTCGAGGATCTGGCGCTTTTCCTCGACCACCAGGATTTCGTCGAGGCCGCGCGCGAACGCCTGCGCGCCCTGCGCTTCGAGCGGCCACACGCAGCCGACCTTGTAGAGCCGGATGCCGATCCGCGCGCAGGTTTCGTCGTCGAGGCCGAGGTCGGTCAGCGCCTGGCGCACGTCGAGATACGCCTTGCCGCCGGTCATGATCCCGAAGCGCGCGTTCGGCGAATCGATCTCGATCCGGTCGAGCTTGTTCGCCCGTACGTACGCGAGCGCCGCGTACCACTTGTAGTCGAGCAGCCGCGCTTCCTGCACGAGCGGCGGATCGGGCCAGCGGATGTTCAGCCCGCCTTCCGGCAGGATGAAATCGGTCGGCAGCACGATCTCGGTGCGATGCGGGTCGATGTCGACCGACGCCGACGATTCGACGACGTCGGTCACGCACTTGAGCGCCACCCACAGGCCCGAGTAGCGGCTCATCGCCCAGCCGTGCAGGCCGAAATCGAGATATTCCTGCACGTTCGACGGGAACAGCACCGGCAGCCCGCAAGCCTTGAAGATGTGTTCGGATTGGTGCGCGAGCGTCGACGATTTCGCCGCGTGGTCGTCGCCGGCGAGCACCAGCACGCCGCCGTGCTGGGACGAGCCGGCCGAGTTCGCGTGCTTGAAGACGTCGCCGGTGCGGTCGACGCCCGGGCCCTTGCCGTACCACATGCCGAACACGCCGTCGTATTTCGCGCCGGGGTACAGGTTCACCTGCTGGGAGCCCCACACGGCGGTGGCGGCGAGATCTTCGTTGAGGCCGGGCTGGAACACGATCTGGTGGGCGGCCAGGTGCTGCTTGGCTTTCCATAGCGACAGATCGAGGCCGCCGAGCGGCGAGCCGCGATAGCCGGAGATGAAGCCGGCCGTATTGAGACCGGCGGCGCGGTCGCGTTCCTGCTGGAGCATCGGCAGGCGCACGAGGGCCTGGATGCCGCTCATGTACGCGCGGCCGCGTTCCAGTGTGTATTTGTCGTCAAGCGTGACGGACTTCAGCGCGGCTTCTAGCGACGCGCGTTGGTCTGCGTCTAGCGGGGCATTCATTAACTGTCTCCTCCACCCGGTCTGGGATCACCAAAACTTCGGTTGCGTCGGCATCTTTTGGACGCGTCTGCAGTGGCCGGCATGTTCGCCGGTTTTACGGGATGGTAGCACTGGGGCAAACCCGCCGCCCATCGGTTGCAACGCGGGGAATGCGCGGCGGCGCCCCGCGAAAACGGGGCGGATGATGCGTTACATCATGTAAAAGCATGTAAAGCTGAGTTGATCTTCGGGCAAATGCCGTTAATCTTGTCGGCCTGCCGGAGGTGCCCGGCCGCGTGGGTTCGTTCCGACGCAGTCGGGGAGGCGCCGGCAGTTTTACAGGAGGTGCAATGAACACACGTCATATCCAGAGTTTCCTGATCGTGTCCGCCGCGTTTTTCTCGATGACCGGCCCGGTGCACGCGCGAGGCGCGAGCGCACTGGCGGCAGCCGGCGCGCAGATGCAGCAGATCGTGCCGGCCCAGGACGCCGCAGCCCAGCCGTCGGCCGAGCGTGCCGCCGAGTCGAAGGCGAACGTGCGTTGATGCGATCGCGCGGCTTGCGGGCCGCGCCGAAATACAAAAGGGCGGGAATCGTCGGATTCCCGCCCTTTTTCTTTGTGCGGCCGGATCGCGCGGGCGGCCCGGCTGTCGAGGCCGCTGCCGCGCGGTGCAAGCGTCAGGCCTTGTCCTGCACGACGCCGCGGCGGATCTGGTCGAGCTCGATCGATTCGAACAGCGCCTTGAAGTTGCCTTCGCCGAAGCCCTGGTTGCCCTTGCGCTGGATGATCTCGAAGAAGATCGGCCCGATCTGGTTCTCGGTGAAGATCTGCAGCAGCAGGTCGTCGCGCGCGCCGTCGATCAGGATCTTGCGTTTCTTCAGCTCGGCCAGCGATTCGCCGTGGTTCGGCACGCGGCGGTCGACCAGCTCGTAATACGTGTCGATCGTGTCGAGCAGCTTCACTTCCTTGCTGCGCAGCCCGTCGACCGCCTGGTAGATGTCGCTCGCGCCGAGCGCGATGTGCTGGATGCCTTCGCCGTGATACGCGTCGAGGTATTCCTGGATCTGGCCGGCCGTGTCCGAGCCTTCCTCGTTGATCGGGATGCGGATCTTGCCGCACGGCGACGTCATCGCCTTCGACTTCACGCCGGTCACCTTGCCTTCGATGTCGAAGTAGCGCACTTCGCGGAAGTTGAACAGGCGCTCGTAGAACTCGGCCCATTCCTGCATGCGGCCGCGATGCACGTTGTGCGTCAGGTGGTCGATGTAGGTGAGGCCGTGCCCGACCGGGTTCGGGTTCGCGCCGGGAATCGGCTCGAAGTCGACGTCGTAGATGCTGATGTCGCCGATCGCGCCCGGCTGCGCGCCGTTCTTGCCGCGCCAGCGGTCGACGAAATAGATCAGCGAATCGCCGATCCCCTTGATCGCCGGGATGTTCAGCTCCATCGGGCCCGTCTTGTTGTCGAAGCCCCACGCGCCGAGTTCCAGCGCACGCTGGTACGCCTTCGCGGCGTCCTGCACGCGGAACGCGATCGCGCAGATCGACGGGCCGTGCAGCCGCGCGAAGCGTTGCGCGAACGAATCGGGTTCGGCGTTGATGATGAAGTTGATGTCGCCCTGGCGGTACACCGTCACGTCCTTGTGGCGATGGCGCGCGATCGCGGTGAAACCCATCCGTTCGAACAGGTGTCCGAGCGCTTTCGGGTCCGGTGCCGTGTATTCGATGAATTCGAAGCCGTCGGTGCCGACGGGGTTGTCCCAGGTGGGGATCTGCATGTCGTGTCTCCTGTGCGGGGCGATCGGCCGGGGCGGCGTGCGCCTGCTCGGCCTGGTTCGATGTCGACGGCCGCCTCCGCAATGAGCGTGTGCGGCGCGTCGAGACATGCGACAGAGTGTAGCGGGCGGCCGCGAGCGGAAACTTGCGAACTTGATCGCCCGCGCCTACGATGGCGCAATTTCCAGTCTCAAAATAATCAACGGAGGGCAGAAGATGGCGCAAGCCGAATTGGATGCCATCGATCGGCGAATTCTCGCGATTCTTCAGGAGAACGGGCGCCTGTCGAACCAGGAGATCGCCGAGCGCGTGAACCTGTCGCCGAGCCCGTGCCTGCGGCGGATCCGGCGGCTCGAGGACATCGGCGTGATCACCGGCTACGTCGCACTGCTGAATCCGCAGAAGCTCGGGCTCGACCTGCTCGCGTACGTGAGCGTGCGGCTCGAAAAGCGTGGCGGCCTCGCGCCGGTCCGGGTCGACGAGACGTCGGCGCGCGCGGGCGCGACGCACGCGGAGCTGTTTCGCGCGGCCGTGCAGGCCTGGCCGGAAGTGGTCGCGTGCCACGCGATGACGGGCGACATGGATTACCTGCTGCGCGTGCAGGTCGAGGACATGGCGCATTTCTCCCGCTTCGTGCAGGAGCATCTGCTGCATCACCCGTCGGTGATCGACGTGAAGACGAGCTTCTCGCTCGACTGCTTCAAGGAAACGACGGCGTTGCCGATTCGGTCGGTGCGCTAGCGGGCGGGGAAAGGAGGGGAGCCGGGTGCGCCACAGGCGCGGCCCGGCTGGCCGACGCCGTCGACGTCAGGCCGTCAGTGCGGCGGGTATCAGCGATTCGATGAACTTCGTCGTGCGGCGTGCCTGGCGCTTCATCGCGTAGTCGAACACCGCGGCCTGTTCCTGCAGCATCTCGGCGATGATCGTCGAGTGGTCGGCGGGCGGCAGCGACAGGTACGCATCGGCTTCGCCGTACGCGTACTCGATCCGCATCCCGGATTTCTTCGCGATGTGCATCATCGTCGCGTTACGCGACAGGCAGTGCATGTACAGCATCGTCACGTGCGTGTTGCGGCTGCGCATCGCCGCGCGCTCGAACAGCTTCGAGCCGACGCCGCGGCCGCGTGCGCTTTCGAGCACCGACACGCCGAATTCGGCCGTGCGCTTGTCGCCTTCGGCCGGCAGATAGGCCAGGTGGCCGACGCCGATCAGTTCGAGATCGTGGTCGAACACGCCGAATACGGTATCGCGACCGAAATCGATCGTGCGGACATAGTTCTCGATCACGTGGTCGGGCACCACCTGGCCGAAGCGCAGCAGGCGGTCCTCTTCGTCGAGCGAGAGAAAGTGGGTGAGCATCTGCTCACGGTCTTTGGAAGCCAGTTCCCTGACGAGAACCGGCGCAGTACCGGCGTGGCCGACAGCATCGGCACGGCGGTTGGATCGCGTGTTCATCGTGGGTTCCTCAGTGTGTGGCTGCACAAGCGGCTTGTGCAATGCAACAGCATTCTACCCGACCGAGGTAAGGGAAAACCCGCATTTGACGTTATTTGTGCCGAGGGTGAATTCTAAATCCGCTTAATTATTCGTCTATCTATTTGATTTTTAATGGATTTAAAATTCATCATATGAAACGCGCGACGGGCGGTCGCACTGTGCCCGCCGCGCAACGCATGCTGCTGCGCGGCATCAGGCCGCTGTCGACAGCCCGCGTTCGATCAGGTCGATTACCTGTTCGGCGAAGTCGCGGTAGCCGAGGCGCCCGCCCGGCTTCAGCCATGTGAAGGTCCAGTTGATCATCCCGAACACCATCATCGTCACGGAGGTCTGGTTTTCCTTCGAGATGCGGTCGGGATACGCGCGCGCGAGCTGCCGCGTGAACGCCGCGACGATGTCGCGCTGGCGGTCGAGCACGATTTCACGCTGCGCATCCTCCAGATACTTCACGTCGTTGAGCAGCGCGACGTGGCGGCTGTGCGACGTCTCGTATTCGGCGAGGAACGCGCGCACGAGCTCGGCGAACGCGTCGCGCTCGCTGAGGCCGCGCCGCTGGCTCGCACCCTCGACCTCGGCGATGATCAGCATCAGCCGTTTGGTGTAGCGATCGAGCAGGTCGAACAGGATCGCTTCCTTGCTCTCGTAATAGTGATAGAGCCGCGCCTTCGACGTGCCGCTCGCGGTCGCGAGATCGGACATCGACGTGCTCGGGTAGCTCGTCTGCGCGAATTTCTCGGCGGCCAGGTCGAGGATCTGCTCGCGCTGGGATTCGTGGTCGGGCGCTCGGGTTCGGGCCATGGTCGAAGGAGGATTAGCGGTGCGCGGCGGCCGGGGCCGCGCGCACCTGCGTGGAAGAGAGGGCCGCGGGCGCGTCGTCCTGCAGCTCGAGTCGGCCGGTGGCCGCGAGTTCGCGGCAGCGCCACCACGCGATCGAGTCGCTGACGAACAGCCCGCCGCGGTCGGCGGCGGCCATGATGCTGCCGACGAGGCGCCGCGCGGGCTGCCAGTCGGTTTCCGCGCGCGCGACGATCAGCGCGTCGAGATCGGCGTAGTGGCCGCTCTTGATCGTGTTGCTGACCCAATAACGCAGCTCGGCGTTCAGGTGCTTCGCCTCCTGCCACTCGAGCGCAAGGCGGCCGATGCGCAGGACCGAGATCGGCGCGGCCACCGGCCGCTTGCGCGCCAGTTCCGCGGGCGAGAACATCCCGGTCGCGCAGGCCTGGTCGGTACGCGACAGCGATGCGCGCTGCGCGGCGTCGAGGTCGGCGGCCGACAGCCGTACCTCGTTCAGGCGCTGCGGCACGTTGCGCAGGTGATAGGCGACGCGGCGCAGCAGCAGCTTGTCGCCGACGCTCGGCGCATGCCACACGACGACCTGGCCGGTATCCATCGCGAGCTGGTCGAGGCGGGCGAATTCGCCTTCGATTTCCGCGTTCCAGTCGGGAATCTGGTCGCCGAGCACGTGCTGCCAGAAAGCGGCGCGCGTGTCGGGCGTCTCGTCGGCGCCCTTCAGTGGCCCGACGCCGAGATCGTCGAGCAAACCGACGACGCGCTCGTCGCGTCCGGCTTGCACGAGAGCCTCGCGCAGCGACGCGGCGGCGGTGCCGCCCTGAATCACATGAATGGTACTCATCGGCCTGTCGTCAACAAAAGAAAACCGCCGACGGGCGGACGTTGCGATGTCCAGCCGGCCGGCGGCCCCTAGTGTAAGCGAGATGTGTGACGGCGAGAAACCGTCGGGCGCCGCGACGCGATGCCGCTCAACGTTCGTCGAAGCTCACGACGACCTTGTCGCTGATCGGGTGGCACTGGCACGTCAGCACGAAACCATCCTCCACCTCGTGCTCCTCGAGCGTGTAGTTCTTCTCCATCCGCACTTCGCCTTCGACCACCTTCGCGCGGCACGTGCAGCACACGCCGCCCTTGCACGCATACGGCAGCGCGAGGCCCGCGCGCAGGCCCACGTCGAGCAGGCTCACGCCTTCGTACGGCAAGCGCAGCTTGCGCTTCTTGCCGTCGAGCACGATCTCGAGATCGGCGGCCGGCGTCTGGTCGGTGATCTCGACGACCGGTGCGCCGGCCTGCGGCAGCGGCGTGCCGAAGCGCTCGACGTGCACCTTCGCCTGCGGCACGCCGGCCGCCTTCAGCGCGGCTTCGGCGGCGTCCATCATCGGCGCCGGGCCGCAGATGAACGCCTCGTCGATCGCGTCGGCCGGTGTCAGCGTGGCGAGGAATTCCGCGCATTTCGCCTGGTCGAGCACGCCGTTGAACAGCTCGACGTCCTGCAGATCGTCCGACAGCACGTGGTAGAGGACGAAGCGGTTCATGTAGCGGTTCTTCAGGTCCTCGAGCTCCTCCGCGAACATGATCGCGTCGACGCTGCGGTTGCCGTAGATCAGCGTGAACGTGCTGCGCGGCTCGAGTTCGAGCGTCGTCTTCACGATCGCGAGCACCGGCGTGATCCCCGAGCCGCCTGAAAACGCGACGTACTGCTTGCCGTGGTCGGCGTTCAGGTGCGTGAAGAAGCGGCCATCCGGTGTCATCACGTCGATCATGTGGCCGGGCTTCAGCGTATCGAACGCGAAGTTCGAGAAGCGGCCGCCGCGCACGCGCTTGATGCCGATGCGCAGTTCGCCGTCACGGTCGTAGTCCGTCGTGCCGACGCAGATCGAATACGAGCGGCGCGTCTCCTCGCCGTCGATGTGGGTCTTCAGCGTGACGAACTGGCCCTGCGTGAAGCGGTACGCGTCGCGCAATTCGGGCGGCACGTCGAACGAGACGGTCACGGCGTCGGCGGTCTCGGGCCGCACGTCGCGGATACGCAGCGGGTGAAATTGCGGGGTCGCCATATTCAGTAGGGTTTGAAGTAGTCGAAGGGTTCGCGGCAGTCGACGCAGCGATACAGCGCCTTGCAGGCCGTGGACGCGAATTGCGCGAGACGTTCGGTGCGCGCGGAGCCGCAGCGCGGGCAGGTGGGCGCCGCGACCGGCCGCGGCACGAAGCGCACGACGTTCTCCCGCGGCGCGGCGCTGCCGCACTGGCCGACCGGCGGCGCGATGCCGTACGCGCGCAGCTTGTCGCGCGCTTCCTGCGTAATCCAGTCGGTCGTCCACGCGGGAGCGAGCACCGTCTCGATCCGGTGCGGCGGCAAGTCGGCGGCCTGCAGCGCGGCGGCGATGTCCTCGGCGATCTGCGACATCGCCGGGCAGCCCGAGTAGGTCGGCGTGATCACGACTTCGAGCTGGCCGTCATCCGCGCGGCGGACGTCGCGCAGGATGCCGAGCTCGCGGATCGACACGACCGGGATCTCCGGATCGGGCACGGCTTCGAGCACGTCCCACGCGCGGGCGAGCAACGGATCGTCGCGGTGCGCGGCGGGGGCAGGGGCGGCGGTCTGGGCGGACATCGTCGGGCTCCGTGGCGTGGGCCGGTTACCAGCTCGCGCCGGGATGCTGGCGCGCGAGGCTCTGCATTTCGGCGAGCAGGTAGCCCATGTGCTCCGAGTGCTCGCCCTGCTTGCCGGTCGTCACATGCTTCACCGGCGCCGGCAACGTGAGCGTGGCTTCCGCGAGCGCGTCATCCACGTCCGCGCGCCACGCGGCCTCGATCGCGGCCGGCGCCGGGCCGATGCCCGGTGCGACGATCGCGTCGTCGATCGCATCGGCGGCGAAAAATTCGCGTGTGTACGGCATCAGGTAGTCGAGCGCGGCCTGCGCACGGCGGTGCGATTCGTCGGTGCCGTCGCCGAGGCGCACGAGCCACTCGCGCGCATGCTGGACGTGATAGCGGGTTTCCTTCACCGATTTCGCGGCGATCGCCGCCAGTTGCGTGTCGGTCGACGTCTCCAGCGCGCTCCATACGTGCAGCATCAGCGCCGCGTACAGGAAGTTGCGCACGATCGTCACCGCGTAGTCCTTGTCGGCGTGCGCGGTGCCGGAGACCGGGCCGTAGTGCGGCAGTTCGGCGAGCGTGAAGTTCGCGAACTCGCGCTCGGTGCGGAAGTACGCGTAGTCGTCCTCGGTCTTCGTCGCGCCGGTGAGCTGGCGCTCGAGCTCGGCCGCGTGCGTGTACAGCATGCGCGCCTGGCCGATGAGGTCGAGGCTCATGTTGGTGAGCGCGATGTCTTCCTCGAGGATCGGGCCGTGGCCGCACCATTCGGCGTTGCGCTGACCGAGGATCAGCGCATTGTCCGCGAGGCGCAGCACGTAGGAGAGGTGTTCGGGCGTGATCGTCATGGCGCGGGCGTTACATGTGGTTGACTTCGTCGGGCAGCGTGTAGAACGTCGGATGACGGTAGATCTTGTCGCCCGCCGGTTCGAACAGTTCGGCCTTCTCGCTCGGGTCCGACGCGGTGATCGCCGACGACGGCACCACCCAGATGCTCACGCCTTCCTGGCGACGCGTGTAGACGTCGCGCGCCATGCGCAGCGCCATCGTCGCGTCGGCCGCGTGCAGGCTGCCGCAATGCTTGTGGTCGAGGCCCTGCTTGCTGCGCACGAACACTTCCCAGATCGGCCATTCCTTGTTCATCGTTTTCTCCTGATTCCTGAATTCGAGGGGGCCGCTCAGGCGGCCTGCTGTTCGGCGCGGGCGCGGCGCTTCGCTTCGTGCGCGAGCGCGGCTTCGCGCACCCAGGCGCCATCCTCGTGGGCTTTCACACGCGTCGCGAGGCGTTCCTTGTTGCACGGGCCGTCGCCGTTGACCACGCGCCAGAATTCGTCCCAGTCGATCGCGCCGTAGTCGTGGTGGCCACGCGCTTCGTTCCATTTCAGGTCGGGGTCGGGCAGCGTCACGCCGAGCACCTTCGCCTGGTCGACCGTCGCATCGACGAATTTCTGGCGCAGATCGTCGTTCGAGATCCGCTTGATGCCCCATTTGGCGGACTGACTGCTGTGGACTGAATCGGCGTCGCTCGGGCCGAACATCATCAGCACCGGCCACCACCAGCGGTTCACGGCCTGCTGGACCATCGCGCGCTGCGCGTCGCTGCCCTTCATCATCGACAGCAACGCGTCGAAACCCTGGCGCTGATGGAACGACTCTTCCTTGCACACGCGAATCATTGCGCGCGCGTACGGACCGTACGTGCAGCGGCACAGCGGGATCTGGTTCATGATCGCGGCGCCGTCGACCAGCCAGCCGATCACGCCGACGTCGGCCCAGGTCGGCGTCGGGTAGTTGAAGATGCTCGAGTATTTCGCCTTGCCGGCGTGCAGCGCGTCGATCAGCGAATCGCGCGATACGCCGAGCGTTTCGGCCGCGCTATAAAGGTAGAGGCCGTGGCCGGCTTCGTCCTGCACCTTCGCGAGCAGGATCGCCTTGCGCTTCAGGCTCGGCGCGCGCGAGATCCAGTTGCCTTCCGGCAGCATGCCGACGACTTCGGAGTGCGCGTGCTGCGAGATCTGGCGCACCAGCGTCTTGCGATACGCGTCGGGCATCCAGTCCTGCGGTTCGATCTTGCCGTCCGCGGCCATCACCGCATCGAACCGCGTCTGCTCGGGCGACTCGGTTGCGGCGTCGAGCGGCGCGACGTTGCCGGGGATGTCGAGGGATTGCGTGTACATGGCGAAGGCTCTCGTCCGGTTGAGTGTGTGCGAAGTATAAACCAACCGACCGGTCGGTTAATAAATTTGTTGTGGATTTGCGGCGGGACTCGGGTAAACGAGGGACATCGGGGCACGATCAAGCGGAGCAAGTGCGGCTCCGCACGTGGGGCCGGCATCTTCTGCGGCACAATGCCCGCTTTCCGATGAGGATTTTGCCGATGTCATTTCGAAGCAGTTTCGCCGCGGCTGTGCTGGGTGCGGCCGTTCTCGTGTCGCCGCTTGCAGCGTCGGCCGCGCCGGCCGGGTGGGTCGCTGCGTGGGCGACCGCGCTGCAGCCGATTCCCGACCTCGCCGCACCGCCGCCGCTCTACCGCGCGCCAGACGTGGCCGGGCGAACCGTGCGTCAGATCGTCTACCCGACCGTGTCGGGGCGGGCGGCGCGGATTCGCGTGAGCAACGCATACGGTCGCGCGCCGCTGGTCGTCGAGGCCGCGAGTCTCGCGCGCGCCGGCGAAGGGGCCGCGCTCGCCGGTGGTGCGGCGGTGCCGGTCCGGTTCGGCGGCAAGGCGTCGGTGACGCTCGCGCCGGGCCAGGAACTCGAAAGCGACCCGGTGGCGATCGGCGTGACGGCCGCGCAGCCGTATGCGATCAGCCTCCAGATGGGGCCGAACCAGCGGATGACGGTCTGGCATCGTGTGTCGAACCAGTTCAACTATGTGTCCGGGCCGGGTGATCACGTGAACGATCCGGGCGCCGAGACGTTTCGCACCCGCTTTACCCAATATGCGTGGGTGACCGAACTGGCCGTCGAAGCTGGTCCCGCACACGCCAGCGTCGCGGCGATCGGCGATTCGATCACCGACGGGCTGCGCTCCAGCGTGAACCGGAACCGCCGCTGGCCCGACGCGCTCGCACGCCGGCTGGCGGCAGCGGGTGCCGATTCGGTCGGCGTCGTGAATCTCGGCATCAGCGGGAACCGGCTGCTCAGCGATTCCGCGTGTTACGGCACGTCGCTTGCGTCGCGGTTCGAGCGTGACGCGCTGTCGCGCTCGGGCGTGAAGGCGGCGATCGTGCTGATCGGGATCAACGACATCAATTTCGCGGCGATGCCGCCGCGCGCGGGGCTCGATTGCGATCACCCGCATACGCCGGTGACGGCTGCATCGCTGATCGATGGCTATCGCCGGCTGATCGAGACGGCGCACCGACAGGGCGTGAAGGTCTTCGGCGCGACACTCACGCCGGCGGCGCTGCCGGCCGGGCGCGAGGCGATCCGGCTCGAGGTGAACCGGTGGATCCGCAGCGGCGGCGGGTTCGACGGCGTCGTGGACTTCGACGCGGCGCTGCGCGATCCGGCGCGCCCGAGCGTGCTGCAACGCCGATACGATAGCGGCGACGGTATCCATCCGAGCGACGCCGGCTACACGGCGATGGCCGACGCGGTGCCGATTGAGCGACTGCAGGCTGCTGCGGGCGGCAGCTGACACGCTCTCTATATATAGAAGGGAACGTTGCCGACGGCTGGTGGATCGACCGCGCTTCCCGGCCCGTCGAGCCCAAAGCCTCCGTGCGCGGTAGCGCACGGAGGCTTTTTCAAACTTTCTTCACAAAGCGCTTGCATGGATGGGGACAGGTGCTTAGAATCACGCCTCTTTCGCGCTAACGGAAACGCGGCGCGGAGGGAAGGGAAGCAGTGCCGTTGGAGTTCGGAAGGTAGCGAGCCTCGGCGGTACGGAAGTTGAGCCCCGCAGTCGCAACGAAGTCGTTCAGAAAGTTGTTGACGAACTGCGAAACACGGTTCATAATCTCGCTTCTCTGCTGCTGAAAACGCAGCGCTGCTGAGGGGTTCAAGATCCCTCGCAGACATGCTCTTTAAAAATTAACAGCCGATAAGTGTGGGCGCTTGATGACAGCGAGCTGATCCTCGGATCAGATAGCAAAAGTATCAAGAGTCTCACACTAAAGTAAGTCAGGTTTATGAAGTGATTCATATTCCTGTCAGCTTTGAGTGAGCGACCGGTTCGAAAGAACCGAAAACAGTAACAGGTTTGAACTGAAGAGTTTGATCCTGGCTCAGATTGAACGCTGGCGGCATGCCTTACACATGCAAGTCGAACGGCAGCACGGGTGCTTGCACCTGGTGGCGAGTGGCGAACGGGTGAGTAATACATCGGAACATGTCCTGTAGTGGGGG
>FTHQ01000212.1_pt1 | contig 27241 bp, 24 predicted proteins | sample 1641001 | NCBI WGS metagenome assembly FTHQ01 (sample SAMEA3914872, study PRJEB12502) | metagenome | biome: forest; material: soil | place: Canada | collected 2011-07-03 | depth 0.3 m | reverse complement strand
GTTCAACGCGGCCTGCATCAGCGCGTGCGACAGCTGCGCCGGTGCGGGGTGGAACAGCGCCTGATCCAGTACGTGGATCGCGCACGCGCGCAGCGCTTCGTGCTCGCGCGCGGCGTCGGGCGTCGCATCGGCGAGTGCGCGGGCCAGCGCGAGCGGCGCGGTCACGTTGCGCGCGAGCGCGGCGGCGAGCGCACGGCCGATCGACGCGGCGTCGGCCGCGCTGCTCAGGGCGCCCGTGACGAGCACCACGCGTGGGGTCGACGTATCGGCTGAAACGGTCATTTACAATGCCGGGATGAACCCGAAAGCTCACGAACCCGCTAGTTTACCTGCTCCCGGCCCTGACGCGCTCGCGCAGTCCGAAACCCTTGCCGCGCAACTGCGCGACGAGATCGCGGCGGCCGGCGGCTGGCTGCCGTTCGACCGTTTCATGGAGCGCGCGCTGTATGCGCCGGGCCTCGGTTACTACAGCGGCGGCGCGCGCAAGTTCGGGCGCCGCGCCGACGACGGCAGCGACTTCGTCACCGCACCGGAACTGTCGCCGCTGTTCGCGCAGACGCTCGCGCAACCGGTGGCCGAGGCGCTCGCGGCGAGCGGCACGCGCCGCGTGATGGAATTCGGCGCCGGCACGGGCAAGCTCGCGGCCGGGCTGCTCGCGGCGCTCGACGCGCCGGGCGTCGAGCTCGACGAATACCTGATCGTCGACCTGTCCGGCGAGCTGCGCGAACGGCAGCGCGACACGATCGAAGCCGCGGTGCCGGCGCTGGCCGCCAAGGTGCGCTGGCTCGACGCGCTGCCCGAGCGGTTCGACGGCGTCGTGGTCGGCAACGAGGTGCTCGATGCGATGCCGGTGCGGCTGTTCGCGAAGGCGGATGGCGCATGGCGCGAGCGCGGCGTCGCGCTCGACGCGCGGCACGCGTTCGTGTTCGACGACCGGCCGGTCGGCGCGGCCGGCCTGCCGGCGGTGCTCGCGGCGCTCGACGTCGGCGACGGCTACGTGACCGAAACGCACGAGGCGGCGCTCGCGTTCACGCGCACCGTCTGCACGATGCTCGGCCGCGGCGCGGTGCTGCTGGTCGACTACGGTTTCCCCGCGCACGAGTACTACCACCCGCAGCGCGACCGCGGCACGCTGATGTGCCACTACCGCCATCACGCGCACGACGACCCGTTCGCGTACCCGGGCCTGCAGGACATCACCGCGCACGTCGAATTCACCGGCATCTACGAGGCCGCGATCGCCACCGGCGCCGAGCTGCTCGGCTATACGTCGCAGGCGCGCTTCCTGTTGAACGCGGGCATCACCGACGCGCTGGCCGCGATCGATCCGTCCGACATCCACGCCTTCCTGCCGGCCGCGAACGCGGTGCAGAAACTGATCTCGGAAGCCGAGATGGGCGAGTTGTTCAAGGTGATCGCGTTTTCGCGCGGGATCGACGGCACGCTCGACGCGTTCGCGCGCGGCGACCGCTCGCACGCGCTCTGACGAGGCATCCCTCATGTTGCGCTGGCTGATGGCGTCGTTTGTCGCGGTGATGATCCTGACGCGCTGCTGGCCGTGGCTCGGCAAGCTCGGCATCGGCCGGATGCCGGGCGACGTCACGCTGACGCTCGGCGGGCGGCGCTACCCGTTCCCGTTCATGTCGACGCTGGTGCTGACGATGCTGGTATCGATGGTGGCGCGGCTGCTCTGAGCTGCAGGCGGCGCGTCGCGGCCGGGCCGCGGCGCGCGCATGACGGCTCGCGCCTTACAGTTCGATTTCGCCGAGAATCCGGTGCGCGAGCGCCTTCGCTTCCTCGAACGCTTCTTCCTCGCTCGAACTCGTCGTGTGAACGTCGTAGCGCATGTTCTCCGTCTCGTCGCCGTCGTCCCGCGCGAGGATCACGTAGCCCTGAAACTCGCCGTTGTCCGCGCGGTGCGTATGCGCCTTGGCCGTATAGATGCCTTTGGTGAACGTGTTCGTGTCCATCGTGCCTCTCCCGCAATAGGACGCTTCATCGTAGCACTGCGGCGCAGCATGGTGAGTGCGGTTTATCGGTGACCGATCAGCGACCGGTCACCGTTCCTTCAACGTCCCTTCAACCTTCGAGCAGCGCGACGACCTCGTCGAGCGTCGGCGCGTGCGCGCCCGTGTGCCGGCACGCGGCGGCGCCGGCCGCCAGCGCGAACGCCAGATGCTCGCGCCAGCCGCGCTGCGGCGCGGCCATCAGGCTGAACAGCAGCCCGCCGATCGACGCGTCGCCCGCGCCGACCGTGTCGGCCACCTCGACGCGCGGCGGGCTGGCTTCGTGCACGTCGCCGTCCGCGTAGAGCGTCGCCGCCTGCGCGCCGCGCGTGACGAGCACGGCCGCCCGCGGATTCAGCGCGCGCACCGCCGCGATCGCGTCGGGGCCGTCGCCGCCGAACAGGTGCCGCAGGTCCTCGTCGGACACCTTGATCAGGTCGGCGAGGGCGGCCATCTTCTCGAGCGTCGGCCGGTACGCGGCCGTCATCAGGTTCCGGCAGTTCGGATCGAAGCTGATCTTCACGCCGCGCGCGTGCAGGTCGGCCGCGAGCGCGGCCAGCGTGCCCGCGAGCGGTTCGCGCACGAGGCTGATGCAGCCGAAATGCGCCCACTTCACGTGCTCGGTCCAGCCGGCCGGCAGCCGGGCGGGATCGAATGCGAGGTCGGCGCTCGCTTCGCCGATGAAGAAGTACGCGGGCGGGCGCGTCTCGTGGACGATCGCGAGCAGCGGCGGCCGCGCGACGCGCTGCAGGAAGCGCAGGTCGAGCCCGGCCGCTTCGCTCGTGTGCCACAGCACGTCGGAGAAGCAGTCTTCGCCGATCGCGCCGGCGAGCGCGCTCGGCACGCCGAGCCGCGCGACCGCGCGCGCGACGTTCCAGCCGGCGCCGCCCGGCACCGACGTCCACTGCGCATCGCCCGCGCGCACCATGTCGGTCAGGATGTCGCCCGCCGACACGAAAGCCGGAAACGTGCCGCCGCTCATTGCGTCGGCTCGCTGCGTTGCGCGCGCGAGGGTCGCGAGCACGTCGTAGCAGGCGCCCATCGTGTGATAGTCGGTCTTGCCGGCCGGGCTTTTCTCGTCGCTGTACTTGCGGTTGTCGCAGGTGAGGATCCGGTACCACGCGCCGTAGCGGTGATCGACGAAATGCGCCCAGCTGTAGCGCCAGATCTCGTCGTACCAGTCCCAGAAGCGCTCGCTGCCGGTGCGCGCGCCGAGCATCGCGGCCGCCGCGAAGGTTTCCGCCTGCACCCAGAAATACTTGTTGTGGTCGCAGATCGTGAAGTCGGGGCCGAAGCCGTAGTACAGGCCGCCGTGATCGGCGTCCCACGCGTGCGTGAGCGCCGCGTCGAACAGCTCGGCCGCGCGCGGCGCGAGCCAGTCGAGCGGGCGGTGCCGCTCGAGGATCAGCAGCAGCTTCGCCCATTCGGTCTGGTGTCCGGGCTGGAAGCCCCACGGACGGAAGATGTTCGAGCTGTCTTCCTTGTTGTAGTCCCAGTCGATCGACCAGTCCGCATGGTAGTGCTCCCACACGAGGCCGCCCGACAGCGCGGCCTGGCGCTGCGTGATGTGGGTGGCGAGCTTTTCCGCGCGATCGAGGTACGTGAGGTGGCCGGTCGCCTCGTACGCGGCGAGCAGCGCTTCCGTCATGTGCATGTTCGCGTTCTGGCCGCGATACGACGGCACGTTCCAGTTCGCCGTCGCGTCGTCCGCATACAGGCCCGCGGCCGCATCCCAGAAGCGGTGCTCGGCGAGTTCGTAGGTGGCGGCGATCAGCGGGCGCGCTTCGTCGATGCCGGCCATCGTCGCGTGCGCGGCCGCGAGCAGCACGAACGCGAGCCCGTAGCAGTGGCGCGTGCCGTCGAGCGTCGCGCGCTTCGCGCCGTCGCGCCAGTCGAGTTCCCAGTCGTAGCCCTGCAGCGTGTCGTCCCAGTGCGCGTCGCGCAGGAAGTGCAGCCCGTGGCGCGCGTAGTCGAGGTGACGCGGATCGCCGAAATGGCGGTACGCCATCGCGTAGTTGAAGACGAACCGGCAACTGCTGACGAGGTGGCGCGACGTGCGGTTGTAGATGCTGCCGTCATCGCGGAAGTAATGGTAGAAGCCGCCCGTCGGGTCGAAGGCGTGGGTCGCGTAGAAGCGCAGCGTGTCTTCGATGTGCGACAGCAGGAACGACGGATCGCGAAAGCTCGCGACGAACGGTGCGGCTTGCGTGTGGGCGGCCGGCGCGGCCGTGCAGGGTTGGACCGGAGGCATGTTCATGATTCGGTGGCCGTTACGGTATCGAGTGCCGGGGAGCCGGCGGGCTGGCTGCTGGCCCGCACGATCAGCTCGACGGGCAGGGAAATCTCGGTGCGCTCGGGCGCTTCGGCGAGCAGCAGCTCGACGCCGCGGCGGCCGAGCGCTTCCTTGTCGACCGCGAGCGTCGTGAGCGGCGGGCTCGCGTGCGCGGCGGCCGGGATGTTGTCGAAGCCGACGATCGCGATGTCGTCCGGAATCCGCAGGCCGCGCGCGGTGCACACGCGCTGCGCGGCCAGCGCGGCCGCGTCGTTGTATGCGAACACGGCTTCGGGGCGCGGGCCCGGCGCGTCGAGCAGTTGCTCCATCGCGCGCGCGGCGCCCGTGTCCGGGTCGAGCCCCGCGTCGATCGTCACTTCGTAGGCGGGATCGAACAGCCGCCCGGCTTCGAAGAACGCGCGCCGGTAGCCGATCGCGCGCTGCGCGATGCTGTAGTGCGCGGGCGAGCCGCCGATGAAGGCGATCCGCGAGCGGCCGGTGGCGAGCAGGTGGCGCATCGCGAGCGCCGCGCCCGTCGCGTTGTCGATGTTGACCGAGCGCAACCCGGGCGCCCACAGGTCGATCAGCACGAGCGGCCGGCCGGTGGCGGCGAGCGCCTCGATCGTCTCGGGCTCGATGAAGCCGGCCACCGCGATCGCGTCGGGCGCGTGCGGACGCATCTGGCGCAGCACGTCGTCGTTCGGGCCGACCGTGAGCAGCGTCGGCACGATGCCGCGCTCGCGGCAGGCGTCCTCGACGCCGTGCAGCACGTGCGAGAAGAACGGGCTGGCCGGAAAGCGGTTGTGCTGGCGGTGCAGCAGGAAGGTGAGCCGGCGGATGCGCGGCCGCAACTGCGCGGGATCGTAGCCGAGCTGCTGCGCGATCTCGACGATGCGCGCACGCGTCGCTTCGGACAGGCCCGGCTGGTTTTTCAGCGCGCGGGAGACGGTGCCGATCGAGACCTCTGCCGCCCGCGCCACATCGCGAATGGTCGTACCCATCGTTCGGGGTCCGGTTTGTTTAGGGTGAAAGCGATTGTATAGTAAAACGCATCGCCGAATTCGGGCCGGATAACCGGGGAATACCCGAAAATAACGGGTTTTTAAGCGCTAATCTGCGAAAACGCCGTTACTAAAAATACTAAACAAAACGCGAAAAAGGCAAGGTGCGTGTGCGGGTATCGGGCGGCATCGACGGTGCCGCGGGAAACAGCGGAAGGAGCGCGGGCCGGCGGCGCGCATGAAGGCGTGCTGCCCCGTGGACTTCGCGCGCGACGATGAGGGCCGGCGGCGCAACCGCCGAACCTTGCGTCGCACCGGCATCGGTTTCCTCGCACGGTGCGCAGGCGTCTAGCTGTTCCGTGCGTCCGCGGCAGCGCGCGGTTCAGCCTGCCGCCACCGCCACGGCCGGCGGTTCGCCGCGATGGCGCAGCGCGGCGCGGCCGGCATCGAGATCGACGACCGCGAGCCCGTCCGGCTGCTGCTTCGCCCGCCGCTTCGCGAGCGCCGCGACCGACGCGATCTCGTCGCTGCCGTAGCGTTTGGCGCCGTGCGCGCCGGCCGGCACGCCGACCGCGCCGATCGCCATCGTCACGAAGCCGAAGAACGCCGGGTTGCCGTGGCGATCCTCGCCGCGCAACCCGCCCGCCTGCCGGTCGGCCTGCGTGTAGAAGAGCTGCGCGCCGTCGTTGAAGCGCGCGATCGCGTCGGCGGCGCGCTCGCGCCAGTCGTCGCGCTGGAACAGCACGAGGAAATCGTCGCCGCCGACGTGGCCGAGAAAGTCGCGCTGCGGGTCGCACACGCCGGCCAGCACCGTCGCGGCGAATTTCAACACTTCGTCGCCCTGCCAGTAGCCGTACTGGTCGTTGAACGGCTTGAACTGGTTCAGGTCGACGTAGCACGCATGAAAGCCGGCGTCGCGCTGGAGCAGGCGGTCGATGTGCGCGCTGATCGGGATGTTGCCGGGCAGGAACGTCAGCGGATTCGCGTAGCGCGCGGCCTCGATGCGCATCTCGGTCACCGCGCGCACGAGGCTCTCGCCGGTGCCGAGCCCGACATAGCGGCCGTGGTCGGTGATCACGAAGCCGTCCGCGAGATAGCGCTGGTCGTGGCTCGCGAGCAGCAGCGCGAGCTGCTCGAAGGTCGTCGCGACGTCGATCATCAGCGGCGCATCGTTCGCGAACTGCAGGCACGGTTTCTTGCCGAACACCTCGCGGTGATACGGCAGCGCGAAACGGTCGATGAAGCCGCGGCGATTCACGAGCGCGACGGGCCGCCCGCGCTCGACGAGCGCGACCGCGTGCAGGTCGGGCATCCGGTTGAACAGCTCGAGCACGTCGTTGCTGGTCGCGTCGCGCGGCAGCGCCGGGGCGGGTACGAGCATCTTCCCGGCGATCGTGCCGGCCGGCCGCACCGCGCGCGTCACGCCGGGAAACACCGCGATGTGCGGCGCGCGGATCGCGTCGCGCGCGGCCGGCGCGACCACCCGCGACGGCTGCGCGTTCGGCCGGCCGAGCAGGAAGCCCTGCACGCAGCAGATGCCCATGTCGCGCACGACGATCAGGTCGCATTCGTTCTCGATGCCTTCCGCGATCAGCTGCGCGCCGCTCGCCTGCGCGAAGTGCTGCATCGCCTTCACCGCTTCGAACTTGAGCGGGTCGCGCGCGATGTCGTGGATGAAGAAACGGTCGATCTTCACGACGTCCGGATGCAGGCGCAGCCACAGGTTCATGCTCGCGTTCGCGGTGCCGTAGTCGTCGAGCGCGAACTGGATGCCGGCGTCGCGCAGCGACGCGACCGCCGGCCCGATGTGCGCGACGTCGGGAATCGCGTTCTGCTCGGTGAGCTCGATCACGATGCGCTCGGCGCCGACGCGCGCACGGCCGAGAAACTGGCGGGTGCGCTCGCGTTCGCTGGCGAGCGTGAGGATCGTGCCCGCGCTGAAATTGAGGAACAGCTTGCCGTCGCAGCCGAGCGCCGCGAACGCGTCGAGGCAGGTGAGCGCGGCGGCCCGTTCGAGCGCGATGGTTTCGCCTTCGCGCGCGGCCTGCGCGAACAGCGCGGCGGGTGGTTCGAGGTCGGTGCCGCGCGGGCCGCGGATCAGCCCCTCGTAACCGACGACCGTCCCCGACCCGAGGTCGACGATCGGCTGGAACACGGCGGCGAGCGCGCGATCCGCGATCAGGCGCGTGGTGCGGGCGACAGCGGAATCGGAGGGAAGCGCGGGCATGGGCGAGGGCAGCCGAATCGACGGGACGCCCGACTTAACGGCACCGCTCGCGGAGAATTGAATGAAGATTTCGTGACGCGATGGGCGTTGTTGGTGCATCGCGCCGCGAGCGCGTTGGGGTGCGGCTGGAAGGGGCGGAAGGCAGGAGGCAGGAGGCAGGAGGCAGGAGGCCGCCAGCGGCGGCCATCCGGCCCCCCCCGGAGACACGTCAGCGCTTGCCGGTACTCAACGCGCCCGACGTGGCCGTCGCATCCCCCTCGTCCTGCTCGCCGCTCGTGTCGCGCGCGCCCCAGCGCTGCGCGAGCGCCGCGCACGCCATCAGCTGGATCTGATGGAACAGCATCAGCGGCAGCACGATCGCGCCGACCGCGTTCGCCGAGAAGATCACCTTCGCCATCGGCACGCCGGCCGCGAGGCTCTTCTTCGAGCCGCAGAAGATGATCGTGATCTGGTCGGCTCGGTTGAAGCCGAGCCGCTTGCTGACGAACGCGGTCAGCAGCAGCGCGATCGCGAGCAGCACGAGGTTGACGGCCAGCAGCCCGCCGAGCGCGCGCGGCGGAATCTGGTGCCACAGCCCCTCGTTGACGGCCTCGCTGAACGCGACGTAGACGACCAGCAGGATCGAACCCTGGTCGACGAAGCGCAGCACGCCGCGGTTGCGGTCGATCCAGCCGCCGATCACGGGCCGCAGCAACTGGCCGGCGATGAACGGCACGAGCAACTGCATCACGATGCTGCCGACGGTGCTCCACGGCGACGCGGCGGCGGCCGATTGCGACGTGATCATCAGCCCGACGAGCGCCGGCGTGACGAAGATCCCGAGCAGGCTCGACGCGGATGCCGCGCACACGGCGGCCGGCACGTTGCCCTTCGCGATCGACGTGAACGCGATCGACGACTGGACCGTCGACGGCAGCGTGCACAGGAACAGCACGCCCGCATACAGCGTCGGCGTGACGAGCGGCTGCAGCACGGGCTTCAGCGCGAGGCCGAGCAGCGGGAACAGCGCGAACGTGCTGAGCAGCACGACCGCGTGCAGCCGCCAGTGGGTCGCGCCGGCGACGACGGCTTCGCGCGACAGTTTCGCGCCGTGCAGGAAAAACAGCAGGCCGACCGCGATGTTGGTCGCCCAGTTGAACGCATGGGCGGCCGGGCCGCGGCAGGGCAGCAGGCTCGCGAGCACGACGGTGCCGACCAGCGCGAGCGTGAAGTTGTCGGGAAGAAAACGGGGACGGGCCATCGGGAACTCGATTCGGAAACAGCACGGGCGGCAAAGGCGCGCGTCGCGCGCGCGGATGGCGTCATTGTCGCGGTTGGCGATTCACTACACAAATTCATTGTGCGAATCGATTGATGAATCCGTTGCATGCAATGGCGTCCGCCACACCTGTCCGGCCCCCCGCAAAACAGCAGAAGAATGTTCTGTCGCGATCGCGCCCCGAAGTGAAAAAACCTAGCAGTAACATGGTGTTACACCGATGCCGGCGACATAACACTTTTTGGCTCGACACACTTTCCGCCCGCTCATAAATTACTGCTGAAAGCCTTGGGTCGGCCGAAAGGAGCCGACGGCGGGCGTCGATGGGCACGGAACGATGACGGAACGGGTGAAACGGAAGATCGGACGATGGGTGGCAGGCGTGCTCGGCACGCTGCTGATGCCGCTCGCGCTCGCCCAGCCGCCCCATGGCGGTCACGGGTTCGGCGGCCACGGCTTCGGTAGCGGCGACATGCGCGCGTACGGCCAGGCGGCCGCCGGCGGTCCCGTCTGGCGCCGCGCCGCGCCGCCTGCCGGCGTACGTCCCGGCGGCGTCAGCGGCTCCGGCTCCCGCTGGGGGCTGCGCCCGACGCCGTCGTACGGCCACTACGCCGCGCAAAGCCCGTATCGGCCGATCAGCGCCGAGGTCCGCCAGATGCCGCGCCCGCCGGGCGGCGGCAACGTCCCGCTGCGCGCCGGTTCGATCCGCGCCGACGTCGCCCGCTACAACGAGGAGCGCGGCGGTCGTCCGATGCCGCCGCCCCGCTCGCAGGAAGAGCCTGCGCACTCGCCGTTTTTCTCCCCGTTCTACCGAAACTAAGCGCCCCGGCGCGCGTCCCCCCGCCGGCTGATGCGAATTCGCCACAGTCGCGCGCAGATTTCCGCTGATTTTCCCGCCGCATTGCGCTATCTTTCGCGCCCGGCACGCGCATGCCACGCCGCCGCCCGCCCGTGCGACCGCGTTCGCGCCGGGCCGCCGCCGTGCATCCGGCCATGGATACGTTCCGCGAAGTTAAGGCTGGCGCTATACCAGCAATAAGTGTGCGCAATTTTGACCGGACGAATGATCCGTAAAGATGGCTGCGCCCCATACGACGCAAGCACTCGGCTCCAAAAAACAACGCTCGCGCCACTTATCGACTATTCGACAAAACCTGGAGATCCCATGAAAGCATTCGCTCGCCGTGCGTCGCGCACGTCCGTCAAGCTGATCGCCGCAGCCGCCTGCGTGGCGGCCGCCGCACCCGTCCATGCGCAGTCGAGCGTCTCGCTCTACGGTCAGGTCGACGAATGGGTCGGCGCCACCAAGTTCCCGGGCGGCAATCGTGCGTGGAACGTGTCGGGCGGCGGCATGTCGACGTCGTACTGGGGCCTGCACGGCGCGGAGGACCTCGGCGGCGGCTACAAGGCGATCTTCACGATGGAGAGCTTCTTCCGCGCGCAGAACGGCCAGTACGGCCGCTTCCAGGGCGACACGTTCTTCGCGCGCAACGCGTACGTCGGCATCAGCTCGCCGTACGGCACGGTGACGGCAGGCCGCCTGACGACGCACCTGTTCCTGTCGACGATCCTGTTCAACCCGTTCTACGACTCGTACACCTTCTCGCCGATGGTGTACCACGTGTTCCTCGGCCTCGGCACGTTCCCGACCTATCCGAGCGACCAGGGCGCGGTCGGCGATTCGGGCTGGAACAACGCGCTGTCGTACACGTCGCCTTCGTTCGGTGGCCTGAATTTCGGCGCGATGTACGCACTCGGCAACCAGGCCGGCGACAACCGTTCGAAGAAGTGGAGCGCGCAGTTCAACTATGCGAACGGCCCGTTCGCGGCGACCGCCGTCTATCAGTACGTGAACTTCAACAACGGCCCGCAGGATCTGAGCGCGCTCGTGACCGGCATGAAGAGCCAGGGCATCGCGCTGGTCGGCGCGACCTACGACCTGAAGCTCGTGAAGCTGTTCGGCCAGTACATGTACACGAAGAACGACCAGGTCGCGGGCAGCTGGCACGTGAACACCGCGCAGGGCGGCGTGTCGGTGCCGCTCGGCGTGGGCAACGCGATGGCGTCGTATGCGTACTCGCGCGACGCGGGCGGCCTCGACCAGACGCGCCAGACCTGGGCCGTCGGCTACGACTATCCGCTGTCCAAGCGCACCGACGTCTACGCGGCCTACATGAACGACCACATCAGCGGCCTGTCGACCGGCAACACGTTCGGCGCAGGCATCCGCGCGAAGTTCTGACGCGCACGCGCGATCGGCGCGCCGGCTGCGCGCGTCAATCGCGCGTTTTGGCTGCATGTTTTCCCGCCCGAAACGGCGCCGCCACCCGCGGCGCCGTTTTGCCTTTCTTGACCTTTCTGTTTCCTCGCCTTTGTTACCCTATCTCGTAATTGGTTGATTCCCCCGGGATTGCGAGCTAGTTCGATGGATACCCTCGTCAGCATGAATGTGTTTCGCTACGTCGTCGAAGTGGGCAGCTTCGTCGGCGCGGCGGAGCGCATGCAGATGTCGGCGGCGATGGCGAGCAAGCACGTGATGCACCTCGAGCAGCAGCTCGGCGCGCGGCTGCTGCATCGCACGACACGACGCGTCGCGCCCACCGAGGCCGGACGTGAATACTATGAGCGCCTCGTGCAGGCGCTGTCCGAACTCGACGAGGCCGGTCAGGCCGTCGGCGCCGCGAGCGTGGTGCCGCAGGGCCGGCTGCGCGTGACGTCGCTGTCCGCGTTCGGGCTGCGGCACGTGATGCAGGCCGTCACCGATTACGCGGGTCGGTTCCCGGACGTGACGGTCGACATGACGCTCTCCGATCGCGTGGTCGACCTGATCGAGGAAGGCTACGACGTCGCGGTGCGCGCGGCGCCGAACGGCCTGAAATCGTCGTCGCTGGTCGCGCGCCAGATCGCGACCGCGCACATCCTGCTGGTCGCGTCGCCCGAGTATCTCGAGAAGCGTGGCACGCCGCAGACGATCGCCGATCTCGCGAACCACAACTACCTGCGGCGCGATTCGAATTCGACGATGCTCGATTCGCTGGTGATCGACGCGGCCGCCGCGTCGCGCGTGAGCCTGAACGGCAACCTGATCGTGAACCATCTCGAAGGGCTGCGCGCGGCCGTGCTCGCCGGCGCGGGCATCGCGCTGCTCGGCACCGAAGTGGTCGGCGACGACATCGAGTCGGGCCGGCTCGTGCCGGTGCTGCTCGATTCGGTGCCGCCGCACGAGGCGCCGATCTACGCGGTGTACGCGAGCCGTCGTCACGTGTCCGCGAAGGTGCGCTCGTTCGTCGACTTCCTTGCCGCGCGCTTCGAAGGGCAGTCGTTGTGCCCGTCGATCGAAGCGCGTCTGCGCGTGCTGCCGATCACGCGGATGAAGCGCGCGGTCTGACCCGCATCGTCCGCCGCGGCGGGGCAATAAAAAAAGCGCGAACCGCTGCGGTTCGCGCTTTTTGCCTGGCTCGACGATTTCGCGTCGATGGCGGCCGCGATGGCCGCCGCCTCCGTCAGCGCGGGATGCCGAGCCGCGCCTTCGCGTCGTCGTATTCGCGCTTGAGCCGCTCGACGAGCGCACCCACGCTCGGCAGGTCGTCCATCAGGCCGACGCCCTGGCCCGCACCCCAGATGTCCTTCCACGCCTTCGTCTTGTCGCTGCCGAAATTCATCTTGGTCTTGTCGGATTCCGGCAGCGCGTCCGGATCGAGGCCGGCCTTCTCGATGCTCTCGCGGATGTAGTTGCCGTGCACGCCCGTGAAGAGGTTCGTGTAGATGATGTCCGACGATTTCGCGTTCAGGATCGCGTGCTTGTAGTCGTCGATCGCGTGCGCTTCCTGCGTCGCGATGAAACGCGTGCCCATGTACGCGAAGTCGGCGCCCATCGCTTGCGCGGCGAGGATCGAGCCGCCGTTCGCGATCGAGCCGGACAGCACGATCGGACCGTCGAAGATCTTGCGGACTTCGCCGACCAGCGCGAACGGCGACGTCGTGCCCGCGTGGCCGCCGGCGCCGGCCGCGACGAGGATCAGCCCGTCGACGCCCGCTTCGAGCGCCTTCTGCGCGTGGCGCAGGTTGATCACGTCGTGCAGCACGATGCCGCCGTAGCTGTGCACCGCGTCGACGATCTCGCGCGCCGGTGCGCGCAGGCTCGTGATGAAGATCGGCACCTTGTGCTCGACGCACACGCGCACGTCGTGTTCGAGCCGCGCGTTCGACTGGTGGACGATCTGGTTGACCGCGATCGGGCCGATCACCGCATCGGGATGTTTCGCCTTGTGGTCGGCGAGTTCCGACTGGATCTGCGTGAGCCACTCGTCGAGCAGTTCGGCCGGGCGCGCGTTGAGCGCGGGGAACGAGCCGACGATGCCCGCCTTGCATTGCGCGAGCACGAGTTCGGGGTAGCTGACGATGAACATCGGCGACGCGATGACGGGGAGCGTCAGGTTCTGCAGGACGGTGGGCAATGCCATGTGATGTCTCCAGTCTCCGGGGGCGTTGCGGTCGGACGGTGATTCGAGTGTAGCTGTGGAATGCGTTCGTTCATATTAATACGAACGGTCGTGCGATTCTACGCGAGCTTAACAAACTGCGCGGTGTGCCGGCAATCGAGTGAGTGTTCTCTTTCTATGGTTTCGGGTGCTTACCCCGCTGTGAAGACGCGCCGGCGCTCCTAAAATAGCCGCCATAACAAACCAACGAGAAACAAACCATGTCGTTTGAGGCGTTTGCACCGTTTCGCGTGACGGTGCAGGACACCGACATTTTCGGTGTCAAAGGAGGCACGGGGCCGCCGCTGCTGTTGCTGCACGGCCATCCGCAGACCCACATGATCTGGCATCGTGTTGCCGCGACGCTCGCGGATCACTTCACGGTGATCGCCACCGACCTGCGCGGCTACGGCGCATCGGGCCGGCCGCCGAGCGACGCGCGGCACACGCCGTATTCGAAACGCGCGATGGCGGCGGACCAGGTCGCCGTGATGCGGCATTTCGGCTTCGAGCATTTCCACGTATGCGCGCACGATCGCGGCGCGCGGGTCGCGCACCGGCTCGCGCTCGATCACGCGGATGCCGTCGAGCGGATGATGCTGCTCGACATCGCGCCGACGCTCGCGATGTACGAGAAAACCGATCGCGCGTTCGCGACCGCGTATTTCCACTGGTTCTTCCTGATCCAGCCCGAGCCGCTGCCCGAGACGCTGGTCGGCGCGCACACCGATGCGTACATCGAGCGCGTGATGGGCAACCGGTCGGCCGGGCTGGCGCCGTTCGCGCCGGAGGCGCTCGACGCGTACCGGGCGGCGCTCGCGCAGCCGGGCGCCGTGCACGCGATGTGCGAGGACTACCGCGCGTCGGCGACGATCGATCTCGAGCACGACCGTGCGGATCTCGAACGCGGCAACAAGGTCGCGTGCCCGCTGCGCGTGCTGTGGGGCGAGCACGGGATCGTCGGCCGCTGCTTCGATCCGCTCGACGAATGGCGGCGCGTCGCGCGCGACGTCAGCGGCCGTGCGCTCGAGTGCGGGCACTACATTCCGGAAGAGGCGCCCGCCGCGCTGATCGACGAACTGCTCGCGTTCTTCGACGCGCGCGACGCGGCTGCGTGACGGTGCCTGCAGGCGGCCGGCGCGGGTCGCCCGCGCCTCGGCGGGGCGTGCCGCTCGCGGCTCAGCGGTGCGCGTGCTCGTCTTCGGCGAGCGGCGGCAGGCGGCGCGGCACGGGCGTCGATTTCACGATCGCGGTGCTCGTCTCCGCGCGCTCCGTCACCTTCGACAGGATGTCGTCGAGATGCTCGATCGTGCGCAGGTAGAGCCGGCAGATGAAGCAGTCGTCGCCGGTGACCTTGTCGCATTCGACGAATTCGGGAATCCGCCGCAGCAACTCCTCGACCAGATGCAACTGGCCCGGCAGCGGCTTCACGCGGACGATCGCCTGCAGCGTGTAGCCGAGCGCGCGCGGGTCGAGCTCGACGGTGAACGCGGCGATCACGCCTTGCGCCTCGAGCCGCCGCACGCGGTCGGCTGTCGCGGGCGCCGACAACCCGATCTGCCGGGCGAGTTCGCTGGTCGCGATGCGGGCGTCGTCGGCCAGCGCGGCGACGATCGCGCGGTCGGTCGCGTCGAGCGACGCGACGGCAGGCGGGGAAAGGCGTTTCGGCATGATTGCTTTGCTTTCGAAGGTGAATCGGCTGATTCACTTCAGTTTAGCCGTGGTTGCGGCGAAAGCAAGTTTCTAGAATCGAAGTCATCCACTCTCTTCAACGGAGTTCCTGATGGCCACGAATGAAATTCGCCGCGGCGCCGCCGAGATGATCGTCGCGATGCTGATGTCCGGCACGATCGGCTGGCTCGTGATGTCGTCGCAGCAGCCGCTGACCAATGTCGTGTTCTTCCGCTGCGTATTCGGCACGGCGACGCTCGCGATCGTCTGTGCGGCGTTCGGTTTCCTGCGCCGCTCCCTGTTCTCGCCGCGGATGCTCGTGCTCACGATGTTCGGCAGCCTCGCGATCGTCGCGAACTGGCTGCTGCTCTTCGCCGCCTATTCGCGCGCGTCGATCTCGATGGCGACCGCTGTCTACAACACCCAGCCGTTCATGCTCGTCGCGCTCGGCGCCATCGTGTTCCGCGAGCGGATCACCGCGTCGACGGTCGCGTGGCTCGTGCTCGCGTTCGCGGGGCTGGTGTTCGTGGTGCGCGTGGAGCCGGCCGTGCTCGCGGTGCCCGGCGAATACCTGGAAGGGGTCGCGCTGTCGCTCGGTGCGGCGTTCCTGTATGCGATCTCGTCGATCATCACGAAGCACCTGAAGGGCACGCCGCCGCATCTGCTCGCACTGCTGCAGGTCGGCCTCGGCGTCCTGCTGCTTGCGCCGTTCGCACACTTCGACACCTTGCCGGCGACGGTCGGGCAATGGGCCGACCTGATCGTGCTGGGCATCGTCAACACCGGGCTGATGTACGTGCTGCTGTACGGCGCGGTCCAGAAGCTGCCGACCGCGATGACGGGCGCGCTGTCGTTCGTCTATCCGGTCGTCGCGATCGTCGTCGATCGCGTCGCGTTCGGGCAGACGCTCGCGTGGACGCAGGTGGTCGGCGCGCTCTTGATCCTGCTCGCGGCGGCCGGCGTGAACCTCGGCTGGCGCATCGTGCCGGCGCGTCGCACGGCGGTCGGCAACTGATACGGTCAGACGATTCGGCGCCGCGGCGGGCTCATGCAGCGGCCGTCGAAGGGGCGAGTCGGGAACGGAGATTGCGCTTGAAACGACGCCCAGCGGACGCCGCGCGCACTCGGAAAAGCGCTGTAAGAAGTTGTAGGGAAACACCCGATGCGATGCGGCCGCGTCGCTCGTATGATGCGGGCTGTGACGTTGATCACGTTCACAGGATTCCGATCTCGATGCCGTTCGCCCGTGAGGCTGAACGGCTTTTTTTTATGTCTCGCTGCCTGCGATCAGGCGCCGCCGTGCGTCGAGCCGCGCGAGCAGCGCGCGCCGCGCGTCGTCGTCCGACGTACGCCATCCCTTGATCTCGCCGCGCGTGCGCAGGCAGCCCGCGCACCAGTCGGTGCGCGGATCGATCCGGCAGACGTCGGTGCACGGCGACGCGACCGTGGCGACCGGCATCGTCACGTCGCTCATGCGGACTCCCGCAACGCGACGTCCGCGACCGGCGCGCCGGTGAGCGACACGAGTTCGTGCGGCGACAGGTTGAACACCGCGTGCGGATGGCCGGCGGCGGCCCACAGGCTGTCGAGCGCGAGCAGATCGGCGTCGATCAGCGTGACGGGTTCGACCAGATGGCCGATCGGGCAGACGCCGCCGATCGCATAGCCGGTGTTGTCGCGCACGAACTTCGCGTCCGCGCGGCCGACCGGGCCGACCTGTTCGGCGACCTTCCTTTCGTCCACGCGGTTGACGCCGCTCGCAATCACCAGCACGGGCGCGCCGTCGGCCTGCCGGCGAAACAGGATCGACTTTGCGATCTGCGCGACCGAGCAGCCGAGCCCGGCCGCGGCCTCGGCCGACGTCTTGCCGGTTTCGGCGAGCATCACGATGCCTTTCGCATGGCCGCGCTCGCGCAGCAGCAGCGCGACGCGTCGCGCGGAATCGGGGAGGGAATCGAATGAAGCGGGTGTCGTCATGTCGGGGAATCCGTGGAACGAGGTGATCAGACGCAGTTCTCGGCGTCGGCCGCGCTCTGCGCCTTGGCGAGCAGTGCACGACCGGCGCGCGACACGTTCGCGCGGCCGATCGCGTTCGAGATGAAATCGCCGGCGGCGACGACCTGTGCGAGGTCGATGCCGGTTTCGATGCCGAGGCCCTGCATCAGGTACAGCACGTCCTCGGTCGCGACGTTGCCGGTCGCGCCCTTCGCGTACGGGCAGCCGCCGAGGCCCGCGACCGATGCGTGAAAGATCTCGATCCCTTCGAACAGCGCCGCGTAGATGTTCGCGAGCGCCTGGCCGTAGGTGTCGTGGAAGTGACCCGACAGGCGTTCGCGCGGGAACACGCGCGTGACGGCCGCGAGCACTTCGCGCGTGCGCTTCGGCGTGCCGACGCCGATCGTGTCGGCGATGTCGATCTCGTCGCAGCCGAGCGCGGCGAACCGTTCGACGACGTCGACCACCGACGCGACCGGCACCTCGCCCTGGTACGGGCAGCCGAGCGTGCACGACACGCTGCCGCGCAGCCGCAGGCCCGCATCCTTCGCGGCTTTCGCGACGGGCTCGAAGCGCGCGATGCTCTCGGCGATGTTGCAGTTGATGTTCCGCTGCGAGAACGCCTCGCTCGCCGCGCCGAAGATCACGACTTCGTCGGCCCGTGCCGCGACCGCATTCTCGAAGCCCTTCAGGTTCGGCGTGAGCACCGAGTACACGGTGCCCGGGCGACGCTCGATGCCGGCCATCACGTCGGCGCCGTCGGCCATCTGCGGCACCCATTTCGGCGACACGAACGACGCGGCCTCGACGTTGCGGAAGCCGGCGCGCGACAGCCGGTCGACGAGCGCGATCTTCACGTCGGTCGGCACGAAGGTCTTCTCGTTCTGCAGCCCGTCGCGCGGGCCGACTTCGACGATCTTGACGGCGGTGGGGAACGTCATGGTTGTCTCCTGGTTTCTCTTTGTGGCGGAATTCAGTAGCCGCGCGCGTAGTCGACGATGCCGCTGACGGGCGCGCCGCGCTCGAACGCGCGGATCTTGCCGGCGATCTGCTCGACGGCTTCCGCGCGCAGCGTCTCGGCCGAGCTGTGCGGCGTGATCGTGATGCGCGGCGTACGCCAGAACGGATGGTCGTCCGGCAGCGGTTCGTGCTGGAACACGTCGAGCGTGGCCGCGGCGACCTGGCCGCTCGCGAGCGCGTCGAGCAGGTCGGCTTCGACGAGATGCGCGCCGCGCGCGACGTTGACGACGTACGCGCCGGGCGCGAGTCGCGCGAATGCGCGCGACGACAGGATGCCGTCGGTGTCGCGCGTGCTCGGCAGCAGGTTGACGAGCACCTTCGCGCCGTCGATGCACGCGTCGAACGCGCCGTCGCCGGCGAAGGTCGTGACGCCGTCGAGCTGCTTCGCGCTGCGGCTGTAGCCGCGCACCGGCACGCCGAGGGCGGCGAGCGCGCGGGCGACCTCGGCGCCGAGCACGCCGAGCCCGAGGACCGCGACGGTGAAGTTCGCGCGCGCATGCGGCTCGAGCGGCTGCCAGCGGCGCTCGCGCTGCTGCAGGTCGTATTCGTCGAAACGGCGCAGGTAGCGCAGCACCGCGTGCGTCACGTATTCGACCATCTGCTGCGCCATGCCCGAATCCTCGAGCCGCACCAGCGGCACGTGCGCGGGCAGCGTGCCCGGATGCGCGCGGTCGAGCGCGAGCAGCGCATCGACACCCGCGCCGAGGTTGAAGATCGCGCGCAGGCCGTCGCGCGGCGCGAACAACTCGCGCGGCGGGCGCCACACGAGCGCGTAGTTGGCGGCAGCCGTATCGCCCGGCTGCCACGCGCGCAGTTCGGCTTCCGGCAGCGCACGCGCGATCTCGTCGCGCCATGCGCCGGCTTCCTGATGCGGCGAGTAGAACAGGATCTTCATTGCGTGAGGGCGCGCGCGCCGGCAAGGCGCGCCGCGGGAACGGCAAGCGAAGCCGGGTGCAGCGCACCGGCGGACGTAGCGGACATCGGGCGTCTCCTGACGAGCGGTCCGGCGCGTCGGCGCGGGGACCGGTTCCGTGTGAAGCTGACGGGAAGCCCACATTCTACGGTTTCGCGGCACATCGCGCCGTCGTGCGGGACGGCGCGGCCGGTGCGGGCCGCCGTCACGCGGCCACCGGCCGCCACCGCGCCACCGGTCGTGCAAAAGCAAAGCACAAAATATTGGTTCGGTCGCCGCGTACCCGGCGCCACAATCGAACCTCGTCTTCAAGCAAGCGAGGGCAATCATGCGCGCATGCAGCAAATCGGCGTGGCCGCCGCGGCTCGTCACCGTTCCGGGCCTGCACGGCAGCGAAGGCGCCCACTGGCAGACCTGGCTCGAGCGGCAGTTCCCGCGCTCGTTGCGCGTCGAGCAGCACGACTGGGATGCGCCCGATCTCGCGGGCTGGGCGCAATCGGTGCGCGCGCTGCTCGATCGCGAGCGCGGCCCGTTCGTGCTCGCCGCGCACAGCTTCGGCTGCCTCGCGGCCGCGCATGCGCTCGCGCAGTGGCCGCACGTGGGCGATGTTGCGGGCGTGCTGTTCGTCGCGCCGGCCAGCCCGAAGAAATTCACGTTTGCCGGGCCGTTCGACGCGCGCCGGCTCGCGGTGCCGTCGATCGTGATCGGCAGCGAGACCGATCCGTGGATGCCGCTCGCCGATGCGCGCACGCTCGCGCAGCGCCTGGGCAGCGCGTTCGTGAACCTCGGCGACGCCGGGCACATCAACACCGCAGCCGGCTTCGGGCCGTGGCCGCGCGCGAAATACTTCATCGACACGCTGGTGCATTGCGCGGCGCCGCTGCGCTTTCGCGACGCGGACGACGGCTTCGAGGCCGCGCTCGTCGATCGCGCGCTCGCGCACGCGGTCTGACGGGCAGGCTGCGCGGCGGCTGCCGCGGCATGCGGCACCGTCGCGCCCATGACGCGCCGGCCTGACGCCGGCCGGCGCTGAATCGCTCGGCCGGCCGTTCTCGATGTGGCTCGCGAAGCGGCGCGCGAACGTGCCGTTTGCGCCGCCGTCCACCCAACCGTCACGTCATACCCGTCACGCCTCCGCACGAGCGCCTGCTGCTCTGCGCGAGCGGTGCCGACTCCTGTCAGGTTACGAAGGAATCAACCCGGCGACGAGGCGGCGGCGCTCGATGCGGCCGCGTTCGTGGCGGGCTTCGCATCGTCGTCGTCATCGGGCGGGTAGTGCACGACGGGCGGCGCGAGCGGCGCGGCATCGGATGCGGCGGCGTTCGCGGGCGCGTCGCTGTTGAACGCGCTGGCGGCGCCGCTCGATGCGCCGGCCTGCGGCGCGGCGTCGGTCGCGTGAGCGTCGGGCGGTGCGTCGTCGCTGCAGGCGGCGACGAATACGGCGGCACACAGAACGACGGCGACGGAAACGCGACGCATGACTTCTCTCTCCTGGCAGGCTGATCGGGAAACGTTTTCGAGTATGCCGCCGCGATGCGACGTTTCGGTGAATCGTTGGCGATCGGGGCGCGATCGCGACATGTTTTCGTCAGGCCGACCGCGCGCCTTCGCGGCGATCCGCCTGCACGCATGGCGGAATTTTCCAGCAGACGCGGATGCTGCGCGCATTTACACGGCGCGCAACTTCCCAACCCGGCCACCGCGAAGCGGCCGCCATGCGCGCCATTGGCGATGCGACCGGCAACTTGCGATCGACGGGCGGCCGGTTTCGCCCGAAAACCGGGCGTTATTGCCGCTTCGTCAGTGAATTGCCAGCCGCGCGCCAGCGTGGCGTCATGAACGCGCGATCTCGGGCGCCCCAGCCTGGCGATCGCATGTGCGCGCCGCGGCCCGGCGCCGGCACGCTGCAGAGGCGCGGCTTCCCGCGGTGTCGCGGCACCGGAATTGCTCGTTTGCCGATCCGCGTGCCGACTGCGCTGCCATCCGGGCACGAGCGGCACATCCGCGCCCCTCCACCATGGAGCGAGCACAAGCCATGTCCAGCGATCGATCCGATTCTCCGTCCGCCGAACCGGCGCGCGATGCCGCCCCGTCGCCGCTCGGGCCCGGCCATCCCGTGGCGCCGCCGTTGCCGCACGATACGCCGTCCAGCGCCGCGCGGCGCCGCTTCCTGCAATCCGCGGCGGCTGCCGCGACCGTCAGCGCCGCATCGCACGTTCATTCGCAGCCGCCGCACGCGGCAGCGCAGCCGGCCGCGCCGCGCCGCGATACGGCGCCGGCGCAGCCCGTGCGTCTCGACATCAACGGGCGCGCGTACACGCTGCAGCTCGAACCGCGCGTCACGCTGCTCGACGCGCTGCGCGAATACGCCGGCCTCACGGGCACGAAGAAGGGCTGCGATCGCGGGCAGTGCGGCGCGTGCACGGTGCTCGTCGACGGGCGGCGCATCAACGCGTGCCTGACGCTCGCGGTGATGCACGAAGGCGAGCGGATCACGACCGTCGAAGGGCTGGCGCGCGACGGCGTGCTGAGCCCGGTGCAGCGCGCGTTCGTCGAATACGATGCGTTCCAGTGCGGCTACTGCACGTCCGGCCAGCTCTGCTCCGCGACCGCGCTGCTCGACGAGTTCGCGGCCGGCGCCGGGAGCGCCGCCACCGACGACGTGCGGCGTCGCCCCGCGCGCCTGTCCGACGACGAGATCCGCGAGCGCATGAGCGGCAACCTGTGCCGGTGCGGCGCGTACCCGAACATCGTCGCCGCCGTGCGCGCCGCGCATGCGGCGCACGGCTAGCCGACGGAGGGCACCGCAATGGAAGCGATCTCCTACGAGCGCGCGACCGACGTCGCCGGCGCCGTGCACGCGGCGCAGCGGCCCGGCACGGCCTTCATCGGCGGCGGCACGAACCTGCTCGACCTGATGAAGGGCGGCGTCGCGCGGCCCGTCACGCTCATCGACATCACGCGGATCGCGGGCCTCGATACGGTCGATGCGTTGCCCGGCGGCGGTATGCGCATCGGTGCGCTCGTGCGCAACAGCGATGCGGCCGATCATCCGCGCCTGCGCGCCGGCTATCCGCTGCTGTCGCAGGCGCTGCTCGCCGGGGCGTCCGCGCAATTGCGCAACATGGCGACCGTCGGCGGCAACCTGATGCAGCGCACCCGCTGCCCGTATTTCTACGATCCCGCGTTCGCGCAGTGCAACAAGCGCGCGCCGGGCAGCGGCTGCGCGGCGATCGGCGGCCACAACCGGATGCACGCGATCCTCGGCGCCAGTCCGCACTGCGTGGCGGTGAACCCGTCGGACATGAGCGTCGCGCTCGCCGCGCTCGACGCCGTCGTGCAGGTGAGCGGCCCGCGCGGCGCACGGCAGATTCCGATCGCGTCGTTTCACCGCTTGCCGGGCGATCGTCCCGATCTCGACACGACGCTCGAACCGGGCGAGCTGATCACCGCGGTGGACTTGCCGCCGCCGCGCTTCGCCGACCATGCGCACTATCTGAAAGTGCGGGATCGCGCGAGCTACGCGTTCGCGCTGGTGTCGGTCGCGGCCGCCTTGCGGATGGACGGCCCGCACGTTGCCGACGCGCGGATCGCGCTGGGCGGCGTCGCCCACAAGCCGTTGCGGGCGCTGGAGGCGGAAGCGCATCTCGCGGGCCGCACGCCAACCGACGCGACGCTGCGCGAGGCGGCCGCGCTGGCGTTGCGCGATGCGCGGCCGCTCGACGGCAATGGATTCAAGGTCGCGCTCGCGCAGCGGGCGATCGTCCGTGCGGTCGCAACGGCAGCCGCCACGACGGGAGGTGTCGCATGAACACGTTGACGGGACAGCCGCTCGACCGTGTCGACGGCGTACTCAAGGTGACGGGCGGCGCGCACTACGCGGCCGAGTTTGCCGATGCGCGGCTCGCGCACGCGGTGCTCGTGACGAGCACGATCGCATCCGGGCGCATCGAATCGATCGATGCGGCGCGCGCCCGCGCGATGCCGGGCGTGCTGATCGTGATCACGCACGAGAACGCGATGCGGTTGCCCGACGGCGGCCGGCCGCCGCTGTCGCCGCCCGCCGGGCGCCGGCTCACGTTGTTGCAGGACGACACGGTGCGCTACAGCAACGAGCCCGTCGCGGTCGTCGTCGCCGAGACGCTCGAGCAGGCGACCGACGCCGCGAACGCCGTGCAGGTGCGCTATCGCGCGAGCGAGGCCGTGCTCGATTTCGCGCAGGCGAAGCACGGCGCGCGCGTGCCGCCGAAACAGCAGGGGCGTGCGATGGACACGCAGCGCGGCGACCTCGATGCCGGCCTGCGCGAAGGCGCGGTGCGCATCGACGCAACCTATACGACGCCGATGCAGCACCACAACCCGATCGAGCCGCACGCGACGATGGCGCGCTGGGACGGCCCGATGCTCACGCTGCACGATGCGACGCAGGGCGTGTCGGGCACGAGCGCGGCGGTGGCCGCGGTCTTCGGCATCGCACCGGAGCAGGTGCGCGTGATTTCGCCGTTCCTCGGCGGCGGCTTCGGCTGCAAGGGTTCGTCGTGGTCGCACGTGTCGTTGTGCGCGATGGCGGCGAAACAGGTCGGGCGCCCGGTTCGGCTCGCGCTGACGCGGCCGCAGATGTTCGGCCCGGTCGGCGGGCGGCCGTTCACCGAGCAGCGCATCGTGCTGGCCGCGCGCCAGGACGGGACGTTGACGGCGATGCGCCACGACACGATCGCCACCACGTCGACGTTCGAGGACTGGATGGAGACCTGCGGGATGCCGTCGCGCATCCTGTACGCGGTGCCGAACCACGCGACCACGCACCGGATCGTGTCGCTGAACGTCGGCACGCCGACGTTCATGCGCGCGCCCGGCGAGGCGTCCGGCTCGTTCGCGCTGGAATCGGCGATGGACGAGCTTGCGTGGCGGCTCGGCATGGATCCGGTCGCGCTGCGGCTCGCGAATTACGCGGAAGTCGATCCGCAGGACGGCAAGCCATGGTCGAGCAACGCGCTGCGCGAATGCTACCGCGTCGGCGCGCAGCGCTTCGGTTGGTCGCGCCGAGCCGGCGCGCCGCGCACGATGCGCGACGGCGACACGCTGATCGGCCTCGGGATGGCGGCCGCCACGTATCCGGCGAACCGCAGCGAGGCGTCGGCGCGTGCGCGGATCTTGCCGGACGGCACGGCCGAAGTCGCGTCGGGCACGCAGGACATCGGCACCGGCACTTACACCGTGATGACCCAGGTCGCGGCCGATGCGCTCGGTTTCGCGCCGCGGAACGTGCGCTTCGTGCTCGGCGATTCCAGCCTGCCGCGCGCGCCGGTATCGGGCGGCTCGCAGTCGGCGGCGAGCGTGGCGCCGGCCGTGCGCGAGGCCGCGTGGCAGGCGCGCGCGAAGCTGATCGCGCTGGCGATCGCCGATCCGGGGTCGCCGCTGCACGGCGCCGCGGCCGATGACGTGACGGTCGACAACGGCTGGATCGTGCATCGCGGCGCGCCGTCGCGGCGCGATCCGGCCGCGGCGGTGCTCGCGCGCGCGGGCGGTCGACCGATCGACGCGCAGGCGACGACGAAGCCGGGCGACGAGAAGTCGCGCTACGCGTCTCATTCGTTCGGCGCGGTGTTCGCGGAAGTGCGCGTGGACGCGGAGCTCGGCACGATCCGCGTCCCGCGCATCGTCGGCGTGTACAGCGTCGGGCGTCTGCTCAACGCGAAGACCGCGCGCAGCCAGTTGATCGGCGGAATGGTATGGGGACTGGGTACCGCGCTCGAGGAGGGTTCGCATCTCGACGTGCGCCACGGCCGCTTCACGAACGCGAATCTTGCCGAATATCACGTGCCCGTGAACGCGGACATCGGCGCGCTCGACGTGAGTTTCGTCGACGAAAGCGACACGCATTTCAATCCGCTCGGCATTCGCGGCATCGGCGAGATCGGCATCACCGGCGTGCCGGCCGCGATCGCCAATGCGGTTTATCACGCAACCGGCGTGCGGGTGCGCGACTTGCCGATCACGCTCGACAAGGTGGCGATGCCGACGCGTGCGTGAGCCGCGACGTCAGCGTCGCGGCGTCCTGCGCCGCACTTCGCTGCGCAGCCAGTCGAGCCAGGTGCGGATCGCCGCTTCGTGCGGATGGCCGGGGCGCCATACGACGTAGTGCGCATACACGTCGGCAATGCGCACCGTCGACACGCGCACGAGCGTGCCGTCCGCGAGTTCGGGCTCGATCAGCGAGCGGCGCGCGAGCGCGACGCCGCGGCCTTGCCGCGCCGCGTCGATCAGCGCGTTCGTATCGGTGAAACGGGGCGCGCGCGCGGATTCGGTGAGGTCGAGCCGCGCGGCCTGGAACCACGGTTCCCACGGTTGCGCGGGATGGCGCAGCAGCGTCGCGCGGACGAGGTCGGCCGGCGTGCGCGGGGCGATGCCGTCGCGATTGCGGTACGCGGGGCTCGCGACCGGAAAGATCGTCTCATTCATCAGCTTCTCGGCGACGACGCCGGGCCAGGTGCCGGGCCCGTAGCGCAGCGCGACGTCGATGCGGTCGCGCTTGCGCAGCGGCGCGAGCGCCACGTCCGGATGGAGCACGATCGAGATGTGCGGATGCGCGGCGGAGAAGCGCGGCAGGCGCGGCGCGAGCCAGCGCTCGGCGACGCTCGGCAGCACGCTCACGTTCAGCGTCACGTCGCAGGTGCGCGGGCGGCGGCGCACCGCCAGCGCGGGTTCGAACGCGCGTTCGAGCACGCTCAGGCCCTGGCGGACCTGCAGCGCGAGCGCGTGCGCGGCGTGCGTCGGCGTCGCACCGTTGCGCTCGCGCGTGAACAGCGGATAGCCGAGCTGCGCCTCGAGCGCGCGGATGTGCTGGCTGACCGCGCCTTGCGTGAGCGCGAGTTCGTCGGCCGCGCGCGTGAAGCTCTGCAGCCGCACGGCGGTTTCGAACGCACGCAGCGTCTGCAGCGGAGGGAGGTGGATGCGTCGCATACGGGTATTAGTAACACTAATGTCCGAGCACGACAATTCATCGTTTGCCGCGTATCGGTACGCGTTCCTACACTCGGTTCCGTCTTCCACAGCCCCATCGGGCCACACCGCCATGAACGCCTATCGTCTCTACCTTTCGCCGGGCGCCTGCTCGCTTGCCGCCCACATCGCGCTGGAGGAAACCGGCGCGCCGTTCGACGTCGAAATCGTGTCCGTGCGCGAACAGCAGAACCTCGAAGCGCGCTATCTCGCGATCAACCCGAAGGCGCGCGTGCCCGTGCTCGCGATTCCGGGCGAGCCGCGCGTGTTGACCGAAACGCCGGCGATCCTCACGTATCTCGCGCGCCGCTATCCGGACGCGCAACTGCTGCCGCTCGACGATCCGCTGCGCGAGGCGCGCTGCCACGAATGGCTCGCGTGGCTGGTCGGCTGGGTGCACGGCGTCGGCTATGGCGCGCTGTGGCGGCCGGGGCGCTTCATCGACGATCCGGCGCTGCACGGCGCGATCAGCGCGCATGGGCGCGGCACGATCGAGGCCGCGAACGCGTCGATCGAAGCCCTGCTGGCCGACGGGCGCACGTGGGCCGAGCCGGGCGCGCATTCGATCGTCGATCCGTTCCTGCTCGTGCTGTATCGCTGGGGCGTCGCGATCGGGCTCGACATGACGCGGCATCCAGCATGGACCGCTCATGCGCAGCGCGAGGCCGAACGGCCGGCCGCGCGGCGCGCGCTGGCGCGCGAGGCGGCCTGACGGGGGAGCGGGCGTCGCGGGTCCTTGCCGCGACGTCCGAGTGAAACGGGCGGCGGTTATTTCGCCGCGAACAGCGGATAGGTCGCGCCCGCGACCAGCGCGGCCGCGAGCCACACCACGCTCCACGAACTCGCGGCGAGCAGCGGCGGAATCGCGAGCGGCGTCGCGAACAGTCCGAGGTAGACGATCGTGTTCGCCATCCCGAGCGCGGTGCCCGCGTGGTTCGCGCCCGCGAGCGTCGCGAGCTCCGTGTACGCGACGCCATGCCACGCCGACACGCAGATGCCGGCGAACACCAGAATCGCGACGATCGCGGCGAGCGGCACATGCGGGCTGCCGGCCGTCGCCGCCGCGAGCAGCGTGAACGACCCGGCCGCGACGAACACGGAGCCGCGCAGGTACGCGCGTCGATTGCCGTGCCGGTCGGTATGGCGGCCGCTCCACACCCGCATCACCATCGCGCCGAGCTGCAGCGCGACCATCGCCGCGCTGATGCCGGACAGGCCGAGCCGGCCGAAGTCGTGCAGGAACACTGTCGCGAACGTGAGCACCGCGAATTGCGGCGCGCACAGCAGGCCGATGCCGAGCACGATGCGCCACACGGGGCCGCTCGCGAGCGGGTTGCGCGCGTGGCCGGCGGTCGGTGGCCGTTGGGCGATGCGGCGCGTCGCGACGGGCGCCGC
>FTHQ01000389.1_pt1 | contig 27511 bp, 26 predicted proteins | sample 1641001 | NCBI WGS metagenome assembly FTHQ01 (sample SAMEA3914872, study PRJEB12502) | metagenome | biome: forest; material: soil | place: Canada | collected 2011-07-03 | depth 0.3 m | reverse complement strand
CGATGCCGAGCGCGATCAGGTTCGTGTCGCTGCCCGCGCGAAAGAACCCGTAGCTGCTCGTCGCGCTGCCGAGCAGCCCCGACAGCGTAAAGCGCGGGAACAGGTCGGCGTCGCGACCGCCGACCTGTTCCCGCGCTTTACGCTGTCGGGGCTGCTCGGCAGCGCGACGAGCAGCTACGGGTTCTTTCGCGCGGGCAGCGACACGAACCTGATCGCGCTCGGCATCGACTGGTCGTTCCTCGACGTCGGCCGCGTGCGCGCACGGATCGCCGCGAGCGACGCGGAAGCGGCCGGCCAGCTTGCGCAGTACCGGCAGACCGTGCTCGGCGCGCTGGAGGAAACCGAGAACGCGCTGCTGCGTGTCGCCCGCACGCGCGACGAGACCGCGCACCTCGTGCGCGCGGCCGACGACAGCGCGCGCGCCGCGCAGCTCGCGCAGGCCCGGTTCTCGGCCGGCGCGATCGACTACTACGAAGTGCTCGACGCGCAGCGGACGCTGCTGCAGGCGCAGGACGCGGCGGCCGACGGGCGGATGCGCAGCGCGGCATCGACGGTCGCGCTGTACAAGGCGCTCGCGGGCGGCTGGCCGTCGGGCACGGGGCAGGGCGCGCCCGGTCCGCTCGCGCGGTCGGGGCAGTAGCGCCGGCGGCGCGGCAGGCCGATGCGATGCAGCCTGCCGCGCGCCGCATGACTACACGGTGGCCGGATCGACCTTGTCGATATCGATGCCGTAACGCCGGATCGCTTCGCCGACGCGAACCCGTTCGATCACGCCGTCGTCGGCGAGCGCCTTCAGCGCGGCGATCACGATGAAGTGCCGGTCGACCTCGAAGAACGTGCGCAGCGCCTCGCGCGTATCCGAGCGGCCGAAGCCGTCGGTGCCGAGCGACACGAAGCGGCGACCGTCGACGAACGCCCGGATCTGGTCGCCGACGATCTTCATGTAGTCGGTCGCGACGACCACCGGCCCCGCGCGGCCGTCGAGGCATTGCTGCACGTACGGCACGCGCGGCGCCGCGTCCGGATGCAGCAGGTTCCAGCGTTCCGCGGCGAGCCCGTCGCGGCGCAGCTCGGTCAGGCTCGTCGCGCTCCAGACGTCGCTCGACACGCCGAAGTCCTGCGCGAGCAGGTCGCTCGCGGCAAGCGTTTCGCGCAGGATCGCGCCGCTGCCCATCAACTGCACGCGCGGCGCGTCGGCCGCGTGCGGCGGGCCGTCGCGCAGCAGGTAGAGCCCCTTCAGGATGCCGGTTTCCGCACCGTCGGGCAGCGCCGGATGCGGATAGTTCTCGTTGAGCAGCGTGATGTAGTAGTAGACGTCCTCCTGCTCCGCGAACATCCGCCGCAACCCGTCGCGCACGATCACCGCGAGTTCGTACGCATAGGTCGGGTCGTACGACACGCAGTTCGGAATCACCGACGACAGCACGTGGCTGTGCCCGTCGTTGTGCTGCAGCCCTTCGCCCATCAGCGTCGTGCGGCCCGACGTCGCGCCGAGCAGGAAGCCGCGCGTGCGCGCGTCGCCGGCGGCCCACGCGAGATCGCCGACCCGCTGCAGCCCGAACATCGAATAGAAGATGTAGAACGGGATCGCCGGCAACCCGTGGTTGCTGTACGCGGTGCCGGCCGCGATCCACGACGCGATCGCGCCCGATTCGTTGATCCCTTCCTGCAGGATCTGCCCGTCCTTCGCTTCCTTGTAGTAGCTGAGCTGGCCCGCGTCCTGCGGCGTATAGAGCTGGCCGAGATGCGAATGGATGCCGATCTGGCGGAACAGGCCCTCCATCCCGAACGTGCGCGACTCGTCCGGCACGATCGGCACGACCAGCTTGCCGAGCTGCGGGTCCTTCAGCAGCGTGCCGAGGATGCGCACGAACGCCATCGTCGTCGACAAGCCGCGCTCGCCGGTGTCCTTCAGTTGCGCGTCGAATGCGGCGAGCGGCGGCGTCGGCAGCGGCGCGACCGCGTGGAAGCGGGCCGGCACGTGGCCGCCGAGCGCGGCGCGGCGTTCCGCGAAATAGCGTGCCTCGGCACTGCCCGGTTCCGGCTTCAGGTAAGGCAGCGCGTCGAGCTGCGCGTCGCTGACCGGCAGCGCGAAGCGGTCGCGGAATGCACGTACCGCATCCGCGCTCATCTTCTTCAACTGATGGTTCACGTTCTGGCCTTCGCCGGCTTCGCCCATCCCGAAGCCCTTGACCGTCTTCGCGAGCACGACGGTCGGCCGGCCGTCGGCGCGCATCGCCTGCGCATAGGCCGCATGCACCTTCTCCGGATCGTGGCCGCCGCGCGCCAGTTTCCAGATGTCGTCGTCGGACAGGTCGGCGACCAGATCGAGCAGTTCGGGGTACTTACCGAAGAAATGCTCGCGCACGTAGGCGCCGCTTTGCGACTTGAAGGTCTGGTAGTCGCCATCCACGCATTCCATCATGCGCTGGCGCAGCAGGCCCGTCGTGTCGCGTTCGAGCAGGCGATCCCAGCCGCCGCCCCAGATCACCTTGACGACGTTCCAGCCGGCCGCGCGGAACGTGCCCTCGAGTTCCTGGATGACCTTGCCGTTGCCGCGCACGGGGCCGTCGAGGCGCTGCAGGTTGCAGTTGACGACGAAGATCAGGTTGTCGAGCCGCTCGCGCCCGGCCAGCGAGATCGCCGCGAGCGATTCTGGCTGGTCCATTTCGCCGTCGCCGAGAAACGCCCACACCTTGCGGCCCTGATGCGCCTTCAGCCCGCGATATTCGAGGTAGCGCATGAAACGCGCCTGATACGCGGCCGTGAGCGGCCCGAGCCCCATCGACACGGTCGGGAACTGCCAGAAATCGGGCATCAGGCGCGGATGCGGATACGACGACAGTCCGTCGCGGCCGGCTTCGCGGCCGGTCTCGCGGCGGAAATGGTCGAGCTGCGCGTCGGTGATGCGGCCTTCCAGGTACGCGCGGCCATAGATGCCGGGCGCCGAGTGGCCCTGGATGTAGACCATGTCGCCGTCGAACGTATCGGTGCGGCCGCGGAAGAAGTGGTCGAAGCCGACGTCGTACAGCACGGCCGCCGACTGGTAGGTCGCGATGTGGCCGCCGACGTTCGAATGCCGGCCGGCGCGCAGCACCATCACCATCGCGTTCCAGCGAATCATCGCGTTCAGCCGCCGCTCGAGCGCGAGATCGCCCGGGTAGGCCGGCTGCCGCTCGCGCGGCACCGTGTTCACGTACGCGGTCGTCACGCGGCCGTGCAGGTCGCCATGCCGGGCCGCGTCGAGATCGGCGAGCTGGTCGAGCAGATAGTGCGCGCGCGGACGGCCTTCGAGCGCGATCACGGATTCGAGCGCATCGAGCCATTCGCGGGTTTCCTGCGGATCGATGTCGGGTAACGCGAGAGGTGCGGTCATGCAATGTCTCCAGAAGCATCAGGCAGCGCGCAGCGACGGTCGTGGCGCCGCGTCGCGCGACGAAACGCCCGCCGGTTGGCGGGCAAGTAGTTGCAATTGCAATCGTATGACGGGCATTGTTATCGAGGTAAAATTTAATTGCAACTGCAATTCAACGAAAGGAACGACCTGACATGAGCGCACCCGAACCCGATCTGTGGTTCTCGTTCGTCCGCGCGCACCGGACGATGATTCGCGAGATCGAGCGCCGCCTTGCGGCGGCCGGCCTGCCCGCGTACGCGTGGTACGACGCGCTGTGGGGGCTCGAAAGCGGGCCCGACGGCACGCGCCGCATGCACGAACTCGCCGACGTGCTCGCGATCGAGCGCTACAACCTCACGCGGCTCGTCGATCGGCTCGAACAGGATGGGCTCGTCACGCGCGCGCGGTCGGCCGACGATGGCCGCGCGGCGTTTGCGAGCATCACCGACAAGGGGCGGACGCTGCGCAAGAAGATGTGGAAGGTGTACCAGTCGACGGTCGCGGAGCTGTTTCTCGACCAGTTCACCGGCAAGGAGCAGGCGACGATGGCCGCCGCGCTCGATCGCGCGACCGCCGCCGCGCGCGACGCGGCGGCCGACGCGAAGTAACGGCGTCCGGCGCGCATCAGCTGCGCGCATGGCCGCGCATCGCCTGCGCGGCCCAGTCGGCCGGCACGCGGCCATCGTCGGCCAGCAGGCGCAGCGCGACCGCGACGATCCAGCGCGCTGTCGGCGCGCGTGCGCCGGGCCCGGCCGAATCCGCGCCGAGCGCCGTGAAGCGGGCCGGCACGAACGCACCGATCTGCGCGGCAATGTGCCGTGCATAGCCGGTCACCGCGAGCACCGGCGTGCCGCCTTCGCCGAGGCAGGCCCGCACGTGCGGAACGCGCGGGGCGTCATGCGGATGCAGCAGGCTCCAGCGTTCGGCCGCGCGACCGTCGCGCGCGAGCTGCGTATAGCTCGGGCAGCTCCAGATCGTCGAGTCGATTCGCCATTCGTCGTGCAGCAGGTCGGCCGCTTCCCTGACCTGCGCGAGCGTGCTGCCCGCGCCGCACAGCCGGATATGCGCTGCCGCGCCGGCGGCGGCACGCCGGCCGGCCCGCACCATGCCGTTGAACGCGTCGCGGGCGGCCGACGCCGACAGCGGCTTCGCATCGGGCTCGCAGTCGTCATGGCTCGCGAGATAGACGAAGCCAGGCTGGCCGGCGACGTACAGCGTGCGCAGCGCGTGGCGCAGGATCGCGATCGCTTCGTGTCCCGACGCCGGATCGTACGGCGTGCACGCGGCGTTCGCGGCGAGCCAGTGCGGGACGTCGGGCGTCACGCCCTTCGGCCATGACGATGCGGCCGTTTCCGCGTCGTTCACGAAGATCCCGCGATCAACGGTTTCGATCGACGCGAGCCGCAACCGGTCGATCGCGCGCGCATGCAGCAGGTACAACAGCGGCCGCTCGAAGCGCTTGCCCGGATCGAGAAACCGCAGCGGCCACGCACTGATGTGGCGATGCGCGTGCGTGCCGGAAACCGGCTCGCGCGCATCGGCGCGGACGATCCACACGCGCTTCGACGTCGCCGCATCGCGTTCGAGACACTCGGCGGCTGCCCGCATCGCGCCGAGCGGTGAGACCGCCGCGCCCGGCGGCACGAGCCGCCGCGTGGTCAGCCGTTCGAGGCAGGCCGCCGCGGCGCGGCGGGTATCGGGCGTCCGCACGGGCGGACCGGATCGCGCAGTCTGCATGTCCCTCCTTCGAGTACTGGCATGGCGCCGGCGTCATCGATTCCGGCATAGGATTGCAATTGCAACGATTGTAGTTGCAACGATAACCCGATGACAAGGACCGACATGACCTCGACGCACTCCCTCACGTTCTATACGGCCGACACGCCGAACGGGCACAAGATCGCGATCTACCTGGAAGAGGCCGGGCTCGCGCACGATCGCGTGCTGGTGGACCTGTCCGCCGGCGAGCAGCGCAGCCCGGCGTATCTCGCGATCAATCCGAACGGCAAGATCCCGGCCATCGTCGACCACGACACGGGGCTCGCCGTATTCGAATCCGGCGCGATCCTCGGCTATCTCTCCGCCAAGACCGGCTGCCTGCAGCCTGACACGCTGGCCGAGCGCACGGCGGTCCAGCAATGGCTGCATTTCCAGATCGGCGGGATCGGGCCGATGCTCGGCCAGCTGTGGTGGTTCCTGCATGCATCGAAGACGGTCAATGCGGAAGCGATCGACCGCTACCGGAAGGAGGCGCTGCGGCTCTACGGGGTCGTGAACGGCCGCCTGTCGGAATCGGCGTATCTCGCGTCGTCGCGGTATTCGATCGCCGATATCGCCGCGTTCCCGTGGCTGCGCACGGCGGCCGAGCTCGATCTCGACGTGACCGGCTTCCCGCACGTCGAGCGCTGGCTCGCCGAGATCGCCGCGCGGCCGGCCGTGCAACGGGGCCTGATCGCATGCCGCGCGCCGGCCGCCGAGGCGGCGCACTGACGTCGCATCGCCCGCGCCGGATGGACGGCGCGGGCGCCGGCCGCTTGGCCGCCGGGAAAACATTGTTCTCCTTCGTCGTAAACGTCTCGAATGCGTGATATTTGCGCGGCCCGATCCGGTTTAGAGTGGCCGCGAATCGATGACGATGTGTCGTATGGCCGCAGCCCCGGGCCGTACCGACGCACGAGGAGCTGGAGACAAAATGAGTGAAGGCAGGATTACGCAGGTCGAGTCGTTCGGTTTCGAGCGCATTCCCGATGCATCGCGCTATGCGCGGCCGATCGATCTGTTCCGGTTGCTGTTCGGCGGTTGCAATACGTTTTCCACATCGGTGCTCGGCAGCTTTCCCGTGCTGGTCGGCCTGTCGTTCAAGGCGGGCGTCTGCGCGATCGTGCTCGGCGTGCTCGCCGGCACCTGCATCCTCGCGCCGATGAGCCTGTTTGGCCCGCGCAACGGCACCAGCGACCCGGTGTCGTCCGGCGCGCATTTCGGCATCCACGGCCGGATCGTCGGCTCGTTCCTCGCGCTGCTCACGTCGATCGCGTTCTTCTCGCTCGCGGTGTGGAGCTCGGGCGACGCGCTCGTCGGCGGTGCGCACAACCTGGCCGGCGTGCCGGTCAACGGCTTCACGCTCGGCGCCGCGTACCTGGTGTTCGCGGTGCTCGTGCTGATCGTCTGCATCTACGGCTTCCGCTTCATGCTGTGGGTCAACAAGATCGCCGTGTGGGCCGCGAGCGTGCTGTTCGTCGCGGGCCTGTTCGCGTTCGCCGGCCTGTTCGACATGCGCTACGCGGGTACGCTGCAACAGGGCAGCGCGGGCTTCTGGGCCGCGTTCGTCGGTGCGGTGCTGGTCGCGCTGAGCAACCCGGTGTCGTTCGCGTCGACGCTGGGCGACTGGGCGCGCTACATTCCGCAGCACACGCCGAAGCGTCGCGTGATGGGGGCGGTGTTCGCCGCGCAGATCGCGACCTTCGTGCCGTTCTTCTTCGGCCTCGCGACCGCGACGATCATCGCGTCGAAGGCGCCCGCGTTCATCGCGTCGAACGACTACGTCGGCGGATTGCTCGCGATTTCGCCGCGCTGGTTCCTGCTGCCGATGTGCCTGATCGCGATCATCGGCGGGATGTCGACCGGCACGACCGCGCTGTACGGCACGGGCCTCGACGTATCGAGCATGTTCCCGCGGGTCCTGAACCGTGTGCGCGCGACGCTGCTGATCGGCACGATCGCGATCGCGTTCATCTTCGTCGGGCGTTTCTGGTTCAACCTCGTCGAAAGCGTCGCGACGTTCTCGACGCTGATCGACACGTTCAGCTGCCCGTGGATGGCGATCATGGTGATCGGCTACGTGACCCGCCGCGGTTACTATCTCGCCGACGATCTGCAGGTGTTCAATCGCGGGCTGCGCGGTGGCCACTACTGGTTCACGCACGGCTGGAACGTGCGCGCGATGGGCGCGTGGCTGCCGGCCGCGTTCGTCGGGCTCGCGTTCGTGAACCTGCCGGGCCAGTTCGTCGGGCCGCTCGGCAACCTCGCGGGCGGGCTCGACCTGAGCGTGCCGCTGTCGCTGGCGGTCGGCGGGATGCTGTACTTCGCGCTGCTGACGCTGTATCCGGAACCGGACGGCGTGTACGGCCCGCACGGGCGCCGTTTCGTGCGGGGCGGCAAGCGGAAGGCGCGCGAGGTCGGCGCACCGGCGATCCAGCCGAAGGGATACTGATTGCTGGTCGACGGATTGCACCTGATCCGGAAACGACAACGCCGCCGTGCGGGCTCAGCCGCCGGCGGCGTTGTCGTTTGGGTTGACGTTTGTGGCGAAGCGCCGCGTTGTGTCAGTGGAACGTGCTGCCCGCGAGCAGCCCGCCGTCGACGATGAATTCCGAGCCCGTGCAATACGTGGATTCGTCGGACGCGAGGAACAGCACGAGGCTGGCCACTTCGTCGGGCTTGCCGATGCGCGCGATCGGCAGGCCGCTGTAGATCGACGACGGATCGAAATCCGCGAACTCGGGCGGGCGCGCCATCACCGTATCGATGCCGCCCGGATGCACCGAGTTCACGCGAATGCCGTAGCGGCCGAATTCGAGCGCGGCGGCCTTCGTCATCCCGCGCACCGCGAACTTGCTCGACACGTAAGCGCTGCCGCCCGCGACGCCTTCCATCCCGGCCGTCGACGACACGTTGACGATCGACCCGCCGCCCGCATCCTTCAGCGCGGCCAGTGCCGACTTCATCCCGAGCCAGCAGCCGACCTGGTTCACGTCGATCACCTTGCGGTAGTCATCGAGCGAGCACGCTTCGATCGGCACGAGCTTCAGGATCGCCGCGTTGTTCACGAGAATGTCCAGCCGGCCGAACTGCGCGAGCGTGGCCTGAACGGCGGCGTGCCAGTCGGCTTCGTTCGTCACGTCGAGATGCTGGAAGCGTGCGGCATCGCCGAGTTCGGCCGCGACGCGCCGGCCGGCGTCGTCCAGCACGTCGGCGATCATCACGCGTGCGCCTTCGGCGACGAACCGGCGCGCTTCCGCTTCGCCCTGGCCGCGGGCGCCGCCCGTGATCAGCGCCACCTTGCCTTCGAGTCGTTTCATCGTGCTTGCTCCTGTGAGTGAAAGGGGGCGTGCGCGGCTCGCGTGGACGCGGCCGCCGCGTTCACGCTGCGGACCGGATCGCCACCGCGCCACGCGCGGGCTTCGGCGATGCCGTGCGCGATCAGGTCGCGCATGCCGGCGCCTTCGATCACTTCGATGCGCACGCCGGGATCGTCGGCGTCGTCGAGATACGCGACGCGTGTGGCCGCGTTGTGCGCATCGAACACGACGCGCAGGCCGCGGGCGGCGAGCCGTGCGACCGCCGCATCGAGATCGTCGACGACCCACGCGACGTGATGCAGGCCGACGAGCGGCTGCCCGTGCGCGTCGCGATACGGCGACGGCGTGTCGTTCGTCACGTGTATCAGTTCGATCTGTAGATCGCCGCGATACGCGAGCCCGACGTCCATCGTGACCGTCACCGGTTCGCCGAGATGGCAGCCGTCGAGCCGCACGTTGCGGAACACGGTCCACGGGCCGACCTCGTGGCGGGCGCGCCAGCGCGCGATGCTGCGGCCGAGGTCGGCGACTACGTAGCCGATCTGGTCGATGGGGCCGAGGGCGGGGTCGTGCATGTCGTCTCCGTGGCGGACGCACCGGTGCGTGCCGTGCGATGCATGACGGCCATGATCGCAACAAAGCGCGTGTTTCGTGCCATCCAAACGGACGAGTAGGCGCACGCAGCGTCGTGCGATGCGGCGCCCCGACGCAACGCGTGCGCGAGCTGAAAGGCGGGCAATGCGCTCGACGCGTTACCGCGCGTTCGGCCCGTTGACCGTCAGCCGGCACACGGTCGCGAGCGCGAGCAGGTTCGGGTCGCGCTCGCGACGATGCAGGAAGCACAGGCCGATCGTCTGGCGGATCGTCGGACCGGCGATCTCGGCGTCCCGGTCGGGCAGCGCCATCAGCGACGCCAGATAGGGCCACGATCCATCGGCGCGGGCCACAGGCGGGGTATCGGGCGAGCCGATGATGAGCATCGCGGCCGGCCATCTACCGCGGCGGCCGCCGCGTCATTACGCTTGGGCGATCGTCCACTCTGTCAGGAAGGTCGCCATGTCCCGGCTCGACTACACACTGCTCGGCCCCTGCCTGCTCGCCATCGCGCTCGACGCGATGGGGTTCGGGCTCGTCTATCCGATGATGTCCGCGATCTTCAGCGATCCGCACGCGGGCATCCTGCCGGCCGACGCCGGCGCGCATGCGCGCAATTTCTATCTCGGCCTCGGCTACGGGATCTACCCGCTGTGCATGTTCTTCGGTTCGTCGCTGATGGGCGAGCTGTCCGATCGCTACGGCCGCCGCCGGATCCTGCTGCTGTGCGTGCTCGGCCTCGCGGCCGGCTACGCGATGATGGCGGCCGGCGCGTGGCGGGCCAGCATCGCGCTGCTGCTGGCCGGCCGTGGGCTCACGGGCCTGATGGCCGGCTGCCAGGGCATCGCGCAGGCGGCCATCACCGATCTCAGCACACCCGACACGAAGGCGTACAACATGAGCATCATGTCGCTCGCGTTCAGCGCGGGCGTGATCGTCGGCCCGGTGCTCGGCGGCGTCACGTCCGACCGGACGATCTCGCCGCTGTTCGACTACGGCACGCCGTTCGTGCTGGTCGCCGCGCTGTCGCTGATCTGCGCGGGCTGGACCTGGGCGTCGTATCGCGATTCCGCCGCGCCGCGCGGCGATACGCGCATCGATCCATTGCTGCCGCTGCGGATCATCTGGGAGGCCGCGCGACAGCGCAACGTCGCGTTCCTGTCGGTGGTGTTCTTCCTGATGCAGGTCGGCTACGGACTCTACCTGCAGACCATCATGCTGCTGTTGCAGGCGAAATTCGGCTATACGAGCGCGCGGCTCGGGCTGTTCAGCGGCGTGATCGGCATCTGTTTCGTGTTCGGGCTGCTGTGTGTCGTGCGGTTGATGTTGCGCGTGTGGCGTGTGATCGATATCGCGAAGACGGGCCTGCTCGTGGCCGGCCTTGGCCAGATCCTGTCCGCGCTGTTTCCGCACGAACCGGTGCTGTGGGCGCTCGCGATGGTCGTCGGCTGCTTCGACATGGTTGCGTACACGACGATGTATACGGCGTTTTCCGATGCCGTCAGCGACGATCGGCAGGGCTGGGCGCTCGGCGTCGCGGGCTCGGTGATGGCGGTCGCGTGGGTCGTGACGGGCGCGCTGACGAACCTGCTGCCCGTATTCGGCGAAATCGGACTGCTGCTGATCGGCGGCGCGGGTTTCCTGCTCAGCTTCGCGATGATGGTCGCGTACGGCCGCACGCGGCCGGGCGCGCGAACGGCCGCGCTGTCGTAAGTTGCTCACACGTACGTTGGCCCGATCCTGTCGGAGGTTGTCCCGCGCGCCGCTGTCGCATCGCGCCGCGCGGCCCGACACTGGCGCGTCGCGGCCGGAGAGGTTCCGGGCCGCGTGCGGCGGCGCCGGCCGGGCCGGCGCGCCGTTTCGTCAACGTACCCACCGAGAGAGCATGTCATGCAACATCCGACCATCCGTACCCTGGCCGGCGCGAGCGCGCCGACGTCGATCGCCGCCGCCCGCACCGCGCTGCTGGTGATCGATTTCCAGAACGAATACTTCAGCGGCCGCCTGCCGATTCCGGACGGGCCGCGCGCGCTGGGCAACACGCAGCGCGTGATCGCGTTCGCCGATCGCGCGGGCATTCCGGTGTTCCACGTCCAGCACGTCGATACGGCCGACAGCCCGATCTTCGCCGACGGTAGCGACGGCTTCCGTTTTCATGCGGACCTGCAGCCGGCGCCGCATCACGCCGTCGTGAAGAAAACGTCGGTGAGCGTCTTCCCGACGACGGATCTCGATGCGCGGCTGAAGGCGGCCGGCATCGACACGCTGATCGTCACCGGCCTGATGACGCATGCGTGCGTGGCCGGCGCGGCACGCGATGCAGTGCCGCTGGGCTATGCGGTGATCGTCGTCGACGATGCCTGTGCGACGCGCGACCTCGACGTCGCGGACGGCGGCACGGTGCCGCACCGCGAGCTCCATCGTGCGACGCTGGCCGCGCTGTCGGACACGTTCGGCGACGTGCTGACGACCGAGCAGGTGCTGGCGCTCGGCGTCGCGTGACGGCGGCCGGTTCGCGCGTCACTCGGCCCAGCCCGGCGCGGCGTACACGACTTCGCCGCGGAAGCACGTTTCGATCACGCGGGCCTGCGCGAACGTCTCGACCGGGTGCGCGAACGGATTGCGGTCGAGGATCGCGAAGCTCGCGTCCTTGCCCGCTTCGAGCGAGCCCGTGCAGTCGTCGAAGCGCAGCGCATACGCGGTGTTGACCGTGTAGGCCTCGAGCATCGTGAGCAGGTCGAGCCGTTCGTGCGGATTCCACGGCGGGCTGTCCGGCTGGTCGATCAGCCGGTGCGTGACGCCCGTCTGGATGATCTGCATCGGGTCCATCGTGCTGACTGACCAGTCCGAACCGGCCGCGAGCATCGCCCCCGCGTTGCGCAGGCTGCGGAACGGATAGTTGCGCGCAGTGCGCTCGGCGCCGAGCAGGTCGCGGTAGAGCTGTTGCTGCTCCTCGCGGGCGGCGGTCCACAGCGTCTGCACGCTCGCGATCGCGCCGAGCCGGTTGAAGCGGCTCATGTCGGCCGGATCGACGAGTTGCAGGTGCGCGAGCTGCGCGCGCCGGTCGCGCATCCCGTTGCGGCGCTGGACGGTTTCGAGCGCGTCGAGCGTCATGCGCACCGCGCGGTCGGCGAGCGTGTGGAAGTGCAGGTCGAAGCCGGCCGTATCGGCGAGCAGGCAGATTTCGTTCAGTGCGTCCTGGCTCCACAGCGCGAGGCCGCAGTCGTCGGTGCCGGCGTACGGCTCGAGCAGCGCGGCGGTTTTCGAATCGGGCACGCCGTCGACGAAGATCTTCACCGTATGCAGGCGCAGGTTGTCGCGCTCGTACTCACGGCGCCACGCGACGAAGCGTTCGACCTGCTCGCGCGGATCGCGGCGCGGGTTCGCATAGAGGCCCGCGCTCATGTAGGCCTTCAGCGTGCCGGCGCGCTGCGCGTCGGCGTAAGCCTTGAGTTCCGCCTCCTCGACGCGTGCGTCGAACCAGCCGGTGATGCCGTAGCCGTGCGCCATCGCATGGGCTTTCGCGAGCGACTTCGGGTAGCCGGCCGGGCTCAGTTGCGGAATGATCGGGCAGACGCGGTAGAACGCCGCTTCATGCACGACGCCGGTCGGCGCGCCCGACGCATCGCGCTCGATCACGCCGCCGGACGGATCGGGCGTATCGGTGCGGATGCCGGCCGCTTCGAGTCCTTTCGTGTTGAGGCAGCCGCTGTGCACGTCGAAGCCGACCACGAGCAGCGGCCGGTCGGGCACGACCCGGTCGAGCCGTTCGCGGGTCGGATACGCGCCGAACGCGGCGAGGTTCGCGCCGCCGAGATAGACCCACGGCTCGTTCGGCGTCGCATCGGCGCATGCGCGGATGCGTTGCACGATCGTGTCCGGATCGTTGATGCCGGACAGGTCGAAGTCGCCGAGGATCTGATGACCTTCGAGCGGGTGGACGTGACCGTCGATGAAGCCGGGCAGCATCAGCCGGCCGGCGAGGTCGACCGTGCGCGTTGCGGGGCCGGCCAGCGGGCGGATGTCGTCGTCGCGGCCGACCGCGACGATCTTGCCGTCCTTCGTCGCAAGGGCCTGCGCGAAGCGGCGCTGCGCGTCGCCCGTGTAAAGCAGGCCGTTCAGATAGACGGTATCGGCGTGTTGCATGTGTCTCCTCCGGATGGGGGCGTGTCGACGGGCGCACGCGTCCGACGGGCGGGCCGTGTGGCTCGTCCGGTCGCATGAACCCGGTCGGGTTGGAATGGGATGCGGAGCGTTATGTCCCGGCGCCGCGCGGCAGAGGTGGGGCTGCGCGGGGATGAAGGCCGACCACGGCTACCGGAGCGTCATGCCGGGTTCGTCGACGAGCGCGTATCGGTACAGCGGCGGTCGACGTGCACGCGGCCGCGCGGGCCGGCGTCCCTCCGGTATTCGGCATTGCGTGTCTCCGTGGCATCCGACGCGTTCCTGTCGTCGGTGGAGACAGATACTAGGAGCGGGAGCGGCGGCTGTCTGTCATCGTTTTGAGGACAACGCGCGACAAAGGAGGACGGACGGTGGAAGTCACGACGCAGTGGTGGCGGCTAGTTGCCGCGGTCTTCCGGCGTTGCTTCTTCCTCGACGCACCACGCGAAGAGCCCGGCCCGGTTCGCGACGCCGAGTTTCGCGAGCGCACGGCCGAGATAGGTGCGTACGCTGCTCGGCTTGAGCGCGAGCGTGTCGGCGATCCGCGGAACAGGCTGGCCCTGCAGCACCGCGCGGCACACGAGCCGTTCGCGCTGCGACAGCGTCGCGCCGCTGCGCGCCAGGCGCTGTTCGAAGCGCTGCAGCAGCGCGCCGTCGTCCGAGCGCGGTGTCAGGCGGGCGAGCCGCGCATGCTGGATCAGCAGCGGCAGCACGAAATCGCCGAGCTGACGCAGCAGTGCCAGTTCGGCCAGCGTATAGGACGGCTGGCCGCGCCGGCGGAACAGCGAGAACGCATAGACGTAGTCGCGTTCGCTGCCGAGCAGCGTGCAGTCTTCGCCGAGCTCGCCGAGCGCGAACTGGCGGCCGTACTCGGTCGCCGTGTCGATTTCCTCGTTGCACGAGAACACGAGCTGCGAATCGGTCGCGCGCTCGATGTGCGGAAGCAGCGTGTCGGAGCGCCAGTCGCCCTGTGTATACAGATCGAGCGCGTGGCGCGTGCCGTCCGGATCGTCGCCGCCGGCGAAGAACAGCACGTCGACGCTGTCGACCGAGTGCGACGGCGCGTCGCGACGGTAACGCGTCGCGACGCTGTAATGGGACTGCGGGTCGACGGTTTCGCGCAGCCACGCCCAGAGCCGGGCGGGAAACTGCGGACTGCCGAGGCTGGCGACCAGGTCGCCGGCGTTGCTCAGGGAAATATGGGCGGGGCTCATCGTTGACACCGTCTTCGCGAACGGCCGCGCGTGCAGGCCGTGCGTCGCGTGCGGCGGCACGGTGGCCGGCATTGCGATCATGCGAGACGGAGGCCGGCGCGGCGGCGAAGCACGATTGTAGGGGAGTTCGCCGCCGCGGGGCATCCGCGCTTGCCCGGCGGCCGGCCGACGCTCCGGTGAGCGCGATGCGGTGCCGGTCGCGGCGTGCCGCGCGCCGGCCTCGTGCATCAGGACAATCAGAACATCGTGTTCCGGTTCGCGGACGTTTCGGGTACCGGCTGGATCACGTCCCAGTGTTCGACGATCTTGCCGTCCTTCACGCGGAAGATGTCGACCACCGCTTCGCCGCGATCGCCCGGCCGCTCGGTCGCATGCACGTGCAGGTAGACGAGATCGCCGTCGGCCGCGCTGCGGACGATGCGCGCGCGCGAAGCCGGGTTCTTCTGGAACGCGCCGACGAAGTACGACACGAACGGCTGCTTGCCGTCCGGCACGTGCGGGTTGTGCTGTTTGTAGTCGTCCGCGACGACGGCGGCGGCTTCGACTGCTTCGTGCCGGTTGAAGAAGCGGTCGTAGAACGTCAGCACCAACTGGCGGTTGGCTTCCTCCGCGGCCAGGTCGCGCGTGGCCGGGCCGGCAGCCAGCGCGGCCGCCGATGATGCGGCCAGCAGAACGAATGTGGCAACGGCGCGAGCGGGGGAGCGGAACGATGACATGTAGCGTTTTCCTTGTCTGACGGTTCGTGGAGGGATGCGCGAGCGAGACGGCGGCTTTGCGCGGCGCGCGACGATCGGCGGTCGGTGCGGGCGGGGCGCGACGTGCACGCCGTATCGGCATCAACGGCGCGCCGACGAGACCACGTTGCCGCTGCCGGTATTGCGACGCCGCGGGGCATCGTCATGCTTCGTTGAACTGGCGAATCCGGGCGGCTGTCGGCCGATCGAATGGTACAGTTGCCGCGAACCCGTCACAAGAAGTCATCGCGGTGTGAACAGGTCACGCCGCGGTGACCGCGCATCGCCCTTGAAAGAGAATGCCGTCATGCCGCTTCCGTCCGCCGACGAATCCGTCGAACTCGATCAGCCATGCCCGATCCGCGATGTGCTCGACCGCATCGGCGACCAGTGGAGCCTGCTCGTACTCGAGGCGCTGGCGGGCGGAACGATGCGCTTCAACGAACTCGGCCGTACGATCGGCGATGTGTCGAACCAGATGCTGTCGCGCACGCTGAAGCGGCTCGAACACGACGGTTTCGTCAGCCGCACGCTGTTCGCCGAAGTGCCGCCGCGTGTCGAATATGCGTTGACTGACCTCGGGCGTTCGTTCCTGACGCCGATGCAGGCGATGATCCGGTGGGCCGACGAACATCATCGCGCGATCTGCGCGGCGCGCCGTCGGGCGCGCGAGCAGGAAGGCGGCGGGCGTTGAGTGCGCTGCGTGCATCGGTTCGTTGACTGGCGGTGCGCGGCAGGCGAGCTCGACGGGTTGAAGCGTGTGCGGATGCATTCGCATCGCCATCGCGTGACTTCGTTATCCGAAGGATGGCGTCGGAATGGATAGCCCGACGATAGGTTGATTTGGCACCCTTGCCGTGGCGACTGATTCCGTGGCGCGAGCGGCGGCGGTTCTCGCGCGCCGTCCGGCCCGGGCGCTTCATCGGCCGGTATCGAGCCGCTGCTTACCGCCACGAACCGTCGACGTAGACCCAGACCGGCCCTTGGCGGCGCCAGTAGCCGGGCACCCAGCGGCGCCCGGGGCGCCGTGCGACCCAGCGACCGGACACCCATATATAGCGACCGCGCTGCCAGCGCCAGTAGCCGTCCGTCCATATATAGCCGTGCGGCCGCGGCGGCGGGCGACGATCGTGGCGTGCCGCCGGCGGTGCGAAGCTCGGCCGATCCGCATAGGGCGGCCCGCCCGGTACGCGGTTCGGACCGGAGGGGCGATACACGGGCGGGGCGGGCTGGGCCGAGGCGGCGCGCAGCCAGCCGGTGCCGACGAAGGCGGCAGTCAATCCGATGGCGCGCAGCAACGAGCGTCGATTCATGGCGGTTCCTGTTCGGTATTCGAGGCCGCCTTACATTAGCCTGCCGGCCCACGCGCCGGGTTACGCGGGCGGTTAAGGCTGTTACCGCGTGTCACGGCGGGGGCGAGCCGCCTGTTTTGCTTTCCGATGGCTGACGGATCTCGCCGTGGCGCAGGCGCCGCTCCCTGTTTAGGGGGCGACGCGGACGTTTTAGATGCGGGATGGCCAATATTTGAGATTGAATCGGGTAAAAATTACCGTTTTCGGGGTGCCGAACCGAATCCGCTTGTTGTTTCTATGCAACCGTCAAGACGATGACATGAAAGAATGATGCGATGAAAGCCTCCAAAAAGCCGTCGTCAAGAAGTCAAAAATAGACGTTAAAACAAATACTTATGACGCGGCCCCACTTTCATTATTTCTAGTTCTGGAAAAGCTTATTTCTTTATTTGCGGATCGCTCCCCTAGGGTACACCCCTAAACTCACGGTTCCCAAACGGGCAACTATCCGGGCGCCGCCAGCAGTACCGATGGCGCTCCCGGGCGGTTGCAGACCGTTTATGAACAAGGTCGCGAGACCTGCCTCTTTTTAGAAGGGAGCTCCACGAATGAACAAGACTCTGATCGTTGCAGCAGCTGCAGCATCGTTCGCTACCGTCGCTCACGCGCAAAGCAGCGTCACGCTGTACGGCGTGCTGGACGCAGGCATCACCTACCAAAGCAACGTCGCCAGCAAGTCGCTGTGGTCGATGGGCTCGGGTATCGACCAGAGCCGTTTCGGCCTGCGTGGTTCGGAAGACCTCGGTGGCGGCCTGAAGGCAATCTTCACGTTGGAAAGCGGCTTCAACATCGGTAACGGCCGTCTGGGCAACAACGGTGGCATGTTCAACCGTCAAGCATTCGTCGGCCTGTCGAGCCAGTACGGCACGGTCACGCTGGGTAAGCAATACGACGCAACGCAAGACTACCTGGCGCCGCTGACGGCAACGGGTTCGTGGGGCGGCACGTACTTCGCTCACCCGCTGAACAACGACCGCCTGAGCACGAACGGTGATGTCGCGCTGAACAACTCGATCAAGTACACGAGCGCTAACTACGCTGGCCTGCAATTCGGCGGCACGTACTCGTTCTCGAACAACCAGAACTTCGGCAACAACCGTGCATACAGCGGCGGCCTGTCGTACCAGTTCCAAGGCCTGAAGCTGGGTGCAGCATACTCGCAAGCAAACCTGGGTGACGGTACCAACGCCAACGGCGCGACGAACATCGCTGCACAAGGCCGTGTCCGTACGTACGGTGCTGCTGCTGGCTACGCATTCGGCCCGGCACAAGTCGGCGCTGCATGGACGCAATCGCGTATCGACAACCGCGCTGCAGGCGTTCCGTCGCTGCGCGCTGACAACTACGAAGTCAACGCAAAGTACAACCTGACGCCGGCTCTCGGCCTGGGTGCTGCTTACACGTACACGAACGCGAAGGTTGATGGTTCGAGCGCACACTGGAACCAGTTCGGTCTGCAAGCTGACTACGCACTGTCGAAGCGCACGGACGTCTACGCACAAGCTGTGTACCAACGTGCTTCGAAGAACGCTGGCGGCGCGTCGATCTACAACGGCGACCTGTCGACGGCTCCGAGCTCGTCGATCAACCAAACCGCAGCAACGGTTGGTCTGCGTCACCGCTTCTAAGCGTGACGGGCGGGGTAACCCGCTTCGCAGCATCAAAAAAGGCGCCTTCGGGCGCCTTTTTTTCGTCTGTTGACCCATCCTGAAATAGGTTGACACTTTTTCGCCGAGACGAAGAGGTGGCAAGTGGAGCAAGGGATCAAGCGGACGCAGCGAGATTACAGCCTGGCTTTTAAGCTGTCAGTGGTGGCGCAGGTCGAAAAAGGCGAACTGACGTACAAAGAGGCGCAGCGGCGCTACGGCATCCAGGGTCGCTCGACGGTGCTGGTATGGTTACGCAGGCACGGCTTGCAGGATTGGGCCGATCCATCCGGCCGTGCGCAATCGGGTTCCACCATGCCAAAGCCAGACTCAAAGCCGCTCACACCCGAGCAGCGCATCAAGGAGTTGGAGACGCAGTTGCGAGAGGCGCAGGAGAAAGCGGCGCTATTCGAGGCGGTGCTCGACGTGATGCGCAAGGACTACGGGATCACCGTAAAAAAGCCTTCGGGCAGGTCGTCGCGCAAAAGCGGATCGAAAAGCTGAGCGTCGAGCGAGCCTGCCGCTACATGGGCATCAGCCGCCAAGCGTATTACAAGCGATGTCGCAGCGAGCAGTGCCGTTGCTCGCAAGCTGAGACCGTGGCGACGCTGGTGCGGGACGTCCGGCTTCGCCAGCCGAGGCTCGGAACACGAAAGCTGCATCATCTGCTCGGGCCTGCATTGGTGGAGCGTGGCATCAAGCTGGGACGGGATCGGCTGTTCGACGTGCTGCGCGCCGCGCGCCTGCTGGTCGTGCCGCACCGGGCGTACCACAAGACGACTCAAAGCCATCATCGCTTCCGGCGTCATCCGAATCTGCTGAAACCCGGGCCGGATCAAATCGTGCCGACCGGCCCCGAACAGGTATGGGTGGCCGACATCACGTACCTGCCGACGGCTGGCCCGTTTGTGTATTTGAGCCTCGTCACGGATGCGTTCTCGCGCAAGATCGTCGGCCATCACGTTCACGAGAGCTTGCAAACCGAGCAGGTCAGTCAGGCGCTGAAGAAGGCGTTGCGCAGGCGCCAGACCCGCCAGCCCTTGATCCATCACTCCGATCGCGGGGTCCAGTACTGCGCGACCTACTACCAGGACATCCATCGGCGTCACGGCTTGCGATGTTCGATGACGGACGGCTACGACTGCTATCAGAACGCGCTGGCCGAGCGGGTCAACGGCATTCTCAAGGGCGAGTTCCTGCTGCAACGTCCCGCTGACCTCGAGCAGGCCGCCAAGATGGTCGAACAGTCCATCCGCATCTATAACCACGAGCGACCGCATGCTGCGCTGAAATACAAAACGCCCGATGCGGTGCATCGGGCGTTCTAGCGTCTGGATACTGTCAACCTATTCCAGGACTTGACATGTGTCTCGCCCCGAACGCGTCGAATCGGCCGGATCAGCCGGCCATGCCCAGCACCCAGCCGAACGTGGCGCTCGCGATCACCACGGCCCATGGCGGCACGCGCCAGAACACCAGTGCAACGAACGCGACCAGCGCGGCGGCCAGGTCGCGCGGCGCGACGATCGTGTCGGTCCAGACCGGGTGATAGAGCGCGGCGAGCAGCAACCCGACGACGGCCGCGTTCACGCCGGCGAGCGCGGCCTGCATGTGCGCGCTGCGGCGCAGGCGTTCCCAGAATGGCGCGGTGCCGGCGATCAGCAGGAACGACGGCGCGAAGATCGACACGAGCGCGATCGTGCCGCCGAGCCAGCCGTTCGGCGCATCGCGCAGCGACGCACCGAGGAACGCCGAGAACGTGAACAGCGGCCCCGGCACGGCCTGCGCGACCCCATACCCGGCCAGGAAAGCCGAATCGCCGACCCAGCCGGGCGCGACCACGGCCGCCTGCAGCAGCGGCAGCACCACATGGCCGCCGCCGAACACGAGCGCGCCCGTGCGGAAGAACGCATCGACGACGGCGAGCGTATCGGAGCGCAGCGCGCGGGCCGCGAACGGCAGCGCGACGAGCAGCGCCGCGAACAGCGCAAGCCACAGCACGCCCGCGCGGGGCGACACGTGCAGCGGCAACGGTTCGTGCGCGTCGCGCGCCGGTTGCGGCAGCAGCACGAGACCGGCCGCGCCGGCCACGACGATCACCGCGATCTGCGTCCACGCGGCCGGCGCGAGCAGCGCGACGCACGCGGCCGCGGCCATCAGCGTGACGCGCCGCGCATCCGGGCACAGCGTGCGCGCCATGCCCCACACGGCTTGCGCGATCACCGCGACCGACACGATGCGCAGCCCGTGCAGCGCGCCGGCTTCGATCGGCGCGCCCGTCGCGTGAACGCCGAGCGCGAACAGCATCATCAGCAGCGCCGACGGCAGCGTGAAACCGAGCCACGCGGCGAACATGCCGGCGTAGCCGGCGCGCGCGAGCCCGATCGCCATTCCGACCTGGCTGCTCGCCGGCCCCGGCAGGAACTGGCACAGCCCGACCAGATCGGCATAGGTGCGCTCCGTGAGCCAGCCGCGCCGCGTGACGAATTCCGCACGAAAGTAGCCGAGATGCGCGACCGGCCCGCCGAACGACGTGAGACCGAGCCGCAGGAACGCGATGAAGACGGGCCACGGATGACGGGCGGGGGCGGGGAGGGGCGACGTGTTCAAGGCGGTGCGCGCGGCGGACGGAACGAGCCGCCACGATAGCGCAACTCGGCGGCCGCGGGGCAGCGCGTAGCGGCCGGTCGGGGCCGTTGTGCGGGGTTCAGTACGGGCCGTCGCCGAGCCCGCTCGCGCGCCGCAACGCATCGATGTCGACGAGCTCGATCTCGCCGACGTGCAGCCGCACGACGCCGTCGGCCTGCAGCGCCTTCAGCAACTGGTTGGTGGTCTGCCGCGTCAGCGACAGCATCGACGCGAGCGTTTCCTGCGACAGCCGGATGTGCGTGCGCCCGGCGCTGATGCCGCCGTAGCCCTCGGCGATCATCAACAGCCGCGCGGCGAGCCGCTGCGCGGCCGGCATCACGCTCATCGATTCGACCGTCAGGAAGCTCAGGCGCAGCTTTTGCGCCATCAGCAGCGCGAACTGCCGCCAGTATTGCGGCGTCGCATCGAGGATCGCGAGCAGTGCAGCCTGCGGCACGTGCAGCAGCAGCGTGTCGTCGAGCGCGACGGCGTCGTGCGTGCGCGGCTGGCCGTCGAACAACGCGATCTCGCCGAACCACGTGACGGGCTCCGCCACCGTCAGCAGCGCTTCCTTGCCGTGCGGATCGACCGCGCCTATCGTGAGTGAACCGGCCAGTACCGCGTACAGCCCGCACGGCGGGTCGCCGCGCCGGAACAGCGCATGGCCGGACGGCAGGCGGCGCAGCGTCGCGCGGGCGATCAGGTCGGCGCGCAGCGCGGGCGGCAGCCCGGCGAACCACGGGTTCGCTTCGATCTGCGGCAGGTACGGGGCGAGCGAAGAAGGCATGGGCACGCGATGTCGGATAGCTGACAGAGGTTCTCGGGCGTGACGCGCATCATAGCGCTCGATGACCGATCAGGAGACGCCATGAAGACCCTCGAAGACCATCTTTCCCAGTATGCGGCCTACCATCGCGACGCGCGCAACATCGCGACGCATCTGGTCGGCATCCCGATGATCGTGTTCGCGGTCGAGGTGCTGCTGTCGCGGCCGGCGATCGGGATGCCGGCCGGTATCGCGCTGTCGCCGGCGCTGCTGCTCGCCGTCGTTTCCGCGGTGTTTTACCTGCGTCTGGACCTGCGGTTCGGGATCGTGATGGCCGTGCTGCTCGCGCTCGGCCTGTGGGCCGCGCAGTCGGTGGCGCCGCTGCCGACCGCGCAATGGCTCGCGATCGGCATCGGCGCGTTCGTCGTCGGCTGGATCGTGCAGTTCGTCGGGCACTGGTTCGAAGGCCGCAAGCCCGCGTTCGTCGACGATCTGGTCGGCCTGATCGTCGGGCCGCTGTTCGTCGTCGCCGAGGTCGCGTTCTTCGCGGGGCTGCGCGCCGACGTGCGCCGCGAAGTCGAGCGGCGCGCGGGCCCGGTGCATGGCGGCGCGCATTCGCATGTCTGATGCGCCGGCCGGGCCGGTCTGCGTGTTCGGCGCGGGCGCGGTCGGCTGCTATCTCGGCGGCCGCCTCGCGGCGGCCGGCGCGCACGTGACGCTCGTCGGCCGAGCGCGGATCGGCGACGCGATTCAGCTGCACGGGCTCACGCTGACCGATCGGCGCGGTTATCGTGCCGCGCTTGCGCCGGCCGATGTCGGATTCGCCACCGAGCCGGCCGCCGCGGCCGACGCACGGCTCGTATTCGTCGCGGTGAAGTCGGCGGCCACGCGCGAGGCCGCCGCGCAACTGGCCGGCGTGCTGCGGCCCGGCACGATCGTGATCAGCTTCCAGAACGGCCTGCACAACGCCGACGTGCTGCGCGACGCGCTCCCGCAAGCGACGGTGCTGGCCGGCATGGTGCCGTTCAACGTGATCGAGCGCGGGCCCGGCGCGTTTCACCAGGGTTCGGCCGGCAGATTGGCGACCGACGCGTTGGCCGCGCTGCAGCCGTTCATCGGCCTGTTCGCGCGCGCCGGGCTGCCGCTCGTGCTGCATCGCGACATGCGTGCCGTGCAGTGGGCGAAGCTCCTGCTCAACCTGAACAACGCGGTCAATGCGCTCGCGAATGTGCCGCTGCGCGACGAACTTGCCCAACGCCCGTACCGGCGCTGCGTCGCCTTGGCCCAGCGCGAGGCGCTGCACTGGCTGGCGCGGGCCGCGATCCGGCCCGCGCGGTTGACGCCGCTGCCGGCCGCGTGGATCCCGGCCGTGCTCGACCTGCCGGATGCGGCGTTTCGCGTGGTCGGCGGCCGCATGCTCGCGATCGATCCGCTGGCGCGGTCGTCGATGTCCGACGATCTCGCCGCGCACCGCGCGACGGAAGTCGAGTGGATCAACGGCGAAATCGTGCGGCTGGCCGGGCGCTTCGGTGCGCCGGCGCCGGTCAATGCGCGGCTGTGCGCGCTCGTCCACGACGCGGAACGCGCGGCGGTGCGTCCGGCGTGGCGCGGCGATGCGCTGTGGGCCGACCTTGCCGCGCAGGCGCCGCATGCGGGCCACGTGCCGGCCGCGTAGGCTGGCGGTGCTCCCGGCGTCGACCACGCGGCGGCGCGGGCCGTGCGCAACGACTAAGATGCGGAGTGCGTCATACGACGCCTTTGCGGAGCAATCGCCATGGTGGATCGCCCGACCCTCGATGCCTACGACGCGCATGCCGCGCAATACGCGCAGGACTGGCTCGACCAGGCCGCACCCGACGACATGTATGCGCTGCTCGAGCAGCATTTCTCGCCGGGGCTGACCGCCGACGTCGGATGTGGCGCGGGGCGCGACACGGCCTGGCTCGCGTCGCTCGGCTTCGACGTGCGCGGCTACGACGCGAGCGCCGCGCTGCTCGACGAGGCGCGGCGACGCCATCGCGGTCTGACGTTCGAACTGGCCGCGCTGCCGGCGCTGGCCGGCGTACCGTCCGGCATGTTTCGCAACGTGCTGTGCGAAACCGTCGTCATGCATCTCGAACAGGCGGACGCCGCGGCCGCCGCCGCGCGGCTCGCCGATCTGCTGATGCCGGGCGGCACGTTGTACCTGAGCTGGCGGGTGGCCGGAAGCGGCATGTTGCGCGACGAGCTCGGCCGCCTCTATACGCCGCTCGATTCGGCGCGGATGCATGCGGCGCTGGGCGCCGGCGTGCACGTGATCGACGAACACGAGGTGGTCAGCGCGTCGTCCGGCAAGCGCGTGCACCGGCTGATCGTGCGCAAGGCGGGCGGCGACGCGTGAGCGCGCCGCGCCGGCGCAGTTACTCGCGGCTGAGGGCCGCTTCCCAGTTGATGTCGACGCAGAGCACCTGCATGCCCGTCGCGGCCGGTGCGGCGATCGACGCGGTCACGCACAGGTGGGCCTCGTTGATCGACAGGTAGGGCGCCGTCAGATGCACGCCGCCCGGCGCGCGCATCGCATCGATGAAGTACGGGCGGCGTTCCCAGCTCGCGCCTTCGGAATGCAGCAGCGGCCGGAAACGCTTCGCGCGTTGCGATACGCTGCCGCGCGCGAGCACGTTGTCGCCGATCTGGCGGCCCGATGCGTCGAGCAGGAAGCAGCGCGCGGTCTCGGGCAGCCCGAGCACGGCGGCGGCCGCATCGACGAGCGACTCGCCCGCGCCGAGCCGGCGGCTCGCTTCCTCGAGCGCGGCGACGTACGGCGCGAGCCGTTCCGCCTGCGTGCGCTCGCGCTGCGCGACGCGCAGCCGCAGCGCGGCCGACAGCGTGTCCATGCAGCCAGCGGCGGCCTGCGGCTGCACGGGATCGACGCTCGGCCCCGCGAAGTACTGGCCCTGCACGAAATCGACGTCGCATTCGAGCGCGATCAGCGCGTCGCGTTCGGTCGCGAGCCCGCCCATCAGCACGAGCTGGCCGGATTCGTGCAGCAGCGACACGAGCCCCGGCAGCACGCGTTCGAGATGCGAGTGCTCGCTCGCCTGCGCGAGGATGCCGCGGTCGAGCGTGACGATGTCCGGATGCAGGTGCCACACGCGATCGACGTTCGAATGCTTCGCGCCGAACCCGACGAGCGCGATCAGGAAGCCGGCCTTGCGCAGCCCGTCGATGATCGCCGCATAGCGCGGCGTCTCGCCGCCGGCCTGTTCGGGCACCTCGAGCACCACGCGGTGCGGCGGCAGCCCGAGCGCCTTCAGGTTCGCGAGCAGCGCGTCGCCGTAGATGGTGTCCATCAGCGCGGCCGGATGCAGGCTCAGGAAGAGCCATTCGTCGTGGCTGTCGAACGCGTGGAAGTTGCCGAGATGCAACGATTCGGCGAGCCGGCCGAGCTCGAGCAGGTCGCCGCGCCGCGCCGCCTGCGTGAACACCTCGTGCGACGCCACCTGGCGGCTTTCCTCGTCGTGCGCGCGCAGCGACGCGTGATAGCCGATCGCGCGCCGGTGCGACACCGAGAACACGGGCTGGAACACGCTGAACACGGTGTAGCCGCCGTACAGCACGGTGCGCCGGTTCCCGTCGTCGCCGGCGACGGGGCGGGGCGGCTGAAAGCCGGGGGGATCGATTTCGATCATGCTCATGATGTCGGCCGAAGGGAGACTGCCAGTTTACCTACAGAATAGGCGAGCAAGAAGCATGCACGGCTGCGCGCCGCGTGCGGCCGCCCGTCGCGCTTGGCACGCGCACGGGGCCGGGTCGCGTTGCACCGCGATGGTGCGCGCCGGCCCGATTCGGCGCGCGCCGCGCGTCACGCGCGCTCGGACGGATCGGTCTTGCGCGCGGTGCTGCGGATCTCGGGTGCGAGCTGCGCGAAGATCCACGCGGACGCGGCCGTGATGATCCCGACGCAGACGAACGTCGCATGGAACGCCGGCAGCGTGTTGCTCGGCGTCACGGTGCGCAGCATGCCGGTGAACGTCGCGAGCAGCGCGCCGGCGACCGTGACGCCGAGGCTCATCGACAGCATCTGCACGAGCGAGAACAGGCTGTTGCCGCTGCTCGCGCCGCCGGTGCCGAGATCCTTCAGCGTCAGCGTGTTCATCGCGGTGAACTGCATCGAGTTGAACCCGCCGAACAGCGCGAGATGCACGACCTTCACCCACACCGGCACCGTGTCGCGCATCAGCGCGAAGCTCGCCATCATCACGCCGACCATGATCGTGTTCGCGAGCAGCACCTTGCGGTAGCCGTGCCGCGTGATCAGGCGCGTGATGATCCGCTTCGAGAACATGCCGGCCGCCGCGACCGGCAGCATCATCAGCCCGGCCTCGAACGCCGAGTAGCCGAGGCTCACCTGCAGCAGCAGCGGGATCAGGTACGGCATCGCGCCGCTGCCGATCCGCGCGAACAGGTTGCCGAGCAGCCCGACGCTGAACGTGTGGATCTTGAACAGCTCGAGCGAGAAGATCGGCTGCGGCGCGCGCACCGCGTACAGTCCGTACGCGACGAAGCACGCGAGGCTCAGGATCAGCAGCACGAGCACGGCTGCGTGCTGCATGCCGAGATCGGCGAGCCCGTCGAGCGACAGCGAAATCGCGACCATGCCGATCGTCAGCAGCAGATAGCCTTTCAGGTCGAAGCGGCCGGCGGCCGGGTTGCGCGAATCGGGCATCGAATAGAAGGTCGCGATGCAGCCCGCGACGCCGACCGGCACGTTGATCAGGAAGATCCAGTGCCACGACGCGATCTTCACGAGCCAGCCGCCGAGCGTCGGCCCGATCAGCGGGCCGATCAGGCCCGGAATCGCGACGAACGACAGCGCGGGCAGGTAGCGTTCGGCCGGGAACGTGCGCAGCACCGCGAGCCGCCCGACCGGCAGCAGCATCGCGCCGCCGACGCCCTGCACGATGCGGAAGGCGACCAGTTGCGTCAGCGTATGGGCGTTCGCGCACAGCAGCGAGCCGAGCGAGAACACCAGGATCGCGCTGAAGAACACCCGCCGCGTGCCGAACGTATCGGCGAGCCAGCCCGACACGGGGATCATCACCGCCATCGTCAGCGAGTACGCGATCACGACCGATTGCATCCGCAACGGCGATTCGCCGAGGCTCGCGGCCATCGACGGCAGCGCCGTGTTGACGATCGTCGCGTCGAGCGTCTGCATGAAGAAGCCCGTCGCAACGAGCCAGAGCATCACGGTGAGGTTCTTTTCGCCGGGAGCGGCGGCAGGCGGGCGTTGGAACATGACGGCGGGGCGGTGGCGCGGGACAGCCGACATTGTAGGGAAAGCCGCCGCGCCGTGCAGGTTCGGGCGGCACTCATGTGGCCTCGACGACCCGACCCGATTCGGCGCGACCTCGGCCGGCCCGGCCGCCGGAGGCCTGTCCTCGTCGGGCGGCCAGTACAGTTCGGTCAAAAGCGTCTGCGGCCGTATCTGTCCGTGTACCGCCGCCGTCCGAAATACTGGTGTGATCGAACCCGTGCGACCAGGAGGCTGCCATGCGCGAACTGCGACTTTACGTGATGGACGGCGACGAGCCGGCCGGACGGTGGCGGATCGTCGATCGCACGCTGCTCGAGGTGGCCGAAGGCGACGTGTGGGTGACCGTCGAGGGCCGGCCAGACGATCACTGGCTGGGCGCCGGTGCGTCGCTGACCTTGCTGCCCGGCACCCATGCGTGGGTCAGCGCCGGGCCGCGCGGCGCGACGTTCGCGTTCGGCCCACTCGCGGTGTCGGCCGTGCGCACCGCGCCTGCATGGTGGCGCCCGTTCGCCGCGTGGCGCGACGGCCGGCGTCACCCGGCCGCATCGCTGCCGACGTAGCGGGCCCGCGGTCGGATCAGCTTTCCGTCCGCGTACTGTTCGAGCGCATGCGCGATCCAGCCGGCCGTGCGGCCGGCTGGAT
>FTHQ01000381.1_pt1 | contig 27579 bp, 26 predicted proteins | sample 1641001 | NCBI WGS metagenome assembly FTHQ01 (sample SAMEA3914872, study PRJEB12502) | metagenome | biome: forest; material: soil | place: Canada | collected 2011-07-03 | depth 0.3 m | reverse complement strand
CGGGCGCTTGCGCACGAGGTTGACGGTCGCGGCCGGATTGCCGGAGCCGTGCAGCAGCCCGTTCGCGCCGCGCAGGATTTCCACGCGCTCGTACACCGAGATGTCCTGCGGCGCGCTCGCCATGTCGCCGATCACGACCGGCACGCCGTCGAATTCGAACGAATCGACCTTGAAGCCGCGCACGAAGTACGCGGTGGTGAGCAGCACGTAAGGCTGGACCGTCACGCCGGCCGACTGCTGCATCACCTCGTCGAGCGAGAACAGGTTCTGCTGGTCGATCCGCTCGCGCGTCGTCACGCTGACCGACTGCGGAATCTCGCGCAACGCGAGCGACATCTTGCCGACCGTCGCCACCGACGGATCGTCGGCCACGCTGCGCGACGCATTCACCGCAATCGCCTTCAACTCGCCCCCGGCAGGCTGCGCGGCGGCCGCCTCTTCCTTGCGGACTCCCGCGCCGCCCGCCGGTGCCGCATCGGCGAACGCCGCCGCCGGATGCGCGGCGATCAGCAGGCCGAGGTACAGCGACGGACGCCAGCGCCCGAAACGGGCGACGCGCGCGCCCCGCATCATCGATCTCTCAGGTTCCCGTACCTCGTACCGCATTCACGCCCCCGTATTTGATAATCATTCTCATTATCAATTAGAACCAGCAGGCGATTTTTCGATCGAGGGGCTTTTCCTATCGATTCCGGGCACGGCGGCCCGTATTGTTCACGTCACTGTTCGGATTCGGCCGGGCGGAATTCCGCGTCCGCGCCGGCGGGCGGCGCCCCGTCGGGCGGCCGTCCGGCGCGGGCGAACGTCGCGTACCACGCATCGGTCTCGATCAGTTGCGCGTGCGGGCGACCGGCACGCACGCGCAACTGATCGAGACCGATGCGTGGTACGCGACGTTCGCCCGCGCCGGACGGCCGCCCGACGGGGCGCCGCCCGCCGGCGCGGACGCGGAATTCCGCCCGGCCGAATCCGAACAGTGACGTGAACAATACGGGCCGCCGTGCCCGGAATCGATAGGAAAAGCCCCTCGATCGAAAAATCGCCTGCTGGTTCTAATTGATAATGAGAATGATTATCAAATACGGGGGCGTGAATGCGGTACGAGGTACGGGAACCTGAGAGATCGATGATGCGGGGCGCGCGCGTCGCCCGTTTCGGGCGCTGGCGTCCGTCGCTGTACCTCGGCCTGCTGATCGCCGCGCATCCGGCGGCGGCGTTCGCCGATGCGGCACCGGCGGGCGGCGCGGAAGTCCGCAAGGAAGAGGCGGCCGCCGCGCAGCCTGCCGGGGGCGAGTTGAAGGCGATTGCGGTGAATGCGTCGCGCAGCGTGGCCGACGATCCGTCGGTGGCGACGGTCGGCAAGATGTCGCTCGCGTTGCGCGAGATTCCGCAGTCGGTCAGCGTGACGACGCGCGAGCGGATCGACCAGCAGAACCTGTTCTCGCTCGACGAGGTGATGCAGCAGTCGGCCGGCGTGACGGTCCAGCCTTACGTGCTGCTCACCACCGCGTACTTCGTGCGCGGCTTCAAGGTCGATTCGTTCGAATTCGACGGCGTGCCGGTCGTGATCGGCGACATGGCGAGCGCGCCGCAGGACATCTCGGTGTACGAGCGCGTGGAAATCCTGCGCGGCGCGAACGGGCTGCTGCACGGCTCCGGCAATCCGGCCGCGACCGTCAACCTCGTGCGCAAGCGCCCGCAATACCAGTTTTCCGCGCATGCGACCGCAAGCGTCGGCAGCTGGGACCGCTATCGCGCGGAAGCCGACATCGGCGGCCCGCTCAATGCGGCCGGCACCGTGCGCAGCCGGCTCGTCGCCGCGTACGAGGATCGCCACTTCTTCTACGACCATGCGAAGCAGGACACGCGTTCGATCTACAGCGTCACGGAAGTCGACGTGACGCGCGACACGCTGCTCACGTTCGGCGCGCAGTACCAGACCACGTCGTCGGTGCCCGACATGTCCGGCGTGCCGATGGCGCGCGACGGATCGAGCCTCGGCCTGTCGCGCTCGACGTTCCTCGACACCGCGTGGGGCCGCTTCAACTGGGACACGACGCGTGCGTTCGCGTCGGTCGAGCAGAAGCTCGGCGCCGGCTGGAAAGCAAAGGTCAGCGGCGAATACCAGAGCGTGCGCTCGGACCTGAAGTACGCGGGTTCGTTCGGCGCGATCGATCCGGCGACGGGCGCCGGCGGCCGGCTGACCGGCGCCGCGTACCAGTTCAGCAGCTACAGCCGCAGCCTGGATGCGAACGTGCAGGGCCCCGTGCATGCGTTCGGGCTCACGCACGACCTGCTGTTCGGCGTCACCTACGCGAACAGCAGCAGCGGGCAGATGACGGCGCCGCTGCTCGGCGACGTGGCCGGCACGCCGGTGAACGTGTATCGCTGGAACCCGAGCAGCGTGCCCGAGCCCGGCATCGGGCCGTACCAGCAATCGCAGCAGAACGACATTTCGCAGAAGGGCGTCTACGGGCTCGGCCGCATCAAGCTCGCGGAACCGCTGACGCTCGTGCTCGGCGGCCGGATGAGCTGGTGGAACCAGGACAGCCTCGGCGCGCACTACAACACTGGCCACCAGTTCACGCCATACGGCGGGCTGATCTGGGATTTCGCGCGCGACTGGTCGTGGTACGCGAGCTATGCGGAGGTGTTCCAGCCGCAGACCAAGTCGATGTGGGGCGGCGGCATCCTGACGCCGGTGAAGGGGCGCACCTACGAAACGGGCGTGAAGGGCGAACTGGCGGGCGGCAAGCTCAACGTGTCGCTCGCGGCGTTCCGCATCGATCTCGACAACAACCCGCAGGTCGACCTCGCGCACCCGTGCGCGGGGCCGAGCTGCTACTACGTGAACGGCGGCAGCGTGCGCAGCCAGGGTTTCGAGTTCGAGGCGAACGGCCGCATCACGCCGTGGTGGAGCGTGTGGGCGAGCTACACGTACGACACGATGCGCTATGCGGACAACCTCGCGAACGCGGGTTCGTTCGCGCCGCTGCTGAATCCGCGCCACCTGTTCCGGCTGTGGACCAACTACGACCTGCCGTGGCAGGAGCGGCGCTGGAGCATCGGCGGCGGCGTGCAGGTGCAGAGCAGCTACTCGGCGCAGGCGAACGGCGTCACGATGAGCCAGGGCGGCTACGCGCCCGCGAGCGTGCGGCTCGGCTACCGCTACGACAAGCACTGGAGCGCCGCGCTCAACGTCAACAACCTGTTCGACCGCCACTACTACCTGAGCCTGAGCCAGCCCGGCTGGAACAACCGTTACGGGGAACCGCGCAACGTGATGCTGACCGTGCGCGGGCAATTCTGATGGCGTCCGGCTGGGGGGCGCGGGCGGCGATCGCGATCGGCGGCGTGCTGCCGGGTGCGGTCGCGCTCGCGCTCACGCTGGCCCGTCATTACCCCGACGACGGCCTGAACCGGCTCTATGCGGCCGTGTTGCTGACGCTCGCCGCGAGCGTCGCCGCGCTGCTGTGGGTGCTCGTCGCGCCCGGCTGGCGGCAGGCCGCGTGGCGCGCGGGTGTGTGGCTCGCGGTGCTCGTGCCGTGCGCGATGTTCTGGGGAGGGCGCTGACATGGATGCTTCGTCGCGTTCGCGCTGGCGCGCGCTGCATCGCGGCGCCGGTGCGCTGTTCGGCGTGGTGCTGTTCGTCGTGCTGTTCCGCGGTGCCTGGAGTCTCGCATTCGATTCGATGCAGGGCTGGTGGCGGCCGCCGGCGGTGGCCGTCGCGCGGCCGACGTTGCCGCTCGACGCGCTCGTCACGCGCGCGGCGTCGCTCGGGGTGGCGTTGCGCGACGCGCGCATCGTGCTGCCGCGGCCGGACGATCCGGCCATCCGTTTCTGCGACGCGCGCCAGACATGCACGCTCGCACTCGATCCGGCAACCGGCGCGCCGCTGCCCGACGCAGGGCGGGCGACCTTGATCGTCACGCTGCACAAGACGCTGTTCGCCGGCTTCCCCGGGCGCATCTTCGTCAGCCTGTGGGGCATCGTGCTGCTCGTGCTCATCGTCGCGGGCATCGTCGTGCATCGCAAGCGCTGGCCCGATGCGGCGCGCATCCGGCGCGGCCACGGCTTGCGCGTCGCGCTGTTCGACCTGCACGCATGGATCGGCCTGTGGGGCACGCCGTGGCTCGTGCTGTTTGCGTTCACCGGCGCGTTGTCGGGGCTCGGCGCGCTCGGCACGGTGTCGCTCGCGGGCGTCGCGTATCCGGGGCAGCCGCAGCGTGCGTTCGCCGAACTGCTGGGCGGGCCGCCGCCCGTGGAAGCCGGCGGCCCGTGGCGACATGCGCCCGATCTCGATGCGCTGCTGCGGCGCGACGCGGTGCGCAGGCCGGATTTCCGGCCCGAAGCCGTCGTGCTGCATCGCTGGGGCGATGTGAATGCGCGCGTCGAGATTGCCGGCACGACCGCGGGCCTGCCGAGCACCGCCGTGTTCGAACGCCACCTGTACCGTGCGACGGACGGGCAATGGCTCGCCGATGCGACGTCGCGCGGCCGCGGCTTCTGGCTGCGCGCGTTCATCGCGGTGCAGCCGCTGCATTTCGCGCAATACGGCTGGGTGGGGGCGGCCGGTGATGGGCTGCGCGTGCTGCATTTCCTGATGGGACTCGCCGCGTGCGCGTTGTGCGCGACGGGGCTGCACCTGTGGATCGAGCGGCGGCGTGCGCAGCGCGAGCGTTCGGCGGACGTGCTGGCCGCCGCCGCGGTCGGCGTGTGCGGCGGGCTCGTGCTCGCGGGCGGCGCCCTGCTGTTCGCCGGCCGTGCGCTGCCGGACGGCGTGCACGTCGACCATGCGCTCGCGATGCTGTTCTGGGCCGTGTGGGGCGGCGCGATCGCGCTCGCGGCCTGTGTCGCCGATCGCGCGGCATGGCTGCGCGTGCTGATGCGTGCGGCCGGCATCGCGTACGGGCTGGCCGGCGCGACCCATTGCGCGCTCGCGCTGCGGGGCGCGGGCCAGCCCGTGTACTGGCCGATCGACGTGGCGCTCGTCGCCTTCGGCGCATTGCTGCTGCGTGCGGCCCGCCGTCCGCGGCGCGACGCGATGCAGCCTGCGCGCGTGCCGGCCGGCGCCGAACCTTTTTAACCTCATGCAACTGGAGACTTCGATGCGCGACCTGCTCGAACATCGCCGCCTGGTCATCACGATCACGCTGCTTTACCTGTCACAGGGAATCCCGATCGGCATCGCGATGGACGCGATGCCGACGCTGCTGCGCCACGACGGCGCGCCGCTTCACGCGCTCGCGTTCCTGCCGCTCGTCGGGCTGCCGTGGGTCGTGAAATTCCTGTGGGCGCCCGTCGTCGACAACCGCTGGTCGCCCCGCATCGGCCGGCGGCGCAGCTGGATGCTGCCGATGCAGACGATCGTCGTGCTGTGCCTGGTCAGCCTCGCGCAGATCGGGATGACCGTCGCGACGGCCGGCTGGGCGGTCGGGCTGCTGGCCGTCGCGTCGCTCGCGAGCGCGACGCAGGACATCGCGAACGACGGGATGGCCGCCGAGCATTTCAGCGGCGACACGCTCGCGAAGATCAACGCGATCCAGATCGCGGGCGTGATGATCGGCTTCTTTGGCGGCGGCGCCGGCACGTTGACGCTGATCGGCCTGTTCGGCCAGCCTACCGCGTTTCTCGCGCTGGCCGCCGTCCCGCTCGCGAGCCTCGTCTGCGTGCTGTGGGTGCTGCCGCGCGACGCGGATCGCGCGCGCGTCCGGCCCGAACACGATGCGAGCCTCGTGCGCTTCGCGAAGCGGCCGCGTTCGTGGTCGCTGCTGTCGCTCGCATTGCTGTCGGCGATGACCGCCGTATCGGGCTTCGGCCTGTCGAAGCTGTTCCTCAACGACGCGGGCTGGTCGCTCGACGCGATCGGCAAACTCGGGATGGCGGGCGGCGTCGTGACGGTCGTGCTCGGTTGCGGCGGCGGCGCGTGGCTCGTGAGGGCGCTCGGGCTGTGGCGCGCGTTTACGGCCGGCGTGAGTTGCGCGGGCGCGGCCGCGCTGCTGTGGTTCGCGCAGGCGAATGGGTGGCTGCCGGTGTCGCCGTCGTGGGCGTGGCTGTGCACGGTGCTCGGCTCGCTGGCGACCGGCATCACGTCCGTGTCGATCATGACGGCCGGCATGCGTTTCGCCGGCGGCAGCGATCAGGCCGGCACCGACGTGACGGCCGTGCAGAGCACGCGCGATCTCGGCGAGCTGATCGCGTCGTCGACGATCCTGTCGCTGACCGCGAAGGTCGGTTACACGGGCGGGTTTCTCACCGGCGTCGCGCTCGCGGTGCTGGCGGCGCTGATCGCGATGAAGCTGCGGCGGCGCGAGGCGGCGTATGCGGTGAAGGGGGACGATGCGCTGGTGTCGTGACGGCTGCGCGGCCGGCGTGCGATGCAGGGTGCGCATCGCGCCGCGCTGCGTCTGGCCACGCGTGGCTGAGCGCGGCTCAAGCGCGGCTCAACCGCCGCGCCGCCAGCAATGCGATGACGAGCAGCACCGCGACGTACGCGGCGACGCTCGTCCACGCGCCGCGTTGCCAGAACGCGCCGCCGACCGAGCCGAGCACGCTCGACCCGACGTAGTAGGCGAGCAGATACAGCGAAGCCGCATGCCCCTTCGCGGCGCCCGCGAGCGCGCCGACCCAGCCGCTCGCGACCGAGTGGGCGACGAAGAAGCCGATCGTCACGAGCACGATGCCGACGACGATCGCGGCGAGCGAGTGCGACAGCGTCAGCGCGAGGCCCGCCGCGAACACGACGATGCCGCTGACGAGGACCGGCGCCCGCCCGAGACGATCGGCGAGCGCGCCGGCGCTCGACGACGACACCATCCCGAACAGGTACGCGCCGAAGATCAGCCCGCATGCGGTTGGGCTCAGGTTGAACGGCGCGGCCATGAGCCGGAACCCGGCGTAGTTGTAGATCGTCACGAACGCGCCCATCACGAGGAAGCCGATCGCGAATACGAACGGCAGGCGCCCGTGCTGCAATTGCGCGTGCCACAGCCGCAGGTGGTGACGCAGCGTCAGGTCGGTGCGCTTCACGAAGCGTCGCGACGGCGGCAGCAGCATCACGAACGCGATCGCCGCGAGCAGGTCGACGACGCCGATCGACAGCATCGCGGTTCGCCACGAGAAGTGCTCTTCGAGCGCGCTCATCCCGATCCGCCCGATCATGCCGCCGAACGCGGTCCCGCCGACATAGAGCCCCATCGAGAAGCCGAGGCCGTCCGCCGCGATTTCTTCCGCGAGATACGCCATCGCCACCGCCGGCACGCCGCCCAGCGCGAAGCCTTCGAGCGCACGCCAGACCAGCAGCAGGTGCCAGTTCGGCGACCACGCGGCGAGCAGGTTGAACAGCGCGGCCAGCGTCATCGACGCGAACATCAGCCCGCGCCGCCCGACGCGTTCGGACAGCGCGCCGGCGCACAGGATCGACACCGCGAGCATCCCGGTCGACAGCGACAGCGAGAGCGAACTCGACGCCGCGCCGACGTTGAACTCGCGGGCGAACGCGGGCAGCAGCGGCTGCACGCAGTACAGCAGCGAGAAAGTGGAAAAGCCGGCGAGGAACAGCGCGAATGCGATGCGCTTGTACGCGGCCGAGCGCGGGGACACACCGGCCGGCAGCGCATCGGGTGCGGTGTTCTGCGCGCCGGGCAGGGAACGGGAAATCGAAGCGGAGGACATGAAGGCACTCGTTGTGCGACGGAATACACGAATTCTTGCGCACGGTCATGTATATGTCCAATATATGAAATGAACCGCAGCCATATGTTTTAACACTGGCTGACGGGTTAATCCGACTCACCGCGAGGTCACGTCACGCATGGAACTCCGGCATCTCCGCTACTTTCTGGCCGTCGCGGCCGCGTCGAATTTCACGAAGGCCGCCGAAACGCTCGGCATCGGCCAGCCGCCGTTGAGCCAGCAGATCAAGGCGCTCGAGAACGAGCTCGGCGTGGAGCTGTTCAAGCGGACCGCGCGCGGCGCCGAGCTGACGCTGGCGGGCGAGGTGTTCGCGGAAGAGGCGCGACGCGTGCTCGACGATGCCGAGCGCGCGGCCCGGGCGGCCAGGCGCGCCGCGCGCGGGGAAACCGGCCATTTGCGGGTCGGCTTCACCGGCACGGCCGCGTTCAATCCGAAGGTGTCGGATCTGATTCGCCGCTTTCGGGAGGCGTTTCCGGAGGCCGAGCTGACGTTGCAGGAAGCGACGTCGGGGGTTTTGCTGGAGGCGCTCGAGGCCGGGCGCGTCGATGTCGCGATCGTGCGGCCCGAGCGTCGCGTCGCCGCGACGCTGCGGGTGTCGGACTGGGACGAGGAGCCGATGTTCGTCGCGCTGCCCGTCGCGCACCGGCTCGCGCAGCGGCGGCGCATCGAGCTGGCGGAACTGGCCGACGAGTCGTTCGTGCAGGTGCCGCGCGCGGCCGGCGGCGCGCTGTTCGACGACATCGTCGCCGCGTGCCGGGCCGCCGGGTTCGAGCCGCGCATGGCGCAACCGGCGCCGCAGATCGCGTCCGCGGTGACGCTGGTGGCGGCCGGGCTCGGCGTGTCGGTCGTGCCGAAGGCGATTACGCAGGTGCAGGTTCCCGGGGTCGTGTACCGGCCGTTCGCGGGTAACCGGTTTCGCGCCAGGCTGGCGATTGCGTCGCGCTGCGACGAGCCGTCGGCGGTGGTGCGGAATTTTTTATTGTTGGCGTAGCGGAAAACAAAAAACCCGCGCAGCCAAGTGCTGTCGCGGGTTTCAGAGAATGCTGGAATGCGGGGAAAACGCATCTGGTGCCGACGGCGAGACTCGAACTCGCACAGCTTTCGCCACTACCCCCTCAAGATAGCGTGTCTACCAATTTCACCACGTCGGCACTGCAAGGGGCGCAATTCTAACGTCACATCGCGCGTTTGTGAAGGGGGTGTGACAAGGTCGTGCACGGGTACTCGATCGATCCCGGTAGAATTCGTCCGATCGACCCGACGATCAACGCAACCGCCACCCGTTTTCTTCCCGTGACCCACACCCTCGAACACCTGCAGGCCGGCCAACTGGCGGGCGCGCGGCAACTCAAGCTCGCGTGCGGGCTGACCGAATTTCCGCGCGAGATCTTCGATCTGGCCGACACGCTCGAAGTGCTCGACCTGACCGGTAATGCGCTGTCCGCGCTGCCCGACGATCTGCCGCGGCTGCATCGCCTGCGCATCCTGTTCGCGTCGGGCAACCGCTTCACCGCTTTCCCTGGCGTGCTCGGCGCGTGCGAGCAGCTCGACATGATCGGCTTCAAGGCGAACCGGATCCGCACCGTGCCGCATGGCGCGCTGCCGCGTGCGCTGCGCTGGCTGATCCTGACCGACAACGCGATCGACGAACTGCCGGCCGACATCGGCGACTGTGCGCGGTTGCAGAAGCTGATGCTCGCCGGCAACCAGCTGCGCGCGCTGCCCGCGGAACTGGCCGCGTGCCGCGCGCTGGAACTGGTGCGCCTGTCCGCGAACCGGCTGGAGGCGTTGCCCGACTGGCTGCTGCGCCTGCCGCGTCTCGCATGGCTCGCCGTTGCCGGCAATCCGCTCGGCGCGGTGCCGGAGGCCGCGGCGTCCGCGGAACCGGACGTCGCGGAGATCGACTGGGCGGCGCTGTCATGCGAACAGAAGCTGGGCGAGGGCGCGTCGGGCGTCATTTACCGTGCGCAGTGGCGCGCGGACGGCCATCCGCCGCGCACGGTCGCGGTCAAGCTGTTCAAGGGCGCGGTGACGAGCGACGGCCTGCCCGATTGCGAAATGGCCGCGTGCCTGCATGCCGGCGGTCATCCGAACCTGATCCCGGTGATCGGCAAGCTGCGCGGGCATCCGGACGGCACGCGCGGCCTGGTGATGGCGTTGGTCGATCCGGTGCTGACGAACCTCGCCGGGCCGCCGAGCTTCGCGTCCTGCACGCGCGACGTCTACGCCGCCGATGCGAGGTTCGATCCGGCGCAAGCGGTGCGAATCGCGCACGGCATCGCGTCGGTCGCCGGTCATCTGCACGCGCGCGGCATCATGCATGGCGACCTGTATGCGCACAACATCCTGCACGACGGTGCAGGCGGCGCGTTGCTCGGGGATTTCGGCGCGGCGTCGCTGTACGACCCGAACGCGCGTATATGGGGCGCCCGGTTCGAGCGGCTCGAAGTGCGCGCGTTCGGCTATCTGCTCGGCGAATTGCTCGAGCGCTGTGGATCGCACGCCGACGCGCTCGATGCGCTGGCGGCGGCCTGTGTGAACGAGGACGTCGATGCGCGGCCGTCGTTCGACGAGATCACGGCCGCGCTGGCCGAGCGCATGCGCTGAACGGATGGGGTCGACTCATGCCTGCCGTGCACTCAGCAGCTTGATGCCGAGCCCGACGAACAGCAGCCCGCTCGCGCGCTTGAGCGCGCGTACCGCGCGGCTCATGCCGAAGCCGCGATGCAGGCGGCGCACGCCGGCCGAATAGACGCTGTGAACGACGACGACCGTGCACGCGATCGTCGCGTACATCACGACGAACTGCAGCGCGAGCGGCCGGTCGTGCACGACGAACTGCGGCATGAACGCGGACAGGAAGATCATCGTCTTCGGATTGCTGCCCGATACGAACAGCGCTTCGCGGAACAGCTTGCGGCGATCGGGCACGGCGATTTCCGTTGGGCCGCTCGATGCGGCGGCCTTGCGGTCGCCGCGCAACTGCCGGACACCCAGGACCATCAGGTACGCGGCGCCGATCACCTTCATCGCGACGAACAGCGGCGGCATCGCGGCCAGCACCGCGCCGACGCCGAGCGCGACCAGCAGCACGACCACACCCTGCGCGACGAGGTTGCCGGCGATCGTCGCCGCGGTGCCGTGCGCGCCGTAGCGCACCGTGTTGCGGATCACGAGCAGCACGTTGGGCCCCGGCGACAGCGTCGTCGCGAGATAGGCGGCGGTAAACAGCATCCAGGTCTGAATGGACATGCGGCGCTCCGAGAGGCGGTTCCGGCGGTCGGGATGACGCGATGATGCCACGCCAATAATGGCTCGGGCCGCCGCCGGAACCGTGCCGTCCGGCCTGTCAGCGCGCGTCGCGCATGCAGTACGCGGGAATCGACGGCGGTGTATCGATGGCGGCAGGCCGTGTCATCCACGCGATCCATGCGGCCCACAACCCGCAGACGATCAGTACCGCGACATTCAGCGGTGTCCGGTAGCGAACGATCAGGTCGGCCAGCGGCAGGCGGTCTTTCATGTGCGTCTCCTTCGATCGTGAGGCGGGCGGCGTTACTGGCCGGCGTAGGTCGGCGCTTTCGCGTCGCAGGTCACGGACACGGTCGAGCCGTCCGCGAAGTGCAGCCGGAACGGCACCTTCGCGCCGGGCGCGACGGCCTGGCGCGGCTCCTCCAGCATCACGTGATAGCTTTTCGGCTTGAACGTCACCGAGCCGTGCGCCGGCACGACGACCGAATCGACGTGCACCATCTTCGCGGTGCTGCCGCTCGTCTGCGTTTCATGCACCATCGCCATCCCGTAGGCGGGCGTGTCGATACCGGTCAGCGTCGCGGGCGCGTCGCCGTGGTTCTTCAGCGTGAAGTAGCCGGACGACGGCACCGTCGCCGGCATCGTGCGGATCCAGCACGCATCGGCCTGGATGGCCGGCGCGGCGAACGTGGCGGTGGCGTGCAGCGTCAGTGCCATGAGCAGGCCGGTCGGAATCGGGCGTTTCATCATGTGTTCTCCTTATTGGGTGCGATGCCGCGGGCATCGATGCGAATGCGCTCGGCACGAAGCGCCGATGCGCACCGCGTGCGTGCCATGCGTTACTTCAGCGTGAACGTGTAGCGGCCGTGCGTGCGATGGCCGTCGCTGGCCACCGCGATCCACGCGACCGTGTAGGTGCCGGGCTTCAGGTTCGCGAGTGGGACGTGCATTCGCTTCCGGTTGCCGGCGTCGACGGCCGATTTCCCGTCGACGACCGATTGCCCTTGGCTGTCGGTCACGGCGATCGAGCTGAACGCCGGCTCGAGCGCCTCGCCGAAATCGATCGTGACCGCGTGCGGCGCGGTGGACAGCGTGGCGTCGGGCGCCGGGTCCTGCGTTTTCGGGAGCGCATGCGCGTGGGCGGCCTGGATGACGACGAAGCCGAGTGCGGCGAGTGCGCCGCGAACGAAAAGGGTGGTTTTCATGGCTGGATGAGCGAATGACGAATCGGATGAAAAAACGGATTCGACGGACGGCTGCGCGGAGCGGCATCGATGCCGACGCCGGTCGGCGCGGACCTGCGCGGCCAGGCATTCGCATGCGGGCGAATGCGGGCGCGGCAATCCGAACCGGCGGCGGCCAACCACATGCCCGGCACGACGCCGTGCGCAGCAGGGTGAGACATGATCGTCCTTCGAAACGTGACACGTCGCGCACGCCGGCGGCGTGCGCGGACGGCGCGATGCACGACGGCATCACGCGCAATGACGACGGATCAGGACGTGAACGGTGGGGCGCGCGGTTGCGCGGACGTGAGCGGTAGCGCGCGGCGCAGGCTTTCGAAGCGGGTGGCCGCGCGATGCTCGATTGCGTGCACGTGAGCCGCGAACGTCAGTTCGGGCGCGGGCAGCGCGGGGGTATGGGCAAGCAGGCTGCAGTAGCCGCACGCCTGGAGATGGGCCTGCAGGCTTTTCGTCGCCGCATCGGCGGACGGCGTGCCGGCGGCCGGCGCGGACGAACAGTAGCCGGCCAGCAGCGCGTCGACGCGCCCTTGCGTGGTCAGCGCCTGCGAGATCGTCGGCGCGAGCGCCGTCATCAGGATGGCGAGCATCCCGATCAGACTGCCGATCTTCCGGAGACGACGACTCAGCATGCGATGCGCGGCGGCGGGTGGACGACGATGCCGCCGATTATGCCACGCACGTCGATGCGCCGGTCGGCGCGGACGTGCGGCGTAGCGGCGCGCTACGCGTGCAGCGCCAGATACTTTGCGATCAGCGTCATCTGCGCGGCCCAGCCCTGGTCGTTCATGTCGCGCGCGGTCGCGCGACGCGCTTCGATCAACTGGTCGAAGCCCGTTTCGGTGACGGTGAGCAGCGTGCCGCCCGCCTGCGCCGCGAGCGTGAACGTGACGAGCGTCATCGGCTCGGACGCGTAATCGACATTCGGATCGATCGCGAACGGATGCCAGCGAAACGAGAACAGTTGCTTGGGTTCGATACGGTCGACGACGATTTCGAACACAGTGCCCGCATAGGGCTCCTGCGCCTTGGCGACGTCGTCGTCGACGCGGGTGGGGGTGATGCGGCCGAACAGCGACTGGCCGGCCTCGAACGGGCCGTCGAACGACACGCCGAACCACTGGCCGAATTCGCCGGAATTGCTCACGGCTGCCCAGACGCGGTCGGGCGATGCGGCGAGCAGCGTCTGTTTTTCGATGCGATCGGTTGGCTGGACCATCACGTTCTCCATGCAGGATCGAGCGTTGCAGGGCGACGCGCGCGGTCGCGCGCCGTGTTTAGTCGAGCATGACCGCGTCGGGCACGTCGAGCACGAGGTCCGACGTCGCGACGGCCACGCACGGCAGCGTATAGCCGTCGGCCTTTTCCTCGCGGGAGAGCCCCGGCCATTCGATCGTGTAGCGTACGCTGCCGCTGACGATCCGGCAAAGGCAGCTTCGGCACGTGCCGTTGCGGCACGAGCGCGGCAGCGATACGCGCGCGAATGCGGCGGCTTCGAGCACGGTCAGCGCATCGGGCGCGTCGAAGGTGGCGCCGAGCGGCTCGATGCGCACGACGGGCGGGTGTTCTGGATCGGTCATGACTGAAGCGGGCGGCGGTTCGGCGGCAACGCGCCAAGCATACCCGAACGCGCCGGCCGCCGGCCGTGTGCATCAGTGCCGCCGCAGATACCGGTACACGGTATTGCGGGCGAGGCCGAGTTCGCGCGCGGCCGCCGACACGTTGCCGCCGTGCCGCGCGAGCACCGCGTCGATCATCGCGGCCTGGTGGCTTTGCAGCGTCGTGCCTTCGTGCTTGCCGGCCGATGGGGCCGGGGTGGCCGCCGCTGGCCCAGCCGGCGCATCGTCGCAGTCGAGCCAGAAATCGTCGGGCAAATGCGCGAGCGTGATTTCGGCTTCGTCTTCGGCGAGCATGCCGGCCGTGCGCAGCACGTTGGTCATCTGCCGCAGGTTGCCGGGCCAGCGATGGCGCGCGAACGCATCGAGCACGTCGGCCGCGAGACGGCGCGGCATCGGCTCGCTGCGCGCGAGCCGCGCGAGGATGCGCTCGACGAGCGCCGGCAGGTCGGTGCGGGCGGCAAGCGCCGGCAGCGTGACCGCGAGCCCGTTGATCCGGTAGAACAGATCCTCGCGGAACGTGCCTTCCGCGATCATCGCGCGCAGGTCGCGGTGAGTCGCGCAGACCACCCGCACGTCGACCGGCACCGCGCGTGCGCCGCCGAGCGGCATCACCGCGCGCTCCTGCAGCACGCGCATCAGCCGCACCTGCTGCGCGAGCGGCATGTCGCCGATTTCATCGAGAAACAGCGTGCCGCCGTCGGCCTGCGCGATCTTGCCGGGGCTGCCGCGCTTGCGTGCGCCCGTGAACGCGCCGTCTTCGTAGCCGAACAGCTCGGCCTCGATCAGCGAATCGGGCAGCGCCGCGCAGTTGACCGCGACGAACGGGCCGTCCGCGCGCGGCGACGCCTGGTGCAGCGCGCGGGCGAGCCATTCCTTGCCGGTGCCCGTCTGGCCGAGGATCAGCAGCGGCAGGTCGCGCCCGCGGATCTTCGCGACGCGTTCGAGTACGGCGGCCATGCGCGCGTCGCCGGTGTCGAGCGTCGCGAACGTGATCGCGTCCGGGTCCGGTGCTCGCACGCGCGCAGCCGGCGCCGGCGGCGTGACGGCGACGGTCGTTTTCTGCGCTTCCGGGAATTCGCAGCGGGCGAGCACGCGCACGCCGGTCGACAGCGTGAGGCAGAACGTGGCGCCCGGCGCGCGCGCGGCCTGCTGCGCGAGCTGGGCGAAGCGCATGCCGAACAACGCGTCGCTCGCCTGATGCTGCAGTGCGTCGAACGACGCGCCGAGCTGGAACTGGGCGCTGCGGTTCGCGGCGATCAGCCCGCCGTCGGGGCCGAAGGCGACGAGCCCGGCGAACAGCGAATCGACGCAATCCTCGTGCGCGTGAAAGCGCAGCCGCAGCGCTTCGCCGCACTGGTTCGCGAACAGGTGGTTCTCGATCAGTTGCGCGGACATTCGCACCAGCGCGAGCGTATGCGGGCTGGAGCCGCGCGGGTCGCCGCTCACGTCGAGCGTGCCGAGCGTGCGGCCGAACGGATCGACGATCGGCGCGCATGCGCAGGTGAGGATGTGGTTCGCGCGCAGGAAATGTTCGGAGCCGTGCACGACCACGGCGTGGCCCGACGCGAGCGCGGTGCCGATCGCGTTGGTGCCGCGCGCGCCTTCGGCCCACGACACGCCGTTGCACAACGCGACGCGGTTCGCTTTCTCGATGAAGTCCGCGTCGCCGATGCTGTGCAGGATCACGCCGTCGGCATCGGTCAGCAGCACGAGGCTTTGCGTCTCGGCGATCTGCGCGTGGAGGTCCTCCATCACCGGGCGGGCGTGCGAGAACAGCGTGTGGTTCGTGTCGAGCAGTTCGCGCAGCGCGACGCGCGACAGCGGCGAGAAATCGGGGCGTTCGTGCGCGCGCAGGCCGACCGCGGTCGAACGCGCATGCGCCTGCGCGAGCAGGTCGGTACGCCCCGCGGTGGCGGGCAGCACGAAGGGTTGCGGCATGATGTGTCTCCTGTTCCCGGGGCCGACCGGATCGGAATCGGCGGCGGAGTGCGGCTCCGCTCGCGGTGCACCATTCGGCGCGACGGCCGACCGTCCGGGTACGCATCATCATACAAGCGCCACGTGCGATGCGCGACCGCGAACAAAATCCCCTTGCTTTTAAGCGCCCGCCTGCAATGATGGAAATGGAGCACGCACGCGCCGTGTTCCGCAGTGCAACATGCATGCGACGCGACATGCATCCGTTCGGGAGACGCATCATGGTTCGGGCGGAACTGAGAGTCGTGCTGGCGGCCATCGCCACTTTCATCATGCTGGGCGGCATTGCCGTGGCGATCCACGGATTGCTGTTCGATCTGACCGATGCGGTGAGATACGGGGCGGCCGCGATTGCGGTGGGCGTCACGACCGCCGCGATCGCGCTCAACATCTGGCCGACCGATCCGCACTGACGTCCGTTGCTGAAACGGTGCCGGATGCCGCGCAGATCAGACGAAATGCGCGTCGGAACGACGCATACCGAAATTTTTGTGTCCCGCGCGAAACCGTCTAAAGTGGAATTCAACCGGCATGCATCGACCGCGCCACACCCCGCGGTCGGGGCCTCCGCTGGCGAGCCCGCGTACATTTCGTCCGGCCGGTAGCGGACGACGGACGCGGTCATTCGTTTTCTACCGGTCGAGGCGGCGCCCATGCAGATCCATTTCACGAACGAGAAGCCTGAGTATTCGGGGCGTGACCTGATGCTGGGGTTCACGGCACTGGTCAATGGCGAGCGCGTCCAATGTCAGATCACCGCCGAGGCGCTGGAAGACCACTTCGGTGCGGCGTCGCCGCGCTTCGAGGACATGGTCGGCGCATTCGACCAGCACCGCGAGCGCATCGAGGCGGCCGCACGGCGCCTGCTGTCGGAAACGCGCGCGCAGTGCGTGACGCTGCGCAGCGGCTATGTGCGTTTCTACGAGGCCAACTGGCGCTGACGACACGACGCTCGTCCGGCGGCGCGCGCGACCGAGCGCGGCGCACGAAGACGTTGCCTTTCACGCAATGCCGTTCGGTGGGGCCGGGCGGCATTTTCGTATGCGGGCCGGGCGGGATGGTCGACCATCGATAGGGACGTGCGCGTCGATTCGTCAGGATCGCGGATGAATCGTGCGAAAACGAAAACGCCACCCGAAGGTGGCGTTTTTTCGTTGCATCGTGCGGCGCGGCGATGCGCTTCGCTTACTCGCTGCCCAGATAGAAGAAGCGGAACAGGAACACGGCCGCGATGATCCAGACGATCGGCTTGACCGTGCGGCCCTGGCCCGTCAGCAGCTTGAGGCCGCCGTACGCGATGAAGCCGAACGCGACGCCGTTCGCGATCGAATACGTGAACGGCATCAGCAGCGCGGTCAGCGCGGCCGGCACGGCTTCCGTCGCGTCGTCCCACGGCACCTCGACCATCTCGCGCAGCATCAGGCACGACACGTACAGCAGCGCGGGCGCCGTTGCATAGGCCGGCACGACGCCGGCGAGCGGCGCGATGAACAGGCACGCGAGGAACAGCACCGCGACGGTGATCGCCGTCACGCCGGTGCGGCCGCCGGCCTGCACGCCCGACGCGCTTTCGATGTACGCGGTGGTCGACGACGTGCCGAGCACCGAGCCCGCGACGATCGCCGTGCTGTCGGCGAGCAGCGCCTTGTTCAGGCGGTTCATCTTGCCTTCGACGAGCAGGCCCGCGCGATTCGCGACGCCCATCAGCGTGCCCGTCGCGTCGAACAGCTCGACGAGGAAGAACACGAGGATCACGTTGATGATGCCGGTCGACAGCGCGGCGCCGATGTCGAGCTTGAACAGCGTCGCGTCGATCGACGGTGGCGCGGAGAACACGCCGTGGAACTGGTTGCCGGCGAAGAAGAACGACAGGATCGTCACGCCGATGATGCCGATCAGGATCGCGCCGCGTACGCGCAGGTGGTCGAGCGTGACGATCGTGAAGAAGCCGACGATCGCGAGGATCGTCTCGTGCTTGTGCAGGTCGCCGAGCGTGACGAGCGTGGCCGGGTTGCCGACGATCACGCCCGACGTCTTCAGCGAGATGATGCCGAGGAACAGGCCGATGCCGGCGGTGATGGAAATCCGCAGCGATTTCGGAATGCCGTTGACGATTGCCTCGCGCACGCGGAACAGCGTGACGAGCAGGAACAGGCAGCCGGAGATGAACACCGCGCCGAGCGCCGCCTGCCACGTGAAACCCATCCCCTTGACGACCGTGTACGCGAAATACGCGTTCAGGCCCATGCCGGGCGCGCAGGCGATCGGGTAGTTCGCGTACAGCCCCATGATGATCGACGCCAACGCCGCGACGAGGCAGGTCGCGACGAACACGGATTCCTTCGGCATGCCGGCGTCGCCGAGAATCGCGGGGTTGACGAAGATGATGTAGGCCATCGTCAGGAACGTGGTGACGCCCGCGAGTATTTCGGTGCGGAAGTCGGTGCCGGCTTCAGCGAAGCCGAAATACCGCTTGATGGATTCCATGAAGGCGTTTCTCCGGTCGGGTTGTCGTGTTGATTGTTGTGCCGAATTGTTGTAAAGGCAGCGCGCGGCCGGCTAACTGTAACCAGCCACTATTGTCCGGCTATCGGCGGATTGTAATAGCGTGGATAGCTCGGACGATATAGTTGGGGGCACGATCGGTTGCCTGCGCGCGAACGGTCTGGCAGCACGCCCGCGCGACGAAGGCGCGCATTTTACCGGTTCGCGCGGCGCGGGCCGGCAGAAATGGCTGAAACGGCGGGAGCGGTGGAAACGACGGGAAGCGACGGGAAGCGGCGCGGGGCAGGCGGGCGAGACGGGCCGATGCGTGCGCAACGGCACGCTGGCGGCATCGCACGCGGCCGGTGCGCGATGACATGCGACTGAAACGCAGCGCCCGCATGCTGCACGAACGCGGTGCAGGCGGCGGTGCGCGCGAACGCGCGTGCGCGGCCGATGCGGATGCGCGGCCGCGGCGTGCGGCGGCCATTCGTCAGTCCAGGCCGTTGCAGGTATCGGGCTATCGTGCGCCGAAGCCGTCCCGTGCGCAACAGTCATTTCGCGATGCGGGGACGACTGTGGTTTCTGTGTAAAAGATTGCAAGACCCCATCGCGTAAACCGGCAAGTCTTTCTAGGATAGATACACCGCGCATGCACACGCCGGCCGGTCATTGCCGACGCGGGGGAGTCGCAGTCCGTGCAGGCCAGGCGGTGAATGGCGGTCAAGGCCGTTGCGCGTTTGGGCAGGCACGGCCGGTTGCGATTGCCCGATGCGGGTTCGTCCGTAATCACGGAGGTCAGCATGTTGAACTGGATCAGCCGCTGGGCGATGCGACACGCCCCCACGCCGGAAAAAACCGCTGCGTCGATGCTCGTGACGGCGCGCATGGAACTGTTCGCAGCCGAACAGCGCGTCATCGATGCGAAATTACAGGCGGATTACTGGCGCACACGTGTGTCATTCCTCGAAGAGGTGCAGAAGCAGGGCATCGATCCGTGGGTGACCTCGCAGGCCGCGCAACGTCCCGACCTCGATTCCACTCCACGAAGCACGGGCCCGCGTCTCGCCGCCAGCACCTGATGCCTTTGCTGCATCCCGTCGCTGCGCACGGCGCGCGATCGCTCGCGGCATGCACCGGCGTGCCGCGTCCTTCGATGCGCACCTGCGGCGCGTTGCGCCGCGGGTGCGCCCGTTTCCGGTCGCGGCCGCTCCGCGTGTCGCGCGCGTGACGCGTGCGACACGGCACGTCGCTCATCCGCTCCTTCTCCCTATCCCGACGAGCAAACGTTGCACTTGCGCGAGCATGCGCTTGACGCGCTCGCCGCGCCGCACGTACGCGGTCGTGATCGTCGCTTCGGCCGACCGGTCGGCATCGGTGCCGAGCCAGATGCGCTCGCCGCGTGCGATACGCAGCACCTCGCCGGGCCGCACCCAGTGATCGTCGACGCTCGGCGGCCGCGTGATCCACAGCGCCGCGCCGTGCGCGCGGATCTCCGCATCCTGCGGCGCGCGCCAGGTCATCGTCGTGCGTGGCGCGACCGCGAAACGGATCACGACGGTCGGTAATGCGATCGTGCCGGCGTGGCGCCGATCGCGGCGTTCAAACAGCGGGCTTGCCTGGTCCATCGTCTTCTCCATTCAGTGAGCCGGACGGATGACGTGCACCAGAACAAAAAGGCCTCATCCGTTTCCGGCGAGGCCTTGTGTGACATGCGGTACTGCCCGATTGCTAACGCACAAGCGCCTCCCGTGATCCATTCTTTCGAATGTTCACCGGGCAATGCATCGTGATGGCGATGAGCTTGAACGTAGGCATGCGAACGATTTTGTTGTCGGCGTGCGGCGTTGTCAACGACTATTTTCGGGATATGCACGGGCGATACAGGATGCGTCACTCGCGCGTTCTTCGACCTCGTCTGCCCAGCATGTCGCGCATCCGTGCGATCGCCCGCCCCAGCGACGTATCGCGCCGCATCACGTACGCGGTCGCGATCGACGCTTCGGCGGGCTGGGCGTCGCCGGCGCCGATCCAGATGCGGTCACCGCGCCGTACGCGCAGCACGTCGCCGGTGCGCAGCCGGTAATCGTCGATGCTGCCGAGCCGCGTGATCCACAGCGTTGCGTCGTGTACGCGAATCTCGGCGTCGTGCTGCGCGCGCCACGTCAGCGTCTTGCCGGGCGCGACCATGAAATGCAGCTCGACGCTCGGCAATGCGATCGTATCGGTGCGGCACCGATCGGGGCAGACAACCAGCCGGCTTGCGTGGTCCATCGTCATCTCCATCCGTTGAGCCGGTCGGGATGACGCGCACCCCAAACAAAAAGGCCTCATCCGTTTCCGGCGAGGCCTCGTGATATGCGTGACTGAATCTCGATGCTAACGCACAAGCGCCTCCGGTGATCGCCGCGTATGGGCGTTCACTCGGTTTTCATGCGCGATGGCGACGGGCTTGAGCATAGGCATGCGAACGAGTGTGTCGTGGCCGCGCTGCCGTGTCAACGGCAATTTCGAGATACGTGGCGGTTACGCGTCGCGTTGCGCGAGGCCGTTCACGAGCAGTTCCGACAGCAGGCCCGTCATCCCTTCCGGGTGCGTGGCCGCGCGTGCCTTCAGCTGTTCGACGAGCGCGGCGTTGAGCTTGCACGCGAACGGCACGAGGCCCTGTTCCTGGTCGAGCTTGCGCTGCGCGCGGCGGTCCAGCTTGGCCGCTTCGTCGGCGCCCTTGCCGAAACGCGCGGAGCTCGACTGCTTCATCGCGTGCGTCAGTTTGAGCGCCTTGTTCTTTTCGAGATCGGTTTTCTTCATGGCCATCGCGGCACCTCCGGGAAATGAAGCCGCGATTGTACGCATTTCGGCGGGCGCCGCCTGCCGGGCCGGCCGAAAACCCGGTCACGCGCCTTTCGTCGTGCCCCAGTTGCCGCCGTGCGCGGCCGCCTGCGCAGCCGGCGAGCGGGCGAGGTACGCGAGCGCCTGCTCGGTCGAGCCTTCGTGATGCGGCGTATAGCCCGGCTTGAAATAGCGCAGCGCCGCGCCGATCACCTTCCAGAACGACGGCAGGTGCCCGCGCCGCGAACCCTGCCACCACGCGAGCACGAAGCCCGGGTAGCGGCCGGCGTCCGGATCGCGCCGGTACATGAATTTCGCGCCGGTCGTGATGTAATAGAGCAGCAGCAGGATCACGAACGCCATGTGCACGCACCGCTCCGGATAGGTGCCGCCCATATGCCGGTAGATGTCGAACGCGACGGTGCGGTGCTCGACTTCCTCGGCGCCGTGCCAGCGCAGCAGGTCGACCATCGTCGGGTCGGCGCGGCCTTCGTCGAGTCCGTGCGCGTTGAGCACCCAGTTGCCGAGATAGCCGAAGAAATGCTCGAGCGACGCGATCACGGCCAGTTGCTGCCGCAGCCAGAAGCGCGTATGGCCGATCTTCAGCCCGAACGGGGCTTCGCCCAGCACGCGCGTGAACAAACGGTTGAGCTTCTGCGTGAACGGCTTCGTGTCGATGCCGTGGCGGTCGTAGTAGTGCTTCAGCACGCCGCCGTGCGAGCGCGAATGCACGGCTTCCTGCCGCAGGAAGCCTTCGGCTTCGTCGCGCAGGCGTGCATCGGTGATCAGCGGCAGCGCCTTGTTGTACACGCGGCAGAACCACAGCTCGCCTTCCGGGAACAGCAGGTTCAGCGTGTTGATGATGTGCGTGCTGCCCGGATCGTTCGGCACCCAGGTGACCGGCGTGTCGCTGAAGTCGAACTTCACGTGCCGGGCCTTGATCTTGTGATAGTCGGCGGTATCGGTCATGTTGTCTCCCAGTGCGGCGTCGTGCGCCGTCAATGCGATGCCATGCTGACGCGGGCGATCATCCGGCCGAGCCACGGCATGAAGCGGCCGACGAAGCGCAGCGCGTGCGCTTCGCCGCCGACCGCGACGACGGGGCGGTTGCGCAGCACGCCGTCGACCATCGCCTGCGCGACGGTTTCCGGTTTCAGGCCGCGCATCTGGTACAGCTTCGTCGCGCGCTTGCGCAGCCGCGCTTCGTCCTGCGCGTTGGCGCCCGCATAGTGCGTCGACGCCATGATTCCCGTCTCCGCGAAACCGGGGCACACGGCCGTCACGCCGATGCCTTTGTCCGCGAGTTCCGCGCGCATGCATTCGCTGAGCATCAGCACCGCGGCCTTGGTCGTCGCATAGGCGGGCAGGTCCCGCGACGGGCCGAATGCGGCTGCCGACGCGGTATTGACGATATGCCCGCCGGTGCCGCGCGCGGCCATCTGCTGCGCGAACAGCCGCGAGCCGTGGATCACGCCCCATAGGTTCACGTGCAGGATCCGCTCCCAGTGCCGCGCGCTCGTGTCGAGGATGCCGCCGGCCATGCCGATGCCCGCGTTGTTGATCACGACGTCCGCGCCGCCGAGTTCGCTGCCGACCCAGGCCGCGAGCGCTTCCATCTCGTCGGCGGACCCGACGTCGACGCGTTTCGCATGCGCGTGCGCGCCGGTCAGCCCGATCAGCAGTGCGGTGCGCTCGGCGCTCGTGAGATCGATGTCGCATGCGACGACCGTCGCGCCCTCGCGTGCGAAGGCCAGCGCCGCGCAGCGGCCGATGCCGCTGCCCGCGCCGGTGACGACCGCGACCTTGCCGCTGAAGCGCCCGCTGGTGGCGCGGCGGCGCGCGTTCGCGAGCGCGGGCGGTTCGTTGCCGGATTCGACTGCGTCGATCAATTGCCCGGCGAGATCCGCGAAGCGCGCGGGATCGGCGAGCGGCAGCCAGTGACCGGCCGCGACTTCGCGGCGGTAGTACTGCGGCACCCAGCGCGACAGGTTTTCGGACAGCGCGGGGCTCACGTACTTGTCGCCGAGCGGCACGATCGTCTGCACCGGTGCGTGCGCGTAGCGTTCGCGCGGCGCGAACAGGCAGCGGATGAAGTTCGCGCGATACAGGCGCACGCCGCGCGCGCCGTCGTCGGCCTGCGTCGGGCGCGGCGCGGCGGGCGTTTTCTCGAGCCGGCGCAGCAGGCCCGGCCACGCGCGGCCGAGCCACAGCCGCCAGCCGAGTTCGGGGAGGAACGGCAGGTGGAACAGGTACACGTACCACGAGCGCACGAGCTGGCCGCCGAGCTTGGCGAGCGACGCGGGCGTCGGCCGCAGCACGCGTTCGCGCAGCCAGAAGCCGACGTGGTCGAGGCACGGCCCCGAGCACGACGTGTACGACGCGATGCGGCCGGCCAGGCGCGGATCGGTGACGAATTCCCAGCCCTGGATCGAACCCCAGTCGTGTGCGACGAGGTGCACGGCGCGGCCGGGGCAGAGCGCATCGATCACCGCGACGAAATCGTCGGTCAGCTTCGAGAGATGGTAGTCGGCCGTGCGCGTCGGCACGCCGGACAGGCCCGCGCCGCGCACGTCGTACGCGATCACGTAGTGCCGGCGCGCGAGCAGCGGCGCGACATGCTGCCAGACGCTGCTGTCGTCGGGATAGCCGTGCACCAGCACGACCGGCGAGCGGGCCGGGTCGCCCCAGGTCCGGACCGCGAGCGTCAGGTCGCCGGAGGCGACCGCCGTTTCGTTGTGAACCGATTCGAACAGGGCCAGCGGCGCTTCGTCGGAAAGAGGCTGCATCGTGAGTCCGTCGTTCAGGGATTCGTGAGGAAGGGGCGCGTCAGGCGGCGGCCGGCACGGTCGACGCCGCCTGCGCGCGTCCGGCCTGGCGGCGCTGCCAGCGGCGCACGTGCGGCAGGTCCTCGTCGAGCCAGTACGCGTCGTCGTCGGTGATCACCAGCAGTTCCTCGAATTTCGCGCCGACGCCGGCGAAGCCGAGATGCGGCTCGACGGCCCACAGGCCCGGCACGGGCGCATGCTCGGAGCGGCGGTCGATCGACCACAGCGGCGACCAGCCTTGCTGCTTCGCCGCGCGGCCCTGGTCGAGCAGCAGGTTGCGCGTCGCGTTCAGCCCGAAGCGCGCGACGAAGCGCGGCTTCGACAGCTTGTGGATCTTCGCGACGCGATGCGCGAGCACCTTGAACGGATAGGCCTTGTGGCGCGGCTCGACGCCCTGGCGGCGGCACAGCGCGTCGACTTCCTGCGCGACTTCCGCCATCGACCGGCGCTCCTTCACGAGCCGCACGATCATGTCGCGATGGTCCATCAGGTCGTCCTGCAACTGCTCGAGGATCGGGTTGTGGCCCAGGCAGTGCGCGTAGCCGACGTCGGCGACGATGCCGTCGAGCACCGGTGCGACGTCGAGGATCACCGGCATGTCGGTTTCGAGTTGCCGGTTGCTCGGAAAGAACGCGAGATTGAAGCCGCCCATGTGCTTGAGGCCCGAGAAGCCTTCGAACGCGGTGCGGTCGCCGAACCACGCGAACGGCTTGTGCAGCCAGTCGTGCACGCCGTTGTCCTGCAGCCATTCGGTCAGGAGGCGCGCGGCTTCCTTCTCGGTGATGCCGGGGTAGAGCATCGCGCCGACGGTTTCGACGCAGCGGTACGCCAGTTGCTGGACCGCGCGGAATTGCGGCAGCTCGTCGAGGTGGACTTCCGGCAGCGGATGGTGGTCGGCCATGATGCGTCTCCATGTGTCGGCCCGCGTTCGCGTCTCGGCGCAACGCGGGTCCTGGGCAAGGCTGGGGTGCTGATCCGGAATGCATCCGCCGGCGTCCATCGCCACACGGTTATTCAGTCAGCATTTAATGTGTCATTGAGCAATGTAATGATCATAGCCGGTTCGACGTCGCGCGCCAGCCCCCGGAGATGAGGGCTTCTCCTAATGAAGGGCCGAAATGGAGGGGAAGCTCTAGATTTCCGGCGAGCGGGGCCGGATGGTCGTTGCTTGTTCATGCTTGCCGAACGGGGAAACCGGTCGGGGCACCCCATGCAAGGCTTCCGCACGGCCCGGCATGTCGCGCCGGATCAACTCGCCGTCGTGTCGCGGCGGGACGCTGTCAAATTGCCGAAATAATTTCGTCACATCATCCGCCCCGATTCGAAGCCTTTGCGGCTTCGCGAGGCCGGTGTGTCGCGCGTCGCGCGGGGCCGCGACCGAGGCCGATTCGGCATATCAACGGAGAGACCATGCAACGCCGCCAGTTCATGAACACCCTTGCCGCGGCGACCGCTGCGACGCCGCTGATGCTCAAGGCCGGCCTCGCCGGCGCGAAGAGCGCCACCGCGCCGGACGCGCTGGACCCCGGCCGCTGGTCGCCGTTCAACGCCGCGCGCCTGCAGGCGGTGCTCGACCAGCATGGCGCCGCGAGCGCCCGCTACGACGGAAAGCGCCGCCCGTACGCGGTGTTCGACTGGGACAACACGTGCATCATGAACGACTGCGAAGAGGCGTTGCTGATGTACCAGATCAACCATCTGCAGTACAAGCTGACGCCGGACGAATTCGTCGCCGTGATGTGGAAGGACGTGCCGAAGGGCGCGTTCATGAAGGACTACACGACCGTCGACGGCAAGCCGGTGACGATGGAGGACCTCGCGGCCGACGTCGAATCCGACTACCGCTGGCTCCATGCGAACTACCAGGGCCTCGGCGGCGACAAGAGCCTCGACGAGATTCGCGAGACCGATCAGTTCAAGGATTTCCGCGCGAAGCTGTACTTCATGTACGACGCGATCTGCGACACGCATCCGCTCGAAGTCGGCTACAAGTGGATCATCTACTTCTACCAGAACATGACGACCGCCGAGCTGCAGGCGATGGCGCAAGCGTCGAACAACTACGGGATCGGCGACGCGCTGCGCAAGGTCCGCTACGAAAGCCCCAAGGCGCTGCCGGGCAAGGCCGGCGTGGTGGCCGATACGCATTTCCACGGCATCCGCATTCACGAGGAAATCCGCGCGGTGATGCACACGCTGCGGGCGAACGGCATCGACGTGTACGTGAGCACCGCGTCGCTCGACGACGTCGTGCGCGTGTTCGCCGGCAATCCGAACTATGGCTACGGCGTGCCGCCGGAGAACGTGATCGGCCTGCGGCTGGACATGCAGGACGGCAAGTACACGAGCACCTATCCGGCCGGCTGGCATTTCAACTGGGGGCCCGGCAAGACGGTGGGCATCCGCAACGTGCTCGCGTCGAAGAAGGGCTACGGCCCGCTGCTGGTGTTCGGCGACAGCGACGGCGACGCATGGATGCTGCGCGATTTCAAGGACACCGCGGCCGGCGTGATCGTCAACCGGATGAAGAAGGGCGAGATCGGCGCGGACAGCAAGCTCGCGGCAGAGCAGATCGGCAACCCGGACGCGCGCTTCCTGCTGCAGGGCCGCGACGAGCACACGGGCCTGATGATCCCGGACGAGAAGTCGATCAAGTACGGCAAGGCCGAGCGCAAGCTGCTGGCCTGACGCGGGCGGGCCGCTGGGCCGCCGGGCGCTGGCCGCCGCGGCTCCCGCGCCCATCGGCATCGGCCCGCGGCGTCGTGCGGCCGGCACATGCGCGTCTCAACGCTCGCGCGGCGGGCCCAGCCGATCCAGCAACGCCCCCAGCAGATCGACCGGCAACGGAAACACGATCGTCGAATTCTTGTCCGCCGCGATCGTCGTCAGCGTCTGCAGGTAGCGCAACTGCATCGCCTGCGGCTGCAGCGCGAGCCGCTGCGCGGCCTGCAGCAGCTTCTCCGACGCCTGAAGCTCGCCTTCCGCATGAATCACCTTCGCGCGCCGTTCGCGTTCGGCTTCGGCCTGCCGCGCGATCGCGCGGATCATCGTCTCGTTCAGGTCGACGTGCTTGATCTCGACCGTCGACACCTTGATCCCCCACGCATCGGTCTGCGCGTCGAGCGTCTTCTGGATGTCCGCGTTCAATTGCTCGCGCTCGGCGAGCAGCGCGTCGAGTTCGTGCTTGCCGAGCACCGCGCGCAGCGTCGTCTGCGCGAGCTGGCTGGTCGCCTCGAAGAAGCGCGCGACCTGGATCACGGCCTTCTCCGGATCGACGACGCGGAAATACACGACCGCATTGACCTTCACCGACACGTTGTCGCGCGTGATCACGTCCTGCGCCGGCACGTCGAACACGACGGTGCGCAGGTCGATCCGCACGACCTGCTGGACGATCGGGATGATCAGCACGAGCCCCGGCCCCTTCACTTTCCAGAACCGGCCGAGCATGAACACGACACCGCGCTCGTACTCGCGAAAGATGCGGATCGACGATGCGACGAGGACCACGACGAAGACGACCAGGACGCTGCTGAAGCCGAACGTGTAACCGATCATGAAGGTTCTCCCTGGGGATGGGCGGGGGCGGGCACGTCGTAGAGCGGCGCGACCGTCAGCGTCAGCCCGTGGCGGCCGGTGACGCGCACGCGGCAGCCG
>FTHQ01000054.1_pt1 | contig 27695 bp, 23 predicted proteins | sample 1641001 | NCBI WGS metagenome assembly FTHQ01 (sample SAMEA3914872, study PRJEB12502) | metagenome | biome: forest; material: soil | place: Canada | collected 2011-07-03 | depth 0.3 m | reverse complement strand
TTTCCACGGCGGCGGCTTCGTGTCGTGCGGCATCGACTCGCACGCGAACCTGTGCCGCAGCCTCGCGCATCGGGCGCGCACGCTCGTGCTGTCGGTCGACTACCGGCTCGCGCCCGAGGCGCGCTTCCCGGCCGCCGCGCACGATGCGTGCGACGCCGTGCGCTGGGCGGCGGCCAGTGCACGCGATCTCGGCGCGCGCGCCGAGATCGCGTGCACTGGCCGCCGCCCAGCGCACGGCGTCGCACGCATCGTGCGCGGCGGCCGGGAAGCGCGCCTCGGGCGCGAGCCGGTAGTCGACCGACAGCACGAGCGTGCGCGCCCGATGCGCGAGGCTGCGGCACAGGTTCGCGTGCGAGTCGATGCCGCACGACACGAAGCCGCCGCCGTGGAAAAACACGGTCAGCGGCAACGGCCCGTCGACGGCGGGCCGATACAGCCGCGCCGGCAATCGACGGCCCGCTGCCGGGATTTGCCAGTCCGCTTCGGCGGCGACGGCATCGCCGGGCGCGAACGCGCCGCCGGCGGCGAGGCTCGCGCGGTACGCGGGAACGGTGAGCTGCGCGAAATCGATCGCGGGGGCGTGGGCGAATGCGGCGAGCAGCGCCTGCGCCTGAGGGTCGAGCGGCATGGGAACTCCTGTCTGAATCGGATGCGGTCTGAATCAGGTAAACCCGTGTCGCGGTTTTCCCTGAGTCCGCGCCGGACGCTTGCCGGCACGGCCTGACGGGCATTCCAGCGCAGCGGGCAGGGCGCCACATCATCCGATCGGACGATGGTTTGCCCGCCCGGATGGCCAATTCTCGCCATTCAGTGAATCTCCCGATGACGCCGGAATTTAGACGCGTCTTAAATCATGGCGGCGCGGCTCGGTCGCACCGCAAACATGTCGTATGGAGGATGGAGCGTGCTGATGGAGACGAGATGGGCTCCGCAAGAGAGCCAGGCAACCAGTGACGAGGCCGACATCGGCGTCGCGGATTTCAGCGAGCTGATGGCGCGCATCTACCAGGGTCCGCTGGAGACGCCGCCGTGGGCCGGCGCGCTCGAGCTCGTCCGTCGCTGGCTGCACGCGAACTACGTGACGCTGATCCTGCGCGCGGCCGCGAGCGATCGCCGCGCGCCGCTGTCCGTGCACGCCTCGGAATTCGGCCCGGTCGTTCCGGGCGACGGCGAGGCGTCGTACAACAACTACTACTATTCGCTCGACCCGTTCGTCGGCCTGCCGGCCGATCGCGTCGTCACGGTCGACGACGTGTTCGGCGACACGGGCTGGCTGTCGAGCGAGCTGTACAAGCAGTTCCTGAAGCCGCAGGACGTGCGCTATATCCTCGGCGCGGACCTGCGCACGCCGTCGGGCGTCGAGTGCCGGTTCCGCGTGTGCCGCAACCATGCGTCGAAGCAGTTCTCCGCGCGCGACAAGGCGGTCTGCGCGCTGCTGCTGCCGCACCTGAAGCGCGCGGTGGAGCTGCATTCGCGGCTCGATTCGGCGGAGGTCGAGCGCTCGATCTACGCGAACGCGATCGACCGCATGCAGGTCGGCACGATCGCGCTCGACGAGAACGGCACGATCATCGACATGAACAGCGTCGCCGACGAGATCCTCAAGCAGAACAACGGGCTGACGATCGCGCGCGGCACGATCGAGGCGACCGACGCGCAGGAGAACCGCACGCTGAAGCGGCTGATCCGCCATGCGGTGATGGGGCATCACGGCACAGCCGCGGCAACCGTCGAGGCGATGCCGATCACGCGCAGCTTCGACAAGCCGCGCCTCGGGCTGCTGGTGCGCACGGTGCTGCTGTCCGACTGGTCGGAGGACAACCGGCGCCGGCCGGCCGTCACGCTGTTTCTGCGCGATCCCGATCGCAAGCCGCAGGGCGCGCAGGAAATCATCCGCAAGCTGTTCGACCTGACGCCGGCCGAGACGTCGCTCGCGCTGCTGCTCACCAACGGGCTGACGCTCGAGGAAGCCGCGGACGAATCGGGAATCAGCAAGAACACGGCGCGTACGCACCTGCGCGCGATTTTCTCGAAGACGGGCGTCACGCGTCAGGCGACGCTGGTGCGGATTCTGCTCGGGAGTGTCGTGCCGCTCGGGTGAGTGGTGTAGTCGATGCCGACCGAGCGGCAACGGATGCGTTCGCCCGGCAGTACATCGGCATCGATCGATACGTCACCGGCGTCGCGACGATGGCGACTTGACGCAAAAGAGGCTCGCACCGCGCGAGCCTCTTTTTCATCCCGTGCCGTCGCTCATGCGTATCGATTGGGCGACGGGTCGTGCGGCTACCCGAGTTCACGACCCGCGCGTCGAGCGATTCGCCCAATCGGCCCATGCCGGCCACTGCGCGCAGCCGCGCCGGATGAAGGCGACGCCGGTGCGGATCACGAGCGCGCCGATCGCGAGCGCGGCCAGGTCGTCCAGACGGCCGAAGCCAATCAGCGCCGCACTCATCGCGAGCGCCGCGAGCAACGACGACAGCGCATCGGTCCGCACGTGCCAGCCGCTCGCCTCGAGCAGCGCGGAACCGGTCTCGCGCGCCTTGCGCAGCATCCAGCAGGACAGCACGGCCTTGCCCGCGAGCGTGACCGCAACCAGCGCGAGCGCGGTCGCGCCCGGCTGCACGACCGGCGGCGTATCGAACCGGGTCAGCGCATGCCAGATCATTTGCGCGCCGGTGATGGCCAGCAACGCGCCGAGGCCCGCGAGCGCGAGCGGCTCGTAGGTCGGGCGACGCTGCGGCGGCAGGCGCGCGTCGAGCCGGCAGGCGACGAGGATCAGCGCATCGGCCGCAAGGTCGATCGCCGCATGCGCGACGTCCGCGAGCAGCCCCGACGAATGCGCGGACCATGCCGCCGCCGTCTCGACGGCGAGCAGCAGCAGGTTGATCGCGAGGCTGACGGCGAGGGCGCGAGACGTGGCTGCGTAGACGTGGGGCGTGGCGCGCGACGGGCGCTGCATGGCGGATCGCTTGTCGGAATCGGGGACGGCTTCGAACGTTACCGGCCTACGGTGGCACGCGAATGACAAGACGAAACGAGGGCGCGGCGCGAGGATTCGGCGCATGGCGATCCGCTGACCGGTCACCCGTCGCGCTCACCGCTTTCGATTGCGCTGAAAAAATTACAGCGCACGTTCATTTGGTAGCGGATTCGCTGGCATCGGATGACGCTGCCGCGCCGTCGCCGCAGGCCGCCCGATGGAGCGCCGAAGCGCGATGAGCGACGCGGCCGGCTTGCGAGCGGGATCGCGGTTTGCTTCCGCGACAGCCCGGCAGGTTCGCCCGGACCGCGTATCCGAGGTTTTCCCGGCCGCCACCGGCAGCTGCCGGGCGACGAAATTCACCGCCCACTCCCGTGAGCGCCTCAATGCACGACAGCCAGCACCTTCACCCACCCGACACGATGCGTGAGTCCAGCACGATCGTCGTCGGTCGCGTCGTTCATCCGGGACGGGAAAGGCAATTCGATCGCTGGGCGCGCGAGATCGACGCGGCGGCGCGGCGTTACCCGGGGCACCTCGGAAACGTTCGCCTGAGCGATTCCAGCGGCATCAACTACCTGATTTATCGGTTCGACTCGCCGGCGCACCTGCATGCGTGGGAGGCCTCCGCGGAGCGACGAAAGCTGGTGGCGAAGGGCGACACGATATCGGACGAGCATCGCGATGCCGCGGTCGGCATGGATGCGTGGTTCGCGATCGCCGGCAAGCCCGCTACACCGAAGTGGAAAACGTTTCTCGTGACGTGGCTGGCCGTTTATCCGGCCCTGCTGTCGATCACGTACCTACTGAACGCGCTCCTGCCAGCGTCGGAGCGTCCTGTCCAACTCGCGCTCAGCTCCGCGCTGCTGACCGCATCGCTGACCTGGATCATCATGCCGCTCCTCACGAGGCAACTTCGGCCATGGCTGCTCCGGGGCGTGAAGCAGGTCGACAGGCTGGGCGACCGACACAGCAACGGATGACGACCCATGCAGAACGAACGATCCGAACAATCGATGCCAGGGATGCCGGCGCCGGGCCTGCCGGCCGGTTTCGAGCGGCGCTTCAGCCGACGCTACGCGCAGCTCGACGACGTCCGACTCCATTACGTGACCGGCGGCCCGGACGACGGCGAGATGGTGGTCCTGCTGCACGGCTGGCCGCAAACCTGGTACACGTGGCGTCACGTGATGCCGGCACTCGCCGAAGACGGGTATCGGGTCGTCGCGGTCGATTACCGCGGCGCGGGCGAATCCGACAAGCCGCTCGGCGGCTACGACAAGGCGTCGATGGCGGGTGACATCCGCGCCCTCGTTCACCAGCTCGGCGCGACGCGCATCCACCTCGTCGGCCGCGACATCGGCGTGATGGTGGCCTATGCGTACGCCGCGCAATGGCCGACCGAGATCGTGAAACTTGCGATGCTCGACGTACCGGTGCCGGGCACGCGTATCTGGGACGAGGCGAAGGCCAGCGCCGATCCGCAGATCTGGCATTTCGGCTTGCATCAGCAGCGCGATATCGCGGAAATGCTGATTGCGGGCAAGGAGCGCGCGTACATCCTCGATTTCTACAAGAAGCGAACCCACGTCGCGCTGTCGAACGACGATATCGCCGTCTACGCCGACGCTTACGCGGCGCCGGGCGCGCTACGCGCCGGGTTCGAACTCTATCGCGCGTTTCCGCAGGACGAGACGCGGTTCAAGGCGTTCATGAAGCACAAGCTCCCGATGCCGGTGCTGGCGCTCGCGGGCGACAAGAGCAACGGCGCCAAGGAACTCGACATGGCGAGGGAGCTGGCGCTGGACGTTCGCGGAGCCGTTGCGCCGAATACGGGCCATTGGCTGCCGGACGAGAATCCGGCCTTCCTGACACGCCAGTTGCTCGATTTCTTCAGGGAAGCCGCGTCGGGCCGTTAAAGGCCCGCGCCGTGATGCGTCGCGCTTCGGGCCGCCCTCGCGCGCGGTGGTTGGGTCGGTCGCGCATGGTGCGCCGGGTCCGGTGCGACAGCGCGGCTTCGCCGGCAAGCGCCGCGGCGCGCAACACGGCGCGGCCGTAACCCGAGTCCGACGCATCGTCCGGAATCACGTCGAATTCCGCGTCGGGCCGGATTCCGCGTGCTTCGTATGACACGCCGGCTGCATCGCGCGTCACATGATTCGCGATGCCCATCATCCAGCCGTTCGGCAACCCTTTGCCGAAGCCGCCGGACAGCGCACCCTGCGTGGTCTGGCCGGCCTGGATCGCGTGCGGCAGCGTGCGCATCATCAGCGTCAGGTATTCGCCGGCGCTGACGGTCACGTCGCTCGTCAGCACGACGACGGGCTTCGCATAGCGCACGGCGCCGCCCGGTTCGACATGGAATCGCTGCGGCGCGATGCCGGCCGCCTGCGGGAGCGCACGCGTATAGGCGAGCCGCTTGCGGTCGGCGAAGCGCGCGGCGATGTCGTGCGCGATCTGCGCCGCGCCGCCCTGGTTGAACGCGAGGTCGAGCACGAGCGCATGCGTCTGCCCGAGCCGCTGGAGCACGACATCGAGCGTGGCGGCGAGCCGGGCCCGGTCCTGCTCGATGTCGGCGATCGGGCCGCCCGCAAAGCCGCCCATCCGGTCGATCGCGAGATAGCCAATATTGCCGTCGAGCACGCCCCAGACCAGGCTGCCGTCGAATTCGATGCCGCGCGCATCGGCGCGCAGGAGGCCGAGCCGCGCTTGCGTTTGCCGCGCGTGCCACACGCCGAGCCAGGCCGGAAACGACGTAGCGGGCGCCTCTTGCATCCACGCATGCCGCAACCGGCGGAAGGTCTGCTGCGGTGCGTTTTCGTCGCGCCAGCCGAGCGTGAACGAATCGTTTTCGTCGCTGATGCTGGTATGCGCATCGACCGGTGCGCCGAGCAGCGCATCGAGCACGGGCCCGAGCGCCGCGTCGCTGCCGGCGGCGGCGGCCTGCGGGCGCAGTCGCGCGATACGCGCCGCCCAGTCGATGCCGTAGTCGGCCGCGAACGAATGGAAGTCGAGCAGCAGGGCGGCGACCGCGTCATACGTCGCGAGCGGCGACGGCGCGCCGTTGCCCGTCATGCGACATGCGTCGGGCAGCGCAGCCAGCGGGCGCGCATGCAGCTGCATGCCGTCCGGCGAGTCGGTGAAGACCATGCCGCCGCGCCAGCGTGCATACATCCCGATCAGGCCGGAGACGGCCGCCGTGCTCGCGTTGTACGCGGGATCGCGCCAGCACAGGTTGCCGGTGCGCGTCGTGTTGTAGATGACCGCGCCGTGCGGCCCGATCTCGGCGATCGCGCCGGTGCCGGCAAGCGCCCAGATACCGTGTGTCTGCGGCACGAACGCGCCGTCCTGCCACGCGGCGCGCAGCATCTCGGGCGGCGCGGACGGCAGCCCGCCCGGCACGACGGGCTCGTTGCCGTCGCCGCCGCAGCCGGGCAGCCAGCCGGAGATACCGAGGCTCCATATCAGGGTGGCGAAGGCACGCATCGTCACGCCCCGGCGCCCGGGCAGCGATACACGCTGCCGGTCAGCGTGACGCCGGTCTGCCGCAGGTAGCCGCCGTCGGTACCGTCGAAACTGCCGCTTTGCACGCCGCGCTGCGTGAGCAGCACCACGACGTTGCCGCCGAGCGCGGCCGCGCGGGTCTTCAGGTCGTTGCGCGCCCCGGTCTCGAACGTCGCATCGGGGATGAAGCCGCCGATCAGGAAGTTGCCGCGGCTGCCGGTCACGTCGCCGAGGTGGTGGCAGGTGCCGCCGGGGTCGCTCGTGACGATGCGCACGTCGCGCCCCGCGGCGGAAGGTTCGAGCGGCGCGCATGCCGCCAGCGCGACAGGAAGGCCCAACAGCCAGGCAGGTCTCATGTTTTCGCCGTAACGAATGCGCGGAATCGCGCGACAGCGCCACTTTAGGGACGCCGGCCGCGCCGCGCATCGGGCGAAGGTCGCGCGCTGGCGACGGAAAGGATCCGACGAAAGTCGTAGATACGGGGAAGCGCGGTCGACGCGCGGCCGGCACTGGCCGCTCGGCGACGTCAGGTTTTCGGCGCCATCAATCCTTCGCGCCACGCGAGCGCGACGGCCTGCGTGCGGTCGGACAGATGCAGTTTCGACATCACGTTGCCGAGATGCGTCTTGACCGTCTTTTCCGTGATGCCGAGCGTCGCGGCGATGCGCGCGTTGCTGCCGCCCTCGGCCAGGCAGCGCAGCACTTCGAGCTCGCGCGCGGTCAATGCGGCGAACGGGTTGCGCGGCGGCTTGCGCAACGCACCGATCATGCGCTGCGCGATGCCGGGGTGCAGCGTCGGTTCGCCGTGGACGGCCGCATGGATCGCTTGCAGCAAACGCTCGCCGCGCATCGATTTCAGCAGGAACGAATCGGCGCCGGCGTCGATCGCGGCCAGTGCCAGCGCATCGTCGTCGGACGACGTCAGCACCATGATGTGCGTGTCGCCGCTGGCCGCCCGAATCGCACGAATCACCGCCGGCACGCCGGCGTGGCCCATGCCGGGCATCATCAGGTCGAGCAACAGCACGTCGGGACGATGCACGCGTACCTGCTCGACCGTGGACGCGCCGTCGTCCGTTTCCGCGACGATCTCGAACGACGCATCGAGCCGCAACAGGCCACGGATGCCTTCGCGCACGACCGCGTGATCGTCGGCAACGAGGATGGTGGTCATGTGGTCTCCATCGGATTGAAATGGACGGTCACGCGCGTGCCGTCCGCGCCCGACACGATGTCGAGCCTGCCGCCGGGCAGCGCGTCCGCGCGCCAGCGCAAATTGCCGAGCCCCATGCCGACGGGCACGGCGGCCGGGTCGAAACCGGCGCCGTCGTCGCGCACGCTCCATCGCCAGTGTGCCGGCGGACGGGCGGCCGATGCGTGGCCAGCATCGCCCGGTTCGCACGCGATGTCGATGCGGCGACAGCCGCTATGGCGCAGCGCATTCGCGACCGCCTCGTGCGTGATCATCAGCAACTCGTGCGCGGCCGCCGGATCGGCATCGAGCGTGCGCGCCGCGGCGTCTGGCAGGTCGAGCGACCACGCGATGCCCGAGCCGGCCAGCAAGTCGCGCACCGCGTGCGAAACGGCCGCACGCAGGCCGTCCTCGGCAATCGCGGGCAGGCTGAAGCCGGTCACCACGTTGTCGAGATCCTGCTGCAGGTGATCGGCCAGACGTCGTGCCGCGCCGACGGTCGGCAACAGGTCGGGGTGACGCTGCGCCTCGTATTCCAGCTCGGTCAGCTTGAGGCCGAGCACGAAGCTGCGCTGCTTCGCGGTGTCGTGCAGGTCGCGGGCGATGCGCGTGCGCTCGACCGATACCGCGAGCGCCTTCTGCATGCCGAACGCCCGCGCGAGCGCATCGGCCATCCGGTTGAAATGCGCGGCCAGCGCGCCGAGTTCGTCGCGCGACGCATCGGCGATCCGCGCCGACAAGTCGCCGGCCGCCCAGCGGTCGGCCGCCGCCGTCATCCGCCGCACGCGCCGCACCAGCAACCAGACGAGCAAGCCCGCGAAGCTCGCGCCCATCGCACCGAGATACAGCACGGTGCGGATCAGGTCGTAGGCCGAGGCGTCGTCCGCGATCTCGTAGTGGAGTTGCCAGCCCGGCCAGTAATGGACGCCGATCCGCGCGATCGCGCCGCCGGCCAGCGCGATGCGCGTGACGATGGCCCAGTCGCCGTCACGATGCAGCATCGTGTCGGGCGCGGCCGGGTCGGCCAGTGTCGCCGCGAACGCGTCGGACAGCAGCGGCGACGCGGCCGGCGACGTTTCGCATCCCGCGCCATCCGGCTGCGCGATGCGCACCTGCAACCGGCCGGCGCCGAAGAAGCCCATCATCGGCGCGAAATCCATCACGTCGCGCGCGCCGATTCGTGCGATTTGCCAGAACATCGCGTCGGCCGCGGCGCGGCAGGCGACCGGGTCGCGCAAGTCGACGGCGCCGGTCGCGGCGGCCAGTGCAGGGCGATCGAGATTGCCGAGAAAACGGCGAATGTCGCTTTCGGCATGCGTGCGCCACAACACGCTCGTCAGCACCGACGACAGCACCATCGCGACGAACCCCACGACGATGAACGTCGGTACGAGCTTGACGAACAAGCCGCGAAAGCCGATCCGGAATGTGCGCAACGCGGGCTCCTCGTTTTTCTGTCTTTTACCGTTGCCCCGGCAAAGCAGGGCGGCCAGCTTTCAATCGCGCCATGTTGACGTTTTTTCGCGGCGGTTGCAGCGGCGTTTTTGCCGGGCAACCACGTTGGGGTGAAGACGAGGCGGCCAACAGCTCCCGCGATGGCACATGCGAGGCCATGAACCACCGCACTCGACATTATAGAAATAATGTCAAAACTCAATTGACGAATGATTGGATATCTAACGGTTTACGTTATATTATTTATCAAATTCCCGACGAAACCCCGCCATGTCCGATCTCGCCGCCGACGAACCCCGCCTGACCGCCGAAATCGAGCGCCTCAAGGCCGACTTCCCGAAAACCCGGGAGCTGTATCGCGAAGCCTGCGCGTTGCTGTTCTTCCGCTTCGGCATCACGCCGACGGCGAACCGCCTGTACCAGCTCGTCCGCAAGGGCAGCATGAGCACGCCGACGGCCGTCCTGGCCGAGTTCTGGGCCGAGCTGCGGGAAAAGAGCCGCGTGCGCATCGAGCACCCGGACCTGCCGGCCGATCTGCAGGCCGCGGCAGGCGAACTGGTCGCGGCGCTGTGGAACCGGTCGAGTACCGACGCGGCCGCCGCACTCGACTCGCTGCGCGCGGAAGTCGAAGCCCAGCGGGCCGCGGCGCAAGCGGAAGTCGCGACGTTGCAGGCCGAACTGGCCCGCACCGAAACCGCGCTGGAGCAACGCACGACCGCGCTGCTGGCCGCGCAGGTCCGCATTCAGGAACTGGAGCAGGCGAGGGCGGCGGACGATGCATCGCGGCAAGCGCTGCAAGCGGATATCGAACGCCTGACAGCCGACAACGCGGAGGCCGATCGCGCACTCGCCGAAGCCCGCGCGGACTTCACCGCCCAGCTCGACCGGTTGCGCGACGACGCGGGCCGCGCCGAGGCGCGCCTGCGCGCATCGGAGAAGCGGGCGCTTCAGGAAATCGATCGCGAGCGGCTCGCGGCCGCACGATTGCAAAAGGAACTCGACGCAGCGACATCGCGCGCGGAACAGCGCGATGCGCAGCAGCGGAAGGACATGGCCGCGCTACAGGCGCAACTCGGCGACGCGTTGCATCGCTGCGGCGTGCTTCAGGGGCAGCTCGACGGCGCCCTGGCGACCGATGCGGCGCGCAGCAACCAGCTCGACGCGCTGAGGCGCGAGATGGCGGCGCTCGTGCGCCGGCCGCCGTTGCGCGGAGTCAAGGCCCTCCCGGCCGCCGAACGGAGCGAGCGGCGGGCACGCATGAGAAAGCGCGCCGACGAAGCGCCGCGCTGACTGCAGGGCCGATCGGCGCCGCATGCGCGAAGCGACGTGGCGCGAGCGGCCGGCCCGACCGACCGCCGGCCGCTGCGCCCCGCTCAACTCCCCACACACCGCGACGGCAGCGGCGGCGCGTCCGCCGGAATCGTCACGAGCGACGTGTTCAGCCAGCCTTGCGGCGTGCCGTTCGACTGCGCATACGCGCCGACGTACGGCATCATCCGCGTCGTCTGATAGACCTGCGGCGTCCAGCCGGCGGGCGCGATGAAGATCGACGTCGCGCGCTTCTCGCTGTACGCGGATGCGCCGTACGTCGAGATGTTCCACAACGTCTGCTGATACGTCGCGTAGTCGGCGTTGTGGCGCGAGCCGCCGGCCTGCCAGCCTTCGAGCTGGATGAACGTGTTGTACGTGCCGGCGCCCGCGAGCAGGTTGTTCACCGTGCGCCCGTACAGGAACGACAGGATCAGCCCGCAATTCGCCGGCGCGAAATCGTTGCCGACGCTCAGGTAATAGCGGCCCGTCGTGTTCACGACCGATGCGTAGTGCGAATTGCCGATATCCGTCGACGTCGCCAGCCCGCTCGCCCCCATGAAACTGTCGAAGGCCTGCATCGTGACGCCCGCCGGCAGGTCGCTGGTCGCGCTGATCGCGACGAGGTGCGAACCGGCCGCCAGCAGCGTCAGGAACGCGGACAGCGTGGCCGCGTTCCAGTTGCCTTGCGCGTCGACGAACGGGAACGCGCGATAGCCGGTCAGCGAGAAAACCGCCGGGTCGGAGCCGGCCTGCCACGCGATCTGCGGCACCCACATCGTCAGCGGGCCCGCGTTCGACGCGCTCGACACGTACTGCTTCAGCGCATCGATCAATTGCGCATCGGCGCCGGGCAGCACGGTGTACGACGCGCCGTCCTGCCAGCGTCGCACCCATTGCGCGACGAAGCCCGCGAGCTGGCCGCCGGTGAAGTCGGCGGGCGGCACGTAGCCGAGCGAGCCCGTGCCCTGATACGCGGACCGGATCGCCGCGGCCGTGCGCACGTTGCTGCCGAACATGCTGTTCGCGAAATCTTGGCAGTTGTTGGCCGGCGGCGTCGCGAGTTGCGCGAGCGGGACGACCCATGCGCCGTTCGCGGTCGCGACGCCGCGATACAGGTTGAGATTCGCGACCGAGTCGTGGCCGGGAAACGTCGCGGCGTCGGCGCCCGACACGTAGCCGGCCGACGGCGTGACGCTGACGGTGGTCGGCTGCGACCCGAACGGATGCGTGTACGCGATCGCGAACGATGCGTCGCCGCCGGCGAGGCTGAACGATCCCGTGCAATCGCCCCAGCTGTTCGACGCGCTGACGGCGGTCGATTGCCCGGTCGCGATCAAACTTTGCGACGCCTGCGGCGTCGAGCCGCTCTGGCTCGCCGCATTGCCGAACGCGAGCGTGGTCGACGGAATCGCGTTGACGACGTTGATCGTGATCGAGCGATCGCCGATGCCGTAGCTGCGGGCGGACGTATCGGCGGCGCCGGTGGCGGCGAACGACGACGCGGCGGCCGGGCTGCCGTCGCCGCCGCAGGCAGCCAGCGAGCCGACGAGCGGCGACAGGGTCAGCGCGGCGCCGCGCTGGATGAAGCGCCGGCGGTTCGGCGCGGTCGGGCGGACGGGTTTCGAAGCGGTCATGGGGCGTTCCTGGTCACGGGTTCGAGAGGCGGTAACGGTCCGGCGCATTGCACACGTGTGCAATGCCGGCTGCGTCCTCGCGGTCGCCGGCACATGCGCCGCGCGTATTTATGCGGGAGATCGATGAAATGCCTGCGACGAAACCGAGTCGCCGATGTGACGCGCCGCGCGCGGACGGCCCGGGCGGGCGAGGGGAGCGCCGGCCAGGCATTGGGTGCGCGACGGGGATCGGGTAAAGTGCCGCTCAACATGCCGGTTCGACGTTACTAGACGACCGGTCTAATCGTTGCTACCATACGCCATCATGAATGCATCTTCAGGCGCCGAAGTCCGCCAGCACATCCTGAACATCGCGAAGCCGATCATGCTCCACAAGGGGTTTTCGGCGGTCGGTCTGAACGAGATTCTCGCCGCGGCGGGCATCCCGAAGGGCTCGTTCTACCATTACTTCGGCTCGAAAGAGGCATTCGGCGAAGCGCTGCTCGAATCGTATTTCGAAGGCTATCTCGCGCATCTCGACAACCTGCTCAAGCACCAGGCCGGCACGGGCGCCGAGCGCCTGATGACGTACTGGGGCAATTGGCTGCACACGCAATGCGCGGACGATCCGGAAGGCAAGTGCCTCGCGGTGAAGCTCGGCGCGGAAGTGTCGGATCTGTCGGAAGCGATGCGCGCGGTATTGCGGCGCGGCACCAGCCAGATCATCGAGCGGCTCGCGGGCGGCATCGAAGGCGGGCTCGCCGACGGGTCGCTGAGCGGCGTCGACGATCCGTCGTACACGGCCGCGATCCTGTACGAGCTGTGGCTGGGCGCGACGCTGCTGGAAAAGATTCACCGCAACCGCAAACCGCTCGAAAGGGCGATGGCCGAAACGCGGCGCATGCTGAACCTGCCGCCGGCCGCACACGACGGAGCGCAGTCGTAATCCGGGCGCGCCTGGGCGCGCCTTGTTTTTGCCCTGATTCTAGACGACTGGTCTACTCAATCCTTCATGACGAACGCTTCACGCTGCGTTACGCTGTCCCGATCGTTCCCACCGCCTGCCTGCGAGCGCACCGGCCCGGCCGCCGATGCCGCCACGGGCGTGCACTTCCTGCTGGTCCATCCCTGATCCGATCGTGCCCACGAAGCACGTTCATTCCTGTTGACGGAGGCTCACATGCCGCAAAGCAAGACCGCAAACCGCCAGATCATCCTGAATTCGCGCCCGGTCGGCGCACCGACGCCGGACAACTTCCGCGCCGAAACGAGCGACGTGCCGGTGCCCGGCCCCGGCCAGGTGCTGCTGCGCACCGTCTGGTTGTCGCTCGACCCGTACATGCGCGGCCGGATGAGCGACGCGCCGTCGTATGCGCCGCCGGCCGAACTGGGCCAGCCGATGGTCGGCGGCACGGTCAGCCGCGTGGTGTCGTCGAACCTGCCGGCGTTTCGCGAAGGCGATCTGGTTGTCGCCGGAGCCGGCTGGCAGGACTACGCGCTGTCCGACGGACGCGACCTGATCCCGCTCGGCCGCGACTTCGCGCATCCGTCGTACGCGCTCGGCGTGCTCGGCATGCCGGGCTTCACCGCGTACACGGGGCTGCTGAAGATCGGCGAACCGAAGGCCGGCGAAACCGTGGTCGTCGCGGCCGCGAGCGGCGCGGTCGGCGCCGTGGTCGGCCAGATCGCGAAGCTGAAGGGTTGCCGCGTGGTCGGCGTCGCGGGCGGCGCCGACAAGTGCGCGTACGTGACCGGCACGCTCGGCTTCGACGCATGCGTCGACCACCACGATCCGGCGTTTGCCGCGAAGCTGAAGGACGCGTGCCCGAACGGCATCGACGTCTATTTCGAGAACGTCGGCGGCGCGGTGTTCGACGCGGTGTGGCCGTTGCTGAACGACCATGCGCGCGTGCCCGTCTGCGGGATCATCGCGCATTACAACGACGCGGCCTACGACGACAAGGCGCTGTCGACCGGCCGTGATCGGGTGCCGGCGCTGATGGGGGCGATCCTGCGCAAGCGCATCCGCGTGCAGGGTTTCATCATCCTCGATCACTATGCGAGCGGCTATGCGCCGTTCCTGAAGGACATGAGCGAATGGGTCGCGCAGGGCAAGGTGAAGACGCTCGAGGACGTCGTCCCCGATCTCGCCGACGCGCCGCAAGCGCTGATCGGCTTGCTCGCCGGCAAGAATTTCGGCAAGGTCGTCGTGCGTGTCGGCCCGGACGAGCTGGCCTGATCCCTCCGCTCGACCACCTACCACCGTTGCACGCTGGCGTCGCCCGACGCCGGCTTGTGGCATGCTCGTTTCCGTTTGCAAAGGAGTGAAAAAATGGCGCTTCACGTGATTGCTTCGCTGTTCCTGAAACCCGAACACGCGCAGGCCGCCGAGGCCGAGCTGCGCAGCATGGTCGCCAAGACGCGCACCGAACCGGGCAACCGGCGCTACGACCTGTTCCGCGAACAGGACGGTTCGCCGAACCTGCATCTGTACGAGATCTACGACGATCAGGCGGCATTCGACGCACACCTCGCGAGCCCGTATTTCGGCGAATTCCGCACGAAGTCGGCCGACTGGTTCACCGCACCGCCGGTCATCAAGGTGCTGTCGGGCATCGACGTGGCCGAGTAACGACGCAGCACGCAACACCACCGCCGCGGCCCGCCCGCACCCGGACCGCGCGGCACCCGTTGCGCACGACGCAACGGCGATGACGACGACCACACGGCGCAGCGCGCCTCGTTCGCGCCGCTTCCCCAATACAACGGCCCCGGAGGCTGAATGATCACCCTCAACATCAACGGCGAAAACCGCTCGGTCGACGCCCCCGACGACATGCCCTTGCTCTGGGTGCTGCGCGACGTCGTCGGCCTCACCGGCACCAAGTTCGGCTGCGGGATCGCGCAATGCGGCGCGTGTACCGTGCATCTCGACGGTGTCGCCACGCGTTCGTGCGTGCTGCCGGTCGCCGCGGTCGCGGGCCGCAAGATCACGACGATCGAAGCCGTCGGCGCGACGCCGGCCGGCCACAAGGTCCAGCAGGCCTGGCGCGAGCTCGACGTCGTCCAGTGCGGCTACTGCCAGTCGGGGCAAGTGATGGCCGCTACCGCGCTGATCGCATCGAACCCGAACCCGAGCGACGCCGACATCGACGCGGCCATGGCCGGCAACATCTGCCGCTGCGGCACGTACAACCGGATTCGCGCCGCGGTCAAGCAAGCCGCGAAGGAGGCCTGACATGTCGCGAGGACTCCTCGAAGCAGGCCGGGCCGGCGCGGGCGTGTCGCGCCGCGGGTTTCTGAAACTCGGCATGTCGCTCGGTGCCGCGGCCGGCGGCGGCTTGCTGCTCGGCTTCAGCCTGCCGGCCGCGGGCGACGATGCACGCCGTTCGGTGATCGGCGGCGACGCGGCCGAACCCGCGGCGCCCGGCGTGTTCGCGCCGAACGCCTTCGTGCAGATCGACCGCGCCGGCAAGGTCACGCTGGTGATGCCGAAGGTCGAGATGGGGCAGGGCGTCTACACGGCGCTGCCGATGCTGATCGCGGAAGAACTCGAAGTGCCGCTGTCGAGCGTGACGCTCGATCATGCGCCGCCGAACGAGAAACTGTTCCTCGATCCGTTGCTCGGCGGCCAGCTCACCGGCGGCTCGACGTCGGTGCGCTACGCGTGGGAACCGATGCGCCGCGCGGGCGCCACCGCGCGCACGCTGCTGGTCACGGCCGCCGCGAAACAATGGAACGTCGATCCGGCCACTTGCCGCGCGGCGAACGGCGAGGTGCAGCATCCGCCGAGCGGCCGGCGCGCATCGTACGGCCAGCTGGCCGACGCCGCGGCGAAGCTGCCGGTGCCGAAGGACGTCGCGCTGAAGCAGCCGGCGGATTTCAAGCTGATCGGCACGCCCGCGAAGCGCCTCGATTCGCCGGAGAAAGTCGACGGCACCGCGCAGTTCGGGCTCGACGTGCGCCTGCCCGGCATGCTGTATGCGGTGATCGTGAACAGCCCGGTGTTCGGCGGCACGGTCGCGAGCGTCGACGACACGGCCGCGAGGAAGATCCCCGGCGTGCGCCAGGTCGTGCGCGTCGACAACGCGGTCGCGGTGGTCGGCGATCACACGTGGGCCGCGAAGCGCGGTGCGTCGGCGCTCGTCGTGAAGTGGAACGAAGGCGCGGGCGCGAAGGTGTCGACGAAGGATCTGTTCGCGGATCTCGCGCAGGCGGCGGCGAACGGCAAGGGCGCGGTCGCACGCAAGGAGGGTGACGTCGGCAAAGCGTTCGCGAACGCGAAGACGCGCGTCGACGCCGTCTACGAACAGCCGCTGCTCGCCCACGCGACGATGGAGCCCGTGAACTGCACGGTGCACGTGCGCGGCGACGGCTGCGAGATCTGGGCCGGCACGCAGGTGCCGACCCGCGCACGCGACACGGCGCAGCAACTGACCGGGCTGCCGCCGGACAAGATCGTCGTGCACAACCACCTGCTCGGCGGCGGGTTCGGCCGACGGCTCGAAACCGACATGGTCGGCCAGGCCGTGAAGGTCGGCAAACAGGTCAACGCGCCGGTGAAGGTGATCTGGACGCGCGAGGAAGACGTGCAGCACGACATGTACCGGCCGTGCTACTACGACAAGATCTCCGCCGGCCTCGACGCGAACGGCAAGCCGGTCGCGTGGCAGCACCGGATCGTCGGCTCGTCGATCATGGCGCGCTTCGCGCCGCCCGCGTTCAAGGACGGCGTCGATCCCGACGCGGTCGAGGTTGCGGCCGAACTGCCGTACGACCTGCCGAACCAGCTCGTCGACTACGTGCGCCAGGAGCCGCGCCACGTGCCGACCGCGTTCTGGCGCGGTGTCGGGCCGACGCGCGGCACGTTCGTCGTCGAGAGCTTCATCGACGAACTGGCCGCGCAGACCAAGACCGACCCGGTGCAATACCGCCGCGCGTTGCTCGACAAGACGCCGCGCGCCCGCAACGTGCTCGACGTCGCGACGAAGGCGGCCGGCTGGGGCGCGCCGCTGCCGAAGGGGCAAGGGCGCGGCGTCTCGGTGATGCACGCGTTCGGCAGCTTCTTCTCGATCGTCATCGACGTCGCGGTGGACGGCGGCGAGGTGCAGGTGAAGCGCGCCGTGTGCGCGGTCGATTGCGGGATGTTCGTCAATCCGAACACGATCGAGGCGCAGGTGCAGGGCGGCATCATCTTCGGGATCACGGGCGCGCTGTACGGCGAGATCACGATCGAGGACGGCCGCGTCGTGCAGACCAACTTCACCGACTACCGGATGATGCGCATCAACGAGACACCGCCGATCGAGGTCCACCTGGTGAAAAGCGGCGAAGCGCCGGGCGGAATCGGCGAGCCGGGCACGGCCGCGACCGCGGCGGCGCTGTCGAACGCGATCTTCGCGGCCACCGGCACGCGGCTGCGCAAGCTGCCGGTCGGCAACCAGCTGAAAACGGCCTGAGGGGAGGGAACGACCATGCGACATCTCACCCTGAACCTGAACACGCTCCGCGCGTCATTGCTCGCGCTGTCCGCACTGGTGGGCGGCACGGCCGCGCATGCCGCGCAGCCGGCGCCCGCCGACAGCGCGCTCGTCGCGCGCGGCGCGTATCTCGCGAAAGCCGGCGACTGCGTCGCGTGCCATACCGCGCCGCGCGGCACGCCGTTCGCGGGCGGCCTGAAGATGGTCACGCCGATGGGCGCGATCTACACGACCAACATCACGCCCGACCCGGAGACGGGTATCGGCGGCTATACCGAAGCGGATTTCGCCGGCGCGTTGCGCAAGGGCGTCGCGAAGGACGGCCACAACCTGTATCCGGCGATGCCGTATCCGTCGTACGCGAAGCTGAAGGACGACGACGTAAAGGCGCTGTACGCGTACTTCATGCACGGCGTCGAACCGGTGAAGCAGGCGAACCGGCCGTCCGACATCCCGTGGCCGCTCAACATGCGCTGGCCGCTCGCGTTGTGGAACGCGGTGTTCCTCGACACGACGCCGTACGCGGACAAGCCGGCCAAGGACGCGATGTGGAACCGCGGCGCGTATCTCGTGCAGGGGCTCGGGCACTGCGGGTCGTGCCACACGCCGCGCGGTGTCGGCTTCCAGGAGAAGGCGCTCGACGAAAGCGGCGCGGCGTTCCTGTCGGGCGCGTCGATCGACAACTGGTTCGCGTCGAACCTGACCGGCGAGCACAACACCGGGCTCGGCCGCTGGAACGAGGCCGACGTCGCGCAGTTCCTGAAGACCGGCGCGAACCAGCACGCGACCGCGTTCGGCTCGATGGTGAGCGTGATCAACCACAGCACGCAGGAACTGACCGACGACGATCTGGCTTCCATCTCGCGCTACCTGAAATCGCTGCCGGCGGCAGGCGGCACGGGCGCGCCGCCGTACCGCTATGATCCGAAGGCGACGCAGGTCGCGCTGGGCCGGCCGGCAGCCGATCCGGGCGCGAAGGTGTATAACGCTTACTGCCTGCATTGCCACGGGGCGGACGGGCGCGGCTATGCACCGTTGCTCGCGCCGCTCGCCGGCAATCCGAACGTGCTCGAGGCCGATGCATCGTCGCTGATCAACGTGACGCTGAACGGCAGCGACACGCTCGTGATCGGTGGCGTGCCGTCCGCGTATCCGATGCCGGCGTTCTCGAACCAGTTGAACGACCAGCAGGTCGCCGACGTGCTGACGTTCATGCGCGCCGGCTGGAACAACGGCGCGCCGGCCGTGCAGGCGGCGGACGTCGCGAAACTCCGCAAGGCGACGGCGGCCGCGCACTGAGCGCGGCGCGCCGCGAAACGAGGGCAGGCCGGCGTGCCTGCCGTCGATGCCGCCGGGTGCGTGCCTGCCCCGGCGGCTCGGCTTTTTCTGTCAACCGGCGCGTGGCCGTTCGCGGCAGCGCGCGTTTTATCGACGCAATGTAGGGGTGTCTGGATGGCTAACGTGACTTATACGGATACGCAACTGCTGATCGACGGCGAGTGGGTCGACGCCGCGAGCGGCAAGACGATCGACGTCGTGAACCCGGCGACCGGCAAGCCGATCGGCAAGGTGGCCCACGCGGGCATCGCCGATCTCGACCGCGCGCTCGCCGCCGCGCAGCGCGGCTTCGAGGCATGGCGCAAGGTGCCCGCGCACGAGCGCGCGGCGACGATGCGCAAGGCGGCCGCGCTGGTGCGCGAACGCGCGGACACGATTGCACAGCTGATGACGCAGGAGCAGGGCAAGCCGCTCACCGAAGCACGCGTCGAAGTGCTGTCGGCGGCCGACATCATCGAATGGTTCGCGGACGAAGGCCGCCGCGTGTACGGCCGGATCGTGCCGCCGCGCAACCTCGGCGCGCAGCAGACGGTCGTGAAGGAGCCGGTCGGCCCGGTCGCGGCGTTCACGCCGTGGAATTTCCCGGTCAACCAGGTCGTGCGCAAGCTGAGCGCCGCGCTCGCGACCGGCTGTTCGTTCCTCGTGAAGGCGCCGGAAGAAACCCCGGCATCGCCGGCCGCGCTGCTGCGCGCGTTCGTCGATGCGGGCGTGCCGGCGGGCGTGATCGGCCTCGTGTACGGCGATCCGGCTGAAATCTCGTCGTACCTGATTCCGCACCCGGTGATCCGCAAGGTCACGTTCACGGGTTCGACGCCGGTCGGCAAGCAACTGGCCGCGCTCGCGGGCCAGCACATGAAGCGCGCGACGATGGAACTGGGCGGCCATGCACCGGTGATCGTCGCCGAGGACGCGGACGTCGCGCTCGCGGTGAAGGCCGCCGGCGGGGCGAAGTTCCGTAACGCCGGGCAGGTGTGCATTTCGCCGACGCGCTTCCTCGTGCACAACAGCATCCGCGACGAATTCACGCGCGCGCTGGTCAAGCACGCCGAAGGGCTGAAGGTCGGCAACGGCCTCGAGGAAGGCACGACGCTCGGCGCGCTCGCGAACCCGCGGCGCCTGACCGCGATGGCGTCGGTCGTCGACAACGCGCGCAAGGTCGGCGCGAGCATCGAAACCGGCGGCGAGCGGATCGGCGCGGAAGGCAACTTCTTCGCGCCGACCGTGATCGCGAACGTGCCGCTCGAAGCGGACGTGTTCAACAACGAGCCGTTCGGCCCCGTTGCCGCGATTCGTGGTTTCGACAAGCTGGAGGAGGCGATCGCCGAGGCGAACCGTCTGCCGTTCGGCCTGGCCGGCTATGCGTTCACGCGTTCGTTCGCGAACGTGCATCTGCTCACGCAGCGCCTCGAAGTCGGGATGCTGTGGATCAACCAGCCGGCGACGCCGTGGCCGGAAATGCCGTTCGGCGGCGTGAAGGATTCCGGCTACGGGTCGGAAGGCGGGCCGGAAGCGCTGGAGCCGTATCTCGTCACGAAGTCGGTGACGGTGATGGCCGTCTGACGGTCGGTTGAGTGTGGGCGCGCCGCGATGCGTGCGGCGCGCCCGCTTTGCGGATGTCTCGATGCCAGTGGTCGCCGTTCATGGGCGACGGTCTCCGGCTCGATGCCGGTTTAGAAAGGGCGGGTTCGGCTCGATGATCGCCCGGACTGGCGACGGCGCGCCGACGCGCCGGGCGCCGCCGCTTTCAATCGCAGGTCTCACGCGTCAATCGTTTTTCGCTCGTCAAGCGTTATCGGACTCGACGGACGGTGCTTCTTGGCGTACGCGCGTGCCGCTATACGATCGACCTTCCGGTGATATTTGGCTTTCAGCCGTTGTACGAGCGTGCGGGCGTCTGAGCGATCGAGGATCGTGGTCGGTGCGCCGGTGTCCTGGACGAATTGCGGCTCAGTGACAAACATCCGCTGCTCGTGTTCCCAATTGCGATCGAACGCGATATCGATGGCGTGCAAAATCCTGGACGTGTAATCGAGCATGGCTTCGGCTGCTTCGCGCGTGATCATGTAGCACTGCAAACCGACCGGGCTTTCCATCCACATCAGCTTTGTACCGCTCGATAGGTGTGCGTATTCGGTTTGCTCGCGCCTGTTGAGCCACATCAATCGCACCATGTCCCAGTGCTCGCGCGTGGCGTACAGTTCTTCGGTCGCGGATTTGAAGCCATCCAGTAACGCCACATCGTCCTCCATGATGCAGCACGCGTTGCTCCCCGACTCCACAAGTTGTCGCCAGACAGCGCGATGACTGAGATAGCAACCGAGCTCGCCCGGTGACAGCAGCCAGCCGTAACGGCGAAGGCGGGCGCCGGTGTCGTACCCGGGGATACCGTGGCCGCAGCCTTTGAGTTCGAAGGCGTCGAAGAAGCGCGCATTGATATTTTGTTTCGCGAATTCCTCAACCATTCCTGCGCGGCGATCGTGTGCGCGTGCGAGTGAAATGCAGACGTATGACAGACCCCGTGTCATGCGAAACAACCCCGTAATAATTGAAAGCGTTTGGTCGGAAGATATCACACGCGTTACAACGCCCGAACTTCCTGCGTCGGCAGTTCAAATATTTCGGCGGTATCTGCGGGTGGGTCGATGCCTGTCCAGGGCGGCCAGAATGCCATGTGCGAGGTAGATCCAGCGCGAGCGCGCCACTTGGCGAGCACGGTCGCGAACGTGTGCATGAACACCGACTCATGGCAGCATTTCATCGAGCGGAACGTCCGGCGCGGATGTTCGCGCGTAGCGGCGACGGCGGGTTGACGCGCGTGCAGGCTGCCGCCGATTCATGGGCTGTGCGCTTCGAGCGCCAGCAGGCGCAGGACTTCGGGGCAATGCCGCGGAATCGGCGAGCGGCCGGCGACGTCGTTCCGCACGGTGCGAATGCAGCAGCGGAGTGTTTGGGCGCTTCGAGCGATAGACAGGCCATCGGTGAGCGCGAGCAAATCGGCTTGCGCGCCGTGACGGCAGGCGGCGGCATTCATAGGCGTTGCGGGCGGTGAACTAACGGTTTTCGCTAGCGACTCTATTTTACATAACGTGAATTATCGACAGTTTGTGTTGTAGTAGCTAGATTGAAATGTCCGCTTTTGGCTACATAGAAATGTCCGCTTTCGGGCCGCGTAAGCTGTCCGGCTGCCGGTTTCCCGGCGCCGGAGGCTGCGATGGCTGCAACGGAGCGGATCACGATGACGATGCGCGAGCTGGATCGATTCAAGGTCATTCAGGACGTAGCCGACGGCAAGCTCAAACCATGGCGTGCTGCGGAACGGCTGGAATTGACGACCCGGCAGGTCCGCCGGCTGGTCGCCCGGTTACGTGAGCACGGCCCGGTGGGATTGGTATCGGGACACCGGTCGAAGCCCGGCAACCGCCGTCTGGATCCAGGAGCCGCTGACCGGGCGCTGTCGATCATCCGTGATCGCTACGCCGATTTTGGGCCGACGCTGGCCTGCGAGAAGCTGTGGGAATGCCACGGGCTGCAGTTGTCGAAGGAGACAGTCAGAAGGCTGATGACGGACGCCGGGCTGTGGATTCCGCGCCGGCAACGACCGCCGAAGGTTTATCAGCCGCGAGCGCGCCGGGCTTGCCTCGGCGAACTGATCCAGATCGACGGCTGCGATCATCGATGGTTCGAGGAACGGGCGCCGGCAAGATGTCGGGCATAGGGAGCGCCGTGAAGACTTGACGAGTTCTGATGAATCGGCGCGCTGCCGACAACGGCCGGCATGCGCCCCTCTACCCTATTCTGCCGTGCTCCGTGACGCCGCCGGTGGAATTGCGTCCGATCCTGGTGGATTCCGTTCCGGGTGTTCATGCGACAACCCCAGCCTCGGACATCCGCCCACATCGTCGACATGTCGCGACAAGCCCCCCGTCAACTGCGACAACGACTCGCCATCCGCGCGCTGCTGCCGAGCACCCGATCGCGACATCGCACGCGGCCGCGTCGACCGCCGGCCATCAACCGCCGGCTGCATGCACGCGCGGCCGCCGCGTATGCCATCCGAGCGTCTGCTCCAGCGTGGCCGCGACCTGCAGCAACACCGCTTCGCTGCCCATCGGCCCGGCGAGCTGCACGCCGACGGGGCGGTCGCCCGACCAGCCGGCCGGCAGCGAAATCGCCGGCGTGCCGGTGATGTTGAAAAGCCCCGTGAACGGACAGTAGTCGAACAGCTTGTCGCACCAGCCGCGCGCGTCGAGCGTCGCATCGTTCTGGTCGAGATGGCCGAGTTCGACCGTCGGCATCCGGGTGACCGGCGTGACCAGCACGTCATAGCCGCCGAAAAACCCGCCGACGTCGCGCGACAGCACATTGAACTGCATCAGCATGCGTTGCAGGTCGAGCCCCGACAGCCGGCGCCCGTGCTCGATGCATGCATGCGTGCACGCTTCCACTTCGCGCGGATCGTACGACCGCCCGAGCGCATCGGCGGCGCCCAGCGCGGCCGACGCAAGGAACGCCGTCCACGCGGTGCAGCTCGCCGACGCAAGCGCTTCGGCGTCGTACGCAGGTACGGCCACGTCGACGTCGTGGCCGAGCTGTTCGAGCGTGCGTGCCACCTGCTCGGCCGCGGCGACGCAATCCGGATGCGTGACGCCGGCGCCGGGCATGCGCGTCGCCAGTGCCACACGCAGCCGGCGTGCGGGCGTGCGGATCGCGTCGGCATAGCGTTCGTGCGGCCGCGCGATATCGAACATCGCACCGGTCTCCGGGCCTTCGACCGCATCGAGCATTGCCGCGCTGTCGCGCACCGTGCGCGTCACGGCGAACTCGATGCCGAGACCGAACAACGGCAGGTTGTAGTCCGGGCCGACCGGCGTACGGCCGCGCGACGGCTTCAGCCCCACGAGCCCGCAGGCGGCCGCCGGCACGCGGATCGACCCGCCGCCGTCGTTCGCGTGCGCGGCCGGCACGATGCCCGCGGCCACCGCCGCCGCCGAGCCGCCGCTCGATCCACCGGCGCTGTACGCGGGGTTCCACGGGTTGCGGGTCGGCCCGTGCAGCAGCGATTCCGTCGTCGCGTTGAAGCCGAGTTCGGGCGTCGTCGTCCGGCCGAAGGTCGCAAAGCCCGCGCGCTTGAAACGCGCCATCAGCTCGCTGTCGGCAGGCGGCACGTAGCGCCCGGCCAGCAGCCGCGAGCCGCCGTCGTTCGCGACGCCGCCCGCATGCAGCACGAGATCCTTGATGAGGAACGGCACGCCGGCGAACGGCCCGTCCGCCGCGTACTCGAGCGGCTGCTCGAAAGTTTCGATGATCGCGTTGATTTCCGGGTTGACGCGCGCGGCGGCGGCTTTCGCCGCCTGCATCGCTTCGTCGGCGCTGACATGGCCGGCGCGGATCTCGGCGGCCAGGCCGGTCGCGTCGTAACGTACGTATTCCTCGATATTCATGGGCGTTCTCCTGCGTTCGTCGGGGGTGACGGATGTCGTGATGGGCGGGACTGCGGTGAAGCGACTTCATTGAAGCCCGCGAAAAAACCATCCGAAATCGTTCAGATGAACGATGGGAACGTGCGGCAGGAATGCGGCGAACAGCGGGAAAAAGCGGCGCGCTTACGCGAGCGCGCCGTCATCGTCGAGCACGCGGATCAGTTCGCTCTTCGTGGTCACGCGCAGCTTCACGTACACGCGGCGCAGATGATGCCGCGCCGTCGCCGGCGCGATGCCGAGGCGTTTCGCGACGCCCTTGTACGTGCAGCCGTCGCAGAAGATGCGCGCGACCGCCAGCTCGCGCGGGCTCAGCACGGCGCCGACGCCGGCCGCCCGCGCGCGCACCAGCACGTAATCGCCGAGCCGTTCGCTGTGCAGCCGGATACGCGCGCCCGACAACGCGGGCGGCGGCGGCGTGGCGTCGAACAGTCGGGCTCTCGCGTCGTCCGGCAAGCCGGTGCGATCCCACGACGGCCATTCGAGTGCGGCGAGCGCGAGGAACGCGTCGTCCGCGTACTGCAGCACGCCATGCGCGTCGAACAGCGCGGAAGCCGCGCCGCCCGTCGCGCCATCGGTCGCGTGCATCCAGTGCAGGCGGTTGCATTCGAGCGCCGACGCCATGTGCTCGATCGCGAATTCGAGCAGGTTCGCGTCGGCCGCGTCGAAGCGGCGATGCGTGCGGCGATACAGCGACAGGTGCGTGGCGCGTTGATTCCCGGCGTCCACGCACACGGCGAACAACACCTGTGCGATGCCCTGCGCCTTGCAGAACCGCCGCATCGTGTCGTTCAGCGGAACCGTCGACGTCGACGCGACGACGATCTTCTCCGACGATGTTTCCGCCAGTCGCGCCAGCGGATCGCGCAGCTTGACCTGTTCCCAGTCGTGCATGAAGCCCGGACGCAGATTGTGCAGGTACGCGCTGTGCGGCAACGGGCCGTCGGGCCGCAGGCTCGAATGGCCGAACCATGCGCCGTCGAAGTCGATGTGCTCGTTCAGCAGCAGCAGGAGCCGCCGGTCGAATTCGTCGACGCGCGTCGCTTGCGGCAACCGGTAGAGCGGCAACAGCAGGCGGCCGACGCGCCGTGCAAGCGCGGCGCCTCGTGGCGGGATTGAGCGGGGGCGGATGGCATCGCGGGTCACTCGTCGTCTCCTGTCGCGTCGTCCGGGCGGCCGTGCCGTCGTGGTCGGCGCCGCCGTTTGTCGGGCGATTCTGGCATTTTTGCGGATCGCCGGCCACCGGTCGGAACCCGCTATCCGATACCGTTCGCGGCTGTCGTTCGGCGTGGGCGGACCCGTCGCCGACGCGTTTGTGCGCCGATCGTCCGTGCCCGTCGGTTGAAACCGACCTTGCGCCCCCTACCCGATTCGTTTGTAGAATCGGCGTGTTCGCCGTCCACGACACGGGACAAGACATGATCCTCAGCCGCCGTCCCGCCGGATACCTGCGGCCCTTCATCGACTCGGTATGGGCATCGTATCCGCCGTTTTCGATCCGGAACGAACGTTGCCGCGAGCGCGTGCTGCCGACCGGCGCGGTACACATCGCGATCCGGCTCGATGCCGAGCCGTTGCGGCTATTCGACCGCGTCGAAGACGACACCGGCCGCACGGTCGGCGTCGCCGTGGTCGGCGGCGCACGGGCGTGCGCGTACCTCAAGGACGTCTCCGCGCCGGTGCCGACCGTCGGTGCGCTGATTCGTCCGGGCGCGGTCCGGCTCGTCACCGGCGTGCCGGCGTCGGCCTTCTACGGCCTGCACCTGTCGCTCGACGATCTGTGGGGCGCCGACGCTGCCAGCATCCGCGACCGGCTCGGCGAAGTCGCTTCCGCCGCCGCGCGGCTGGATCTGTGGGAAACGCTGCTGAGCGCACGGCTACCGCGCGTGACCGGCATCGACCCGGCCATCGCCGCATCGATCGCGCAATTGAATCGTGGCACGGCGGTCCGCACGATCGTGCAGCAACTCGGCTGCAGCCACCGTCACTTCGTCGCGCAGTTTTGCGAGGCGGTCGGCATGCCGCCGAAACGCTACGGCCGCGTGCGCCGCTTCGCGCAACTGCTCGACGGCTTGTCGGCCGCGCCGCCGGCATCGTGGGCCGATGCCGCGGCGGCGGCAGGCTATGCCGATCAACCGCATTTCAATCGCGAATTCCTCGAGTTCGCCGGATTGTCACCGGAACAGTACCGGCAACGCGCGAGCGCGAACGGTTTTCACGTACCGCTCTGACTGCTGACGCACGACCGCCACGGTCGCCGCGGCGGTCAATTTTGTTCAAGACCGGGCGCCGGACGCCCGATAGGATCGAGCCAACCCACACCACCCACCGGAGGGCACCATGGCGATTCACGAAGTCTTTCCGTATCTGCGCGCCAAAAGCGCGGAAGACGCCATCGCGTTCTATGCGAAGGCATTCGGCGCGCAGGAGAAATTCCGGCTCGTCGAGCCGTCGGGGCGCATCGGACACGCGGAATTGCAGCTCGGGCCATGCACGCTGATGATCTCCGACGAGTTCCCGGAATACGATCTGTTCGCCCTCGACCCGGACGGCAACGCGCCGATGGTGCTCCATCTGCATGTCGACGACGCCGACGCGACGATCGCCGCCGCCGTCGCGGCCGGCGCGCGCGTGACCCGCGCGCTGCAGGACCAGTTCTACGGCGAGCGTTCGGGCAGGATCCGCGATCCGTTCGGTTACGACTGGCTGATCGGGCATACGATCGAAGCGGTCGAACCCGATGAAATGCAGCGGCGTTACACGGCGCTGATGTCCGGCGATCAGTGAGCATTCCGGACAGCGTACCCCGAACGATCCCCCGATATCCGCGATGCACTACCACCCCGACGACATCAGCCGGCTTTTCCTCGGTGTGCCGACGCTGCAGTTGAACCGCCCCGCGCCCGCCGAGCGGTTTCTCGCCGCCGCCGTCGCTACCGGCGCCGAACTCCGGCAGGTGCTGCGCGACTACCCGCAGGTCCGCTACCAGCCGCTCGACTTCCACTATCTGTGTCAGCAAAGCCTGTCCGCGCTGGACGACGCGCTGCTGGCCGACCTGACACGCGACATGCGGCACGGCTGGCGCGGCGCGCACTGGGCCGCGCTGCTGATCGCGTTGTCGGGCGACGCGCGCTATCTGCCGCACCTCGGCGCGGCCAGGCGCCATCGCGGCGTCGAATGGGCCGCCGGGCTGGCCGCAGCCGCCTCGGCCGCCGATGCGCAATCGTCGGCCTGCCGTTGCTGCCGGTCGATCGTGCAGTTGCGTGCGCAACTGGCCGAGTTGCCGCGGGTGGTCGTCCGGTTGAGACCGTGGCCCTCGCCGGCAGCGCTCGAAGCGAGGAC
>FTHQ01000427.1_pt1 | contig 27811 bp, 24 predicted proteins | sample 1641001 | NCBI WGS metagenome assembly FTHQ01 (sample SAMEA3914872, study PRJEB12502) | metagenome | biome: forest; material: soil | place: Canada | collected 2011-07-03 | depth 0.3 m | reverse complement strand
ACGCCGAGGCGGGCGCGCGCGGCGGCGGCCCGGGGCGAACCCTTCGTCATAGAGGCCCTGTCGGTCGAATGAGGGTAGTAACGTGAACGATTCTACCCATTCAATCCGTCGAGCCAAAAGAAAACCGCCACGCGGGCGGTTTCCTCACGAGCGATCGTCGCGCGCGCATCACGCACGCGCGACCGGTCGATCAACGCCAGCCGTTGTGGCGGCCGTGATCCCAGTGACCGCGATCGCCGCCCCAGCCGCGGCCATGGCGGCGGTACCACTCGTCGCGGCCCCAGTAGCGGCGGCCGTCCCAGTAGCGGTCGCCGTGCCAGCCGATCACGATCGCCGGCGCCGGCGCGTACACGGGCGCCGGTGCATAGACAGGCGCCGGCTGGTAGACGACCGGCGGAGGCGGCGGCGCATACACGGGCGCGGGCGCGACGTAGACCGGTGCCGGCACGCCGACGTTGATCCCGACATTGACTCCCGCCATTGCTGCGCCCGACACGAGCAAGGCCGTCATACCGGTCAGGAGCGAGGCAACACGCAAAGTCTTCATGGATTCCTCTTCTGGTTGTGTCATGTGTGATTCGACTATAACGGCAAGCACCGTCCCCGCATATTTCAAGTTTGTAAGAACTGATGCGCGGCATCGCAACGGGAAGCCCGCGCTAACGTCTTGTAACAATCGACGCCGATTGCCCGTCCATACCCTTTCCTAAAACATCTTTCATGCTGCGTCGCGCCCGGCGTTAAGCGGCGCCCCGCACACTGCGCGAGCCGAATCGGGCTCCCGCCGCGCTTCGGCACCTCGCTGACAGGCCGGCGCGTCGCGCCGGCGGAGACCTCGCCGATGCTGAAACTCGTCCGACTCGCGCTCGCGCGCCCCTATACGTTCATCGTCCTCGCACTGCTGATCCTGATCGCCGGGCCGCTCGCGGCGCTGCGCACGCCGACCGACATCTTCCCCGACATCCGGATTCCGGTCATCAGCGTCGTCTGGAACTACGCGGGCCTGCAGCCGGCCGACATGTCCGGGCGCATCGTCACCTACTACGAGCGCACGCTCGGCACGACGGTCAACGACGTCGCGCACATCGAGTCGCAGTCGTTCCGCAGCTTCGGGATCGTCAAGATCTTCTTCCAGCCGAGCGTCGACATCCGCACCGCGACCGCGCAGGTCACGTCGATCTCGCAGACCGTGCTCAAACAGATGCCGCCCGGCACCACGCCGCCGCAGATCCTCAACTACAACGCGTCGACCGTGCCCGTGCTGCAGCTCGCGCTCACCAGCGACACGCTGAACGAACAGCAGCTCGGCGACTACGCGACCAACGTGATCCGGCCGCAGTTGCTGTCCGTCGCCGGTGTCGCGATTCCGTCGCCGTACGGCGGCAAGGTGCGCCAGGTGCAGATCGACCTCGATCCGCAGGCGCTGCAGGCCAAGGGGTTGTCCGCGCAGGACGTCGCGACCGCGCTCGCGCAGCAGAACCAGATCATCCCGGCCGGCACGCAGAAGATCGGCGGCTTCGAGTACAACATCCGCCTCAACAACAGCCCGTTGACCATCGACCAGCTCAATGCGCTGCCGATCCGCACCGTGAACGGCGCGGTGATCTTCATGCGCGACGTCGCGCACGTGCGCGACGGCTTTCCGCCGCAGGGCAACATCGTGCGCGTCGACGGCCGCCGCGCGGTGCTGATGAGCGTGCTGAAGAGCGGCTCGGCGTCGACGCTCGACATCATCGCGGGCGTCAAGGCGCAGCTGCCGCGCATCGAGGCGACGCTGCCGCCGTCGCTGCGGCTCGTCGTGATGGGCGACCAGTCGGTATTCGTGAAGGGCGCCGTGAGCGGCGTGGCGCGCGAAGGGCTGATCGCCGCCGCGCTCACGTCCGCGATGATCCTGCTGTTCCTCGGCAGCTGGCGCTCGACGCTGATCATCGCCGCGTCCATCCCGCTCGCGGTGCTGGCGGCGATCGCCGCGCTCGCGGCCGCGGGCGAGACGCTCAACGTGATGACGCTCGGCGGCCTCGCGCTCGCGGTCGGCATTCTGGTCGACGATGCGACCGTCACGATCGAGAACGTCAACTGGCATCTCGAACAGGGCAAGGACGTGCGCAGCGCGATCCTCGACGGCGCGTCGCAGATCGTCGCGCCGGCCTTCGTGTCGCTGCTGTGCATCTGCATCGTGTTCGTGCCGATGCTGCTGCTCGACGGCGTCGCCCGCTTCCTGTTCGTGCCGATGGCCGAAGCGGTGATCTTCGCGATGATCGCGTCGTTCGTGCTGTCCCGCACGTTCGTGCCGATGATGGCGCACTACCTGCTGAAGGCGCATGCCGCGCATCCGGAAGCCGTGCTCGCGCCGCACGGCGCACCGTTCGCGCCGCCGCGCGCGCGCAATCCGCTGGTGGCGTTCCAGCAAGGGTTCGAGCGCCGCTTCGCGGCGCTGCGCGCGGGCTACCGCGTCGTGCTCGGCCTCGCCCTCGTCCACCGCGCCCGCTTCGTCGCGCTGTTCCTCGCCGCGGTGGCGGTGTCGTTCGCGCTGGTGCCGTGGCTCGGCCGCAATTTCTTCCCGTCGGTCGACGCCGGCGAAATCGCGATTCACGTGCGCGCGCCGATCGGCACGCGCATCGAGGAAACGGCCGCATTGTTCGATCGCGTCGAGCGCACGGTGCGCGGCGTCGTGCCGCCGCATGCGCTCGCGAGCATCGTCGACAACATGGGCTTGCCGAACAGCGGGATCAACCTCACGTACAGCAACAGCGGCACGATCGGCCCGCAGGACGGCGACATCCTCGTGTCGCTCACCGGCGACCACGCGCCGACGGCACGCTACGTGAAGCAGTTGCGCACCGTATTGCCGCGCGCGTTTCCGGGCGTGACGTTTTCGTTCCTGCCCGCCGACATCGTGAGCCAGATTCTCAATTTCGGCGCGCCCGCGCCGATCGACGTGCAGGTGACGGGCCCCGACCGCGCGGCCAACCGCGCGTATGCGACCGAGCTGTTGAGGCGCATCCGCACGGTGCCCGGCGTCGCCGACCCGCGCGTGCAGCAGGCGTCGACCTATCCGCAATTCACGGTGTCGGTCGATCGGGCCCGCGCCGCGCAGCTCGGCGTCACCGAGCAGGACGTCACCAATGCGGTGGTCGCGAGCCTGTCCGGCACGAGCCAGGTGTCGCCGACCTACTGGCTCGATCCACACAACGGCGTGTCCTATCCGATCGTCGCGCAGACCCCGCAGTACCGGATGACGTCACTGTCGGACCTGCGTGCGCTGCCCGTCACCGGCCGCGCGGGCGCGCCGCAACTGCTCGGCGGCCTCGCGACGATCGTGCGCGGACAGACCGATGCGGTCGTGTCGCACTACGACATCGCGCCGCTGTACGACATCTTCGCGACGACGCAGGACCGCGATCTCGGCGCGGTCAGCGCCGACATCGAACGCGTGCTGCACGCGAGCGCGGCGGACCTGCCGAAAGGCTCGCGCGTGACGATGCGCGGCCAGGTGCAGACGATGAACAGCGCGTTCGGCGGCCTGCTTGCCGGCCTGGCCGGCGCGGTACTGCTGATCTACCTGTTGATCGTCGTGAACTTCCATTCGTGGCGCGACGCGTTCGTGATCGTGAGCGGGCTGCCCGCCGCGCTCGCCGGCATCGTCTGGATGCTGTTCGTCACGCGCACGCCGCTGTCGGTGCCGGCGTTGACGGGCGCGATCCTGTGCATGGGCGTCGCGACCGCGAACAGCATCCTCGTCGTCACCTTCGCGCGCGAACGGCTCGCGCATACCGCCGATGCGGCCGTCGCCGCGCTCGAGGCCGGCTTCACGCGATTTCGGCCCGTGATGATGACGGCGCTCGCGATGATCATCGGCATGGCGCCGATGGCCCTCGGTCTCGGCGACGGCGGCGAACAGAACGCGCCGCTCGGCCGGGCGGTCATCGGCGGCCTGCTGTGCGCGACCGCCGCGACGCTGGTGTTCGTGCCCGTCGTGTTCAGCCTCGTTCACCGGCGCGATCGCGCGCCCCGCTCCGAATCCCTTTCCGTCACTCCGGGAGAACAGCATGTCCACTGAATTCGAAGTCCGCCCCCCCGGCACGCCGCGTTACCTGAAACCACTCGCGATCGCGGGCGCCGTGGTCGCACTCGTCGCCGCGGCCGCCGGTGTGTTTGCCCGCCAGCACGATGCGCACGCGGTCGCCGCGTGGACCGTGCAACAGGCGGTCCCGACCGTCGCGACGGTCGCGCCGCAGGCGGCCGCGGCCGACGCGCTCGTGCTGCCGGGCCGCCTCGACGCGTATGTCGACGCGCCGATCTATGCACGCGTGCCGGGCTACCTGCATGCGTGGTACGCGGACATCGGCGCGCACGTGAAGGCCGGTCAGTTGCTGGCGTCGATCGACACGCCCGATCTCGACCAGCAGTTGCAGCAGGCGCGAGCCGACCTGCAGAGCGCGAACGCGAACGAGCGGCTCGCGGCCGTCACGGCCGCCCGCTGGGCCGAGATGCTCGCACAGGATTCCGTGTCGCAGCAGGAAGCCGACGAGAAACGCAGCGACCTCGACGCGAAGCGCGCGGCCGTCGCGGCGAGCACCGCCAACCTGCGGCGGCTCGAAGCGCTCGAATCGTTCAAGCGGCTCACCGCGCCGTTCGACGGCGTCGTGACCGCCCGCAAGACCGATGTCGGCGCGCTGATCGACGCGGGCAGCGGCAACGGCGCCGAACTCTTCACCGTATCGGACGCGCGGCGTCTGCGCCTGTACATCCACGTGCCGCAAGACGACGCGGCCGCGATCCGCGCGGGCATGCATGTCGCGCTGACCGTGCCCGAGCGCCCCGGCATGACGTTCGACGCCGTGCTCGCGGATTCCGCGCAGTCGATCGATCCCGCTTCCGGCACGCTGCTCGCGCAGTTTTCGATCGCCAATCCGGCCGGCACACTGTTTCCCGGCGAATACGCGCAGGTGCGGATCGCGATGCCCGGCGCCGCGCATGGGCTGACGATTCCGGCCAGCACGCTGATCTTTCGTCACGACGGGTTGCAGGTCGCCGTGCTCGATGCGCACGGGCACGCGCGGCTGCGCAACGTGTCGATCGGGACCGACCTCGGCACGCGCGTCGAGATCGCGTCGGGGCTCGCGGCGGGCGATCGCGTGATCGACAATCCGCCCGATTCGCTCGCCGACGGCGACCCCGTGCGCGTCGCCGGCGCGGCCACGACGGAGCACGCGCATGGCTGACCGTCTTCTCGCCGCGTTGCTGGGCAGCGCCGCACTGCTGGCCGGCTGTTCGCTGGCGCCGACGTATCGCGCGCCCGACGTTCCGGTGCCGGCCGCGTTTCGTGAAACGGGCCCGTGGATCGACGCCGCGCCGGCCGACCGCCTGCCGCGCGACGGCTGGTGGCGCGTGTACGGCGACGCGGCGCTCGACCGGCTCGAACCGCTCGTCGCGCGCGCGAATCCCGATCTCGCCGCCGCCGTCGCGCGGCACGACGAAGCCGCCGCGCTGTTCGACGAGGCCCATGCGGCGCTGCTGCCGACCGTGGGCATCGGGGCCGAGACCGACCGCGACCGGCAGTCGGCGCGCCGGCCGTTGCGCGGCAGCGGTCAGCCTGACGTCTACGAATCGAACACGCTCGCGGCCGGCATCGGCTACGACGTCGATCTGTGGGGCAAGGTCCGCAATACGGTCGCGGCCGGCCGCGACGACGCGCAGGCGGCCGCCGACGATCTCGCGTCGGTCCAGCTGAGCCTGCAGGCCGGCGTCGCGAGTACCTACTTCGATCTCGCGGGTCTCGACCGCGAAGCCGACACGCTCACGCAAACCATCGACACGTACCGCCGCGCGTGGCAACTGACCGTCAGCCGCCATCGCGGCGGCCTCGCTTCGGGGCTCGACGTGGCGCGTGCGCAGACGCAACTCGCGCTCGCCCAGGCCCGCGCGTCCGACATCGCCGCCCGCCGCGCGCTCGACGAGCACGCGATCGCGGCGCTCGTCGGGGCGTCGGCATCGACGTTCACGCTGCCGTCCGCCGCGGCACTGCCCGGCGTGCCACCGATCCCGACGGGACTTGCCTCGACGCTGCTCGAACGCCGGCCGGACGTCGCCGCCGCCGAGCGCCGCGTCGCGGCCGCGAACGCGCGAATCGGCGTCGCGCGCGCGGCTTTTTTCCCGGACCTGTCGCTCGGCCTCGACGCGGGCTTCCAGAGCGATACGTTCTCGCCGTGGCTCGCCGCGCCGAACGAGATCTGGTCGGTCGGGCCGCGTCTCGCGATGACGCTGTTCGACGGCGGCCTGCGCGCGGCCGGCGTGCGCCACGCCCGTGCGCAGTTCGCCGAACAGGGGGCGCGCTACCGGTCCGTCGTGCTGCTGGCGTTCCGCGAAGTCGAGGACGATCTCGCGCTGCTGCACCGCCTCGGCGACGAAGCCGACCAGGACGACGCGGCGCTCGTCGCGGCGCGGCAGTCGCTGGCGCTCGCGATGTCGCGCTATCGCGACGGCGCGGTCAGCTATCTCGACGTGGTCACCGCGCAGACGACCGAACTCGATACGCAGATCGCGGCGCTCGATGTCGACGCGCGGCGCCTGCAGGCGTCCGTCGGGCTCGTACGCGCGCTCGGCGGCGGCTGGCGCGGCGCGCGTTCATGAACGTTTCTTCATCGGCACGCCCGGCGTCCGTCGGGGTGTGCCCGATAACGTGTGTCATGCCGGCATCGCCATCGCGGCGACGGCCCCTGTCACCTGAAAAGGATCACGCCATGAAAACCTTGATGTTCGCCACCCTCCTCTCGGCGCTCTGCGTCGCCCTGCCCGGCCAGGCCAGCGCAACGCAAGCCGACGCGGCAATTGCCCCGCAGACGCTCGCATCGTCGACGCCCGCACCGGTGTCGCAGCAATCGGCATGGAATGCGCCGCCGGCCGCCCCGCTGACGCGCGCGCAGGTCTATCGCGAACTGGTCCACGCCGAGCGCGATGGCCAGCTCGAGCGGCTCAATCGCGAGCTCTATTCGCATTGAGTGGCCCCGCCTCACGTGACCGGGCATGCCGCGCGACGTGCGGCATGCCTGTCTTGACGAAACGGGGCGCGGCACCTCTCCGTCAGCCGCCCGTGTCGAACCGGAAGCCGTATCGCGCCACCGTTTCGATCCGCGCGGAGAACGCATGCGCGACCAGCTTGCGCCGCAACCGTACGACGAGCGCATTGACCGTTTCGGGTTCGATGTCGGCGTCGCCCCACGCATAGCGCAGCACCGCGTCGCGGCCGACCGGCCGCCCCGCTTCGCGCAGCAGGCATTCGACCACGCGAAACTCCCGTGCGCTGAGCGCGAGCCGCCGGCCCCGCTCCTCGAGTGCGCGCGTCGCCGTGTCGAGCCGGATCGAGTCACGCATCGCGATCACGCCCGCACGGCGCCACAGCGCGCGCAACCGCTCGTGCAATTCGACGAACGAGCATGGATGGGCCAGGCATACGTCGCAGCCCGCCTTCAGCATCTGCGCGCGCTGGGCGGACGTGGCGCCGGCAACGATCGCGGCGATCGTCGCGCTGCCGGCCGATGCGGCGAGCAGCGGCAAGCCATCGAGAACCGCCGGCGCGGCCGCGCCATCGGTGGCGACGATCACGATCGCGTCGAACCGGTCCTGCGTCGCCGCGAAACAGCCATCGCGCCATTCGTCGACGCGCTCGACGCCGTGCATGCTTTCCCGAAACGCCTTGTCGAGCCGCGACACGTCCGGATTCGGCGGAGCAATCAGCAGGATGCGCATCGATCGGTCTCCTGCGCGCTCATGCGAGCGAACGCGGCCAGCATTCGACCGTGATCGCCGCGCCGGCCGGCTGCGCATCGCCGATCCGCAGCGCGAAACCATGTACGCGCATCACCGCCGACACGATACTTAATCCAAGCCCCGAACCGTTCACGTGGCGGGTGCGCTCGCCGCGATAGAAGCGTTCGAGCACCGCATTGCGCTCACCGGGCGGAATGCCGGGCCCGGTGTCCTCGAACCGGACGAGCGGACCATGCGGCGTCGTCTGGAGCACGACGCGCACGTGACCGCCCGGCGGTGTGAACTTGATCGCGTTGTCCGCGAGATTGCTGAACGCCTCGAACAGCAACGCACGATCTCCATGGATGCCGTCGACCGTGGCCGCCTCGAGCTCGAACGACACGTCGACGGCCTCGGCCAGCGGCTCGTACAGCTCGCACACGTCGCGCAGCAAGACGGCGACGTCGACCGCGGCAAAGCCGCCGCGCCGGCTCAGCGTGCCGATCTCGGAGATGCGCAGCATCGCGCGAAAACGTTCGAGCAGCCGGTCGGTCTCGTCGCGCGCCGAAGCCAGCAGCGCCGCCGACGCGGGATCGTGGGCGCAGACCGGCTGGTCGGCGAGCCGCGCCAGCATCGTATGCACGCGAGCGAGCGGCGTGCGCAGGTCGTGCGCGATCCCGTCGCAGGCATGGCGCACCTCGCCCATCAGCCGCTCGACTTCGTCGAGCATGTGGTTCACGAGATGCGCGAGCAGATCGAGTTCGTCGTAGCGGCCGACCGGCAGCCGCTTGCCGAGATCGCCTTCGGCGATCTGCCGCGTGACGCGCCGGATCGCGGCGACGCGGCGCATCTGCCGCATGCCGAGCATGCTGCCGCCCGCGATGCCGGCGATCAGGATCATCACGCCGCCGACCACGAGCCCGCGGATCGCGACGTCGCGGATCTGGATGAAATGCGACAGGTCGCGCGCGACGACCAGCGTCATCCCGTTGTCGCGGCGCACGGCCATCGCGCGCGCGATCGGCGACGATTGGCCGTCGAGCGGCGCAAGCGTGCGGTTCAGCGTCCGGCCGTGGCGATCGGTGCGCAGCGCCGGCGGCGTCGCGATGTCACCGGCCACGCGGCGCCCGCTCGCATCGAACAGCCCGTAGAAATTCGTGTGCATGTGCTCGTGCTCGAGCCGCCGATGGATCGCGAGCGGCAGCTCGGCATCGGGAATCGAATCGAAATAGATCAGTTGCCACGCGAGCACGTCGTCGGTGTCGCGTGTCATCGTGTGCGTCGCGGCGACGCTGATCACGCCCGCGAGCAGCAGCAGCGACACCGAGAAGATCGCCGCGTACGCGCACAGCCAGCGAAACGTCGTCGTATGCCAGCGGCGCGTGAAATTCGCCGCGCGAGCTGCGTCCATCCGTGCCTCCGTCAAGCGAGCATGTAGCCCGATCCGCGCACCGTCTGGATCATCGGGTTCGCGCCAGGCGGATCGATCTTCTTGCGCAGCCGGCCCATGTGGACGTCGATCAGGTTCGTGCCGGGATCGAAGTGATAGCCCCACACGGCCTCGAACAGCATCGTGCGCGTGATCGTCTGGCCCGCGTTGCGCATCATGAATTCGAGCACGCGGAACTCGGTCGGCAGCAGCGGAATCTCGTCGGCGCCGCGACGCGCGCAGCGCGAAATGAGGTCGAGCTCGAGCGCGCCGACCTTCAGCAGCGTCTGCTGCGGCACGCCCGAGGCTTGCCGGCGGCGCAGCAGCACTTCGATGCGCGCGCTCAGTTCGCCCGAATCGAACGGCTTCGTCAGGTAATCGTCGCCGCCCGCGCGCAGCCCGCGAATCCGCTCGTCGACGTCGCCGAGCGCGCTCAGCATCAGCACCGGCGTGTCGATGCCGACCGTGCGCATCGCGGTCAGGATCGCGAGGCCGTCCGCGCCCGGCAGCATCCGGTCGAGCGTGATCGCGTCGTACGAGGCGCTCATCGCCCGCATCATCCCTTCGCGACCGTTGTCGATCCAGTCGACCTCGAATCCGCGCGCGGTCAGTTCGCCGACGATTTCGTTCGCGGTCACCGCATCGTCCTCGACCGTCAGTACTCGCATGATTGCCCTCGCAATGAACCTCAAGACGGGCGCGCACGACGCGCCCGACGCTATCGTAAGCGCCGCGAGCGCCGTGCGGCGCCAGATGAAAATAGCTTCATCCGGCCGCGCGGCCGCACGCGTGAAACATGTTTCATCCAGGCGTCGCCCGCCCCGCGGCCGGTGCCGCCTACGCTCACGTCATGCGGCATCGGGCCGCGAAACCAGGAGCTACCGGATGAAACCGTCGACCACCCTCGCCTGCATGCTGCTCGCCTGCGCCAGCACCGCCGCGTTCGCGGGGCCGCACCTCACCCCGCAGGAATGCAATGCGTACCCGTTCGTGCACACGGGCCACGACGTCACGCGCGCGGACCTCGTGCGCGAGCTGACCGAGCTCGAACAGGTCGGCTACGACCCCGCCCATGCGAGCCCGTATTACCCGGACGATCTCGACGGCGCGAAGCATCGGCTCGCCGCCGAGTACCGCGCCGACTGCACGCATGCGTTGACCGCCGACGCGGGCACGCCGCACTGACCGTACGGTCCGGCGCGACGCAGCCGGAAAAGCAAAAAGGCGGCACCTGCGTGCCGCCTTTTCTTCATGAACACGCATGGATACGAACCCGATGCGCGACGCTGCCGCTCACCGCGACATCATGTTCATGCTGACGTTGTGCATCACCCACAGCGTGCCGACGATCACGATCGCGGCGGTCAGCACCGTATAGCTGAACGCCATCACGTTCCAGCGCTGGCCCGACGAGCCGTTCATGTGCAGGAAGTACACGAGGTGCACGACGATCTGCACGAACGCGAGCACGGCCAGCCCGATCAGCGACGCATGCGGCGACAGCACGCCGCCCATCACCAGGCCGAACGACGCGGCCGTGAGCAGCACCGACAGGATGAAACCGGCGACGTAGCCGCCGACACTGCCGTGCCCTTCTTCGAGTTGAGACGAATGCGAATGGGCCATTTAGATCACGCTCGCGAGATAGACAAAGGAAAACACGCAGATCCACACGATGTCGAGGAAGTGCCAGAACAGGCTCAGGCACGTCAGGCGCCGCAGGTCGCGATCGGTCAGGTCGCCGCCACGGAACACGATCTGCGCGGCCAGCACGAGCATCCACAGCAGGCCGGCCGTCACGTGCAGCCCGTGCGTGCCGACCAGCGTGAAGAACGCCGACAGGAACGCGCTGCGCTGCGGGCCCGCGCCTTCCGCGATCAGGTGCGAGAACTCGCGCAGTTCCATCGCGAGAAACGCCGCGCCGAGCACGAACGTCACCGCGAGCCACGCGAGCAGCGCGCCGCGTTGCTGCTTGTATGCCGCGAGCATCGCGAAACCGTACGTGATGCTCGACAGCAGCAGCGCGGCGGTTTCGACCGCGACGCCCGGAATGTCGAACAGCTCTTTGGCGGTCTGCCCGCCCGCGTACTGGTGACCGAGCACCGCGAACGTCGCGAACAGCGCCGCGAAGATCACGCAGTCGGTCATCAGGTACAGCCAGAACCCGAACACCGAATGCGACGGCGGATGGTCGTCGTGCTCGAGCAGGGTCGCGCTCAAGGTTTTCTGCAACATCAGTTGGCCTCCAGTTCCACGTCGTCGACGCGCGCGGCCGTGCGCTGCGTCGGCTGCTTGTCTTCGGTCTTGCGCACCGTCGACGCAGGGATGTAATAGCCGTCGTTATCGCGCGAGCTGTAGATCACGAGCGTCGCGATGATTCCGACGAGCCCGCCGATCGCCATCCACCAGATGTGCCACACCAGCGCGAAGCCGAGCACCAGGCTGAAGATCGCGATCACGAGGCCCGCGCAGGTATTCGACGGCATGTGGATGTCGCGAATCGCCGCCGGGTTCGGCCGGCCTTCGCCGCGCGCCTTCATGTCCGCGTACGCGTCGAGCGTGCGCACCTGCGGGATCACCGCGAAGTTGTAGTCGGCCGGCGGCGACGACGTCGCCCATTCCAGCGTGCGGCCGCCCCACGGATCGCCCGTGGTGTCGCGGTATTCCGGCAGGTGACGGTTGCGGATGCTGACGACCAGTTGCAGCAGCTGGCATGCGATGCCGATCGCGATCAGCACGGCGCCGAACGCGGCGACCAGCAGCCACGGATGCCAGGCCGGGTTGTCGTAGTGGTTCAGGCGGCGCGTCATGCCCATGAAGCCGAGCACGTACAGCGGCACGAACGCGACGTAGAAGCCGACCTGCCAGAACCAGAACGCCGCCTTGCCGAGCTTCTCGTTCAGCTTGAAGCCGAACGCCTTCGGGAACCAGTAGTTGAAGCCCGCGAGATAGCCGAACAGCACGCCGCCGATGATCACGTTGTGGAAGTGCGCGATCAGGAACAGGCTGTTGTGCAGCACGAAGTCCGCGCCGGGGATCGCCATCATCACGCCGGTCATGCCGCCGAGCGTGAACGTGACCATGAAGCCGATCGTCCACAGCACGGGCGTCGTGAACTCGATCCGGCCGCGGTACATCGTGAACAGCCAGTTGAACACCTTCACGCCGGTCGGAATCGCGATGATCATCGTCATGATCCCGAAGAACGCGTTCACGTTCGCGCCCGAGCCCATCGTGAAGAAGTGATGCAGCCACACGAGGAACGACAGCACCATGATCGCGCAGGTCGCGTACACCATCGTCTTGTAGCCGAACAGCGGCTTCTTCGCGAACGTCGCGATGACTTCCGAGAAGATCCCGAACGCCGGCAGGATCAGGATGTACACCTCCGGATGGCCCCACGCCCAGATCAGGTTCAGGTACAGCATCGCGTTGCCGCCGGCTTCGTTCGTGAAGAAATGCATGCCGAGGTAACGGTCGAGGCCGAGCAGCGCGAGCGTCGCGGTCAGGATCGGGAACGACGCCATGATCAGCACGTTCGTGCAGAGCGCCGTCCACGTGAACACCGGCATCTTCATCAGCGTCATGCCCGGCGCGCGCATCTTGATGATCGTCACGAAGAAGTTCACGCCGGTCAGCAGCGTGCCGACCCCGGAGATCTGCAGCGCCCACAGGTAGTAGTCGACCCCTACCCCCGGACTGAACTGCAGCTCCGACAGCGGCGGGTACGCGAGCCAGCCCGTCTGCGCGAATTCGCCGATCACGAGCGACACGTTGATCAGGATCGCGCTGACCGCCGTCATCCAGAACGACAGCGAGTTGATGAACGGGAACGCGACGTCGCGCGCGCCGATCTGCAGCGGCACGACCAGGTTCATCAGGCCGACCATGAACACCATCGCCATGAAGAAGATCATGATCACGCCGTGTGCCGTGAAGATCTGGTCATAGTGGTGCGGCGGCAGGTAGCCGGGCGCGTTGTACGCGAGCGCGAGCTGCATGCGCATCATGATCGCGTCGGCGAAGCCGCGCAGCAGCATGATCAGCGCGACGATGATGTACATCACGCCGAGTCTCTTGTGGTCGACCGTGGTCAGCCATTCCGTCCACAGCCATTTCCAGCGGCCGGTGATCGTCAGCGCGGCGAGAATGCCCAGCACGACCAGCCCCATGAAGGCGCCGGCCCCCATGATGATGGGCTGATCGAACGGGATCGCCGAAAGTGTGAGTTTGCCGAACATGCGTTACCCCTTCGTGCCGCAGGCGGCGTCCTTCAGGTCGAGGACGTGGCCATCGTTGTATTTCGCGATGATGTTGTGGAAGAGCCGCGGATCGACCGACGAGAAGTAGCGCACCGGCGCCTTCTCGCTCGGCTGCGCGACGCTGCCGTACAAGGTCGCGTCGAGCCGGTCCGGCGACGCCTTCACCTTCTGCACCCACGCATCGAACTGCTCGCGCGGCTCGGCGAGCGTGCGGAACTTCATGTCGGAGAAACCGCGGCCGCTGAAGTTGGCGGACGTGCCCGCGTAGTTGCCGGGCTCGTCGGCGATCAGGTGCAGGCGCGTCTGCATGCCGGCCATCGCGTAGACCTGGCCGCCGAGCTGCGGGATGAAGAACGAGTTCATCACCGAATCCGACGTGATGCGGAAGTTCACCGGCGTGCCGACCGGAATCGCGAGCTGGTTCACCGACGCGATACCGAGTTCCGGATAGATGAACAGCCACTTCCAGTCGAGCGCGACCACCTCGACGTCGAGCGGCTTCACCGCCGATTCGAGCGGCTTGTACGGATCGAGTTCGTGGGTGGTCTTCCACGTGAGCACCCCGAGGAACAGGATGATCAGCGTCGGTACGGTCCAGATCACGACCTCGATCGCGGTCGAGTGCGACCAGTTCGGCGCATAGGCGGCGTTGCGGTTCGACGCGCGGTAACGCCACGCGAACCATAGCGTGAGCAGGATCACCGGCACGACGACGATCAGCATCGCCCAGGTGGACGTCGCGATCAGCGCCTTTTCGGCCGCACCCACGCTTCCTTTCGGATTTAGTACATCTAAATTACAACCTGACAGGCTCAATGCCGCGCCCATGGACATCAGCGCCGACCAGCCTCTTGAAGCTCTTCTTTTCATCACACAGCCCGAGGGTCATTGAATCCGTTTGCGTACGCCCGATGCGCATTCGATTCACGAAATTGGCCGAATCATACGTCGCGCGAGTGCGATGAAAAACCGGTGCATGCGGCAAATCATCATTGCAAAATCTGCCGTGAGTCACATTGTCGCGGGGCAATTTCACGCAGCCGGAAGCGAGCCTGGCACGCGCCGTGCCGGACCGCGATCGATGCGCGCGCAACGACGCGCGCCGCGTGAGGCGGCGCGCTTGCGCGGCTCGACGTGCCGGGATCAGTCGTGCGTCGACGCCATGTACGACGGCAGCGCCGGCGTGGGGCCATCCCCTGCCGGCACCTTCGAATGGCTCGCTTCCTGGATCAGCCTGCCGACGGTCGGATCGATCGCATCGGTGAACGGTTTCGGATCGATGCCGACCGCGAGCACGATCAGCGCGAGCGACGCGAACATCACGATCTCGCGACGGTTCAGGTCGGCGAGCTTCGCGATCCGCTGGCTCGCGACCTTGCCGAACACGACGCGCTTGAGCATCCACAGCGTGTACGACGCGCTGAGGATCAGCGTGAGCGCCGCGATCGCGCCGATCCAGAAGTTGAAGCGGATCGCGCCCATGATCACCATGAACTCGCCGACGAACCCCGACGTGCCCGGCAGGCCGACGTTGGCCATCGCGAACAGCAGCGTGAAGGTCGCGAAACGCGGCATCACGCCCGCCACGCCGCCGTACGCGGCGATCTCGCGCTGCTTGGTGCGATCCACGAGCACGTTCACGCACAACAGCATTGCGCCCGCCACGAAGCCGTACGACACGAGCTGCACGATCGCGCCTTCGACGCCGATCCGATTGAACAGGAACAGGCCGAGCGTGACGATCCCCATGTGCGCGACCGTCGAATACGCCAGCAGCTTGCCGAGGTCGGTCTGCGCGAGCGCGACGAGGCTCGCGTAGACGATCGCGAACAGCGACAGCGCGATCACGGCCGGCGCGAAGAAGTGACTCGCGTCCGGCGTGATCGGCAGCGCGAAGCGCAGGAACCCGTAGCCGCCGAGCTTGAGCATCGCGAGCATCAGCGCGGCGCCCGTCGGGCCGTCCGTGTAGACGTCGCTCAGCCACGTGTGGACCGGCCACATCGGCACCTTGACCGCGAACGCGGCGAAGAAGCCGAGGAACACCAGCAACTGCGGCGCGAAACCGAGCTGCAGCGTGCGCCACACGGCCATGTCGAACGTATGCGACTGCGCGTACAGGTACAGCATCGCCATCAGCAGCAACAGCGAGCCGGCGAACGAGATGAAGAAGAACTTCACGGCCGCATACACGCGTCGCTCGCGCCCCCACGTGCCGATCAGCAAGTACAGCGGGATCAGCGTCGCCTCGAAGAAGATGAAGAACAGCAGCCCGTCCTGCGCGACGAACACGCCGACCATCAGCCCCGACAGGATCAGGAATGACGCGTAGTACTGCGCGACGCGCACCGTGACCGACTCCCACGACGCCACCACCACCACGAGTGTCGTGAATGCGGTCAGCACGACGAGCCAGAGCGACGCGCCGTCGATGCCGACCCGCCACCCGGAATTGAATGCCGCCAGCCAGTCGCGTCTTTCGACGAACTGCATCGCGGCCGAATGCGCATCGAAGCCGGCAACGAGCGGAACCACGGCCGCCAGCCCGGCAATCGCGCCGACCAGCGCGATCAGTCGTATCCGGCGTGCCTGCTGGTCGGAACCGGCGCGCAGCAGGCCCGCGCCGAACAGTATCGGAACCCAGATGGCCAGGCTCAGGAAGGGGAAATCATGCATGTCAACAGGGCCTTGAGGAGGTCGCGCCCTGCATCGGGGAAAGGCGCGACGAAAGGAACGAAATCAAATCGACAGGTAGATTTCGTGAATCGCCAATGTTGGCAAAATGTAAAGCGGCATCACCGGAAAACTTGACGCCGCTCAAATGCGATCGGGTTAACCAGCATAAGACGATTGATTATTTTCTGCAGCGCAGCAGAGCATCGATTTTCGGCGGCAGCGTAGTTCACTGATTTGTTTGAGTAATTTTTCGTATTGCTTGATGCCGTGCGCGATGAAAATCGACGCAGCGCCGCATTTTTGATGTCAACCGGTCATTTCGGAGGGCCGGAACAGCATGATCGGTGTTCGGCTGTGCCCCGGTCGCTCGGCGCCTCGCTCCTTACAAATAACCTTTCATTGTTATTTCATTTCGTGCCGCACGCATTTGAGCGAGGATCGGCCGGGCAAGCACGATCCGGCGCCGGCTCGAAGTCTGGAAGCGTGCCGCCGGCATGAACGGGCGGATCGAACAAGCCGAAGTGCGCTTCGTCGCCGCTGGCAATCGCAGCCTCGGTTCGATTCACGCGTTTCACGAACGGAAGGCCCTCTATCGTTCGGATACCGAAGCACTGCTGTCGGTTTGTCTCTGCGCGCTATCAGGTCATGCAATCAGAGGAGATCGGGCGTGTTATCGAGACCTTGCGGAGATCGGCGGCTTACCGCTTGAGACCGCAGCTGTGCTACGGCAGGGCCACCCGCTCCGGGCGCTTGCCCGCAGAGGCCAGTCCGGCATGCTTGGGACGCTCAGCAGCCGCATCCGCCGCTTCAGGCGCGTTCCGAAGCATCTCGGATGGGTCTTTTCCCCGGCGTGCCCGGACGAGCAATCGTCAAGCGCTGCCCTCGCGCGCGACGGCAGCGCGCAATACCACGCGGCGCCAACCGGTACCCACCTACGTCCAGCGCATTCTTGCTGATGGGCCCGCTGAGGACTGAAAAAGAAAAAGCCCCGCAAGTCCGAGAACTTGCGGGGCTTTGTCACCGCTTTTGGCGGAGACGGAGGGATTCGAACCCTCGATCCAGGTTTTGGCCCAGATGCTCCCTTAGCAGGGGAGTGCCTTCGACCTCTCGGCCACGTCTCCCAAACTTTCGCTCGCACCAGGGAGGCAGTGCGACGAGAACGAAATAATATAGGGTTTCGAACCGCCCGTCAATTTCCGTGATGCATTTTCTTCAATGCATCACGAAAAATTCACGATGCCTGGTCGAGTTCGAATGCCTTGTGCAGCGCGCGGACGGCCAGCTCCATGTATTTCTCGTCGATCAGCACCGAAATCTTGATTTCGGACGTCGAGATCATCTGGATGTTGATGCCCTCTTCCGACAACGTGCGGAACATCTTGCTCGCGACGCCCACGTGCGACCGCATGCCGACGCCGACGACCGACACCTTCGACACCTTCGGGTCACCCTGCACGCGCTCGGCGCTCACATGGCCCTGCACCTGGTTGGTGAGGATATCCATCGCCTTCTGGTAGTCGCCGCGACCGACCGTAAACGTGAAGTCGGTTTTGCCTTCGACGCTCTGGTTCTGGATGATCATGTCGACGTCGACGTTCGCATCGGCCACCGGGCCGAGGATCTGATATGCGATGCCCGGCTTGTCGGGCACGCCCATCACAGCAATGCGTGCTTCGTCGCGCTGGAACGCGATGCCGGAAATGACTGCCTTTTCCATGGTCTCGTCTTCTTCAAAAGTAATCAGGGTGCCCGAGCGCATTTCTTCGTCGAGCGCAATCAGCGGATCGGTCAGGCTCGACAGCACACGCGTCTTCACCTGGTATTTGCCGGCGAATTCGACCGAGCGGATCTGCAGGACCTTCGAGCCGAGGCTGGCCATTTCCAGCATTTCCTCGAACGTCACGCGATCGAGGCGGCGCGCCTCTTCGACGACACGCGGATCGGTCGTGTAGACGCCGTCGACGTCGGTATAGATCAGGCACTCTTCGGCACCCAGCGCAGCCGCCACCGCCACCGCCGACGTGTCAGAGCCGCCCCGGCCCAGCGTCGTGATGTGACCGTCCGGATCGACGCCCTGGAAGCCCGTGATGATCACGACCTTGCCCGCGTTCAGATCGTCCTTCACGCGCTCGTCGTCGATCGAGTGAATGCGTGCTTTCGTAAACGCGCTGTCGGTCTTGATCGGCACTTGCCAGCCGGCATAGCTCACGGCCTCGACGCCGATTTCCTGCAGCGCGATCGACAGCAGGCCGACGCTGACCTGCTCGCCGGTCGACGCGATCATGTCGAGCTCACGCGGGCTCGGCTGGCTCGAAATCTCTTTCGCGAGACCGAGCAGACGGTTGGTTTCGCCGGACATCGCCGACGGCACGACCACCATCTGGTGCCCGGCCTGATGCCATTTTGCGACGCGTTTCGCGACGTTCTTGATGCGCTCGACCGAGCCCATCGAAGTGCCGCCGTATTTGTGTACGATGAGTGCCATTGTCGTTCTGAACTGGAGGAGAAACCGCACGGGCGCGCTGGGCAGGCCGCGTAGCCGTTCGGTCACGCGGCTTGTGGCTGTGGACGGACGACGAGGGGGACGGCTGGGACGCAACACGCAAGCGTGACGGATTTTGCCCGGAAGGCCGATCAGGCCGCGCAAACCGGGTACGTCACGCGGAAAACCTGCACAAAACGCTCAAAAATCGAGCCGAGCAAACGACCGAGCGTACCCGATAGAAGCCCGCTTGACAAGCCGCGCGCCGTGTCGGCGGCCGTTCCGGCGCTGTTTACCAAATGGTGAAAACGGGCACGCCATCGCGCCGCCGGCAGGCTGCCGCCGCTACGCGATCAGCAGGTCGGGACGCCATTCGATCCGGCGCCATGCGGCGGCGCCGGACGTCGCGCCGTCAGGCACGTCGATGTCGCGATTGACGCCCAGCCGCGGCACGTAGATCAGCCGGTCGCCCGCGAACAGCAGCGGCACGTCGCGCTGCCAGGCCGGCACGCCGCGCTCCTGGAACAGGTTCTTCAGCGTCCGGCCCGGCCCGCCCGGCGACGTACGCATCCGTTCGCCGCCCGCCCGGGCGCGCGCAGCCAGCCGCGCACCGCGCAGCAGCGCCTCCGGTACCGCATCGGCGCTCCCCGCGTCGGCCGGCGCGAACACGAACGTGCCGCGCCATCCCGGCAGATGCCACACTTCCTGCCCGTCCCATGCAAGCGCCGCCTCCGGGTGCGGCGTACCGGTGCCGTCGTCGGCCGGTTCGCTGCTGTCGCCCGCTTCCCAGTACACGACATCGCGATAGAGCCTCAGGCACTGCCCCGCGTGATCGACGCGCAGCGCATGCGCGTCGTGCGCGGCACGCAGTTGCCGCATCATGTTGGCGAGCCGCGCAGCCGACGCGCCCGGCAAACCGAGCCGGCGCATCCAGAAGCGCAGCAGATTCGCACCGCGCGTATCGTCGAATCCGACCAGCGCGTCGCGCGACAGCGCTCGCCCGTCGTCGCGCGCGGCGACGGCGAAATCCAGCTCGGCCAGATCGTCGAGCAGCCGCTGCGCGGCGGCCGCATGCTGGGCCGCGCGACCGAGCGCATCGCGAAAACCCGGAAAATGCACGGCCAGCGCCGGCAGCACATCGAGGCGCAGCGCATTGCGTGCATAGCGCGTATCGCCGTTCGATTCGTCATCGATCCAGGTCAGCGCATGCTGCTCCGCATAGCGCTCGAGTTGTGCGCGCAACAGTCGCAGCAACGGGCGCACACGCTCGATACTCACGCCGTCGGGGCGATAACGCGGCGCCATCGCGGCAAGCCCCGCGATTCCCGCCCCGCGCAACAGCTGCAGCAGCACCGTCTCGGCCTGATCGTCCGCATGTTGCGCGAGCCACAGCGTCGCCACGCCGTGGCGTTCGCCCATCGCGTCGAGCGCCGCGTAGCGACGCTCGCGCGCGGTCGCCTCGATGCCGAGCCCGCTGTCGCGCGGCACGTCGACGCGCATCGATTCGAATGCGACACCGAGTCGCGCCGCTTCCGCTTCGGCATGCGCGACCCAGGCGTCCGCGTTCGCGCTCAGGCCGTGATGCACGTGCAGCGCAACGCAGCGCGAGGCGCCCGCGACGCGCACGGCCGCGTCGAGCAGCACGGTCGAATCGAGGCCGCCGCTGTAGGCGATCGCGATGCGCGCATCAGGCGGCAGGCCGGAAAGCGCAACGCCGACCGCGTCGAGTACAGCGCGGTCGGCGGAGAATTCGGTGGGCGGGATCACGAGCGTGACACGCGCGCAACGGCGCGCGAATTGAATACGCAGCCGGTCATGCGCCCGGCGTGGTTTCCTTGAACTTGCCGTAGGCCATCAGGCGCTCGAAGCGACGCTCGCGCAGCGCGTCGATGCTCATGCCCTGGAACTGGCGCAGCGAATCGGCCAGCGCACGGCGCAGCAGCGCGGCCATGCCCTTCGGATCGCGATGCGCGCCGCCGAGCGGCTCGTTGATGATCTTGTCGATCAGGCCAAGCGCCTTCAGACGGTGCGCGGTCAGGCCGAGCGCTTCCGCAGCTTCCGGCGCCTTCGCGGCGCTCTTCCACAGGATCGACGCACAGCCTTCCGGCGAGATCACCGAGTAGGTCGAGAACTGCAGCATCATCACGGTGTCGGCCACCGCGATCGCCAGCGCACCGCCCGAGCCGCCCTCGCCGATCACCGTCGTGATGATTGGCGTCTTCAGCTCGGCCATCACGTACAGGTTGCGGCCGATCGCCTCCGACTGGCCGCGCTCTTCCGCGCCGATACCCGGGTACGCACCCGGCGTGTCGACGAACGTGAAGATCGGCAGCCCGAACTTCTCGGCCAGACGCATCAGCCGTTCGGCCTTGCGATAGCCTTCCGGGCGCGGCATCCCGAAGTTGCGCGCGGCGCGCTCCTTCGTGTCGCGGCCCTTCTGGTGACCGATCACCATGCACGGATGGCCGCCGAAGCGCGCGAGACCGCCGACGATCGACAGGTCGTCCGCGAACGCGCGGTCGCCATGCAGCTCGTGAAAATCGGTAAACAGTTCCGCAACGTAATCGAGCGTGTACGGACGCTGCGGATGCCGCGCGATCTGCGAAACCTGCCATGGCGACAGGTTCGCGTAGAGGTCTTTCGTCAGTTGCTGGCTTTTCTTCGACAGCCGCTCGATTTCTTCCGAAATATCGACAGCCGAGTCGTCCTGCACGAATCGCAGCTCTTCGATCTTGGCCTCGAGTTCGGCGATCGGCTGTTCGAAATCCAGAAACGTGGTCTTCATGTGTTCGAATCCTTGGGTCTTGCGGCAGCGCGTATTCTACCCGCGCGGGCGACGCTCAAAACCGGCTCTCAACTATTGATGTTTAAAACCCGATAGCCGACACTCAGGCGTCGGCGTCGGGCGCATCGAGGCTGCGCCACATGTACCAGGTCGCGACGGTGCGCCACGGCTCCCAGTTGGCCGCAACCTCGCGCGCCTCGCTGCGCGTGACGGGTTCCCCGCTGAAGTAATTGACGCTGATCGCACGGATCAGGCCCGGGTCGTCGAGCGGCAGCACGTCCGGCCGCGACAGGTTGAAGATCAGGAACATCTCGGCCGTCCAGCGGCTGATGCCGCGGATCTGCGTGAGTTCCGCGATCACGTCCTCGTCGTCCATCGACATCCATTTGTCGACGTGCAGCGCCCCCGACACGAAATGCTGCGCGAGATCGAGGATGTATTCCGTCTTGCGCTTCGACAACCCGCACGCGATCAGCTTGTCCGCGCCGAGCCGGATCACCGGCTGCGGTGCGAGTTTCGGACAGGCGTCCTCGATGCGCGCCCACAGCGACTGCGCGGACGGCACCGAAATCTGCTGACCGACGACCGAGCGCGCGAGCGTGACGAACGGGTCGCCGCGCTTCACGAGATGCGCGGAACCGAACTTCGGAATCAGTTTCTTCAGGATCCGGTCGCGCTTGACGAGGTCCGCGCATGCCTTGTCCCAATAGGCAGGACGCACGACGACCTCCTCGCCGTCCGCTTCGGACGCACGTGTCTTGCGGGCCGCGTCGGCGGCCGGCAGCGCGGCCGCCGGCTGCGCATGACCGTTCAGCGCGCCGTTCGGCACGGCGCGCGTCGCGTCCGACTTCGCCGCCGGTACACGCTTGGCTGCCGGACGCGCGGCGACCGGGGTCGCGCGCCTGACCGGCGCTTTTCTGGCCGTTGCCATCTTGCCTCCTACCTGACGGATCGGTCAGTGGAACGCACCGCGCTCATACGCGACGCCATTCGGTCGATCCGCCCGGTTTGTCTTCAAGTGCGATACCGGCTTCGAGCAATTCCGCCCGGATCCGGTCCGCTTCGGCATAGTCCTTCGCTTGCTTCGCCGCGACGCGCGCGGCGATCTTCGCTTCGATCTCGTCGGCCGCGAGCCCGCCCGCCTGCGCGGCGCCCGACGCCTGCTGCAGGAACGCGCGCGGTTCGCGGCCCAGCAGGCCCAGCAGGCCCGCCAGCTGTTTCAGTTGCCGCGCGAGCGACGCGTCGCGCGTGCGATTGACTTCGCCCGCCAGCTCGAACAGCGTCGCCACCGCGACCGGCGTGTTGAAATCGTCGTTCATCGCGGCCGCGAAACGCTGCGCGTGCGGCTCGTTCCAGTCGAGCGCGAGCGTATCGGCGTCGACGTCCTTCAGCGCCGTGTACAGACGCGTGAGCGACGCGCGCGCATCGTCGAGATGCACGTCGCTGTAATTGAGCGGCGAACGATAGTGCGTGCGCACGATGAAGAAGCGCATGACTTCCGCGTCGTAACGCTCGAGCACCTCGCGGATCGTGAAGAAGTTGCCGAGCGATTTCGACATCTTCTCGTTGTCGACCTGCACGAAGCCGTTGTGCATCCAGTAATTGACGAACGTCTCGCCGGTCGCGCCCTCGCTCTGCGCGATCTCGTTCTCGTGGTGCGGGAATTGCAGATCCTGCCCGCCGCCGTGGATGTCGAAATGATTGCCGAGCAGCGAGCAGCCCATCGCCGAGCACTCGATGTGCCAGCCCGGGCGACCCATCCCGTACTTCGACGCCCACGACGCGCCTTCCGGATCTTCCGGCTTCGCACGCTTCCACAGCACGAAATCGAGCGGATCTTCCTTCGCGTCGTTCGCGGCGACGCGCTCGCCCGCGCGCAGATCGTCGAGCGACTTGCCCGACAGCTTCCCGTAGTTCGTGAACTTGCGCACCGAGTAATTGACGTCGCCGTCGCTCGCCTGGTACGCGTAGCCGTTCGTCTCGAGCGTCTCGATCATGCCGAGCATCTGCGGGATGAACTGCGTCGCGCGCGGCTCGATGTCGGGCCGCTGGATGCCCAGCGCGCTTTCGTCCTCGTGCATCGCGCCGATGAAGCGGTCGGTCAGCGACTTGATCGTCTCGCCGTTCTCGACCGCGCGGCGGATGATCTTGTCGTCGATGTCGGTGATGTTGCGCACATACGTGACCCGATAGCCGATCGCACGCAACCAGCGCTGGACGAGGTCGAACACGACCAGCATGCGCGCGTGGCCCACGTGACAATAGTCGTAGACGGTGATCCCGCATACGTACATCCGCACTTCGCCGGACTGGCGCGGCACGAAAACTTGCTTGTCACGCGCGAGCGTGTTGTAGATGCGCAGTGATCCCATAGAGATGAACCGTGAGCCGAAGGAAACCGCCCTGGCGAAGCTCGCCCAGCATGTGAAACGGACGGACCATCTGCTGCGGCGCCAGGCCGCGCGTCCTCGATATCACATGGGGCGGTCAGGCTGCAAGCACAGCGGTGACGGCCACGAGAGGCTAAGAAAGACTGTCTGCCGCTCGCCGGAACGCGCAGACGTTTTGTTAGAATGGCTCGGAGTATAACATTCCGATTTACGCCTATGAAACCTCATCGCGGCCGCGCGCCGAGCGCTGCGACCCTCGTTGCGACCACCGTCATGGGCGTCGCGCTGACGCTTTTCACGGCTCCCGCGGCGCATGCGCAGAAGGCCCCGGCGGTCGCCGACGGCACCCCCGAAATCGACGCGTCGATCGCCGGCAAGCAGTGGAAGCAGGCGCTCGCGCAGCTCGACGCGCGCATCGCGTCGAATCCGCACGACGTGCAGGCGCAGTTCAAGCGCGGCACCGTGCTGGCCCGCCTGAACCGCGACGACGACGCGATCCAGCAGTTCGTCGCGATCACGCAGGCGTACCCCGAACTGCCCGAGCCGTACAACAACCTCGCGGCGCTCTACGCGAAGCACGGCCGCTATGACGAAGCGCGCACCGCGCTCGTCACCGCGACGCAATCGAACCCGAGCTACTCGCTCGCGTACGAGAACCTCGGCGACCTCTACCTGCGGCTCGCTTCCGAATCGTACAAGCGCGCGCAATCGCTCGGCCGCACGAGCGGCGCGACCGCGCAGCGCCTCGCCGATCTCCAGAAGATCGTGTCGCCGCCGAAAGCCGCGCCGAACGCCCGCGCGACGACGCCGGCCACGCGCGCCTACACCGACCGCGCCGCCGCGAACGTGAGCACCACCACGCTGCCGATGTCGCCGACGTTCCAGTTCAACGGTCCGTCGGGCGCACTGGCGGCACCGTACGTCGCGCCGTCGCAATAAGCGGCGCGCCCTTCCTTCCCTCCCAACCTGAGGATCGCAATGAAACGTCTGTTGCTGGCGCTTGGCGGCGCCGCCCTTCTCGCGACCGCGCCCGCGTTCGCGCAAACGGCCACCGCGCACCCCGTCGTGCAGCTGAAGACCTCGCAGGGCGACATCCGCGTCGAGCTCTATCCGGAGAAGGCGCCGAAATCCGTCGCCAACTTCCTCGATTACGTGAAGGCCGGCCAGTACAACGGCACGATCTTCCATCGCGTGATCAAGGGCTTCATGATCCAGGGCGGCGGCTACAAGACCAACTTCGAGGAAAAGCCGACCCGCGCGCCGATCCCGCTGGAAAGCCGCAATGGTCTGAAGAACCTGACCGGCACGATCGCGATGGCGCGCACGAGCGATCCGAATTCGGCCACCGCGCAGTTCTTCATCAATACGGTCGACAACAGCGGCCTCGACTATCCGAACCCGGACGGCAACGGCTACGCGGTGTTCGGCAAGGTCGTGTCGGGCCTCGACGTCGTGAAGAAGATCGAAGGCGTGGCGACGACCTCGCGCGGCCCGATGCAGGACGTGCCGGCGCAACCGGTCGTGATCGAATCGGCGAGCATCGTCTCGAAGTAAGCACCTGCCGGCACGTCCGGCGCCACACGCGGCCGCGTCGCACGACCGGCCGCGTGCCATTTAAACCGCCTCACCGAAGGAATTCATCATGGTTGAACTGCATACGAACCACGGCGTGATCAAGCTCGAACTCGACGCCGCGAAGGCACCGAAGACGGTCGAAAACTTCCTGAACTACGTGAAGAAGGGCCATTACGACGGCACCGTGTTCCACCGCGTGATCAACGGCTTCATGATCCAGGGCGGCGGCTTCGAGCCGGGCCTGAAGCAGAAGCCGACCGACGCGCCGATCGACAACGAGGCGAACAACGGCCTGAAGAACGACAACTACACGATCGCGATGGCGCGCACGAACGATCCGCACTCGGCGACCGCCCAGTTCTTCATCAACGTGAACGACAACGACTTCCTGAACCACTCGTCGCCGACGCCGCAGGGCTGGGGTTACGCGGTGTTCGGCAAGGTCGTCGAGGGCCAGGACGTGGTCGACAAGATCAAGGGCGTCAAGACGGGCAACGCGGGCTTCCATCAGGACGTGCCGACCGACGACGTCGTGATCGAAAAGGCCGTGGTGGTCTGACGCACCAGCCGTTACGGAGGCACTTCGATGTTGCAGGAGAGTCCGCCGCGAAGCGTCTCCGCGGGCGTGCCGGGCGAGCGCGAGTACGCGCAAGCCGCACGCCCGTTCCTGTTTCTCTCCGATCTGCACCTGAGCGAAGCGATTCCGAAGACGGTCGCCGCGTTCGAGCATTTCGTGAAATACACCGCCGACAGCGCCGATTCGGTGTTCATCCTCGGCGACCTGTTCGAATACTGGATCGGCGACGACATCCTCGACGACGATCCGTTCGCCGCGCGCATGGCCGCGCTGATGCACACGTTCTCGGAGCGCGGCATCGCGCTCTACGTGATGCACGGCAACCGCGATTTCCTGCTCGGCCGGCGCTTCATGAAGGCGGCCGGTGCGATGCTGCTGCCCGACCCCTCGCTGATCATGGCGTTCGGCCAGCGCATCGTGCTCGCGCACGGCGACGCGCAATGCACGGCCGATCGCGGCTATCAGTTGTTCCGGCGCGTCGCGCGCAACCGCGTCGCGCAATGGCTGTTTCTCGCGTGGCCGTTCCGCTGGCGCCGCGCGCTCGCGCAGCGCATGCGCTCGAACAGCGAAGCCGGCCGCATGCGCCCCGTGTCAGCAATCTACGACGTCACGCGGGAAGGCGTGGCCGCGCTGTTCCGGAAAAGTCGCGCAAGCGTGATCATTCACGGCCACACGCACCGCCCCGCGCGCCACGCGGAACCGGGCGGAATCCGCTGGGTACTGCCCGACTGGGATCTCGATCACGGCACGCCGCGCGGCGGCTATCTGCGCGTCGACGCGGAAGGCATCCACGCGATGCCGCTCGACTGACGCCACCGCTGCCGCTGTCGTCGCATCGACCGGCAGCCGTGGGCGCCCTGCTCGTTCGTTACATCTGGCGTTCGACCGTCTTGCCTTCCAGCACCGCGGACAGCCTGCGCAGGTCGAGGCGCGCCGCATCGGCGCCCTGCAGCGTTTCCAGATGCGTACCGAGCCGTTCGAGCGCCGCGACGATCTCGTCGACGCGACGGCTTTCCTTCGCCGCGTGATCGATCAGCCCGTGAATCGCAAGCGACATCGGATCGTCGGCGTTCGGCGTGATCCCGTACGCGCAGAATGCCGCGCGCTCGGGTTGCGGCTTCGGCTGCGCCGGCATCACGATGCGCGCCGGGTTGCCGACCGCCGTGCCGCCGGGCGGCACCGGCTTGACGACCACCGCGTTCGAGCCGATCTTCGCGCCCGCGCCCACCGTGAAACCGCCGAGCACCTTCGCGCCAGCGCCGACGATCACGCCGGCCTCGAGCGTCGGATGGCGCTTCGCGCCGCGCGTGAGCGACGTGCCGCCCAGCGTCACGCCCTGATAGATCGTGCAGTCGTCGCCGATGATCGCCGTCTCGCCGATCACGACACCCATGCCGTGATCGATGAACACGCGCCGGCCGATCGTCGCGCCGGGGTGGATCTCGATCCCGGTCAGGAACCGGCCGGCCTGCGACGCGAACCGCGCGAGCCAGTAGCGCTTCGCGCGCCAGCAGGCGTGCGCGAAACGGTGCAGCACGAGCGCATGCAGCCCCGGATAACAGGTCAGCACTTCCCACGCACTGCGAGCGGCGGGATCCCGCTCGCGAATCGTTGCAACGTCTTCGCGCAGTCTCGTGAACATGATGTGATCTGGGAAAAGGCCGGCGCGCATCGCCGGCAATGCCGGCCGTTATCGCGCCGGGTAATTTGCTTATGACGTCCGGCGATTGTAGGGCCAGTCGCGCGCCGCCGCACGCGGTCGCGCGTTCACCCCGCCACCGGCGCGGGTATTCGGCCGGGACGGGTTTCCGGGGAGGCCCGTCGGGCGAAACTGCAGGGTTCGTCGCTTCCGGCGGATCACCGCATGGCCTGCCCGCCACCCACCACCC